>Ga0116149_1005327_pt1 | contig 12137 bp, 8 predicted proteins | sample AD_UKC057_MetaG_FD_89787 | JGI IMG/M metagenome (GOLD analysis project Ga0116149, IMG submission 89787) | Active sludge microbial communities of municipal wastewater-treating anaerobic digesters from USA - AD_UKC057_MetaG | ecosystem: Engineered > Bioreactor > Anaerobic > Digestate | place: USA...
GGACATATTTTCAATATCTCATCAATTGCCGGAACGGATATCTATGAAAACGGTAATGTATACTGTGCAACCAAAAGTGCTGTCAATTCGCTTTCGAAAGCTATGCGGATCGATCTGCTCAAACACAATATAAAAGTGACGAATATAGCACCCGGAATGGCTGAAACCGAGTTTTCACTTGTGCGGTTCAAAGGCGATAAGGAACAAGCAAAACAAGTCTATACGGGAGTTGATGCTCTTACCGGGGATGATATTGCAGAAGTAATTTATTATTGTGCGACGTTACCAGCACATGTCTGCATAAATGACCTTTCGATAACTCCGACACAGCAGGCGGCGGTAGGGGTGTTGAACAGGAAACAATGAGGATAATTCGAAACGGATTGCTTCGCCATCATTCTTCGGGCTCGCAATGACGGTGCGATTGAGAGTACTTGGTGATACACGGAAAGGATTGCTTCGTCCCGCAGGAAGCGGGACTCGCAATGACTGTGCAATTAAGTTTAATTACTTATAATCGAGAAATTAATAATGTACAAATGAAAAGAATTAATTGCTTTAAAGTTTGGATACTTATTCTGACAATTTTCGGAACAGGTACCCTGTACGGGATTAATACCACTGATACCCGGATGCTTTCGCAACCGGCTGTAAGTAAGGATAGGATAGCATTCATTTATGCTGAGGACCTTTGGGTGGCAAATATGGATGGCACAAATCCAAAACGGCTTACCGTTGATGAAGGTATCGAATCTGATCCGATGTTCTCTCCGGATGGAAGGATTATAGCTTTCAGCGCACAATATGACGGTAATACTGATGTTTTCACTATTCCTGCTGATGGAGGTGTTCCGAAACGTCTTACATGGCATCCCGGAAATGATATTGTGAGAGGCTTCTCCCCTGATGGCGCCAATGTCCTGTTCACTTCTCCACGTTCGGCATTTACAAGTGCATACCTGCAGTTTTACCTTGTGCCGGTTGCCGGAGGATATCCTGTTCAGCTTGACATCCCGGCAGGATACTCAGCATCCTTTTCGTCTGACGGGAAATCATTGGCATATACCCCGGTTTCACCTGCTTACCAGCAATGGAAAAATTACCGCGGCGGAAGAATTTCAAAGATCTGGATTTGCTCCCTGGCCGACCATTCGATAGTAAAAATACCTCAGCCTGAAGGGGGATGCAATGATGCAGATCCGATGTGGATAGATAACACCATTTTCTTTATAAGTGACAGAAATGGCGAGTTCAACCTTTTTTCATATGATATTTCTTCAAAAGAGGTCAGGGCTCTCACGTCGTTCACCGATTATCCTATTATAAAGGCTGCTTCGGGAAACAAAAAAATAATTTTTGAACAGGGCAGTTATCTTCATATGTTTGATCCTGCTGCTGTCTCCGTGCACAGGCTGAAAGTAGGTGTGGCTGCAGATCTCCAGGAACTCAGGCCAAGATTTGTCCAGGGAACTTCCTATGCAAGAAGCCTGGATATCTCTCCCTCCGGGGCAAGAGCAGTTTTCGATATCCGGGGGGATATAGTTACTGTACCGGAAGAAAAGGGTGATCCGAGAAATATAACCTCTACACCGGGATCTCATGAAAAATATCCCTCCTGGTCTCCTGACGGTAAATCCATAGCCTGGTTCTCAGATGTATCAGGAGAATATGAACTACATATAAAATCACAGGACGGTAAAGGAGATCCTAAGATAATAAAACCTGTGGGGTCAGGATTTTATGCCTTCCCGGAATGGTCACCCGACAGTAAGAAGATCTGCTATGTAGATAATAGTAAGAGCCTGTATCTGGCTGATGTACAAACAGGTGTCATTAAAAAGATCGATTCTGATGCTCTCAACTCTCCCGGACCATTCAGAAAACTTATAAATGACTGGTCATCCGACTCCAGATGGATATTATATACAAAAGTGTCTGATACATATTTCAAGGTAGTATATCTCTATTCAGTTGATCAGCAGAGATCTTTTCCTGTTTCCGACGGTATGAGCGATGCCTCAGAACCGGTTTTTGACCCCTCAGGCAAATACCTTTATTTCTTTGTATCAACAGATGCGGGACCTGTTGTTAACTGGTTCGATCTTTCAACCCAGGATATGAGAATGACAAAGTCAATTTACCTTGTCACACTTCAAAAAGATACTCTGTCACCATTCGCAAAAGAAAGCGATGAAGAGAAAATAAAAGAAGAAAAAACGGAACCGGCAAAGCCTGCGGGAAATAAGAAGAAAGAAGCCAAAAGCAGCATACCTGAAAAAACGGAGCCTGAAGGGTTGAAAATAGACACTGAAGGATTAAGGAACAGGATAGTGAATATTCCCGTTGCTGCAGGTGATTATTATAATCTTGGTGCAGGGGCAGCCGGTGAAATATACTATATTGTAAGTCCGTCTGTAATATCTGAAAGATCAACCATTCATAAATATGATCTCAAGGAAAGGAAGGACAGTGAGATAATGGAAGCAGATAATTTTATTATCTCAGCTGACACAAAGAAGATGCTGTATACAAAAGACCAGACGGTCGGAATTACCTCAACCGGGAAGAAACCTGAACCGGGTAAGGGCATTCTGAATCTCAGTGCTGTTTCAGTGAAAGTCGATCCGGCAGTTGAGTGGCCACAGATGTTCGATGAAGCCTGGAGGATCAACCGCGATTATTTCTACGATCCGGGAATGCATGGCGCTGACTGGAATGCAATTAAGACCAAATATTCAAAATTCCTTCCGGATCTATCCTGCCGGAGCGACCTCAACAGGCTGATCCAGTGGATGTGCAGCGAACTGGCCGTAGGTCACCACAGGGTGAGCGGAGGTGATCGCCCCCTTAATCCGCAGAGAGTCGGGGTTGGACTTCTTGGCGCCGATTTCAGCATATCAGGCAACAGATACCAGATCAAAAAGATCTACGGAGGATTGAACTGGAATCCCGACCTCAGATGTCCGCTTGCAGAACCCGGACTTAATGTCAATCCGGGAGATTATATACTGGCTGTTAACGGAAAAGATCTTACTGCAGATAAGAATATCTTCAGTAATTTTGAAAATACCGACGGTAAGATAACAGAGCTTACAATCGGCTCAAAGCCTGACTATTCAGGGTCGAGAGTTATTAAGGTGGTACCTGTAGGCGGTGAATATAGCCTCAGGAACCGCGACTGGGTGGAAGGGAATCTGAAGAAGGTGACCGAAGCTACCAACGGACAGGTTGCATATGTTTATGTACCGAATACATCAACATCGGGACATGAATATTTCAAAAGGTATTTCTTCCCCCAGGTCAACAGGAAGGCTGTGATTGTCGATGAAAGGTTCAATGGCGGCGGACTTCTTGCGGATTATTATATTGACATACTTCTGCGACCGCTTCAGTCCTACTGGAATATGCGTTATGGCAATGATCTCAAGTCGCCCAGTGGTTCGATCCAGGGTCCGAAAGTGATGCTCGTAAATGAATATGCCGGATCAGGTGGTGATATGCTTCCCTGGATGTTCAGGAAGTTCAAAGTCGGAACACTTGTAGGAACACGTACCTGGGGCGGACTGGTTGGGACACTTGGTTTCCCGGAGCTGATGGACGGAGGAGGAGTTACGGCACCGAACCTGGCAATCTGGACTGAAGATGGGTTCATTGTGGAAAATGTAGGTATTGCTCCGGATATAGAAGTCGAACAGCTGCCTGCAGAGATAATTAAAGGCAGGGATCCTCAGCTTGAGAAAGCAATTGAGGTTGCGCTGAAAGAACTTGAGAAGAATCCGCAGCCGAAACCGGTAAGGCCGGCGTATCCGGTGAGGGTGAGGAGGTGAGAGTACTTAGTGATACACGGTAAGGATTGCTTCGCCCTCTTTTATACGCCGTAGTTTTAACGGAGGCGTATTAATTCGGGCTCGCAATGACGGTAACTAAAGTAGGGAACTTTGTAATAAACGAAATATAGAATGTACACGTACCAATATCTGCTGGACTTTACGAGGAGTGTCTTTATGAAGATGGGATGCAGTGAAGAACATTCGGAAACTATAGCCGATGTTTTTCTTGCGGCGGAACTGAGGGGTCATGCATCCCACGGAATGATACGGATAAAAGATTATTACGAATTATGGAAATCAGGGAGGATAAATGTGAATCCTCTTGTAAAAATAGTCCATGAGTCACCTTCCACTGCAGTTGTGGATGGCGATAACGCAGTAGGGATGGTTGCTGCCCGGAAATCGATGGAGGTCGCAATTGAAAAAGCCCGGACAGCCGGGACAGGATGGGTTGCAACACGGAACTCTAACCATTTCGGGATAGCAGGTTATTATGCAATGATGGCCCTTAAACATGATATGATAGGTATCTGTCTGACAAATGCCAATCCTCTTGTCGCCCCGACTTTCTCAATAAGCAGGATGATGGGAACTAATCCGATCGCTGTGGCCATACCGGCGTTAAATCAACCTCCATTTGTTGCCGATTTCGCAACAACTCCCATCGCCAGGGGAAAACTTGCCGTGGCAGAAAAGAAAGGGGAAAAAGTGGCAACCGGATTTGTCCAGGATAAAACAGGTAAACCTTCTGATGATCCGTCAATCCTGAAAGCGGGCGGCTCGATGCTGACTCTCGGCGGTGACAGACTGCACGGAAGTCATAAAGGTTATTGCCTCTCATCGATTGTGGATATATTCTCGGCAGTATTCAGCGGAGCTAATTTCGGACCATTTGTACCACCAAGCGTCGCTTACCTTCCGGTTCTGGAAAAGAAAGTCGGCGACGGGACCGGCCACTTCTTCGGTGCAATGAGAATAGATGCATTCCAGCCTGCAGCGGAATTCAAATCAAAAATGGACGAGTGGATTGAAACCTTCCGTTCATCAAAACCTGCGGAAGGAGAGGAACGTGTACTCATACCGGGAGATCCGGAAAGAGAAGCCGAAGAAAGGATCAGGAAAGAAGGTATTGATCTGGTCCCCGCTATCAGGAAAGATCTGGAAGTTATTGCAAAGGAATTGAATATCGATTTCGACTAAAATATTCATCCTTCTGAGTCTGGCATAGCCTCAGATTTCCCCTCCGAGGGTCCGACTTCAACCATTCCCCCCTCTAGGGCACAGCCGTCAACCTTAGAAATGTCTTTACAACGAAAACTACTGTAATTATCTGGATTATAACTAAATAAGTTTCCCCTCCTTTCAAAGGAGGGGTGGCCGGGATTGCTGATTTTAATATAATTACAAACCTGCTTTCCCGGCCGGGGTGGTTAATGCAGACTTACTAAAAGAGAACTTTTTTCTCAGAATTAACAAACCACCCCGGCCAGACAATATAAATTCCTGTAAGTCCGACGATTTCTGCGTCTGGCCACCCCTCCTTAAAAAAAGGAGGGGAAACTTTTGCGCTTAACATCCCTGCTAATGACAACATTTTGTAAGTTACACAATATTATACTTGCAATTTTGCCATTACAGCTGGTGTGTAAAAAATTGTAGTGAGACTTTGGTTGACGGCTATGGGATTTAGGGGTAGATTTGCATCGTGCTGATTTTCTGTCCTTCGGTGGTCAGGTAACCCTTCATCAAATTCGCTGTTGTACAGGAATGAACAGGTAATATCTTAATGATATCCCCAGGCTTATAATCATCTATAAAATTATCCGGCAGGTAAACTATTCCATGTTCCTGTGATAATTTCCTGAGATAGGATTCCTCGATTATTTCACCCCAGCCGTTGCCATGATTACTGACGACTTTTCCATAAATAGTTATTCCATTTTCATCAACGACACTGTCAGATGCAAAGTGAACACTTCCGCCATAAATTACTACTTCAGACCTCTCCCTGTGAACTGCAACAACGGGACATGCCATTGCAACGGCTATCTGATCAGCTTTGCATGACCCGATAATGTATTGCGTAACATCATAAAAAACATAATTACCGGGTCTTAGCTCATCCACCATACTGAAATCCTCCATTATGCTGCAGCCGGGTGTATCCCCGACAGAAATGATAAGCCCGGGATATTCATGTAGAAATTTGTTCTTAAGGCTTAACATCCTGGTTATACTTTCATTATGAATGGCAGAAGACTCATTTTTGCTCCGTGCCCTGTAGCTGTGACCGGAATGTGTGACAAAACCGCGGAAGGTTGTAGCGCGGGATTCGGAAAGTGATCTGAGTATCTCACAAATAGATTTATGATCATCCCAGCTTACACCTGTACGGTGCAAACCCGCATCTACCTTTATATATATATCCACAGGCGATTTGAGATTAACCTGGAGAAAGCGAACTGCCTCTGCAGATTCGACAAGTAATGACAGATGTATCTTTCCGGCCAGCTGATTGATTGTTTCGATCTCCAGGATGTTTACAGGAAAAGCGACCAGGATATCTTTCCAGCCATCCGCAGCAAAATATTTTGCCATCCGCAGAGAAGAAACTGTTATTTTTTCAGTTCCCTCTTCCCTGAACCATCTGCCTATCTCATGGGATTGATGTGTCTTGAAGTGTGGCCGGAGAGTAACATTGTTCCTCTTTGCCTTTTCCGCCATATTCCTTATGTTCCGGCGGCATTTCTGTTCATTAAGCAGAAGTGTGGGTGTGGTAATCATGAATAACAATTTGTTATTGATTCATAAATCCCTGATCATGAAGTACTTTTAATAATATTCCTGAAAAGGTGATATTGTCATCCTTCTTATACCTGACATCAGTAAATACCTGTGCAAGGGTTTCCTTATTGTTTTCCTTAATAAAATTCCGGGAGTCTTCTCTCTCTTCCTTTGATCTGTAAAAATCATTTATTTCCTGAGAGGTATAATCATGGTAAACTTCTTTATGGATAACTGCCTCCAGGGGCAGCCGGTCAGGTTGCTCAGGATCTTCAGCCGGCCAGCCGAGAGTGACTGTTGTAACAGGGACAACTCCTTTCGGTAGCTGCAAAGCTTTAATGATCTTATCTGCCATATAAGTTGTTGTACCAAGATAACAGATTCCAAGACCTTCAGCCTCAGCAGCCACGCAAACAGTCTGGGCAACTAGCAGGGCATCGATGGCTGCGGTAAAGAAGGAAAGGAAATTATCATAACCCGGTTCAGCCTTATTCTGAAGGCACCAGAGACTGAACCTGTTGAAATCGGCACAGAAAGTCAGCACAACAGGAGCTTCAGTTACCATCTTCTGGCCGAAGTGATAGGGCGCCAGTTCTTTCTTTTTTGATTCGTCCCTGGTAATGATTATACTGTACACCTGCATATTACCGGTTGTTGAAGCCCTGCTTCCTTTTAAAAGCAGGTCATTCAGGAGATCATCATCCACATTCCTTCCGGAATATTTTCTTATTGTTTTCCGTCCAAGAAGAGTATCAGATATTGATTTCATTTTATACTTCGGTTGTATTATTACAAAGAAAAGAAATTCTGCCCAATGCTTACGGCACTTTGAAAATGATTTTCTTATATTAGCATGATACAAAATATAAATAAAATGAGCAGACCAGTAACATTATTCACAGGCCAGTGGGCTGATCTCCCTCTGGAAAAGGTATGTCAGAAAGCTAAATCCTTCGGATATGACGGATTGGAACTGGCATGCTGGGGAGATCATTTTGAAGTTAACAAAGCAGATGATGCGTATTGCAAAGCTAAAAGGAAGCTTCTCGACAAATACGGAATGAAGCTTTTCGCGATCTCGAACCATCTTGTCGGGCAGGCGGTAGCTGACAGGATAGATGAACGGCACAAGAGCATTGTACCGGCTTATGTATGGGGTGACGGGAAGCCTGACGGCGTAAGAAAACGTGCAGCCGAAGAGATGATCAGAACTGCTGAAGCAGCTAAAAGGCTTGGTGTATCCATAGTTAATGGTTTCACAGGCAGTCCAATCTGGCACCTTGCATACTCCTTCCCTCCCAACCTCCCGAAAATGATTGAAGACGGCTACAAGGAATTCGCAAAACTCTGGAAACCAATTCTTGATGAATATAAAAAACTCGGGATAAGGTTTGCCCTTGAAGTTCATCCGACGGAGATAGCTTTCGATATCGCATCAACAAGGAAAGCACTTGCAGCTTTAAATAACCATCCTGCTTTCGGATTCAATTATGATCCTTCACACTTTGGTTATCAGGGAGTTGATTATGTAGATTTCATTTACGCATTTGCCGATCGTATCTTCCACGTACATATGAAGGATGTGGGATGGTCGGAAATCCCGGCGGAAGCAGGTGTATTCGGAGGCCATACCGATTTCGGCACTAAAGGCCGGTATTGGGACTTCAGGAGCCCGGGCCGCGGCAATATTGATTTCGAGGAGATAATCAGAGCGTTGAACAGGATAGGATATAAAGGTCCTCTCTCGGTAGAATGGGAAGACAGTGGAATGGACCGTGAACACGGGGCAATGGAAGCATGCGATTTTGTGAAATCTGTCGATTTTGCTCCATCTGATATAGCTTTTGATTCTGCTTTTGAAAAATAAAAAAATAATTGTCATGGGAAAAATTAAAATGGGAATGATAGGTGGCGGAATAGGTGCATTCATCGGTGATGCTCATCGCCGCGCCTCAAGGATTTGCAATGAATTTGAACTTGTCGGGGGAGTCTTCGACATCGATTATGAAAGAAGTAAAGAATTTGCAGCCAAAGAAGGGATCAGTCCCGACCGTTGCTATGAAAGTGTTGATGCAATGATAAAAGCCGAACTCGCCTTACCTGAAAATGAAAGGATCAGAGTTGTATCTATTGTCACACCCAACGCACTTCATTATCCCCAGGCAAAGAAATTCCTCACAAACGGATTCCACCTTGTCTGCGAAAAGCCTATGACAATGACCGTTGAGGAAGCAGAGGATCTGGAAAAGCTGGTTAAGGAGACAGGGCTCACCTTTGCACTCACACACACCTATACCGGTTACCCCATGGTAAGGCAGATGAGGGAAATGATCGCGAAAGGAGTGCTCGGAACGATACAACGCATTGATGCACAGTACTATCAGGGATGGATCAATGCAATTATTCATGGCACCGGCAGCAGGATTACCGGTGTATGGCGCCTTGATCCGAAACATGCCGGAGTAAGCAGCTGCATGGGTGATATCGGTGTACATGCATTCAACCTGATCGAATATACGACAGGCCTTGAGATCAAAGAAGTTCTTTCGGATCTGAATCCGGTTAAGGAAGACATAAAACTTGATCTTGACGGTACGGTACTGCTGAGGTTCAGCGATAAGCTCAAAGGAGTTATAAGAGCCAGCCAGGTTTGCGGAGGTCTTGAAAATGATATAGTTGTATCTGTTTACGGATCAAAGGCAAGTCTCAGGTGGGAACAGGAGAATCCCAATTACCTGTATATGTTCAGTGATACGGAACCGACGAAAGTTTTCAAGCCTGCTCACGGTTATAACGAAAAGATGGCTGAAGAGGGACAGACAATGCCTGCAGGTCATCCTGAAGGTATTTATGAAGCCCTTGCCAATATATATAAAGGTGTGGCAAAATCGATGAGGGGCCAGGCATTCACTCAAGGTGAGTTCCCGACTGTTCATGATGGTGTAAGGGGAATGAAGTTCATCCACTCGGTGGTCAATTCCAATGCCAAAGGGAATGTGTGGGTGAAGATATAGGCGCAGGGCACAGGGCACAGGGCGTAGAGCACAGGGCGCAGGACACCGAGAAAAGGGCCAAGAGTGCAGAGCGGAGGGCATCATTGTCAACCAACGGATTGTTGCGAATATAAGTTTCCCCTCCTTTTTTCAAGGAGGGGTGGCCGGGATTGCTTATCTTGAAATGTTTACAATTGTCTTTCCCCGGCCGGGGTGGTTATTTAAGATTTGAGAGGTTTGAGACTGTTTCGGTAAATGAGGTGATTTTTATCCATTTAAATAAAGTTAATAAAAGGAAGAGTAAACCACCCCGGCCAGAACATTTATATTTCTGCACGATAGATGATTTTGTAGTCTGGCCACCCCTCCTTAAAAAAAAGGAGGGGAAACTCCTATCTCAACAATTCCGTCAATTTGACGGTTATAGACCTGAGCTCTGAGCCCTGAGCTCTGAGCCCTGTGCTCTGAGCATTGTTTTACTTCTTCTTTTTCAGCAGGAAAATTGCAACAGCACCGACTACCACGACTGCTCCGAGTATTATGGCAATTGTTCCGCCGCTTCCTTTTTCTTTATCAGAGGCGGATTTACCCTCGTCTTCAACATCATAATAAGTTGTTGGCTTGGCATCGGTATCAATATTGACCGTATCCTTCTGTGGCTTGGGCTGATCCTGTGAAAATGATGATGTGAGCCCGCATAATGCAAATAATGCTGTTAATGAGAGTGCAAGAACTGTCTTTTTCATTTCATTCTTATTTATAATTATTTAATAGTGTCTGCAATTTTATAATATTTTTCAGCGGTTTCCGGATCACTTTCCCTGTAAGTATCTCCGAGGGCAATTATTGCGGGTTTGTAACCCGGATTAAGCTTCAGGCAATCCCGTAAAAGCTTTCTTGCTTTCTGAAGATCTTCCGCGAAATACAAGCCTGATAACTCAACATATGCCTGAAAATACTTCCGGTTATACTTCAGGAGCCTTTCATAATATCCAGCTGCTGTCCCTGAATCATTACGGGATTTGGCAATATTTCCCAGGTACATGAGTATCGGCTCGCAGAACGGATTGATTTCCAGGCCGGCTTTCAGCACGGAATCTGCCTTTTCATAAAATCCTTCATTATATAAAGCCCGTGCAAAATTATAAAAAATCATCTCATCTTTATCATTGTACTTCAAAGCATTTTCAAAATGAGTGACAGCTTCTGCTGACCGGCCTTCTTCAAGGGCTGTATACCCATAGTAATCATCCTTGTTCTTTCTTTCCATGACAACCCCGATCGGAATGCCATCCGCCCTTATCGTATAAATTGCATTCTCAGGCGGCCATATCTTGTTGTCAAGCTGAAAAGGATGTATATACCTGTTAGCAACTATTGCATAATCCCAGTCATACCGGCTCCTTTCCTCGTGTCTGAAGTAAAACGTTTTTATCCCGGGATTATTCCTGAAGGACCATTTTACAGGATAGGTCGCTCCTACTGATACAGAATCTATTCCTTTTTCCTCCAGATAATCAATCAGCCACTCTGAAGCTTCGGTCTGGCTCACATAATAATAATCGGTCTCATATCTGCCATATGCACCCTTCAGTCCACCTACAAGCTGATTATAATACAGGTAATGATATGGATGATTCTTCACCATGAATTCAACAGGATGAATAACAAGCAATGCAAGTGCTGCTATAACACCGATCTGCCACAATTTTTTATGAATTCCCGGGAAAAGAAACCTGATACCGGTCGCAGCTATAATTACAAGAACCGGATACAGGAACAGGAACTGACGCCATGAACTGTAAAGGTTTGATTTTTGAATAATGGCGAAAACCATCGGGAAAATAAGGGAAAAGACCAGAAAGACATAGATCATTCCTTTTCGGGACTGACGGATCTTATTCAAAAACAAAAAGAAACAGCCTGCCCCGGCAAGTACGATAACAGGTATTGTAATTGCCATTGATTTTGGAAGATAATACCATGGCATGAAATCGGACCATTCATTCTTTCCTTCAAATATCTGCCTGAATGTATCGGGAAAATGAGCCATCACCCTGTAGGATTCAAGAACATTTTTCACCGGTGATTGCAAAGCATAAGGCCATAGAATTAAACCCAGAATATATGCTGAAACAGAAATCAGGATCAATATTATCAGTTTAAGACCATCGGGCTTAAGATCAATTTTCCCTCCGGTTGCACATCTGTATAAAAGGATCACAAAAAAGAAAAACAACAGGTAGCATATCAGAAGAATCCCTCCTGCTCTTATGCTTATTGAAAAAGCAATGCTTATTATCAGCAGGAGTACTTCATACCAGACTATCTTACCTTCGGAAGTAAGCAGGCGGAGTGTGAGAAATATCCCTGAAATGTATGAAAGGGCAAAAGGAATATCCTTGAGGTTATTAAGGGAATGTCCGATGAATGTCGGCGAGACAGCAAACAGGATCATTATCAGTGTCCCCGTACCATATCCCCACAGCCAGATCCCGAACAGTGCTGTAATGAACATTGCAAGCCATCC
>Ga0116149_1005329_pt1 | contig 12135 bp, 12 predicted proteins | sample AD_UKC057_MetaG_FD_89787 | JGI IMG/M metagenome (GOLD analysis project Ga0116149, IMG submission 89787) | Active sludge microbial communities of municipal wastewater-treating anaerobic digesters from USA - AD_UKC057_MetaG | ecosystem: Engineered > Bioreactor > Anaerobic > Digestate | place: USA...
AGGCGGGCTCGAATTCATTGCGGGCATTTATCCGCCCACGCCGCCAGACCATGTTGACGCCCTCGCGTGCGCGTTCGAGGAGTTTCAAACGTATTGGTTCGATGGCCGGGGCAAGGAATAGCCCCCTGTTGTGGCGGGGTCCGGAGCACGCCACCTGCATGACCTCTCCGGTATGTTTCGGGCCTTCAGCCCTCTTTCTTGTCTTGAATCTTATCCCCTGGCCCTTCAGGCCAGGCTGGTATGTTTCGCGCCGTTGGCGCTCCGGGGACCCCTCCGCTGTGGCCCGGTTTCCAATATCTTTACACCCTGCTGACACTATCTCCTGACCGCGTCACTGGTACGACCGCGCCGCTGTGGCGCGGTTTCCTGACCGCGTCACTCGCATGACCGCAAGGTCTCCCTTCACTGCTGCACCTTTTCATCAAACAGGTCTTTTCGCACGCTCCACACGGTTTCGAATGCGGGCTTTCGTTCCTCGTCGCACTTCCAGCAGAATTGCGCACTTATCCGGAGCGTCAGGTCATACCCGTTTTCCTCGGGCGTATAACCGAGGGGCGCGCCAAATACTGGGTCCACGGGGACTTCTTCCAACAGTTCAGGCACCAGTGCCTCGAGAGTCTCCGGATACTTTCCGTATTTCGCGCGGTAGTCCTCGAGGGCGAAGGCCACCCGGGCCACGTCGCCGGTGAACTCCACGCGGTACATGTCCGGAGCGTCTTCCAGAATCATCTCGAGGTCATAGCCCACGAGCATTTCCGCCGGGTTGGTCCGCATCGCTTCGAACACATCCGATATCGGTGATTGGTCCGTATTCTTTTGAGTTGTCTCGACGCCGAATTCCGCGAGGAGAGCGCGTATGTCATCCCTACACTCTGCCAAAGGAGGTTTCAGCGCTGCCGTCGCGGTTCTTACCGCCGCCAGCAATCGGTTGATTTGCCGGACTTTGTTGAAGAACGGCACGGCATCGTACATGTTTGGGCCCGCAACGGCCTGCGCTACCAACTGGGACTTGATATCCTGTCCCTCGAATCTCCGGGCGTACTCCTCGAGGAACTGCTCTCGCCACGACGCGCGAATTTCGCCGCGGCTCATAACCAGCGCCAGGGACCTGTCCGCTGTCTTCGTCAGACGCGCGCGGTTCCAAGAATTGGCGTAGGGGACGACGTCCGGCCGTGCAAGACGGTGCAGCCGAAGACACGTATCGAGGGCATCCTCCAGGTTGTTCGCCTCCAAGGCGTAGAGCGTGCGCAGTCTCAGCAGCCCTGCCGCAATCGCAAGGCGCCGGGACGCTTCGTCGTCGACCTCGAAAGGCTTTTCAGGGATGTGCCGGGCGGCGCCGAGGTCCATGGCGGTCTCCAGTTGATCCAGGTATTCCGCGCGCAGAACGTAGTCTCGGAACTCGCGCAGGACGTCATCCCGGCTTCTCCCGTCGGGATTGAATAGCATTTCGAGAGCGGTTGCGTTGCCGGATTCAACGGCCGTAGAGATGCCTGCCGCCAGCTCATCGAACGCCGCCTCGAAAGCGTCTTCTTCGCCGTATACCCTGTAAAATGTGGCTTCCTCCAGGTTGCGAATGGCATCTTCTTCGACCGGCAACCATGCCTTATCCAGCATGGTTTCGAGCCGCCAGCCCGTGGGCAACGGACAGTTCGGCGGAAGGTTGGCGAGGCCGTGCTGCAATTCGGCGCGCGCGGTCGCGAGTTCGGCCTCAACCCCCTGGCGTATTTCGAGAACCTCATCGCTGTACTCCTGGCCCGTTTCGTCGAGAAAGAACAACTGGAGCGGCGTCTGGTGCGCGACGATCCATGCGGCGAACCCAATGACGATGAGCAGGCTTATGATAACCGGCGACACCAGGACCGCAACGATCAAGCAGGCTTTATGTCTGGGTCTGGGTTCAGTCACAGGTGCTTCTCCGTGGTCTTCTCACAGTGTCAGACGGGGTCTTGCTCTCCGGGCGGCCCCGTCGCAGCCCTTGGGCGACGCGCCGTCCGTGTCCGCCAGTGTGTATCCGCATTCCCATGGCTGTCCCCTTGTGTTCACTCATTCTACAAGCGGCTTACGCGGCCTATTCACGGGCTGGCGCCAACGGCCGCGTGAAAGCGCTCGAAAAGCTGCGGCAACGCTTCCACGACGACCTCGAACGTATGCCCGCCCTCAAGTACGTACAACTCGTGGAGGATCTGCGCTTCCTCGAGTTTTCGGGCGAACGATTCGTTCATTTTGCGGTCGAACGCGGCCGTCCCGGTGAACAAGAACAGGTGTTTGGCCGCGAGACGCGATACCCCGGCCGCGGGATTCCACGCAGGCCAGTTCTCAGATGGGCCCAGGATATCCGGCACGCTGTAATTGTCCTCCTCGGGGTACTCGGGGTTCGGCCAATCTACCAGCCCGACAATGCCGCCCCACGCCGTAAACATCTCCGGATAGGCGAGGAGAAACCGGATACTGCCGAAACCGCCCATGCTCCATCCGCCGATGGCGCGGTGCTGGGCGTCATGCGAAACGTTGAGGGCGCCGGTGACGGAGTCGATCAACTGCTTGAGATGGGTCTGATACCGGCTCGAGGGATCGACCGGGCTGTCGATCCACCAGGACTGTTCGCCGTTGGGCAATAGCACGACGCACGGCGACTGGGCGAGGACCGCCCGGGCGGCGCTATCATCAATCAGGCTGCGATGATTCCGGCCTTTGCCGTGAAGAAACACGAGCAAGGGGTAGGGTTCCGGGCGTCGCGGGTCGTATCCCTCGGGCAGGTGCAAGGCGAAACGCTCGCTGCGTCCCAGGGCGCGCGAGAACATGGCGCAGTCGTAGAATCCGCCGCCCAACTCTTCTGTGGTGATGGTCAATACGGCGGGCTCGCCCGGACTCGCTTCCCGCGGCTCGAACGTCAGCGATTCAATCGTGAATTCGCCCGCAGTGGCGGAGAATCCTGACAGAAGCAGCAGCGCGAATGCGGTTCGCCGGACCATGATGCCATTTCTCCCTGTTGATGTTGGCCACGATTCCAGGACGCACGCTAACATCTCGCGGCGGCACAGTCAAAGCCTCGGAAGGCAGATCCGGCGTGCCGGGCTGATTCGCGCAGAGCGATTCGCGGGCTTGCGCACGGCCGTCGCAATTCACTACCGTATAACTTTCGGAACAGCGGGTAATGAGCCTGTGGCTCCCCCATAGATCATGACTATGGACGTTCCGGGTGTAGCATCCGGCCTTGTGCCGGACAAACGGGTGACGCCGGTGCATCCGCGCACCTTCAGGGCACACCCGGTTTCGCGCATGACCCGAAAGGAGGACACGATCCATGCCAAACGTATTGGTGCCGCTCGCGGAAGGATTCGAGGAAATCGAGGCCATCACCATTGTCGATATTCTGCGCCGCGCCGGTTTTGACGTCGTGACGGCCAGCCTGGGCGGCAAATCCGTCACGGCCGCTCACGGCGTGTCTATCATGGCCGACCGCACACTCGACGAAGCGTTACGGGACGATTACGACATGGTGGTCCTGCCGGGGGGGCAACCCGGAACCGATAACCTGGACAACGATCCCCGCATACACAAGGTTCTCAAAAAGATGGCCGGCAGCGGCAAGTTCGTGGGGGCCATTTGCGCCGCGCCGAAAGTGCTGGCCAACGCCAAATTGCTCGAAGGCAAGAGGGCCACGAGCTATCCCGGGATCCTCGACAAGATGAATCTGCCCACGACCACCTATACCGGCGCCGCCGTGGAGAAGGACGGCAAGATCCTGACGTCGCGCGGGCCGGGGACTGCCATGGACTTTGCCCTGGCCATCATTGAAGCGCTCGACAGCCCCCAGAAGCGAAAGACCATCGAGAACAGCCTGGTGCGCAGCTAAGCCGGGCGCGGTGCGCATAGGAATGCGTGCCATTAATTGAACGCCTTCCATGCGTGCCGCTATAATTGATTGTTTTTTGCGAACAGGAGGCAACGATGATTCGAGTAGGTGTGATCGGCGCGGTCGGGTATGCCGGTCGTGAATTGATCCGGCTTTTGGGCATCCATCCCGAGGCCGAGTTGGCGGCGGCGGTCGAGCTCGAGGGCGGAAAGGCCGTCGGCGAGGTGATGCCTGCGTTGCGCAAGACCACGGGCGTAACGCTCGAAACCTTTGATGCGGAAAGGCTTGCAAAGAAATGCGACGTGGTCTTCATGGCCCTCCACGGCGGGACCTCGATGGACCTTATTCCCCCGCTCCGGAAAGCGGGGATCAAGGTCATCGACATGGGACCGGATTTCCGGCTCAAGAATACGGCGGTTTTCAAGCAGTACTACGGAATGGACCACCGGGCGCCGGAACTGCTTGACGAGGCGGTATACGGTCTGGCGCCATATTACCGCGACAAGCTTGCCAAGACCTCGCTGATCGCAGTCCCGGGCTGCTACGTGATGAGCGTATTGTTCCCGGTGCGGCCTCTGGTTGACGGCATTTCGAGAGATTTTCCGGTCGTGGTTGACGCCATCTCGGGCATATCGGGAGCGGGGCGCGCGCTGCATGAAGTCTTCCATTTCCCCGAGATGAACGAGAACGTGCGCGCCTACAAACTCGGGGTGCATCAACACACTCCCGAGATCGAGCAGGAACTCGGCGGCGATGTAATGGTTCAGTTCACGCCTCACGTGGGTCCGTACACGCGGGGAATTCTCAGCACGATCACGTTTCGGCCCAGGAAAGGCCTTGACGTGGCGGCATGCTACGAGCGGTATGCGGATGAACCGTTCCTGCGGGTGCTGGGCGAGGGTAAACTGCCCGAGGTGCGCTTCGTGCGCGGCTCCAATTTCTGCGATTTCGGCTGGGTCATGGACAAGCGGACCGGCAACCTGATCGTGGTAAGCGCCATTGACAACCTGTTCGGCGGAACCGCGGGCATGGCGGTCCAGTGCATGAATATCATGTTCGGCCTGGACGAGACCGCCGGCCTGAATTTCGGAGGGATGGCCCCGTGAAGACCGTCGAAGGCGGCGTTGCCGCGCCGAAAGGGTTTCGGGCATCGGGCGTAGCCGCGGGGATCAAACCCAAATCCACAAAGAACGACTGTGCGCTCGTCGTGAGCGATACGGCGTCGGCCGTGGCCGGCATGTTCACGACCAATGTCATGAAAGCCCCGCCCGTTGTGTGGAACGAGGAAGTGTGCGCGAAAGGCGCTGCGCGCGCGGTCTTTATCAACAGCGGCAACGCCAACGCCGCTACCGGTGAACGGGGGTTCCGCGACGCGCGAGCCACCGCGGAAGCCGTTGCGAACAAGCTGCGGATACCCATCGGGGAAGCCTGTGTCTGCAGCACCGGCGTGATCGGCGTGCCATTACCCATGGACCGCATTCTGGACGGCGTGACTCGCTGCGTGGAATCGCTTTCGGCCAAAGGGCACGGCGATGCAGCGCGCGCCATCATGACCACCGACACCGTGCCCAAGGAACGGGCGTATGAGGTGGCGCTGAGCAGCGGGGTCATTCGTATCGGCGCCATGGCAAAGGGTTCGGGCATGATTTGCCCGAATATGGCCACGATGATCGCCGTGATCACGACCGATGCGGCAGTGGATGCGCCCGTGCTATCGAACGTTCTCCGGGAGGCGGTCGCGGGCAGCTTCAACTGCATCTCGGTCGATAACGACATGAGCACCAGCGATACGGTGCTTTGTTTCGCGAACGGCGCCGCGGGTCTTCCTGCCATTGCGCCCGGAACCCCCGATTTCAATGCGTTCAAGACAGCGCTCGACGGCGTCTGCCGCGAATTGGCCAAACTGCTGGTCAAAGACGGCGAAGGCGCGACAAAACTGGTGGAAATCACGGTTTCCGGGACACAGACCGATGCCGAAGCCAAAACTGTCGCGCGCGCCATCGGCTTGTCGCAGTTGTGCAAGACCGCGTTCTTCGGCCAGGATCCCAACTGGGGACGGATTGTCTGCGCGGCGGGGTATGCGGGGGTCCCGTTCGAGCCCGGCCGTGTGGCGCTGTGGCTCGAGGACGTGCAACTCGTTTCGCAGGGCATGCCGGCCGCGTATGCCGAAGCCGATGCCGCCGCCGCCATGAAACGGCCCGAATTCCGGATCCGGCTCGAGGTTGGGAATGGACCGGGCTCTGCGGTATTCTGGGCTTCGGACCTCAGTTACGACTACGTCAAGATTAACGCCGATTACCGGACGTGAGCCGGGAAGGCTGAAGTGGGGACCACTATGCACGGCCAGATGGAGGAATTCATCCAGAAAGCCTCGACACTGATCGAGGCGCTGCCTTATATCCGGGAGTTTGATGGCAAGACCGTTGTCATCAAGTACGGCGGGGCGGCCATGGAGAATCCGACGCTGCGCAAGAGCGTGGCCGAGGACATCACCCTGATGAAATTCGTCGGGATGAACCCTGTCGTGGTTCACGGGGGCGGACCCGAGATCAACCGGCGCCTGAAACAGCTCAATGTGGAGGCGCGGTTTCACAACGGTCTGCGCATCACCGATGAAGAGACCATTCGCGTGGTCGAGATGGTCCTGGCGGGGACGGTCAATAAGGAAATCGTCGCCCTGCTCAACACGGCCGGCGGGAATTCGGTGGGGATCTGCGGCAAGGACGGGAACTTGTTGCACGCCCAGCGGATTGAACTTCCCGATGGCGTCGACATCGGATTTGTCGGGCGTGTCACCAGCGTCAAGAGTGAGATTATCGACACCCTGTGCCGGGCGGGTTTCATTCCGGTGGTTGCGCCGTTGGCTACGGACCGGGACGGGAACACGTGGAACATCAACGCCGATACGGCCGCGGGAGAAATCGCCGCGGCGTTGCAGGCGGAGAAACTGGTGTTCATGACCGATACGCCTGGGCTTTTGCGCGACGCCAAAGAGCCGGAAACCCTGATCCACCGGATCGACCGCGACGAGATCGCGAAACTGAAGGAGCTGGGCGTGATTCTCGGAGGAATGATCCCCAAGGTCGAGGCATGTTTGCTGGCGCTTGACCGGGGAGTACGCAAAACGCATATCATTGACGGCCGCGTGCCGCACGCGTTGCTGCTTGAAATCTTCACGACGCAGGGTCTGGGCACATTGGTGACCCGGTAGGCTCGTGCCGTCGAACGTCAGTCTATGCAAGGAGGAGTATTTCGTGCCGGACACGCAAATGCAGATATTCAAAATAATCGTGGCTGGCGGTATCCTCATGATACCGATTGGGATTTGCTCAATCCTGGCCCTTGCCATTGTCATTGAGCGCTTCTGGAGCCTGCGCCGCGCGACCATCGACACCCGCGGTTTCATGGACACGATGCGTCAAGTGCTGCGCCAGACCCGGATACAGGATGCCGTCGAGATCTGCGATGAAGTGGATGCGCCGATTGCGCGGATCATGCGCGCCGGCATTCTGAAGTACAACCGGACGAAGGATGACATTCGAGAGGCGATCGAGGACGCGGGACATCTCGAGATTCCCCGATTGGAACGGTACATGTCGGCGCTGGCAACCTGCGCCAGTGTGGCGCCCCTCCTGGGGCTTCTAGGAACCGTGCAGGGCATGATTAAGTGCTTCGCCCAAATACAGGCCATGGAAGGGTTGGTCAGTCCTTCGGACCTTGCCGAGGGCATTGGCAACGCTCTTGTAACGACCGCTGCCGGGCTGACCGTCGCTATCCCGACTCTTGTGGCGTACAACTATTTCGTGACCCGAGTCGAGAACATGATTCTCGAAATGGAGATCAGCTCGTCCGAGTTGATTGAACTCTTGACACGGCATCGCGGTGAGCGCGAGATTTAGGACCGGCGTGCCCGGATACCAGGTGTAGAAATCGATGAAGTTCCGAGAAGGCGATGGCAAAAGAAAAGTGAAGGCGCAACTGGACCTCACGCCGTTGATTGACGTCGTTTTCCAACTCATCCTGTTCTTCATGTTGTCGTCAACGTTTGTGGTTCAAAGCACGGTGAACATTCAAGTGCCGGAAGCGCTCGGGGCCACCGCGCTGGAGAAGAGAGACCTGACGGTTACCCTGGTCTATGGCGAAGGCGGCCCGGATGGACGGGGCCCCATCTTCGTGGATAATATCGAAATATCGAGTATGGGGCAGTTGTCGCAGAAACTGGCTGACGAGAAGCGGGCCCGTCCGGATCTCATGCTTCTCATTCGCTCGGACGGGCGCACCGAGACCGCGCGACTGGTAAAGGTATTGGGCATTGCACGAAGCCTGGGCATCACGAACTTCGGCATCGCGGCGCGACCTCCTTCAGAATCTGAGGAAGGTTAACAAGGTCGGTATACTCAGAAACCGCCCGTTTCTGTTCGCCCTTTTTGTGTCGACAGTGTTCCACATGACGATGGTTACGCTGTTTTCGATAGTATTTGAGTTTCCCGTCAAGCACGTTGAATACTACCCTTTCCATATCTTGTCGGAAGAGCCTGATTTCGCCCGAGAAGCGGATGCCGCATCCACAGACCGGATTTCCACCCTCCCGACCCTGGTGAACCCCCTGCGCGGTCCCGAATTCGAGGCCATGGACCTTGGCGCCGAGTCCGCAGGGTGGGTTTCCGGGCTCCCGTCCATTGAACTTCCCCGCCTGGAGTTTGCCGAGATGGAAATGCTCGAAGCGCGCGAAGAGGGTTTGACTATCCGGTCGCGTCTGGCGGAGTTCCTTGATGCGCCGCTGAGTGAGCCATGGGCGCGGCTTGGCCGAAGTCTGGAGCGGCTGGGCAACGCGCTTACGCCGTCCCGGCTGTTCGACGACGAAGACGAAACGGTCATCGAGCAGCCGGCGCCCAAACTCGTGGCGCGCCCAGCCGAGGGATTCGAGGCCTACGTGGAATGGATGTCTGAGCCGCGCGACCGCGAATTGTTGTTTTCTCCTCCGATCGAGGCCCTGTTCAAGGTTCGCCCGGAGGATTTGATCGAACCCATTACGCTGGTGTTTCGCGTGAACCCCCGGGGGGAGGTGGTTGAAGTGCTGACGCCCCTGCCGGATGAGGCTGGCGTTGTGGTGAGCGCGGCACGTGCGCTTACGACGTACCGGTTCGCGCCGCTTGACGAGCCCGCCGGCCGCGACCAGCACGGAACCCTGCTCATCACCTCTGCCCGGCGAACGGAGGCCGCTTTGCCGTGATTCAACTCGAAATAGGCCAAGCGGTGATTCTCTACAGCGGGGTCCTCATCGCGCTCGCGGCAGGGATCTGGTTGTACACGGAGTTCAGCGCCGGGCGGTCGCAACGTACCCTGGGAAAACAGTACCTCTGGCGCTGCCCGATCTGCGGATTCAGCTACCTGGACGAAAGCGCCGAGCGCCTCTCCAAATGTCCGCGTTGCGGCAGTCTTAATTCGGTGGAAGACAAGAAGGCCCGTGCCGTAAGAGTGCGCACGGAGGCCTACGAGGGGCCGGAGCCGCAGGAACAGGAGGCTCGGCGCAATAAGTCAAAACGCAAACGCCCGCACCAGCGCCGGCGCGGACCCAGAAAACGCCGATGACCCGCTCCGCCGGGCTGCGAAACTCAGTACGGGGCCCAGTAACCGCTTATCCAGACTTGTTCCCGATGGGTCTCGTAGCGGCCCTCGACCCAGACACGTTCCCAACGCTCGTCTGCGACGAGCACGACGATCTCGCGCCCGTTGTAGACTTCTCTCCGGTAGACGGCTGGGATATGGCGGTTTTCCCAGTATCCAGGTATCCACACTTCCTTGTAGACCCATTCATAATGGCCCGGTACCCAATAGCTGCGGGCGGGGTAGTAGTAGTACCAGTAGCTCCTGTACGGACGGTAACAGGGGCGGTGAGGGATGTGCCGCGGGCTGCAGTCTCTGCCAGGGGCGCCAGGGCCGTTGGGAGAAGGTCTCGGGACCGCACGCGAGACCTCGTGTTGGAACGTCGGGACATTGCGCCGGAACTGCACCCCCTCCGCGGCACCGGGGCTGAAATGTTGCGTGTCCGGCCGCAGGTATTCACATTGCGTTTTCCGCTCGTTGTTGCCTCCGCCTTGAGCGGAACTTCTTGGCGCACCGGCGGCATCCGGCACCGCCAATATGAGCATAAACGCGCCCAAGATAAAGACTTGCGAGCATCTAAGGGAATGTCTTCGCTCATTGCTCATTGCCGTTGCTCCTGTCCAATTCGAAGGTCAGTACCCACAAACTTTCTCATCGAATAAGGACGAAAAACATTCAGAATCATTCAGAAAAGCCGGTCCTGCACGTGCATGACGCCAGCTGAACAGATTATACCTGTTGAGTGGGCGTCCCGGGGGGGGTAGAATCGGGATGACAACAAGGAGTGCGTGATATGAGACTGAATCGCCGGGATTTCATAAAGGCCAGTGCGGTAATGTGTTGTGCAATGAGCAACCGGGGCGCAAACGGGTCAGAAGGCCGGTTGCGCGAGTATCATGTGTGTCTTTCCCGGCGCGCTTGCGAGGAGAATCCGGAGCTGCTGACGGTGGTGCGCGACGCGGGGGTGACCGATGTGTGGCAGGCGGCATTTTTCTACGGATATTGGTACGACACGGTTGAGGGCCTGCAAAAAGGACGAGCCCAGGTGGAATCGCTGGGCCTGCGTTGGCATCCGATTAATGTTCCCCTCGGGCACCCGGGCGACGCGCTGGGCGACGCCTCCGGTCAAACCCCGTTGACTCCTCCCGCGCGCTGGAAGATGGCCGAACGGTTCGACGGGGGAAAGCACAGCGGCACCTCATTACATGACCCGGGCACGGCCGAGAACGTCGCGGCGGTCCAGGCGCTCGCGGCCCTCGAACCGGACATTCTGTTTCTGGACGACGATTTCCGGCTGGCTGTGGGACCCGGGATCATTGGCGGGTGTTTCTGCGGCGAACACCGCGCCCAATTCCTTCAAGCGACGGGGTTTGCGGAATCCGCGTGGGATGAACTGCGCGAAGATGCGCTTGCGCGGCGCCTGTCGCGGGTGTTGCGGGCCTGGGTCGAGTTCACCTGTGACCAATTGACGGCGTGTTTTCGCGCGCAACAGGCTGCCGCCCCCAATACGCGCCTCGGCAACATGATCATGTATCTTGGGGCCGAAAAAGCGGGCATTCGTCTGACGGACTACCGCGACGCTCCGTTTCGGGTTGGCGAACTCATGTTCAACGACGCCTCGTTCAATCCCCTCAAAGGAAAAACCGACGAGTTGTTCAGTGTGTTGTTTCACCGGCGGTACGCCCGCCCGGAGTCGGCCTGGAGCGAGACGACGGCTTTCCCCGCAGACCAGTTATCTGCGCGCAACCTGGCCGCGAAACTGGCCACCTCGACCATTGCCGACGTGCGTCATACGATGTTCATGTCCGGCATGACCCCGTTCCCCATCGAGCACTGGGCTACCATCGGACCCGCCATGACGAAACATGCCCGGCTGCATGCCAGGCTCGCGGGACATGCCCCCAAAGGACCGTTCAAGCATTACTGGGGCGAGGCGCAGCGGTACGTCGGCGACGACCAGCCCTACAGCCTGTTTCTTGCCTCGGGCATGCCCTTCGAGACGGTCGAGACCCTTCCTGACGACGGACGTACGTTCCTGTCCGATTTCGACGCCCGTGCATTGGAGGAATCGAGCCTTAAGCCTGGCAAGGGCGCGCTCGTGACGCGGCGCGCGCTCGCGAAGATGCCCGAAGCCACGCAGGCCGTGGGAGAGGAGCTGCCGGCGCTGTTCGCGCTCAAACGCCAGGTTGTGCAGGAAGGGTACACGGGTCCGTGGGTCGAGGACGACAAACCCGCGGTATGCGCCTGGTATCCCAGTGCCGGGGCCGTTCTGCTGTGGAACCCATCCGAGGGACGCGAGAGCTACCATTTGCGGGCAGGCGATACGGCCGTGGACGTCGAGGTGGAGGGCCTCGACGCCGAACTGGTCGAAATGCCCCAGCTGCGTCGTTAGAGGCAGGACCTATTCGTTCTATTTCGGCTATTGACGGTTACAGTTGTGGGGTATAAAGTAGGAAGTGGTCTATCAGGGCCGACTACCTGCATATTGACGTGGGATGAGGTTCTCCGGCAGCTCCAGGGTTCGTGTTTTTATGGGGGAAGAATCTGGAGGCGGGTGCGGACGAAGCAAAGGGGCGGTCTCTGCGATGGTTCGGAGGGGCTGGATGTGGAACGCGGGGCGTGGTTCGTGAGGTTTCTCCAGCGAGAAGAATGATCTGCGGTGTGGAACATTC
>Ga0116149_1005330_pt1 | contig 12134 bp, 8 predicted proteins | sample AD_UKC057_MetaG_FD_89787 | JGI IMG/M metagenome (GOLD analysis project Ga0116149, IMG submission 89787) | Active sludge microbial communities of municipal wastewater-treating anaerobic digesters from USA - AD_UKC057_MetaG | ecosystem: Engineered > Bioreactor > Anaerobic > Digestate | place: USA...
ATTCGTATTGGACCATTGTGGACGTTATGGTGGAACAGGCGGGCACCTATACGGGCCAGGGTTTCCTGAACGCCTTCTGGGAAGAGAAGCAGGGGGGATTGACCTTTGAGCAGTTCTGCCGCTTCAACGGGCCGACCGTCCTGCTGGCCACCACTACCCCGGAAAGCGCTATTGCCGTGGCGGGCGACACCTGCACGGCTACCCTGTGGATATCGCATTTCACCGGCGAATCTTTGGAAGAGGCGCGTATCGACTGGCGGGTGGTCGCCGGGGAGGCAATCCTGGCGGAAGGCGCCCTGGACCCGCTTGGGGTATCCCCCGGCGACGTCAAGGAGGTGGGCACGGCCTCTTTCACCGTTCCCGAACTGGACATCCCGGTTCATGCCGTGTTCGAAGCCCGGGTCGAGGGTACCGATGTCGTGAACGCCTGGGATCTCTGGTTATTCCCGAAACGTACGACCAAAGACGGCACGGCCATCGCCGTCACGGATGACCTGTATGATGGCCTGTCGGCCCGGTATTCCGGACTGGCAAAAATCGGGACGCCGGAAGCTGCCTCCTCCGGAGTGGTCATTGGCTCGTGGGACCACCCGGACTTACTGGCTGCGGTGGAGCAGGGCAAGCGCGGCCTCATGATCGGCCCCGCCGAAGGCGCGCCGAATGTCGAACTCGGCTGGTGGTGGCTGGGCGATCAGCTCGGCACCGCCTTTGCCAACCATCCCGTGTTCGGTGATTTCCCGCACAATGGCGTCCTGACGCCGCTCTGGTTCCGCCTCATCAAGAAAGGGGTCCCCCTTCCTCTCACGCAGTACGGCGAGTTCGAATACCTCGCGGTCGGCGAGGGACAGACCCAATACTTCGCGTACATCATGGAGAAGCAGCCTCCCTCCGGCCCGCCGCTCCTGATGACCCACGGCGTGGACCTCCTCTCGGATACCCCCGAAGGTGCGTATCTCCTGGATGCGATGATTACGTATATGCGAAGCAATGCTTTTTTTGCCACCCCGGCCCGTTAGGTTCTATGTCCGCAAATCCTCCAACTCCGCGATTGAAATATCCGCTTGCCGCAGGAGGGCGCGAAGCGTGCCCCGGTCAAGGACTTTGTGGTCAGGGACTACTGCCTGACAAAATGGATTGTTCCGGCGCAAGAGGATATGCGACCCTTTTTGGCGCTTGACGGTAAATCCCGCTTTTTCCAAAACAGCGACCAACTCGCGCCCTGATAGTACCGGCAAGGAACTCATACGGCCAGTACTATCGTGCTGAAATGCTCCTCGGGCACGGGCAGATTATCCTCACATAACGCCTCAATATAGCCTTCAATGGCTTCTTTTATATTGGCAACGGCTTCTTCACGACTTTTCCCCTGTGAGATACAACCTGGCAAACTCGGACACTCAGCTATCCAAAAGCCATCTTCTCCCGGATAAAGGACAACCTCACGCATAGGTTATTCTCCTTTCGTTCTGGTTAAAAAACCCGCACACACCACGATGCATCAGTCCGCTAACGTTGGCATCCATAATGGCATCAGTCAGTACTATGGCTGTTATTGTAGCATAGTAACTGGCCGGCCATCAGGTATTGGGCTTGAATCAGGATTTCACCCCGTCCCATCCGTATTTTTACACTCACCGGCCCCGTGGAAAATCCCGAACCCTTACCAGAAATAGCGTATACCGTCCCAGGCGACTTGCAGGATGGTGAGGGGATTCTTCGGAATGGCGTGGGGGAACAGGCGGGTCGCGATGCGGAACACGGCGAAGCTGAACCCTGCTTTTTTCGCGAGGGCAAGCGGGATGGGTCCGGTAATCAGGGCGCGGGCGAAGGGCAGCAGGAATCCCGGCACGGTACAGTAGAAGGTACCCAGGCAGGCGATGCGCGCCTGGATCTGTTTCTCTTTCAGCGTGTAGGTGTTCAAGGGGCTCATGGCGGAAAAGCGGGTGAGGAAATCGGCGTCGGGCGGCAGGTACCCGTGCTCGATGGCGTAATCGGCCAGCTCGGTGCCGCGCGAGGGGCTACACACGCTGAAGGTCGGCACGGTCAGTCCCAGGCTGCGCGTGAAGTTCAGGGAGTTCAGGTCGTCTTCGAGGGTGGTTCCGGGGATGCCGACCATGGTGTTGCCGTAGGTTTTGATATTGTATTTCCGGGCCAGGTCAAAAGCGCGGCGCATTTCTTCGTCAGACAGACCGCGCTTCAAAATGCCGTTGCGGATGGGCTCGGAACCGGCCTCCACCGCCATGGAAATGGAATAGCATCCGGCGGCCTTGAGCAGTTTCGCCGCCTCTTCGGTGAAGGTGTTCGGGCGCATCAGGCAGTAAAAGGGGATGCCGATGCGCTTGGGGTATTGCTCGGCAAATTCCCGCAGCCAATCGTCCACGGTGAGCGAAAAGGTGTCGTCGAAAAAGCGGATGAACCGCACCGGCGGATAATGTTTGACGACATGTTCCACTTCCGACAGCAGGTTGTCCACGGAACGGCGGCGCAGCACAGGCCCGCACTCCTTGAACATGCGGTTGTACACGTGGTTATAGCAAAAGGTGCAGTGGTACGGACAGCCCCGGGACGCCATGAAGGAGCGCAGCCCGGTGCGGGGAATGTACGGCACAGCCTCGTAATAAATGTCCCGGTCGGCATAGGGCAACTGGTCCAGTTCTTCGCTGCTGAGTTTCTCGCGGCATTTGGCGCCTTCGCCGGTCAACCCGATATTGGGAATACCTTCGAGGGATTCCCCCTTTTCGAGCCGCTCCAGCAGGGCGGGAAAGGCCCGCTCGCCGTCGCCCTGGCAGATGGCGTCCAATTCCAGTTTGTCCAGGATGCCGGGCGAAAAGGTGGGGTGGGGGCCGCCCATGATCCGGAATACCCGCTGACCGGAAGCCTTCAAGTATTCCCGGAGCTTCCGGTCCGCCGGAGCAAAGGCTTCCAGTTCGCTGCCGATAACGCTGTAGGCGACCACATCGGGCTGGAGCGTTTTGACTTGTTCCACCAGGTCGTGCTTTTTCAGGAGGGTAAGGCTGACCCGATGCCCGGCCCTTTTGCAGATGGCGGACAGCAGCATGACGCCGTGCGGCTCGATGGCATAGGGAATATTCAGAACGAAAAGTACATGCATGAATTCAGGAGGTCCATGATTGCGTCCGGCATCCGCCTCATTTTGGCACACGAAGACACCAGTCCATGAAGGAGATAGTACCAAATGGCGCCTGATGCTATCAATCGGTCCCGCCGTGCCTAAATCCGCACGTAAGGAATGGCGAGGATCGTAGAAGCGGCATCCTGCCGCTTCCATTTCAGGCCGGGCAGGCGTTTTGATTAAGCCGGAACAACCCCCTATTATATACGCAATGAACCAATGCGAAAACCATAGCGGTCCCGCCGGCCCTTCTCCGCAACTCCCTGTTCAGGCGCCCTTACTGACTCCAGGGCGCGCAGGGATCCCTCTGGTGTTGATCCTGCTGGCCGGGTTGGCGATTCGCCTGGCCTACCTGTATGAACTGCAGGAACATCCGGATTTTCAGATCCCCATGTATTTCCAGGTGGACATGGGATTCATAGACAATTCCGCGATGGACCATGCGCAAAACGCGCGGGCGATGCTGCATCTGCCGCCCATCGAACCGCGCTTCGAACGCAACATCGTCTGGCGGCACAACCCGGGCAACCCGCAGCTCCGCCCGCCGCTGTACACGGTGTTTTTGTCCGTCCTCTATTTCATTCTGGGTGATTCCCAGTTCGGTGTGCGGCTGGCGCAGATGCTGCTGGGGTTGGGCAGCGCACTGCTCGGCTATTTTCTGGGCGTAAAACTTTACAACCGGGGGGCGGGCCTGCTGATGGCGGGGTTCATGGCGTTTTACTGGCCCTTCATTATTTACGAGGCCAACCTGCACGAACCCGTGCTGGTGATATTCTGTTCGTTGCTGTTCCTGAACGCTGCGCTCTGGTGGCAGCGCCGACCCGGCAGGGGACGGGCCTTTGGCATGGGTCTCGCCTGCGGATTTTATACCATCGCTTCGGCCGCCGTCATCCTGTTCCTGCCTGTGCTGCTTTGCTGGACGCTGTGGGTGCTCCGAAGTGCGGAGATACACCATCGGCCTGTTTACGAGACAGACACTGGGGCAGCCCTTCCGCAAAGGCGGGGGTGGAAACGACTCTTTATCCAGGCCGCATTTGTTTTAGTAGCCTTCCTCATGCCCATTCTCCCGGTGACCCTGCTGAACTATCAGGAATCTGGACGGTTTGTGCTTAATAGCTTCGGCCAGGGCATTACCCTGTACATCGGCAACCAGCCCGAATCCCGAGGGTATCTGCACGGGGCGGACGATTTGCTGGACGAGTACTTGGGCGACGGGTACAAGGACTTGCGGGTGGACGAAAAAGTGGCGCGCATTGACGACTGGTGGCGCTGGGCGGCCCTGGCACGTCAGGCCGTACGAGAACAGATCCTTGAGCATCCGGGGTGGTTCCTTAAATTATGCCTGAAACGGGCCGCCCTCTTCTGGACGCCCCGTGAGATTTCGCAAAACATCACCGAATACGCCGACCGCCTCTTCTCGCGCACCCTCTACCGCATTCCCGGCAATTTCGCGGTCGTCTTCGCCCTGTTTATGGTGGGCCTGTTTGATTTTTTAATTTCCAGCCTGACGCGTTTATTCAGCAGAGGCCGCACGCCCGAGACGCGGGAGGAATACCTTAACCGCGCCGGTTACGTCCTCATTCTACTGCTAATCCTGGTGTGGTACGCGCCTTTCCCGTTCCTTTGGATATCCGCCCATTTCCGGGCGCCCATTCTTCCGGCCGTCGCTGCCTTCGCCGTCCTGGCCTGCTGCAAAATCCTCTACTATTTCAAGACGCGCCGATGGGGACCGGCGATTATGGGTGCCGCCGTTGCCATACAGATTGCCGTGGCGCTCTATTTGATGCCCGTGTCCTATGACGACGATATCCAGACGTGGCTGTATTTCCGCACCCAGCACTATGCAAAACACAAGGCGCCCGAAAAGGCGCTGGCTATTGCCGAACGTGTCATAGAACGCGCGCCGGATCATTTGTTTGCCCGGCGCATCCATGCCCAGGCGCTGCTCGATGCGGGGAAAAAGGAGGAAGCGCTGGCTGCTTATGAACAGTTGCTGCCGGACCTCAAAGATAAAGTACTGGCCGCGGATGCCGCCGAAGTTATCGGGTTGCTGCAGCGGGAGTTCGGCAACAATTCCGCCGCCCGGGAGGCGTTCCTGCAGACCCTTCAACACGGTCCCAATCGGCCCGTCGCCCTGCACGGGCTCGGCAACATCGCCTTTGAAAACGGGAACCATCAGGAAGCGGTGCGGTATCTGGAGCAGGCCCTGCAACTGGAACCCACGAACTCCAACACCTGGTTTTTGCTCGGCATGGCCCGCTCTGCCGCCGGCGATACCGCCCGCGCTGAAGAAGCCTACCGCGAGGGGATGCGGGTAGACCCCAAAGATGTGTGGCCTGTCATCGGACTGGCCAATCTGCTTGCCGCGGCCGGAAGAAAGGACGAAGCCTGCACCCTCTACGAACACGCCCTCAGCCTCGACCCCAAAAACGCCCAGGCCCGGCAAGGCCACGAAGAACACTGTGCCAAACCCCCGCCTCCAAACCCGCCAAACTGACCTTACGGCGTTGTCTGACGCGGTCCGACCAAGTTCGACATGGTCCGATAGAACTCCCACCTATTGCGCTTTGTCCGCAATTCATTTCTTGACTGAAAATCTATTTTTTGCTAGACTACACTCCCCACTGAGCGGGACTAACTCAGTTGGTAGAGTGCCAGCTTCCCAAGCTGGATGTCGCGGGTTCGAACCCCGTGTCCCGCTCCATCTTCTTCCCCTGTAAACCCGCGTTATTATTGACGTTTCCGCATGTCACGATACTTCCGCCTGACGCGTTCGTGTTGCCGGATAATGACGTACATTTGCATAGGTTGCCCGTCGGAAGTGCAACATTTAGTGCAACGGGTAATTCGCCCGGCCGTGATGTCAAATCGGGCAACCGTTTTACCGCGTCCGCCTTGTGTTCCAATTCATAATGCGTATAAAACCGCGTCGTCAAATTGATGTCGGAATGCCGGGCCAATTCCTTTGCCGCTTGTGGGGTAACCCCGCTATGCGCCAGCCACGAAATATAACTGTGTCTTGTGCAATGAACATCCAGCGTGCGTTTCTTGTCATCAATTTTGGGAATACCGGCAAACCGCAAATCAGCATCCAGGACGGGTTTCAACTGTTTCGGCAACTGGAATAGGGGAGCATCCATCACCTCGTTGATGGGAACTGTTCTGGAGCCATCTGTAAGCCGTCGAATGCGTTCACCGATGTATGTCGCCAGGTCCTGCGCCAAATCGCTCTGGAGAACGATTTCAGCCCCCTGCCGGTTCTTTTCATCAGCCGCCGCCAGCGTGATGTAGGGAGGGTCACTGTCGAGGCTGCATTGCCCGATAGTGACAGATTTCAATTCCTTATATCGAAGCCCCGACCCGAATAAAACGCGATAGGCCATCGCCCGCGTGATACCCAGCCATTGCAGGGCGTCCCGGGTCGCCGGGGATAATTTCGCATTACCTCCCCGGTTCGTCTGCCGTTCCTTAACTGGCCTGTGCAAAGCCGCATCAATCAGCCTTGCCGCTTCCATCGGTGTGAACGCGCGACGGACCCGCCTTGCATCCAATTTTTCTGATCTACGTTCCATGCCGACAAATGGATTTACCATAAGCCGTTTTTGCTTTATTGCCCAATTACCAAAGGCGATACACGCCGCGATGTGCGCGTTATGCGTGCGATGCCCCATGCCCTGAAGGTTCACGGCGTCGCGCAACCATGCTTCAATCCTGGACGCCTTCACATCCGCAAATTTTCTGAAGCCGCACCCCTCGAAAATATTTCGCAAGTGATAGCACCGCGTTCCAATGGTGTCTTTATGGAGGCCACGCGCGTCCATGTGCGCCTTGAAGTCTGCCATATGTCTCGATAGGGGGACGTTCGCCCAGGCCAACGATTCAGCCTCGGATTCGGTTAAAAGCCCCGATAGTATTTTCTCTGTGTGTGCCTGCAATCGTGCTGCCGCCCGTGCCGCCAGTTCCTTGTCCGTGCATTTCGTATTGCATTCAGCAACAAGGCCGCGGGCGTCGCGATATCGGCAGTACCAGGTGCGCGATGCCTGCTGGTACCGGGTTGCATGCTCATCCTTTATCCTCGCCCTGCGTTTTTTGTCACCTGACATCCATTCCGCAAACCACTCATCACCGCGCCGAAGCACCTTTGCACCTGCCGGCAATGGGCGTGTTGAAATTTTTTTGAAAAGTGTTGCCATGGGACTCAAAACTCCTTTTGTTTATGCTTCTTGGGTGTGAGTTCCAACCCGAAGAAGTCAACCAAAACATCCACCGCTTCTAAAGAGAGCATAATTTCCCCTTTTACAAAGCGCCCGATACAACGCCTGTCAACACCGGATTGCTTTGACAATTCGCGATGTGACAGTCCGCACGCTGTTATTTGCTGTTTAAGAATATCTGATACTTTCATGGGTAATAGTTTACCATAACCGACCGGGCTTGTCAAGATAGACTTCCGATACACTAGCCATTAAACTGTTAGACATCTAACATTACTCTGTGTGTCCCCACCTTGCGTATAGGCGTATACAGGCAATATGGGGAGGTTCAGGCGGATTTCTGACACGTTTTGACCCTCATTTATGCTTAACGCGACTTCTAATTTCTACCAAAAACTGTCTCATTCGGGCGACATCTTCCTGCATTCGCTTTTCTCGCGGCGAAGGGGAATATTCCCGGAGACGCTCGATACGAATCTGAACGATCAAATCGGATAATTTCTTGAGAATGTTGGCCCGTTCCTGACGCGCCGCATCGGAACAGCGCAGTTTTTTAACCGTCCGCTCACAAACGCCGATGTGCTGTGCAATCTCACTCACGGGCATACCGCCAATCGCCAGGATTTCGCACAAACGTGCTTTGTCTGTCGTGTTTTGTCTCATAACCTAACTCCTGTTGTCATTTTCCCCGGGCCGATAAAATCATCGAAGTCAGGTACTGGTGGCAGGTCCGGACCGTTTCCCAGTATCCTCTCTGGCAGGAATTCCACGGCGAACCTTTCCCGCCATGGCTGCGACACTTGCACTATGGTATTCATCTTTCCACCTCCTTTTTCTGTTGTCTCCCGTTCAAGCTTACCCACCAGATCCCCCCAGCCTGTTTTGATTGTTTCCCCAGCCTCCCGGTGCACGTGTAACTTACCAGTGGGGCAAAGCTTTGCCCCCTGTGTAGGTGTACGTGCACATGCACAGGTGTTCCCCCCACCAGCCTCCTATAGTAGGGGGGGGTGGGGGGGGGCTCGGGGTGCGCCTATCTGAACGGTATTTCTTCGTCATCGTCATACGTGTTGTTCCCACTATTTACGGTGGTTAGAATATAGACTTTTCGACCTTTTTCTGTAATAGTTTCCTGTACTTTAAGGTAGCCGTTTTCCACGGCCATGGTTGCGGCATCGTGCACGGCGGCGGGTGACGCGCCCATCTCGGTAATCAGTTCGCGGGCGGTGCCTGCCCGGTTTGCGATGGCGTTCAGGTTCACGTGCACCTCGGGGTGTTCCTCAATCCAGTTTTTCACCCGGTACATCAGGGCGCTGGCTCGGGCGGCCAGGTCTGCTTGGGTCAGTTCGCGCACGGGTCCGGCGTCTTCGCGTATCATGGGTATATCAAAGTGCCGGCGCCCGTAACTGTTTTTGGATACGGCCATGAACAGGGGCGCCTTTTCTGATTCCTGCGCCAGTTGTAGCTGCCATCGTGCGGCGGCGGGAAGTGCGGCCCCGCCCCGAGCGGCGTGGTGGTGCTGGCTGCCGTGTCCGATCTTGTTCGTATGGTGCGTGAGGAGGGTGGTGCAGCATTCCTGCTTGGCGCGTGCGCGTAGTTGCACGGCCACCTGGTTCATGGCTGCGTTGTCGTTTTCGTTCTGTAGCACGGCGCACGCGGCCAGAGGGTCGATTATCAGCAGGTCGGTGTGTGACTTGCCCACGAATTGCCAGAGCGCTTCCAGGTACGCTGTTGGTTCGGGCAGGCGCCCGGGCAATTGCTCAAACATGGGCATCAGTTCGTCATCTGCTTTAATGACAAGACGCCCATCTTCCTCGGCCTCCCACCATTCGCGCGGGTCGATGCCGGCGAGCTTGCAGATTTGATCCAGGCGCCATTCCAGGGCGGGCCCCGGGTCTTCGTAGCAGCAGTACGCGACACGCAGGGGCGGCCCGCTATGGTGGATGGTGGAGATGTTTATTTTTTTGCCCAAGGCACACGATAACATCAGGTCCAGGGATACCCACCCTTTCCCGATCGTGTCCTCCCCCACTATCAGCCCGAACCCGCCGGGCAGTGGTCCGTTAATAAACAGGGGTGGTGGCATGGGTCCGCTCCCGTGAATCTTGGTGGGGGTGAATGTCACCTTGGGCCCTTCGCGTTGTTCCATCCACGCCTCCCAATCTTCGTCGCCGGCCATGGTGCACACAAGGCGCTGCTGTTTGTCGCCGCGCAGCACGCCGGCCAAGCGGGACATACGGCTCGGGTTCCGGTTCTGCCTGTCCACCTTCAGCCCTATGGCCTCGGCGGCCTGATACAAGTATTCCACCCGCTCATCGTATTCGGCCTTATCCGCGGCGTCCACACGGACAAGTCCATGGATAGACTTACCCCCACTTTCGACAAGGGCGCTATAAGGCGCGTTCAACTTGCGTATGAGCTTTAATTGCTCCTCCGTGTCCTGCTCATCGGATTCCAGAAGGGCGTGGCGAAACCGGGTAACGTCCCGGTCACCCTCTCCGGTGCACGGATTGACTCTCACCCATGCGCCGGCATCGCGAACGTGCTTCCCGATTACACTCTCGATGGTGGCCCCCGGCCGCATGAGTCCCTGCAGCAGGTCGGTGACGGTGTGCGTCCGGCCGGGCGGCTGTGGTTTCCATTTCTCTTTTTCTTTGTCCCACGTGGCCCTGGTAACGATAATCACGGATTCCAACGGCTCAAACATGGCAGCCAGGTAACGCCGCAGTTGTTCGGTGTCGCCGGTGGCCTCCGCTATGGGGGGTTCCTGGGCGGGTTTCTCAAATTGCGATAGAAACGGCTTCAGGTCCACTCCCGGCGCATAGGGGGGCATGGTCCAGCGGGTGTGTGTGGCCCCCGCCGTGCTGGCTTCCCATCCTGCTTGCTTTGCGTAGTGGACCACGGTTGCGCCGGTGATGCCCGTGCCGTTGAATCCGCGCCACAGGCGATCACATTCCCCCGGGTGATACCGATCGGGGTCCTGCTGGCTCCACTGGTCCCACACCTCGCAGGGCAACTCGGCCGCCTTCAAACCCATCCCGATCCGCAACCAGTCGTCACGCGCAAGGTCTGACGGGTTGACGCTCTGCAGGGCGTGTAAAATGGTGGTGTCGTTCGTCTTCATCGGTTCCCCCTCCAGCGACGGGGTCCCTCGGTCATACGGTAAGGAATGCAACCGCCCGAAATCCATGCTTCCAAATCATCTCGCCGCCAACGGACCAGTCGGGGACCTACCCGGATCGCCGGCGGCAAAACTCCCTGGTCCCGATAGCGTATCACGGTTCTCTTGGATGTGCCCAAAAGTGCCGCAACCCTAGCCATGTCAAGTAATTCGCTCATTATGAATCTCCTTGTTTCGGTCTCTCGAACCATTCAAAAGACCTCATGTCTTTAAGGAAATCCAGCCGCAAACCGGAACACTTGCGGGAGCCGGAACACCCCTGCAGGCACACTTCACCCTGTGTGCTATTGGAAGGAAAGTTTTGTCACTCTAATTCACTGTTCCGGGTCGTAACAGGAACACCTCATTTACCCGGAACACCTTCATTAGATTTTACGAACCGAAAACCCCTTATTGTCTTTCTTGCTCTTGCCAGCGGAGAGCATGGTGACTGTCTCGTGTTCGTCTCTCACTTTGAGCGAGTGGAACAGGTTAAAGGTTTTGAACGCGGCGGTTACATAACCGTTTTGTACAAACGGGAACGGGTCGCCCTTCAGTCCAGAATATTTCTTGAAAACTTTTCGGAGTTCGCAAACACGGCGCCTTATGGTGCTCTTGGGAATGCCCGCCGCTATTAAGTCCTCATGAGAGACCTTGCCGCTGTTTTGTTGAAGGATTTCCAGCAAGAGGTATTTTTGCGCCCCGGGCTGAATCCCAAGAGAAGACCATGCAACTGTTCCACCGCGTTTTTCGCCGTCAACTTTTATGACAAGGTTCTCGCGTGTAATGGTGAATACAAGTTTTCCCCAAACGGTGACCTTGAGCGCTTTACTCCAGGTGCCTGTTATCTTCTCTGGCGTCGAATCTACTACCTCTCCTTGGCCACTTCCCACGAGCCCTGTTGTGGAATGCGTTCCATTCAAAATATCCAGGCGCTCTTTCCAGTCAGGATTCAGGTTCCATCCTGCTTCAACTATCCAACGCTTCAATTCCTCCGTGTCAAAATCCATGGATAAAACAGGATAGTTATGTGGCCGGTTTTTGGCGATAGCATAGGGAATGTATAAAGAAATAAATCGGGTACCGATATCCTTTTCCGGTTTATGAGGAAACACAGGTTGCTCTAGCAAGGCGTTAATCAAACTCGCTTGGCGTCCTGTTAACTTGTGCCATGAATTATACCTTTGAGGGGTTGACGTTTGCTCTTGTTCAATACGAATTACCACACTGTAGGTTAGCCTCATATTTGCGTCCCTTCGAAATCTTGCCTTGCCGACACGCCGTCCGAAAGAGTCTTCAAATCGTAAAACGCACCGGCAAGGCGTTTGGTGGTCAATGTTCTATGGCGCTTTTGTAAATTATACCAAAACCTATCTCAGGTTGAATTGCCGTGCCGGTTGTTGCCAGAATAGACCAATAGTAGAATACGACTTGTTCTTGTGCTTGGGGTGCTGATGGCATAAGACGTTGGCCTCTGAGCGCAGCCGCAATGCGGATAACGAAGGGGAACCATGTTCGAGCAAGCCTTCAAAAACATAGACGATGTGCTTTGGAAAGAGGCGGGATGCACCACGGAATTGGATTACACGGAGCAGACGTCGTGGCTCCTGTTCCTGAAATACCTGGACGG
>Ga0116149_1005334_pt1 | contig 12127 bp, 7 predicted proteins | sample AD_UKC057_MetaG_FD_89787 | JGI IMG/M metagenome (GOLD analysis project Ga0116149, IMG submission 89787) | Active sludge microbial communities of municipal wastewater-treating anaerobic digesters from USA - AD_UKC057_MetaG | ecosystem: Engineered > Bioreactor > Anaerobic > Digestate | place: USA...
CACTCCTATCGTATAATAAAAGATAGATATTACGGCGGCCATAGCGTCTTTTACCGCAAAAAATTATAGCTAAAAGCCCTTACCGCACAATAACATTATATATAAACGTTTCGCTTATTTCAATATAATTTTCAGTTAATTTTTTATTGACAAATACTTTTTTATAAAGTAGTATTAAAACTTCGTAATATATTATTATTTTAATATACTTTAACGCTATCAAACAATTTTAAACAGAAGCTAACGAATGAGGTAACTATAATGAAAAAATCACATATTGTTAATTGCATATTGAGTTTATTTTTGTTTTCGTTATTTCTTTATTTATTTTTAAACTCAATAGATAATTATGAAATCACTGCGTTTTTCAATGGCGACACCATGTATCTTCCATCTTTGTATAAAGATATTTTTATCGACGGATTCAGCTTTTCAGGTTGGCGGCTCCAGCCCGCTCCTGCATTTTTTCCGGATATGCCGCTTTACTTTTTTTTTATGTTCATAACCGGCGACTTAACCATATCGGCTTATCTTTTTGCTATTATCCAGCCGGTTTTACTATTACTATCCTTTTTTATGCTGTTAAAACTTTTTTTCCCGGAAGCTATTATTCAAATTTTGAGCGCTATATGCATAATTTTTGTTATTATCTTTTTTCTTTCGATTAACTTCACCTCCATGTTTAATCTTTTCGTATATATGTTCATACCAAATTACCATTTCAGTGTATTCATAATGTCCATTTTTTCATTGATATTGCTAATAAATTATCTTCAAACACATAAGCTTAAATTTTTAGTTTTAATATTTTTCATCACATTATTAACTGCGTCTTCGGATTTATTATTTCTTGAAATGTACGTTATGCCGTCGATACTTACATTGTTTATTTTATATTATATGAAATTGGTCGATATCGATGACTGCTCATACTTTGTTTTGAGCGTTTTTTCAGCCGGTATATCTTCATTAATGTTTTATTATGTTCTAAAAAAAGTCGATATGCTGAGCTTGATTCAATTTCCTTATGATAATAAAATCGATATATTCGAAAGAATTACTGTTTTTGTAAATGAAATAAAAAATAACGTTAGCTTTATGATTATGCTCGCATCATTAGCTATAATTATTATTTTTACCGTTTTATTTTTTAAAAAAACTTTCCCCGATTTAAACAAATCAGAAAATATAATTCCTTTATATGTTTATAAAATTTTTTCCAGCATAGTTGCCTTATCAGTAGTATTTTTTCCAGCTATCCTTCTCGATAGAGAAGCAATGGTTACGCTCAGATATTCATGCTTTGTACCAATCATTTTATTTTTAAATATGGCGATCTATTATTTATTATATTTAAAAACCGGCAAATTCGAAAAATTGCAATATATGAAAACCGTAATATTATGTTTGCTGTTTATTTTTGCCTTATTTCAGCTTGCATCACCTGTTGATCACATAGGCATTGCCGGTTACTATCCGCCAATAACTAAATTTCTCGACGATAATTGCGAAAAATTTAATTTAAAATTCGGGCTTTCGAATTATTCAAATGCTAAATTAAATACGGTTTTTTCAAAAAAAGGAATAAGAGTTTATCAAGTCATGATTTCAGATCATACAGTCAGTCCTTACTGCCATATTAATAACCAAAAATGGTATATAGACGAAAAAAGCAGCAAATATCCTGAAAGCTATTATAACTTTATCCTTAGCGAAGGCATGTCCAAAAACGGAATAATAAAATTTTTAGGAACACCGACAGACATAGTAGATGCGCCGGGAATGAAGCTTCTTGTTTTTAACAATCCGGATTTTAACAAAAAAGTTAAAAATATTTTTGCAATCGCTTATATTGGATATCTCAACAGCATAAAAAATGCATTTCCCTCGTACAAATAAAACAATAGATCGCAATATTATTCTTTTTTTATTCAGCCGAAGCCTTGAACATATCGCCTGCGCTTCCCGCAAAGAATATAAAACTGCCAGCAGGAATGTACAGTTTTTCGTCGTCGACGATGCTGTCGTAAATGACGCCGGATTCGGCGTAAACTATAATCCTGGCTCCAGCAGGCGGTTTTTCAAATTTAACTATCGCGCCTTTTTCGATTTTTCGCCATTCGTTAAATCCTTCGGATTTTATAACGACGCGGTTAACGCCGTCGATCAAATTTCTGGCTTTATCGGCCGGCGAATAAAGAAACGCGCCGGTTCTTACCCATGTTTCGCCTTTTGCATCGATAAGTTCCAGCGCGGCCTGATCACGTATAGTGGTAGCGGCTATGCTCGCATATACCGGGCTTTCTATCTTTTTAATCCCCTGAAAATCGACGTATCCCGGAAGTTCGGGATATGTCCTGGAATCGGCTATATTAATATCGCAATCGGTAACGACGTGGCTGGCCATATTTTTCACCAGCCACTTTTTGCCTCCGATCTCGACGGCTAATTTTTTTGGATTCTCGAGCGCGCTTATTTTCTGGTATCTCAGCCCGTCGGTGCCGCTGCGCGGAATTTTATGCTGAGCTATAAAATTTTCACCGCCGGCCGAAACGAAGTACAGCTTCATATTTTTTTCGTTACAGACTAAGTATCCCGAATTATATACCAGCGATAAAAGCGGAGGGGCGTCTTTGCCCTTTTCGGCGCCGAGCGGCACCAGATCGCATTTTTTATTTTCCCTGTCAAAACGGACTTTTATCACAACGCTTCCGTTGGTGTAAAATCCTTCGTTCGCTGACAGTTCGTCAGGGATAGGCTGCGCTTCGGCGGGTTTTAAGATCGGTTCCGGCTCAGGCACGGCGATTTTTTTGCAGCGCAGGACCGAGTCTAAGATAGGTCGCGAGAGGGCTTCAAGGTTCGGCACCAGGCCCGAGAGCGAATAAACGACGGTAACGCCGTACTGCGGAGCTGTTTGAATATAAGTGTTATAGCATGAACTGCCGCCGCTTTTGGCGAGCACCTGAATGCCCAGCGCTTCGTATTGCCTGTGGCTGGAATAATCCCATCCGAAAGCGCTTGCGAGCAGCGGGCCTCTTAATTTATCGGAAGGGAACATAGTGGGCTGCGCGCCAAGCAATTCCCTGGTGGAGGATTCAGATAATATCTTAACCCTGCCGTACGGGGAAAAGCTGTTTACGAACCTGCACATATCGGACGCGGTTGAAGAAAATCCGCCCGCCCCGTACACCATAATAACCTCGCGCGGATATTTCTTTCCGTTTGAAATGCCGTAATGTTCGGCGGTGTTTTTAACATCGGCTTCGCCGAGGGAAACGCCCGTGTTTTTCATACCGAGCGGTTTGAAAACGCGTTTAGCGAGAAAATCGACGAATTTTTCACCCGAAACTTTTTCGACAACGATCTCCGCGAGAGTAAAACCGTCGTTGCAATAAATCGGCATCGCACCAGGAGCGTGTTTCAAATATGCTCCGGCCAGGGTATCGAGCAGGTATTCATGCATTTTACCGTCTGTTTCGTATCCGAAATAAAAAGTGGAGCCGGGAAGGCCCGACGAATGATTGAAAAGCATTCTGACGGTTATATCTTTATAACGCGGGTCTTTCATTTTGAACTCGGGAATATATTTGGCCACGCTTTCGTCGAGGTTTATCTTTTTGTCGTCGACGAGCATAAGGATAGCGACGGCGGCGAACATTTTACTGGTCGAGCCCACGTTAAAACGGGTGTTTATATCTACGGGCCTGTTCCGAGCGCGGTCTGCGATGCCTATTCCTTCGGCGTAAATTATTTCGCCTTCATCGGCGACGGCGACCGTGGCGCCGCTGCAAAAACCGCCGGCGACGGTTTTGCACATAGTTTCACGGGCGGTCTCTATAGCTGTTTTATAAAAATCGATATCGCGGGCGCGACCGGATTTTGCTTCGCAAAGCTCAACCGTGGAAACGCATGTAAACAAAACCATAAGAAATACAGCCAGTTTTTTCAACATAAAACCACTCCTTAAATAAAATATGCTCACTTTTTTTGCTTAATTATAATGTTTCTTTATTTCGCTTTTTCTATCAATTCTATGAGCGCTTTTTCGAATTTTTCATCGTCTTCCGCGGCGCGTTTTTTCGGGCCCGGAGTCCTGCCGCCCGACCGCCTTTTCTTAGATGATTCATGCCTTAAATTCAAAAGCGAATCTATATTCGAAGAATCATATATAAATCCGTTGGGGTTTATAACGAAATTATCGGCGGACATTACCAGCGCCGCAAGGCCGTGGTCCTGCGTGACTATTATATCGTTTCGTTTTATGCTGTTAGCTATGGCGTAATCGACCGAGTCCGAATGGCAATCGACGGTGACGACGGCTGAGTAACCGTCATTTATGATATGGCTGGTATCGGCGAACATGATAACCGGAATCGAGCTGCGCCTGGCGGTCATAACGATTATTTCTTTTACCGGGCAAGCGTCGGCGTCGACCAATATTCTCATAATTCGGCCTTTCATATAATTAATTCAAAATTTAAGCCCTTAAACCGTTTTGCATAAGTTTTAAAGGGCGCGAAAGGATGAAAATTTTCATCCGGCAGCGACATCTTATCACACAGGCTAAATCATGTCAATATTTTTTTATTTCCATATATTTTACGTCAAATTTATTGACAAATACTTTTTTATAAAGTAATATTGAAACTCAATAATATATTATTTTTTTGATATACTTTAACGCGCTCGGCAGCTTTTACAGAATATTCATAAATCATAAAGGAAGTGTTTTTATGTTTACCCGCATTTTCAGAACAAAAAAAGAAGCGGCTTTTTATCTTGTTATATGCTTATTTTTGCTTATCTCTAGCTCGGGATGCTTTTTAAACGACGACACCGCGCCTTTTTACAACGCAAAAAAATACGACGCGGCAACGCTCGCCGCGGTTAACGGCATAATAGACTCAAGCGTTGCGGCCGGGAACTCATGCACACTGGCAGGGATCTGGAACGAAGGATATGAAACTCTTTTAATAGCTAAAGGCGCATCCGATATCGCAACCGGACGCGCCGGCAAAATTACCGATCGCTTCAGGATAGCCAGCAACACTAAAATGTTCACTGCAGTAGGTGTTTTAATGCTGGCTGACCGCAAAAAGATCGCACTGGACGATAAACTTTCAAAATATCTGCCGGAAATTCCGCACTCCGATAGAGTGACCATAAGGCAGGTAGCCAACCACACAGCCGGCTATTTCAATTATTCCAATTCTTCCGAATTCGGACAGGCGGTATTGGCGGATAAGTCAAAAGCATGGACGCCTCAAGAAATCATGGCCACTATCAAAGATAAGCCGTTAGATTTCGAACCCGGCACTAAATATAAATACTCTAATACCGGCTATATTATACTGGGCCTTTTAATAGAAAAAACTTCAGGCATAAAATGGGAAACCTTCATTACCGAAAAAATATTAAGCCCGCTGGGCATGTCGGATACATACTGCTCAAACGACATAGATATAACGGGCGATCACATAAACGGCTATGGATACGAAGGAACGGCGCCCGTGGAGATAAAATTAAACCCCTCTACGGCATGGGCTGCGGGCTGCCTTGTTTCAACTATTTCAGACCTTAAAAAGTGGCTCGACGCGATCCGGCAGGGCGCTCTGCTATCGCCTGAAATGCAGGCCGAGCATAAAAAATGGGTAGCCGCCGAATCAGGAAACAAGTACGGATTCGGGCTGGAATTTGTGCTTTCTAATTATATGGGCCACACCGGTTCTTACCCCGGATACTACTCTTTCGTATTCATAAGCCTCGACGGCAAAAAATCCGTAATAATAGTTCACAATATCGACGCCGACCCGTCGGCCACCGCAGGAAAAATAATCAAATACCTCGGAATGTAATAATCGGCGAAAAATTTAAAAGAACCGATTGACTATGAAAATCTTGCAAGCGTACAAAAAACTATATATCGGGCTTTATTTATGCTTTATATTATCGATAGCGGCCGCAGACATGCCTCTCCAGCTTTTCGAATCGTATTCGCTTATAGATTCGAAAAGCATAAAATCGATAATAGATCAAATAGCGCTCAAGCAAAAGGAAAAAATCGATAAAAGCGGCGCGCGAACATTCGGAATGATAATAAACGAACGGGTAAGATACGAACTTCCGATTCCGTCCGGAGGCGAAATTCAAAAAACGGCGGCCACGGCCGAAACGCAGTTAAAGCCCGTTGAAAGCGGCGGAGTGCGAATTACGGGCAATCCGCTTATGGATTCAAATAATTACGCGTTTAAATTGTCCACTTCCAGAGGCCTTGTTGACGTACTCATAAGCGGACGCGAAAACGGCAGTTTTTCAATCTCGTTCGTCAGAAACTTTGAAAAAGTAGCCGTCGAAAAGAACCCGTTTTTATTATTTTTCGGCAGGCGTTTCGTCACTTTACTGCTTTGCGTCATACTGGCACTGCATCTTTTGCCGCTATATAAATATAATTTTTCAGGACGCGCCGCGGACGAAAAATATATCGAAAAAAAGATAATCGGGCTGCCGCTCTTTATTCTCGGGCTGGTTTGGACCGACGGCCTGATAAAATTCGCGCTCAATCTGACGGGCTGCTATAGCGTGCTGGGCGAAATTCCGGCGACTGTATTCACGCTTTTTCTGGTTTCGCTTATAATGTTCGCCGCTCTAACGAGCCTTCTGACGATGGGATTCACTCAGGAATATATCAATAAATACATAGCCGCGCCGTTTTTTGAAAAAAACGGGCCTTACGATATCAGGAACGGAAGCTCTATAAACCTTTCCGCACGGTTCTTCATTATAATCTTCTCCATAGGAATAGCGCCGACCGCCATAGGACTGTATCTTCCGCTATCGTTCAACACCGGGTTGCTGTCGGGAATGTCCTCGGTTTACGACGTTTTAAATAATTTCGATATGCTCGTGCCCACCCTTATAACCGCATTTTTTGCGATGTATTTTTTCACCATGCAGATAGCTTCGATGTTTTCGTTCAGAAAAAATATTATAATCCCGGTCAACAAGCTCATAGAAAGAATGAAACTGGTCGCCAGAGGCGATTTTAAATGCAAGTCCTCGGTGCTTTACGTGGACGAAATAGGCCAGTTGAAAGGCCATTTCAACTCGATGCTCGACGGGCTCGCGGAACGCGAAAAGATCAAAGACACTTTCGGCAGGTTCATCTCTATAGAAATAGCGGAAAAATTGCTCAAAGAAAAAAAGGTCGATCTTATGGGTGAAGAAATAGAAGCCACCATATTGTTTTCGGATATAAGAGACTTCACGCCGCTGAGCGAAAAGCTGAGCGCGCCCGAACTGATCGACTTTTTAAACCTTTATTTTTCGCACATAGTAAAACCTATACACTCGCACGGTGGCGTGGTGAATAAATTTATAGGCGACGCGGTGATGGCCGTTTTCGCTCCGGCATTCGGCAATCTCAAACATGAAGAAGCGGCCGTGGCGGCAGCTATCGATATAAAAAACGCGCTCGTGGAATTTAACGCGCTGGGTAAATATCCTCCGGTGAAATCAGGCGTCGGAATACATCGTGGAAAGCTTGTGGCCGGAAATGTGGGAACCGAAGAGCGCATGGAATATACGTTCATCGGCGATAACGTAAATATAGCCTCAAGAATCGAAAGCGAAACTAAAAATTTTCAAACGGATATTTTAATGAGCGAAGACGTCGTAAATAAGCTCGAAAAGGGTAAATTCAAAGATATAGAATTTTTTAAAGTCGGGCCCGTAACGATGAAAGGAAAATCAGTTCCGCTTTCGCTTTACGGAATTAAAAAAATTAAAGGCTATTTTTAAATATTTTTAAGGAAAAAGAATTGTATTATGAACAACGAGCATTATAAAAATATAATTAAAAACGCTCCCATCGGGTACGCCTTCTTCAAACTGGTTCTCGACGAGAGAGGCGCTCCGTGCGATTTCGAATTCCTCGAAGTGAACAGGGCTTATGAAGAATTAACGGGCTTAAAAGCCGAAAACATAATTAATAAAAGAATAACGCAGGTATTGCCTACGATAAATAAAGGCAATTTAGATTGGCTTTCCCTTTACAGCGAAGTGGCCATAAACGGCGGCAAAAAAGAATTCGAGCGGTATTCGGATATATTCGGCGCATGGTATAAAGTGCAGGTATATTCATATGAAAAAGGGTTTTTTACGGCTATTTTCATAGATATCACTTCCGAAAAGAAAAAAAACATGGAGCTCGAAGGATTTTTCAACGTAAATCTGGACCTTTTATGCATAGCGGACACTGAAGGCAATTTTATCAAATTAAACCGGGAATGGGGATCGGTTCTGGGATATTGCGTCGAAGACCTGCAGAAAAGAAAATTTCTCGACTTCGTACATCCGCAAGATCTTCCGGCAACGCTTGAAGCTATTTCAAAATTGAGCGCGCAGGAGCAGGTGCTGAATTTCGTCAACAGATACAGGTGCAAAAACGGGTCTTATAAATTTATCGAATGGCGTTCGCACCCTCACGGCAATCTTATTTATGCGGCGGCGCGGGATATTACCGATAAGAAGGCCGCCGAAGCGGAGCTTCGCAACATCAAAGAGCAATACGAACTCGCGATCGCAGGAACGAACGACGGAATATGGGACTGGGACATCCGCACGAATTACCTTTTCCTTTCTAAACGATGGAAAGAAATGCTCGGCTATGAAGATCATGAGTTAAAAAACGAATTCAATACGTTTATATCTCTCGTTTACGAAGAAGATCTGGATCGACTCAACGATTACGTGCAAAAATACTTGAGCGGTAAAATAGAAAAATATACCATTGAGTTCAGAATGAAACATAAAGACGGCTCTATAAGATGGATTATGGCTAAAGGCGAAGCCATCAGGGACGCCGATGGAAAGCCGTGGCGCATGGCCGGTTCCCATAGCGATATCACCCAGCGCAAATCTTACGAAGACGCTCTGATCGTGGCTAAAGAAACGGCGGAAATCGCGAGCCGCGCAAAATCGGAATTTTTAGCTAATATGAGCCATGAAATCCGCACGCCGCTTAACGGCGTCATAGGGTTCACCGAGCTTCTCATGCAAACGCCGCTTAACGAGATACAGATGCAATACGCCGGCAACGCCAATGTGTCCGGTCAGGCTTTGCTTGGAATAATCAACGATATCCTGGATTTTTCAAAGATCGAGGCGGGCCGGCTGGAGCTCGAAATAATTAAAACTAATATTATTGAATTGGCCGAACAGGCCGCCGATATAATTAAATTTCACGCGGCGGAAAAAGGGCTCGAGCTTCTGCTCGATATAGACCCTGATATGCCTGAAACGGCGGAGGTTGATCCCGTAAGATTAAAGCAGATACTGGTAAATCTTTTAAACAACGCCGTTAAATTTACTGAAAATGGCGAGGTAGAGCTTAAAGTGCGGTTCGAGGCGGCCGCCGAAAAAAATGCCGGAATATATCATTTTTCCGTAAGGGATACCGGAATAGGCATAAGCGAAGAGCAGCGGCTTAAATTATTTAAAGCTTTTTCGCAGGCCGACAGCTCCACCACGCGTAAATTTGGAGGAACCGGCCTCGGGCTGATCATTTCAAACCTGCTGGCGAATAAAATGGGCGGAAAAATTGAAATTGACAGCGAATACGGCAGGGGATCGGCTTTTCATTTTTCCATAGAAACAAAGTGTGAAAAAACTGATCGGACGGACAGAAGAATCCGGACGGCGGTAAAGCGGGCGCTGGTACTCGACGATAACGAGCGCAACCGGACGATATTGCAAAAGAACGTCGAGAGTTTCGCAATAGAATGCGCAGTTTGCGGCGACGGGCTTTCGGCTTTAAAAATGATCGAGGACTCTTCGTTCGATCTTTTGATAGCCGATTACCGGATGCCTTATTTAAGCGGACTCGAAACGGTAACTATGCTGAGAGAAAAGTTGAATATCGCTCCTGAAAAAATGCCGGTTATCATGCTGCACGACTCGTTCGACGATAAAACGGTTCTGCAGGAGTGCAAAAAAGCCGGAGTAAAGTTCAACCTGATAAAACCCGTAAAGGCAAATCAGCTGATTGACGCCTTAAATAACATTCATAAAAAAGAAATACCGGAAAGCGAATCAAAAAAAATCGAAAACGAAAGCGGCAAAACGCTTATTACCGATCGGCCCAAAACGGTGCTCATAGCCGAAGACGTAAAAATGAACATGCTTCTAATTAAAACTATAATCAAACAGATGGTTCCGGGATGTCATATAGTCGAAGCCGTAAACGGAAAAGAAACGGTGGAGCTGGCTGAAAATAAAAAGCCGGACCTTATTTTAATGGACATTCAAATGCCTGAGCTGGACGGAATCGAAGCCGCCGGATTAATAAGGGAATCAGAAAACGGATCCGGGCGGCGTGTTCCCATACTCGCCCTGACGGCTAGCGCCACAAAGGACGAAAAGGAAAAATGCCTGGCGGCCGGCATGGACGATTTTATAACAAAACCTATAGAGCCGCATTCGCTGCGCGAGAAGCTCGAAAAATATCTCGATTGCAAAAGCGGGCCGGCCGAATCGCGAGAAAAATACGTAAGCGAAAGCGTTCCGCGCTTCGACAAAGAAAGCCTCATGGCCAAGTCGGGAAACGATATAACCTTATTTAAAGAATTCGTCAGGGTAAGCTTTTCGGATACTGTAAATTTTGTAAAAGCTCTCGGCAAGTTCATAGACGAAAAAAACGAAGCGGAAATGAAAAAAACGGTCCATTCGCTCAAAGGCCTGGCGCTTACATTCGGCTATAACCGCATTGCGCAGCTTACCGTAGAAGTCGAAAAAAACATAGACGCCGGTTTCGATATAATTTTAAAAATTTACGAAGAGATGAAGTTAGAATTAAATGCATTAGAAGAGATTTTGAAAAATGAAAAGTAAAGATATCGATATCGACGAAATAACCGAAACGCCGTTTGACCGCTCTTACTGGGCCGATCATGAGCACCTTCTCGCGGGATGCTATCCGGGCGACGCCAACCCCGAAACCGCCCGAAAAAAAATCGCTTATCTTCTGAGATACGGCATAAGGCACATTATAAATCTAATGGAAGAAGGCGAACGCGATAAATTTTACGGCGAATACGCACCCTATGAGGATATTTTAAAAGAAACGGCGAAATCACTGAACGTCGAAGTAACGTTAAGCCGCTTTCCTATCAAAGATTTCGGCATAGCGCCGCGCGAAAAAATAGCGGCCGTTCTAAACGAAATCGATTCGAAGATAAGCGAAGGCAAAAGAGTCTATGTACACTGCTGGGGCGGAATAGGGCGGACCGGAATGATCGTCGGCTGTTACCTGGCAAGGCACGGTTACGCCGAAGGCGAAACCGTAATAGATAAAATAAAAGAGCTCAGGGCCAATATCAGCAACGGTTTCATAGCTTCTCCCGAATCAGCGATGCAAAAAGAGGTCGTTAAAACCTGGAAATTCGGCGAGTAAACCGCCATCCATAACATCTTTTAATTACTCTGACGATATGAAATCGATATGCAAATGGCCGTTATCGTTATTTTTATCTACCGCGGCATTTTTCTTTCATTCGAAATTATATACGATCGATAATTCAATTTCAAGCTGCAATTTTGATTATTAAAAAATAATTAATCATGCTATACTTCGTCTGAAAAGGCGGCTGTTTATATTCGATTCTGTATATTAATTTATGCATATAAAAAAGAAGGGGCTTCCATCCGGAATGCCCCTTTAATTAAATTCAGGCGCGGCCCCTGCCGCGCCGTTATTCACCTTGGGTGGGGTGTCTTATTAAAACGTATGTGTCTCATACGCGGTTTCGCCGTGCAGAGCTTCATCGAGTCCTAACTCTTCTTCGTCATTACCGACCCTGACGGGCGTTATCATATTTATTACGGCGAGCATGAAATAAGTGAACGCGAAAGCGTATATGGATGTAAGTATTATCGCCGCAAGCTGCGTCATGAAAAATGTCATCCCTTCGGCGCCGCCCAGAAGAAGGCCGTTGACGCCGGCCGCGTTTACGGATTTATCTGCGAATATTCCAAGCATGATTATGCCGATCATTCCGCCGACGCCATGAACGCCCCATACGTCGAGCGCGTCGTCCCAGCCGAGGGCGTTTTTAAGCATCACTGCGCCGTA
>Ga0116149_1005336_pt1 | contig 12124 bp, 20 predicted proteins | sample AD_UKC057_MetaG_FD_89787 | JGI IMG/M metagenome (GOLD analysis project Ga0116149, IMG submission 89787) | Active sludge microbial communities of municipal wastewater-treating anaerobic digesters from USA - AD_UKC057_MetaG | ecosystem: Engineered > Bioreactor > Anaerobic > Digestate | place: USA...
CCGTCTACCCAGTAGCCCTGGGTCAGCGGCGTTGATGATCCCGCCCAGCGCCGCCGGTATCGGGCGGTCATTCTCCCAGTTGTACACGGCGCGCCGGATATTGCCAGCGTGCCAATCGCCGCCTACTTGCGGGTGATAGATGTAATGGAAGATGGCGAGGTCGCTTTGTGGGAAGTCCCACTTGAGCATCTCGAAGCAATCGTGGGCGCGCTGGCGGGCGTCGCTATCAGTGAAGCGTGAGATAGCCAGCCACTCGCCGCCGGTGCTGTCGTTGCGGTAGGCGATCACATAGCGATGCTCGTAATCCAGTGAATCCAGTTTGCGGTTCATTCATTCACCTCCAACCACACCTCGCCCGGCATAACGCCGCCGGTGGCTTGTGCGGCGTCAATGCCCGCCGCTTGCAGTTCACTGACCGCCGCGCCGACCGCCAATGCTGCCGGTGGCGGGCAGCCGTGGCGCTGCTGGTAGTCAGCGAGCGCCACGGTGACGGCAGAGCGATGTACCTCGTAAGTGGTCATTACAGCCCCACGAAAGAGACTTCAATCTTGTTGTAGTTGACAACGATGGCGCAATCGAAATCCCAATCCAGCGCCGTGCCTTCGTCTTTGAGGTATTGCTCAGCCATCGCGCGCGCGTCGTCTTTGGTCAGTTCCACGTCATCATCGGTAGCCATGACCGTGATCACGCGCGTCCTCTCGTCTCTGATAACCTGCGTCTGTTCCTTCATGCCATCCCTCCTCACTCTGGCTCTGCGTTGTTCCGGGCTTGCCACCGTTCCCGCCTGCGATTACAGACGAAAGCCGCATTACCGCCGGTTTTGATGCAGAACCGGCAAACTGCGTGTGGTTAGCGAATCGTGTAACTCAGTACCTTGTCGCTAGCGTTCAGGAATTGCTCCTGTGCCGTAGTCGTGTCGCTGGCGTCTCCGAGAACGATGATCAACCAGGTTACATCCTCGTTGCTCTCGTCGTCCTCGCACCCGTCCTGGTACTGACCTTCCGCATACGGGAAACCTGCAAGCACGTCCTCGCTGTCAGCGATAAGGACTTCAACCACCAACTCTGCGGGATATTTGCTGAGCGTTTCACCGGGGAACGTCTGCGCAATCAGCGCCTCGCGTTCCTCGATGCTCATAGCGTCCCACTGCTCCTCGGTCATGTTTGCGTCCGGGTCAACATACTCGCCGAAAAGATCGAAGTCGCGGGCGATTTCAAAACTGGTAACCTTTGCCATCTCAATGCCTCCTATGCTTTCTGAATCCAACATTTCTGAATCCAACATGATGTAAAAACAGCCTCGCGGACTGACTTCTCTCGCTTAAACTTTGCGAAAGCGTCAACTTTGCTCATGCCATTGCGCTGTAGTTCGCCTGGCGTCTCAACGAATATGGTCACGGTATAGCCATCTATCGGATTAAATCCAGAACGACACTCTATGCCATTCTCTTGTAATTCTGCAACCGCAGCCGCTTGACGTTCCTTCGATTGTGCTGTACCTGCTGCGATTTTGAAAGTGATCTCCAGTGCCATCTCAATGCCTCCTGTGTCTGTTTCTGTTCCTCAACTCTAATAACATTATACACCTATAATAGAATGATGTCAAGCGTTTTAGGGACCAATTTCCAGAACTCGCGAAAACTGTAACTTTATGTTCTAGTTTTGTTCTATATCTGCGCTTAACATGCGCTTAATCCGTGCTACGATAATCACGTCGGCGCGCATTAGCGTAGTCGTCCTTCCCTGTGGCGTAAGAAGAGCCGCGTAAACTAACGCTTACGCGGCTCTCGTTCTGTTACCGAATCCGTCACAAAGGCGGCGTCTAAGCCCTCCCCCACTGCCGCGTGTCGCGTGAAAATGCTCAAAACACGGGGCTCAACACACGCACACACGCACACACACAGTTAGGCGTCTTCCTGGTCGTAGACGCGGTGGGCAAAGAAGGCGCGCCCCGCGTTGGTCAGCGTGTAGCCAGCGGGCTTGCCGTGTCCGCTATCGGTGCGCTTGAGCAAGCCAGCCGCCACCATGAGCGGCGTCAATTCACGCTGCTGCGTGTCGGTCATGACCCGCGGCGAAAGTGCGCGATTTGACCACCTTCCGCCACGGTCGAGGTGGATTTTGAGCGCGTCCCACTGCTCCAGGCTCAGCAAGCCGATATCCCAGTGCTTCTGACTGTTGCCAGTGCCGTTGCTCTTCGAGACGCCTTCGCCTATCATTTGCTCGTGTGCCTCTAAGTCCGTAGAGGTGACGTAGATCGGGCGGTAGTGCTCCTCTTCCGGTTCCTCGATGCCGGTGTCCACTGTGCGGATCACGCGCGGAATTACCGGGCGCGCCTCCAGCGGCTTGGGCGTGAAGGCGTCCATCTGCGGGAAGAGGATGGCCAAGCCAAAGCGCTGCGACAAGAGATAGGCGGGATAGGCGTAGCCCAGCGCCAGCGCCGGCACAAGCAGCAAGCGCACCGGCAGGAGCCAGCCCGGCATGAGACGCATGTTCAGCGGATCGTTGCCGAATTGCACCGGCAGATAGCCGTCGGCAGTCGGCAAGCCGTACCAGACGGGCGGCCACAACTGCTCGATGTAGCCTTGCCCGAAGTCGAGCCACAGCCACACGAGCACGCCCGCGCCCAGCGCCACGGCGATGCGCTGCCAGACGTTCTCGCACAGCCACCAGACGCGCCACGCCAGTGCGCCGATGGCGTAGAGCGCCAGCGCGAGCAACAGCCCGCGCCCGATCAGCGCCATTTCCAGCAGGATGACCACCGGCGCCGCCGCAACCAACAGCGCCAGAATGCCCGCCTGTTTCAGCGGGTGGATGATCTCGCTTTCGGTCGAGCCGGTGCGCTCGCTGATGCGCACGCCTGGTTGACCGAAACCGCCAAAGCCGTTAGTCGTCATCGTCGCACCTCGATCCGCTGGCGCTCACGTGGCACCATGAACAGCGCCGCCGGTTCCTCGGTGAGCGCCGGTTGACGCTTTCCGATAACCACTGGCGGCGTCGCTGGCGCTTCGATGGTGCGCCACTGGCGGGGATAGCGCCGCCGCAAGTACACGATGGCGACCACTGCCAGTGAAATGACCGCCAATGCCACGGCAATGACCGCCAGTAGCTGCAGCACCGGTGTCATGGCGTTAGCCGTGGCGACAGTTGACAAGCCCTGTGCCATGGTCAGGTTTGCCGCAGCGATATCCGCGTCTGCCTGCGCTTGCAATCGGTAGGCGTCGGCTACCGGGATGCCGATAGCGATAAGGAAAAACGCCGCTGCGCCAATGGCAACCATTACCTTAAGAAAGCCTTCACCGTGCTCGTTGTTCATTATTCACCTCAACGCTTTTTGAATGTCAGCAGGTCTATCAAGTCTTGCCTTGTTGCCTGTTTGTGATTTATGAATATTTTCCCATCATCTGGGCTTGTATTCTCAAACACAATCAGATAGAATCCGCGATACTTTGGATCTTGCTTAGCAACAAGATGAAGTATCTTGAAGATGCTGCGCTGGTAATGCTTCGGTTGGTGCCCGTAGCGCTTTTCCTCTATGAACATCCATTCGCCGGTATTGTAGTTTAGCCATACATAGTCAATGTTAATGGTTACGTAGCCTTTTGCGCTGTCAATCTCAGGCTGTTGACGTAGCCATATTCCAAACTCAGTCGAGTGACCGTCACGCCTTTGCTGTGTCATGTAATCTTCCTTTCGCAATATTTACGTTCTCGATGGCTAGGTCAATGCCATCAAACAAACAGCCATGCAACAGCGCCGCGATTCCAGTTGTGCCAGCGCCGCAAAACGGATCCAGAATGTATTGACCCGGCAAGCACAACTTCGAGACTATATCTAGCATACCGCTCACCGATTGACCCCATTTGTGGAAGTCCTTGTCGTTGCCGTCGCTCTTGAACACGTCACCGAAAATCTTGCCGCTGTACCTTTCGCCTTTGCGCGTGTAAATCAGCAGCGGCTTCCAGTTGGTATTGACATTCACTTGACGCAGCGGCGTTGCTTGTCCTGGTGTCAAATATGCCGCGGTCCAGTAGTAATCTAGATGCGCTCCTAGCATGGCGTAAATCTCTGGAAGATAGGACTCTCCTGACATGGCAATGAGCAAGCCCCCCGGACTGAGCCATTCGTTTGCACGACGCGCCAGGACTTCCCACAGCGGCAAGTATTCGCGCGGGTAAGGCGGGTCAGTAATGATGAAGTCGTATTGATGCGGCGCGCTCCATGTTTCAATACTTGCCTGCCAGACGTTCCAGCGGTCGGCTTGCGGTACTGCCGCACCTGCCTCCGCAATCTTTGCGCGCTGTGCAAGCCGTTCCTTCTCTTTGGTTTTCTTTAGCGCCTCGTGCGCTGACATTTCGCCGCTTGCCATGTGCGGTACAAGTTCTGGAGCCTTGCGCTTGACTTCTCTCACCGTCGCGATTGTACGAGGAGAAACATTCAGCATGCTCGCGACTTCATCGCGCCTCAAAAGATGCAAATTTGCATCTTTTTCAGGTCTGCCTTGTTTCATATTCTCTATTTTTTCACCAATAACTCCGCGCTGTGTTTCATTCAAGTGCCGTCGCTTCAAGTTCAGCGATACCACAAACTCAACTAAGCCGGATTCGTCGCCTGTGTACTCTTGGAAGCGCGGCTCCTCACCCGCAATCAGACAAGCGCGGTAACGGTTACGCCCGTCAATAATCTGTCCCTGGTAGGTCCAAATCGCTTCGATCAAGCCGTGCTCTTCAATGTCCGCTGCAAGGTCGCGCAATTCGGCGTCTTGCATCATGGGAAAGATTTCTGATACTGGATGGAATGGAATCATGCCGCTTCTCCTTGATTAAACAGCGCCTCGAATGCCGCCATGTTCTGCACCAATATCACCACCTGTCCGACCTCATCGCCGTTCTCGAAAATCGAGTAGCAGGCGTGGGTCAGGTTGTGCCACTTGAGTTCAACGTCAAATGTGTTCACTTGCGCCTCCCGTAACTGTGCTTCCAAATCACAACCGGATCGCCTTGCGCGTCAAGGACAAGCGCGTTGTCTGCGCCCACCTCATAGATGACGCCGTGGTAAATCATTCCGCGTCGCGGCGGGCAGCGGTACTGCTTCGTGCCGCGCCACTCGATGATCAGTCCGTCGTAGACGCTGCGCACCGTCTTTTGTCGCAGCGCCCAGCAAATCGAATCCACCTCGAAGCGTGCTGCGCTCGTGTACAGCCCGTGCGGGTCCTCTAGCACGCGGATGCCGTAGGTGGCGCGGTTGGCTTCCTCAGCCCGCACGCGCGCCATGAAATTGGGATAGAGCGCATTGCCGTTCCCGGCTTCGTTGTCATCCAGCGCCCAGTCGGTTCCGATAAGACTTCCAGCGATACTAGCGAGCATTGACCGCCTCCTGTACCCAGCGCCGCGCCGTGCTCTCTGACGGCGCGACGTAGCCTTCCGCGTCGCACCATGCGCGTAGTTGCGCGACCGTCTTGGGACGCGAGCCATTCAAGCGTGGATAGATTTGCCGCCATTCCTCAAGCGTTATAGGCTTTTCTATCCGCGTGCTTTCCGCTCGCGCCTCTTCGATGATAGCGACCGCTTGCGTCGGCATGACCGCATCGCCGCGCAGCGCCGCCATTGCCGCGTGCAAGTCGCCACGCGCCTCAAACCAGAAGCGTGCCGTGAGCCACCGCTCCATGTTCCGGTCAGCGAGCGCCAGGTACTCCCCTGCTTCGGAAATGAGCGCGTACACGTCGGCGGCGGATAACACGACCAGGAGCACTATCGCCCAGGTGTAGCGCAGCGCCGTGATAGCCAAGAGCCGCGAGAACACGGTCGCCAGGAATGACACCCAGCCTGCCCACCTGTCAACGGGCCCGGCGTCGCCGTCACGTCTTTTGCGTGCAACTTCCGCCATTGCCGAAAGTGTCCCACCTTCGCAGCCGATTGCGAGCAGCACCGCCCCGCTCGATACCGCAAGGTCAATCCAGGACTCCGGCAAGACGCCCGCCTGTGTCACGGCGATGCCCTGGATGGAGTAGGCGATGCCCCCCAAAGTGGCAGCGGCGGCGGGTACAAGGAGCGAGAGCGCGCGCAAATCGCGCCACATGGGCGGTGGCGGGCGCTTCCAGAACTTATGCGGCGCTGTGCTCATCCTGTGCCTCCGCTAGTCCTGCCTCCGTGCTATCCGGCGCCCGCAAGACGCCAAATTCCGTGCCCCGCTTGGCGTTGCCGAAGTGAATCGGCGTGACCACGGCGCGCCGAATCGCCGCGTCAATGTCGCGGTGGATGGGAGCCAATGGCTCGGTGTGGAACGGCACAAACGGGCCGGGGCTGGATTGCACGACCGCCGCAATCTTGCCGCCGTGTTCGATGAGCGCGCGCCCGTTTTCTTTTGCCGCATCGCAGACGCGCCCAAAAGCCACGCGCGCCTCCTGGATCGTGAAAACCTTTAAGCCACTGTCAGTTTCTCGCATTGCAATCCTCCTCAGTGATATGCTTCTATTATAGCACAACTTTTCTATTATAGCACAAGGCGCGGGCATTATTCGCGCATTGGCGGAATTTTGCGAATAACGGCGGGCGCTATTTACATTCACCTTAATAGCGGCTTTCTGTGCTATAATGGAATCAGAAGACGGCGCAACAAGCCCCGCGTTGAAGCGGCGTGCTAAATCGGGCTGGTTATCCGCCAGCCGTCAAAGACGCTCCGGGCGGGTTGAAAGTCGGGTTCAATCCGTGCACTGTCAACAGTCTAGACCCGCCCGGGGCCGTCCATTTTCTAGATCGTGTTTAGCAATGGAGGTGTAACCATGACAACCGAAACCCTCGCGGCCCTTGCCGCTGTGCTCCTCAGTTTGGCGTTCTCCTATGTGCCCGGCTTGCGTGACAAGTTTGAGCTGCTGGATTCCACGCATAAGCGGCTCGTGATGCTGGCCTGTTTGGCAGTCGTGGCCGTGGGCGCGCTGGGGCTCTCGTGTGCCGGCTTGTGGTCATTCGTGGTATGCGACCGCGCCGGCATCTTGCAACTGATCGAGACGTTTGTCGCGGCGGCGGTCGCTAACCAAGCCGCGTATCTGCTGACTAAACCGGCGGCAGCATGACCGTTACCTCGGACGTGCTCTGGGTGCGCGCCATTGTCGCGGGGCTGGCCTGGATCAACTTCGGGCTATGGCTCTGGATTTGGGCGCGGGCCTATGCCGCACGTCCGGGCGTGGCGGGCTTGCTCTTGCGCGGGCGGGCGGTGACGTTCGCTTCCTACTGCCTCAACGCGGCGCTCATGAGTACGGCGATTATCTTGCCGTTGGGCGTGCCGGTCGAGGCGCTTGTGGTTTGGCGTAACATCACGCGCCTCCACGCGCAACTGGCGCTCATCGTCGTAGCCACAGATATTTTACTCAACGAAGTACACAAAAAGCGAGCGTCGTAAGTTATGGCAGACTGGATTACACTTCTCGCGGCGTTCCTTGCCACCATCCCCGGCGTTTATGCCATCCTCGCCAACCGGCGCAAAGTCAACGCCGAAGCCATCAAAACGATGGGCGATGACCTGCGCGCCACCAATGCGCAAATCGTGACCGACAATCAGCGCCTCCGCGACAACCTCGCGGAGTTTGACGAACGGCTAAAGTGCCTGCGCCTGCAAATGGCAGAGATGCGCGCCATGCATGACACGGAAATCGAAGCCCTGCGGCAAGTGAACGCAGATTTGCGCGCAGACGTGGAAACCTTGCGTACGGAGAACGCCGACTTGTCTGCGCTTCTGAAGACGCAAGGGCAGCGCATCACGGAGTTGGAAACCGAGAATGCCGCTTTGCGCGAGGGCATCGAAACGCTCACACAGCAGGTAGAGCGCCTTGGCGAAACGCCTGCATATAGTCTCATTCGTAAGAGGTGAAAAATGGCACTAGAAAATCCCGGCTTTGAACTAGGCTACCGCCCGTTGACCGCTCCCGACGGCTCCAAGCCGCACCACGTCGCTTTTGTCTACGAGGTGGACGTAACCGGCGGACCCATCACCAAGCGTTACACCGTCGAACGCGGCGAGATTCACAATCCCGTCGGCTGGTGGTCCTGGTACGCCCACCAGCGCAACGATGAAACGCCAGTGCCTTGGGACCAGAATAATACCATCGGCTGGGCTGAGCCGGAGGTGCGCTTGAGTGAACCGGAGCACAACCGCCACCGCTCTGGGGCGCGTGCGGGCTACCTCTTCACATGGCGGCGCATCCATGAGGGTGGGCTGTTCCAACAGGTGCAGGTAGAGGCTGGGCGTAGGTTGCGCTTCAGTGCATTTGGGCACGCCTGGATCAGCAATGATGACAGCCAACCGCCATCGTGCTCTTTGCCTGGATGCGGGCCGTTGTGGTGGAAGGCAGGCACGCCCGGCCTCAATGATGACCAGCGTAGCGTGCGGCTTAGCGTGGGCATTGATCCCACCGGTGGGATTGATCCGTATGCAAGTTGTGTCATTTGGGGCGCCGAATGGCACATCTTTAACGGCTACCGCGACGCGCCGCTAACTGTGGAAGCCGTGGCTGAGAGTAGCAGCGTGACCGTGTTCCTGCGCTCATCGACGCTCTGGCCCGTCATCCACAACGACGTGGCCTGGGATGACTGCGCGCTGGAAGTGGTAGATATTCCACTGCCGCCGGAACCGTGCCGGGGCTTGCCGCGGGTGCAATATGCCCGCCGCGTGAACGTATTGCCGCCGACCACGAGCGCCGAGCGTGCTGGCGCCATCTTTGCCGCTTGCTGGCAGGACGGACGCCAGACGGTCGGGGGCTCGTATGATGACGCCGGTATCGGCGATCTGGACGAGCGCACGGCCGTATTGTGGGACATTCCGCAAGCGGACGAGCAAACTTTTGTGGACTGGTATGCGGAGCACTATCCCGGAGTGAAAGTCGAGTTTGCCGGGGATGCGGGTGAACTTCCGGGCATGGCAGTCTACTCGCAACGCGATCCGCGCTGGAAGGACGAACGCCTGGGCGCGTCAACGTTGACCATCGGCGATTCTGGTTGCGCGATGGTAGCGGCGTGCATGTTAGCCACACTGGTAGAGCCGACCTTGACGCCGCTGGAACTAAACCGGCGGCTATCGGCGAGCGGCGGCTACACGCCCACCGGCCTGCTGTATTGGGGCAAGGTCGAAAGCGTCGTAACCGGTTTACGCTTTTTGGATTACACGACCTGGCGCACGACGCCGAAACCAGACGCCGACATCGAGCAAATTCGCACGGCGCTATTGGTTGCGCCGTGTCCCATCCAGGTGGACTTCAATCCACTGGATGCTGACCTGGATAGTCATTTTGTGCTTGCCTTGCGCATGCTGGAAGATGACATCGAGATTGCTGACCCGTGGCATGGTGACGTGACCACGGTAAGGGCGCGCTATTGGCGCGGCAGCCTGGCGCAGAGTATCTTCGCGCTGGCAGAATACAGCACGGATGACACACCACCGGAACCGCCAGAGCCACCGGAACCACCGGAGAATGAGGGGCAACTGCTTGGCCTGCACTTCCAAAGCATCGAGCCCGGCGCTTTGGAGTTCCTGAGCGGCGCCGGGCCCAACGTCACGAAGGTGGTCGCGAATCAAGGCGCGATCCTGCCAGTGAATGCCGCGTCACCGGGCTCATTCGTCGTCTACCGGCATCACCTGACGCGTGAGGATGAACTGGCGTGTTTGGCGGACCCGGTGAATCGGGCCGCATGGTTCATTGACCAATTCGAGGCGCAAATCAAGCCGCTCGTGGACGCGGCGTATGTGGACTACGTAGAGACGGGCATCAACGAGACGATGGACGGCGACAAAGTGGAAGCCGCCATCGCTTTCGAGCACGCATTCATTGACGAACTGGCGCGGCGCATGCCGGAAGCCCTGCCGCTCGTGGCGACCATCGCCGTGGGCAATCCGCACGAATCGCAGTTCCCGCTCCTGGTCCCGCTGGCTTCGCACGTTATCCAGCGCGGCGGCGCTTTCGGCTATCACGCCTATTGGCCAGTGGATCATGGGCGCTCCTACCTCGTTGAGCAATGGCCGTGGCACGCGGGGCGCTTCGAGGAGATGGACGCGGTTATCCGCGACGCGCTGGGCTACGGCGTGCCGTGGATTCTATCGGAGTGCGGCGCGTGCGGCTGGGACGCGGCTACCAACGCCTACGACCCGGCAGCGGGCTGGAAGCATCCGGCATGCTACAATGGGAATTGGCCCGCGTACAAGGCCGACCTCTTGAAGTTTGCGGGCTTGCTCAAAGCCTCACCGGCGCGGGTGCGCGGGGCGACCGTGTTCACGGTGTGCCCGCCGTCCTGGGGGTGGGATTGGTTCACGCTGGACGCGGCACAGTTAGCAGAGTTGGCAGACGCACTGGAGGCGTGATGGACGTTAAAATCGAAGACCTACTCCGGGAAATTGCGGCGGCGGCGGGCATTCCTGAGCCGCTGCACGAGGGCGAGTTTACCGTCAAGATGTTCATGGCGACCAACAGTCTGACTGAGGACGTGGCACGCGCCGCTTTGGAGCGCGCTGAACGTGACGGCATCATCGAGACCGTGGGCAAGCGCGTAGTGGACGGGAAGCGCGTCAAAGCCTGGCGGAAGGTTGCGCTTTGACTGCGCCGCGCTTTGTGTTGGTGCTGTCTGACTGGCACTGTGGGCATCGCTTGGGGCTTATGCCGCCAGACGTGCAGCTGTACCACGAAGACGAAAACGGCGCGCCCGCCGTCTGGTCGCCTAAGCCGACGCAGTACCAAGTATACCTGTGGGACCTGCTAGACCGGCAACTGAGCGAGGTCGCGGCGCTAGTCAAGAAGCGCCGCATCGTGCTACTGTTCAATGGAGACATCACGCAAGGCCAAAAGTACCCCGACCTGTGGGTATCAACGCGCCCCAGTGACCAGATCGAGATTGCGCAGGCAACCGCTGACTTCATCCTCAAGCGCCTACCGCAAATTGACACCGTGCGCATTGCCTTTGGCACGCCGTCGCATGAGTTTGGCGAGGGTTCCAGCGCACGGCTCCTGTGGAAGCACATCGAGAGCAACCACCGCCGCGTGAACGTCAAAGCCGTCTCGCACGGCATCGCCGACGTGGCGGGCGTGTCTTTCGACTATGCCCACCACGGGCCGGGAGCCAGTCAGCGCGTGTGGTTGAACGGTAACCAGGCGCGCTATTACCTAAAGGATATCATGTTGTCAGACATCCTGGGCGGGCGCGTGCCGCCGCGCGTCGTGTTGCGCTCGCACGTCCACACCTACCTGCACGAGGCATTGGAAGTGGCTGCGGGCGGTGGTTACTTGCCCGCCGACATCTTCGTCACGCCATCCTGGTGCGGCATGGGCGACCACGCCATCCAGGTGACGCGCTCGGCTAGCGGCATCACGCACGGATCCTTGCTCTTTGAAGTTGCGGGCGGCGCGTTCAAGTACCACGCGCTCATCGAGTCTAAAGATGTCAGACATCGTGAGACGCTCTAAGCCGTGATATAATAGAGGTAGGTAAGGTTCACCTTTTGGAAGTGTAACCGGCGTCGCTCTTGGCCAGCGCGCCGCATGAGAGGAGGTGATCCACTGTTGCATAGACCGCGAGCCACGCGGAGACATCGGGCCGAGGCGCAACGTGCGCGACGGCATGTGAGACGAACGACACGAAAGGAGCGACAGAAGCGTGCTCAAGCAAGGCAACCTGCGCGGTGAGAAAGTAGCGTATCCCGACGGCGTTGGCTGTTGCGTCTGGTATCCCATGCCTGGCACTGAGGAGACGGGCTTATGCTTCGACTTCTCCGAGAGCGACATTGACGACCTCATCGCGCTGCTGTGGCGCTTGAAGTACGCGCAGGCAAAGCCGCTCGAAAGCGACAACTTGCCCGACGCGGCAAGTAACGACAACGAGGCGACCGCATGAGCACGGGCGACCGCCTGCGGGCGCTATGGTGCTGGGCGCTGTTTGCGCTTTGCGCGGCGGCGCTGTGGCTGTTGGCGCGTGGCTTGGATATTGTGAGATGGGGAGCGAAGCATGAAGCGCAAACCGAATAACCCGCGACAGATTAGCAAGCGCGAATTTGAACGCCTTGCCGCCGACTTGGAGCGCTTTGGCGATTTGGGCGGCGTGGTACACAACGAAACCACCGGCAACTTTGTCGGCGGTAATCAGCGTTCCAGC
>Ga0116149_1005337_pt1 | contig 12124 bp, 6 predicted proteins | sample AD_UKC057_MetaG_FD_89787 | JGI IMG/M metagenome (GOLD analysis project Ga0116149, IMG submission 89787) | Active sludge microbial communities of municipal wastewater-treating anaerobic digesters from USA - AD_UKC057_MetaG | ecosystem: Engineered > Bioreactor > Anaerobic > Digestate | place: USA...
AATGCAGATGGAGCATGAAATCATGCTGCCCGAGTCGCGGGATCAACTCCGAGATATTCTCCATACCCTTCCCGGTCAGGGATCGCCGACGCCCGCGCAATACCGGGCATTAATGGAATTGCTGTTCGGGACCGGGGAGCGCCATCACAAGGAAAACCAGCTCTATCATCATCGAGAGCCTATATTACGAGCGCTTTCGGTAGCTCTGTCCACACGCTGTCTGGATGAATGCGGCGATCCCGCTGTGCTCTCGCTTTACCTGACGACGCTTTTGGATAACCAGTGGATTATGATGGAACGTGCACTGGCCCACCTGAGGTCGCCCGGACAAGCGATGCCGGTCGGCTGGTTCGACCGTTATATTCTGCTTTCATCAGAAGAGCAACAAGCCCTATCAGCGCTTATGCCGTCACCCGGCATCAGCCGGGAGGACCTCAAAGAAATGTTTTGGAGCGTGGTAAGCCTCCTGTGCGAAGCCAGGGACAGGGTGGTAAAAGACGTACCCACTATCTATCAGCAAGCCCGGGTGGAAGTGCTGGAGCGCGCTATTCAGGCAAGCACGGCTACCGGAGAGGTAATACCGACCGTTCAACGAATCGTTTTTTTTACATTACCCCTGGCCTACGAGTGTGCTACCCCAAAACTCGGCGTGGTGACCCGCAAGGCCATAGAGATTTGCGGCTCCGAACTGAGACCGGAAGCGATGGCACAGGGGGCCGTGATGGCGATCGAAATCATTTTCAAAAAGCTGACCGGGAAAACGAAGCCTTTGGAAGGCATGACGGTGGCCATTGAAGGATTGGGCAACGCCGGGAAGAATGTAGCCAACCTCATGGTGCAAAATGGAGCCACGATTGTGGCCGTGAGCGACAGCCGGGGAGCAATTACCAGCCAGGGAGGTTTTTCCCGGCAGGAATTGGCTGCGATCATCAACCACAAAAACTCCGGCAAGCGGTTCGATACCCTTCTGGATAGTCCGATTATCCGTGTGTTGTCTTTAAAGGAACGCTCTGCATTGACTTATCATCCGGATCCTGCACATCTCAAAAAGCTTCCCGCTGATATCCTGGTGCTCAGCGCTATTCCCGCGTCCATCCACAAGGATAATGCACGCGAACTTCATGTTAAGGTGGTTTGCGAATTGACAGGTGCTACTGTATCAGGAGAGGCGAAAAGAATCCTCAAGGAGCGTGGCATTGGGGTCATCCCAGACAACCTAGCCAGTTCCGGCGGATTATTGGTGTCTCTGTCAGAAATGCTCCAAAACAGCCTGGGGCAGGTATGGGATCGCCGCCTGGAGGAAGATAATTTATACCAGCAGATTGAACGCAGTTGTACGGCAGTCTGGGACATGACGCGACGTTATGACGTGGATTTTGCTACTGCCTCCGACATCTTGGCCCTGCAGCGTATGCATGGTCTGGCCATCTACCGCGAGCGCCTGGAAACTCAATCTTCGCAACTCGCGGCACGAATCCGGAGCGTCCGGCCGGGCGAAAGCGTATTAATCCTTTCCGACAATGATGAAGATGGGGTAGCCTCGGCAGCGATCATGCATCGCATGATCACCTACAGGAATCCTCGTGTGGGAGAGCCGATCATTCATTTGAACGAGTCGTTCCGCTCACCGGTCGTGCCGGACCTCATACAGCAATCGTGGGATACAGGTACACCGATAAGACACGTTTTTGCGTTGGACCGTGCGTTTCCCGTTGACGAACCGGGACGAACCCATATTACCCGTGTGGCGGACCTGTGCCAAGTGACGCTAGTCAACAATCACGATCTGCCCGTACATTTGCTTAAACAGGAGCTATTCGCCGCGACGGAGGCTGCCGCTGGAAACAAACACAAACCAGCGGTTTTAGGTATTCTGCTTATCTCCCCTCAGACCCTGAAATCCACTCTGCCCACCGACCAATTTCCCACCGCGATGATCCTGAAGGAAATGGCTACCCTGCTCATTAACGATGAAAAGGTTTTAAATCAAATCGCCTGGCAGGCGGCCGTCGGCTGCTGTCTGGATACCGCCAACGAAACTGATAGCGAACGGCGGTTATTTTATAGCCGCTTCAATTATGATCGTACGCTGGAGGCAGCCCGGGCCGTGCGGATAATCACCCGCGCGAACGGTTACTCACAATCTGTCAAGGCATTATTGGCGGTAGAGCGTCCTGACCAGCTCGAGACGCACGAGGTTTGGGAACGTTTCATGGCGGTCTATCGCATTCTCAAAGAGCGGGTGCTGGTGCTAGTAGATCGAATAGTGTTGGAAAATCGCGGGCAGGCGTTTGCCAGCCACTTTTTCACCCAGGATGAAGTGGCTTCACCAACGCCCATCGTTGGAAATGAAGACAACGAACTGGATCTCTACCATTGGATCTCGGAATACGTCACTCGGCGCGATGATTGGTCGGGAAAGCCCATTATCGTTGGTCAGGTCGTAAAAGATGTACGCGGCCGGCGTTGTTTGGGTTTGAGAATCCGCAGCCCGCGCGGAACAGACCTCATGAAAGCAGGGTTGCCCGAGTATTTTACTACCGGCGGATTGTCCAACACGGCAATTGCCAGGATACCGCTGGAATCCAGCCAAACTCCACAGCGGGAATTCCAGAATATCGTAGAGAAAATCTGGATGAAGACCACCGGTAATGCTTGAGGATACCAGTTCGCCGCGGAAACGCCCTCTGCGGTCTATCCGCCGTATGGGGTAAATGTCTTTGTCTGATCCCTATCCCCCCGCCAGAAAAAACACCAAATAGATCACATCCCCGTCACGCACGGTCCTGGCTAGCTCATTAGGGTATGCGCTTTCACCATTCACATACACTTCCACAATGTTGAGCAGTTCTCCCTTGCTGTTAAAAAGAACATTCTGCATGCCCGGATATTTTTCTATCAGAACACTCAGGCATTCGCCCACGGTCTTCCCTTCAACCTCGACAATATCTTTACCATCCGTATACCGACGGTGTGTCTTATGAATATTCAGCTGCACGCTCACGCTGCTATTCCTTTCCGTACACCTGAGCGCAATGCTCGCACTGTGGATTTCGTTTTACCGTAAGTTTCAGAAAGTCATTGGTCATACCATCATACCGCAGCATGCAATTCGTCAACAGGCCTCCGAGATTCAGGAGATACTTGATGACCTCAGTAGCTTCGATAACTCCAATCATCGCTGGAGCTACCCCGATGACCGGATACGTTTCCGGCTGAACCGGACCGCGCGTGATGCAGCGAAGACAAGCGGTTTTTCCAGGAAGCACAGTCATCGCCCGGCCTTCAAAGCCTGCGACTGCACCATGTACAAAAGGAATCCGATGATCGATAGCCGCCTTGTTGAGTACAAATCGGGAAGGTATGTTGTCCATAGCGTCAACCAGCACATCGATGTCCTGAAGCATACCGTCGATTGTGCTTTCAGCAACAGTCGCATGGATCGACTCGACGATTATGTCGGGATTGAGGCATCGCAGCTTTTCACCGGCAGAATCAACCTTTTTTCGACCGACATCATCACTCCAGTGAAGCACCTGGCGGTTAAGGTTGCTGAGTGTCACCTGATCGTGATCCACTAGACGAAGCCTGCCGATCCCTGCAGCTGCTAAGTATAAAGCGATCGGCGACCCCAAGCCACCAGCACCGGCGATCATGACCCGAGCCGCTTTCAGTTTTTCCTGGCCAGCCTCGGTAATCTCCGGGATCATAATTTGTCTATCATATCGTTCCCGTTCGTTGGCTGTCAGCATTTCCCCTGGAACCTCTCGGTAACATTTCTTTCAGCAGCCGGCACCCTCCCATCGTTGGAACAGCTCGCTTTCGATTCCAAACTGATCAAGCACCTTGCCGATCGTCTGATCGACAAGGTCCTGAATGGTCTTCGGGTGATGGTAAAAGGCAGGAACAGGAGGCATAATCACTGCACCGATCTCGGAAACCTGTGTCAGAAGCCGGAGATGGCCGACGTGCAGCGGCGTCTCGCGAAATACGAGCACCAGTCTGCGTCGCTCTTTCAAAATGACATCGCCAGCACGAATAAGCAGGTTTGCATTATAGGAGTGAGCCAAACCTGAGAGAGTCTTGACGCTGCACGGCGCAATAACCATTCCATCAGAAAGAAACGAACCGCTCGCAACCCGGGCAGCTAAGTCGTCGTTGGCGTAAACATAGTCAGCCAGTGCTTCGACGTCTTCAATCTTCCAGGTGGTTTCGAGAGAAATGTTGGTCTTTGCTGCTTCGCTGATGATGAGATGGGTCTGAACGTTCTTGTGCTCTTTGAGTACTTCCAGCAACCGGATACCATAGTGCGGGCCACTCGCGCCGGACATTCCAACAATGATTCGCTTCATACGCACTCACCTTTCCCCGAAATGAGGTGCATGATTTCACGCCTCTGTTTTTAGATAAGAATTTATAACCGGCCCATTGTATCATGCTTCATGGTAAAATCAACCGGAGAGGATGTGAGAATCATTTCTACAGGCTGCATCTCCATTCTAATCTGATTGCGTTTTGCTGAGATAAAGGGGAAGCGTGAAGAGCGTTACAGCGAGGCGGCTACTTCGGTCGTGATGTTGACACGGACAGCGCAAGCTGTTACTGTCGCTATCACCATCCACGCAGCTCGCGTGCAGGTTGCCCGCTTCTTTGGCATGTAAAGAAAGGATAAGCAGGCATGGAATCAAAAAACACTGTCAGTGCATTTATTCTCGGTGCGTTGCTCTGTGCCGGTCTGGTTGTGCTGGGTTATTTTCTCTCCACCGGTCTTCTTACTATGAAATCCCTGGAGAGAACTGTCACCGTAAAGGGACTCTCCGAACGGGATGTAGCAGCCGATATTGCAATCTGGCCGATCAAATTCAGCGAGGCTGGCAACGATGTGAACCAGCTCTTCTCGACTATTCAGAGCAAGAATCTTCTGGTCGTTGGCTTCTTGAAGGAAAGCGGATTCACTGAAACCGAGGTCTCAGTATCCGTCCCCACTGTCATTGACCGGCAAGCGCAGGGTTTTACCGATGCCGCCAACCTTCCCTTCAGATACTCGGCGGCCTCGACCATTACAGTTTATACCGGAAATGTATTATTAGTACGAAAAACCATGATCAACGTGGTAGAGCTCGGCAAACGCGGCATTGCGATTACCGGGCAGGATTTCGATACCCGGCCGGAATTTCTCTTTTCCAAGCTCAACGATATCAAGCCGGCGATGATCGAAGAGGCCACGAAGAATGCTCGTGAGGTAGCGGAAAAATTTGCCAAGGACTCGAATAGCACGCTCGGAAAAATCAAGACAGCCAGTCAGGGCCAATTCACCATAACCGATCGAGACAGTAGTACACCATACATGAAGAGAGTGCGAGTCGTGTCAACAGTGGAGTACTACCTCTCAGACTGAAGGTCCGGGTGATTTCGGAAATATTTCCACTGCTGTCCGAAATATGTGGAAGCAGCAGTATGGAAGGAGAAAATTGAGGTAGTTCCGTGGCCTCGGGAGGTTTTGTCGATTTGGATTGACCCATAAGAAGGTGTCATTCTGAGGAAGTTCCGCCTGAGGCGGAACGACTGAAGAATCTCCTGATAATAATTTTGCCCGAGATCCTTCGTCCTGCAGCTCGGCTGAGACGCGGGACCCAGGATGACAGTGCAGGTGAGCACCCTGCGTCAGTCCTTCATTATCTGTTTTGACAAGTGTGAACTATTCCAGGAGCGTAGCTGACTCCAGCAGTGTGAAGGCGAAAAATCATGTTTTCACGCTGCAGAAATTTCCCAGTGTCTGTTTATCTCCTTCTTTTGACAGGAAAATTTCTTTATAGTATTCTTTTACTATAAGAGGGGTGTTGCCCTGATACCGGGTACATGCAGTATGTTCTTCTGGCTTGATCATGATTCAGCCAGATCTGTTTTCTCCTCACTCGGAGAAAGTCGTGTTTACGCAGTCACCATTCTTCTCCTTGCAATACCCTCACAATTCGAATCGCAGCCGACAGGTAGTGAATCATCCGTGTTGCCGCCTGTTGAATTTCACAAAGAGTAACGTCCCAGGCTTCTATTGAACTGAAACCCCGCATGACATCAGATCGCTTTCCCATTGACCGGGAGACATGGGGCCGTTTTGTAGCCAACGTACGGCTCTTTACGTCATCCACATGGGCAGGGAGAAAAGCCAAGGCGCTCTTTCTGCTGCTGATTGGATTCTCTCTGGGCATTAACGGCCTGAATGTTGTTAACAGCTTTGTCGGCCGTAATTTCATGACCGCTATCGCTGATCGTAACCACGCCGAATTTCTCCTGCAGGCTCTTTTTTACATCAGCGTTTTCGCCCTTTCCACTGTTGTTGCGGTTTTCTACCGCTATACCGAAGAACATCTGGGATTGCTCTGGCGGGAGTGGGCGGCTCGGCGCTCAATCATCAGCTATGGGAACCATCGGGTTTACTACCGTCTAAAAATCAAGGGAGAAATCGGGAACCCCGATCAGCGTATTGCTGATGATATTCGTACCTATGCCGTCACCACCATTTCATTCCTGCTCATGCTGCTCAACGGCAGCTTTACGGTGCTCGCCTTCTCCGGAGTACTATGGTCAATCAGCCCACTGCTGTTTGGGGTTTCCGTCCTCTACGCTGCCGCAGGAACCTATCTGACCTTGATCTTTGGTAAGCCGTTGGTCCGACTGAATTACGACCAGCTCGACAAAGAAGCCAATTTCCGCTCGTCGCTTACCTATCTCAGGGCCAATGCCGAGTCAGTAGCTCTGTCGCGACGAGAAGGACATCTCATCCAGTTGAGCCTGAAGAATCTTTCCAATTTGGTAGCTAATTTTCGCCACATCATCAGTATCAACCGAAACGTGAATTTCTTCACTACCGGTTATAACTGGATGATTCAGATCATCCCCGCCTTGATCGTAGCTCCGCTCTTTATCGAAGGCAAGGTGGAATTCGGTGTGGTCACCCAATCGGCGATGGCGTTCACACAGCTGCTGGGCGCTTTCTCGTTGATCGTCACTCAATTCCAGTCGATTTCATCCTATGCCGCAGTACTTGCACGGCTGGTATCGTTCGTGGAGGCTTCCGATCGAGAAAAGGCAGCTGAGCTTTCGATCAATGGCTCGTTGACGGATGAGAGCAGAGTAATCTATGACAATCTTGTTCTGTGCTCTCCGCGCAGCGGTCGTACGCTGATCAATGAACTCTCGCACACCATCGCTCCCGGCAACCACTTGCTCGTGCTCGGCAAAGACAAGACAGCACGAACATCTCTATTTCGTGCTACCGCCGGACTCTGGAAGCCCGATAGCGGTCGCATCATCCGACCGAAGCTTAATCAAATTCTTTTCATATCGGAAATGCCGTTCCTGCCTCCTGGTACGCTCCGTGAGCTGCTCATGAAACCCTGGCCGGAAAAAACCCGTCTCAGCGAATGCAATCTCGAGGAGATTGAAATTCCGGAAGAGCGCATTATGGAAACGCTGCGCCTTCTGAAGATCGATACACTCGTTGCCGGCGCGGGAGGCCTCGATAAGCGGGAGTACTGGGAAAACACGCTTCCGCTCACTGATCAGCAGCTGCTGGTGATTGCTCGTCTGCTGATTGCAGCTCCAGCCTTTGCATTTCTGGACCGACCGAGCACTGTGTTCAGCTCCGAGCAGCTTCATGAGGTTCTGACTCTCCTCGATGAGCGATCCATAACCTATGTAACCTTTGAAGAGAGCTCGGATGACCGGGAACATTATGCTGAGGTTATTGAGCTGATAGGAGATGGGACCTGGTCTTGTCGACCCGTTGAGCGGAAAGAATCGACTAGAGGCTCTCTGCTGCTGGTCCATAGCCACTGAACCGAACAGTCACTCCGGATAAGAAGACAGAGATCTGTTTCGAGCGTCGTGCCTGCTGCACAGGTACGACATCGGATAACACACCTTCCTTTGAGCGATCGCGATGCATGATGAGATAATCGACACCTTCGCCGACCTTTCTGAATGGACCACGTTTGCCTCCGGCGAGGCACAGCTGGCTGTCTACCCGGACCATGGCTGTCGTGGAAATGCTATGCGGATGGAGTTCGACTTCCGTGGTGGCGGAGGTTTTGTCGTTGCCCGCAAATCGTTTCCTCTTGATCTGCCCGAGAGCTACCTGTTTAGCTTCCATGTCCGGGGTGATGCGCCAAGCAATATCTTCGAGTTTAAGCTGACCGATGAAACCAACCAAAACGTCTGGCGCTATCGCATCGAGACTCTAGACCTTTCCGAAACCTGGCAGCCGGTCACGATCCGCAACAGTCAGATCGAATTCGCCTGGGGACCATTGGGAGGAGGTCCTGCCCGGCGAGTGGCGGCCATCGAGCTGGTCATTGCTGCAGGACCGGGCGGCAGGGGCACGATCTGGATCGACGAGCTGCATTTTCAGGATGTCACTTACCGGCTGACTCCTGCTGTTCAGGCTTCCAGCAGCCTTACCGGATATGATCCACAGCACATTCTCACTTCAGCTTCTTCCGAATGCTGGCGCAGCGAACCTGCTAGTACGCCACAGTGGCTTATCGTCGATTTTCTCCAGGAGCGCGAATTCGGCGGATTGGTGATTCACTGGGATCCCGGATTTCAGGCGCGGCATTTTGAGGTGCTGCTGTCTATGGACGGCATCCAGTGGGAGAGAGCCTACGCCACTACTCAGGCGGACAGTGAGCGAAATTATGTGTATCTGTCCCAAACCATATCCCGGTACATCCGCCTTGACCTTTACCAAAGCGTCGGCAACCAGGGATTCGGCATTGTTGCTATGGACGTCAAACCTTACGACTTTTCCCGATCCCTGAATCATTTCTTTCAAAATATCGCCCGAGAGGCTCCTGCCGGGCTTTACCCCAAATACTTTCTAGGGCAACAGACGTACTGGACGCCGGTGAGCAGCGGCGCCGGCACTACCCAAGCACTGGTCAACGAGGAAGGCATGGTGGAGGTAGACAAGGGATTATTTTCAATTGAGCCGTTTCTCTTGATCGAGAACCACCTCCTCACCTGGGCTGACGTGACTCTCACCCAGGACCTGATGAACGGGTATCTTCCCATACCCTCTTCGTACTGGAAAACCAGCGGACTGATCATGCAGATCACCGCGTTTGCAGCTGCCGATCAGGCCAGTCAGGTGCTCTACCTTCGTTACGTCATCAACAATACGCAATCGCGCCTACAATCACTGCGCCTCTTTCTGGCAATCCGGCCATTCCAGGTGACGCCCACTTGGCAAAACTGGCGATCGTTCGGAGGCGTCACGGATGTGACGGAACTGGCGTTCAATAATGACATGGTCATGGTAAATCGATCCAAGGCAGTGATCCCCTTCGCTCCGCCCACCGGTTTCGGCGCGGCAGCGTTCGCAGAAGGAGACGTACTGGCGTATGTGGCCGCCGGCAGGCTTCCACCTCAGCGGGAAGTCATTGACGATTTCGGCCACGCATCGGGAGCGCTGTGTTTCGATCTCACATTGGACGCCGGCCGCAGTCAGACGGTATATGTTGCAGTGCCATTCGGCGCTGTCGATCCGGCTTCAGCCTGCACCAGCACTTCACTCCTCAGCATTCCGGCGGATGAGCAGCTGGAGCGGGCGACTCGAAGCTGGCAGTCGCAGCTTGACACAATTGAGATAAAGCTGCCGCCTTCTGTCCAGAGTGTTGTCAATACCATGAAGACAGCTGCTGCCCATATTCTCGTCAATCGTGACGGGCCTGCGCTTCACCCGGGACCGCGCCGCTATTCGCGCTCCTGGATTCGGGATGGCGCCCTGATGGGCGCGGCTCTGCTGCGGATGGGGCACACTGATCCAATGCGGGATTTCATTACTTGGTACGCACAGTATCAGGCTGAAGACGGTGCCATACCAGATTGTGCTGATCGGGAAGGGGCGGAGTGGCTGCCTGAATTTGATGCTTACGGCGAATTCATCTTTGCGGTGATGGAGTATTATCGCTTCAGCGGAGATCGAGAGTTTCTCATGCAGGCATGGCCGGCAGTTACAAAAACAGTGGCCTACCTGGAACATCTGCGCAGTCAGCGCCTGACCGCGGAATACCAGAAACCACAGAAGCTGGCCTGCTATGGCCTTCTGCCGGAGTCCATGAGTCACGAAGGGTATATGGCGCACCCTGTGCATGCATACTGGGATGATTTCTGGGCCTTGCAGGGTTTTAAAGATGCCGCCGACATGGCCACTGTATTGGAAAAACACGCCGAGGCAACCCGCCTGGAGACTCTGGCTCAGGCGTTCAGTGAAACCATACGCATTTCCCTGGCTGCCACCATCGAACGGCATGGAATTGATTTCGTCCCTGGATCGGTTGAGTTCGGGGATTTCGATCCGACCGCCACCTCGGTCGCTATCGGACTTTTGGATCAGCTTCATCTCTTCCCGGCTGCGGAGACTACCAACACCTTTGACACGTATCTCACAGGATTCCGTAAACGTGCAAGTGGAACCATACCGTGGAATAATTACAGTGCGTACGAAATCCGGATCATCGGCGCGCTGGTGCGGCTCGGACGGCGGCGGGACGCTCTTGAGCTCTTGAGCTTCATGCTCTCCGACCGGCGCATTCCTGCCTGGAACCAGTGGCCCGAGATTTCCTGGCGTGATCCCTCAAGTCCAAGCTTCATCGGCGATCTGCCCCACAGCTGGATCAGCGGCGAATACATTCTGGCGGGCCGCACCCTGTTTGCGTATGAACAACCATCGTTAAGAGCGCTCGTTATTGCAGCGGGATTGTCTCCGGACTGGCTGGCAGATGGATTTGTCCTGACGGTTGAAAATCTACCCACCTATTACGGTACCATTTCCTATTCGCTCCGCCAGGAGAGTGTGGACATCATGCGGTTGAATATTGCCGGAAACGTTGTTGCACCAGGCAGCATCGTGGTTAAACCACCCGTACCCGGGCCGATCCGACGCGTTGAAATCAATGGTCACGCTCTTGCTGATTTTGAGGAGGATGGTTTCATCTGCCCTGAATGTCCGGCAGACGTGCTCATCAGGTTTGATACAGCATCTTGAAAGAAAAGAACTGTGTCACCCGATCTCAACAACGAGGCGGTTAACACCTTTGGTGAGTACCTTCTTCATCGTTGCCAGAGATATCTCGGCAGCTCCGGTGCGATACGGATTGACGCGGCGGATAAACGGCAGTTCGCTGCCATTGAGGTTCACTCTCGAAGCACCACACCCATCGTCTCCAATATGGTAGATCACCTCGAATCGGTGATTTGCTAATTCAAGCTCAGCACGCATGCCATCCAGCGATGGAGGAATGACCGGATCCACCACAAATGCTGATGCTTCCCGCCTCAATCCCAGAAAGCACTGTAGGATAAGCCTCACCGCAATCCCTGCACCGCTTGAATATACCCGCCAACCTCCGTCAAAAGGAATGCTTCCCTGTTTCATCCGACCATATTCACTGAACGCATGATACCGATCGGCAAAGGCTGCATCCGAACTGGAATAATAGCAGTTCGCCTGACGCACGGCAGCCCCAGGAGCTGCTGCTTGAATGCCGATGGGATTTGCTAACGTCAGAGCCCGGAAAAAACCATGAGCATCACCGTAATGGGCTAGTGCTTCCGCATACCGAAGATGGGCATGCATGTACATCAGTCCGATTTCCCGGCCGAAGAACGCGCTGCTTTCGGCTCGCTGAAAGTAACGCTGAGGACCTCCCCGGTACTGCATGGGCTGATCAAACAGGCGGGCGCCGTCCGGGCCGAGGAGATGGGCCTGAATGAGGCTGAGGTGACTGGCTGCCTGTTCTGGAGTCAGTAAGTCATTGATAATAGCGTGCATCATGGGCAGCAGGCTGTAGGAAAGACCAGTGATCTGGTCACGGGGATGCAGGAGGTAGTCGACCTGGCCACCCTCCTGAAAATACGCAAAGCCGGCGATAGTGCCATCCACGATAAGAAGGCGCCGGAACTCGGCATGAATATCCTCAGCCTGGGACTTAAGGCTGGCAGCCCAGTCGCATCGGTCAAAGCGGGACAGAGCCGCAGCCAGAGCGCGAAGCGTCTGGTAGTGAAGCGTGACCGTCCAGGAGCTGCAGAGCCGCTCGCGCATTGCCGGCTGGACTGGCTGAAG
>Ga0116149_1005340_pt1 | contig 12119 bp, 11 predicted proteins | sample AD_UKC057_MetaG_FD_89787 | JGI IMG/M metagenome (GOLD analysis project Ga0116149, IMG submission 89787) | Active sludge microbial communities of municipal wastewater-treating anaerobic digesters from USA - AD_UKC057_MetaG | ecosystem: Engineered > Bioreactor > Anaerobic > Digestate | place: USA...
AGCGGTAATCGAAGGGTGAATCCGCAGTCGTTTTCTCCGTAACCCCTGCCTATGCTTCGATACTTCGGCAGGCTCAGTATAAATTAACGTTCCGCTACGCTCCACTACTCAGCATGACAGGGGCGTTCCTGCCTACTTCGCAGCAATGGTCTCAATTTCGACCAGCGCGCCCAGCGGGAGTCCCTTCACGGCAAAAGCAGCGCGTGCCGGTGGATTCTCGGTATAGTACCTGCCATACACCTCGTTCATGGGTTTAAAGTACTCCATGTCGGCAAGCAAACAGGTCGATTTAATTACATCCGAAAAACAGTAACCGGCTTCTTCGAGAATGGCTCCGATATTCTTCATTACCTGCTCGGTTTGTGCTGTAATTCCCTCGGGCATAATACCCGTTTCGGGATTCAACGGAATTTGTCCCGAAATAAACAACATTCCGTTAACTTCGGTTGCCTGACTGTATGGTCCGATGGCTTTGGGTGCCTTGTCGGTTTTAATTATTTTTTTCATATCTGAATTTTATTTGTCGTAAACTTTGGGTTCCATTTCTCCACGAAGCACCATCAGACCATTCATCGCCAGAGCAAGCATCTCATCTTCGCCGGGGTAAGTTTTTACCGGTCCGATAAATCCGGTCATGTCTTCGATAAAACCGCAGAACTGTTTGTTATAGGCAATACCACCGGTAAGTAGTATTCCATCAACTTTGCCTTTGAGCACGGTAGCCATTGCCCCGATTTCTTTAGCCACCTGATAGGCCATGGCATCGGAATAGAATTGTGCCTTTGTGTCGCCTTCGTTGCACCGCTTTTCAATTTCATAGGCATCGTTGGTGCCCACATAGGCCACAAATCCGCCCAGTCCGGTTATCATTTTTTTGATTTCGGCTTCGGTGTACTTGCCGCTTAAACAGAGTTTAGCCAGCTGCCACGACGGCAAATCGCCCGAACGTTCCGGCGAAAACGGACCTTCGCCATTCAATGCATTGTTAACATCTACCACCATGCCTTTTTCGTGTGCACCCACCGAAATACCACCGCCCAGATGAACCACAATCAGGTTCAGGTCTTCGTACTTCCTGCCCAAATCTTTGGCATACCTGCGTGCAATGGCTTTCTGATTCAGTGCATGAAAAATCGATACCCTGGTAAACAGTGGGTGACCGGCTACACGGGCAATATCGCGCATTTCGTCAACTACCACCGGATCGGTAATAAAGGCCTTTACATTTCCCAGACTATGGGCAATATCAGCAGCAATAAGCCCTCCGAGGTTTGACGCATGTTCGCCCATGGGTGGGTTGAAAAGGTCGCGCTTCATGGCTTCGTTTACCTCGAATATTCCAGAGGTTACAGGATGAATAAGTCCTCCGCGACCAACAATGATGTTGATATTTTTAATATCCTGACCTGCTTCCTGAAGTTCTTTCAGAATGGTTTCCTTACGGAACTCATATTGCGACGCAATGGTTTTAAATGGCTCAAGCTCTTCGGTGCTGTGCTTTATATTCTTTTGAAAAACCTTTTCTTCGTTTTCGAAAACAGCAATTTTCGTGGATGTTGAGCCCGGATTAATGGCTAAGATTCTGAATTTAGTCATGTATTTGTTTTGTTTATGTGATTCTGCTTATTTCATCATAGCTGCAGCAAAAGCTATCGAGAGCAGCTTGGTTTCTTCGGAGTCGGCACGCGAGGTGAGAACAATAGGACAGCGTGCACCCAGTATAGCTGCTGCAAGAACAGCCCCTCCGAGAAATGCCATCGATTTATACATGATATTTCCGGCGTTCAACTCAGGTGCTACCAGTATGTCGGCGTCTCCACCCACTTCGGTGACAATTTTTTTCTGCGCACAGGCTTCTTTCGAAACGGCATTGTCTAATGCCAGAGGACCATCAATCAGACAGTTGGCAATTTGTCCCCTGCGGTTCATTTGTGTAAGCATGGCAGCGTGTACCGTCGATTCAATTTTGGGGTTCACCACTTCAACAGGACCGATAATTGCGATTTTGGGTTTATCGATACCAATACCGCGCATGGCCTCTACCGCGTTGTTTATGATGGCCACTTTCTCTTGAAATTCAGGGGCTACATTCATGGCTGCGTCAGTTACTCCGATAAGTTTATGATAATAGGGCGATTCAAACACCGCCAAATGCGACAATGTGTCACCTACTCGCAAGCCGTTTTCTTTGTCAAGCACTGCCTTAAGTAGCACTGCAGTTGTTACCATACCCTTCATCAACAGGTCAGCCTTTCCTTCGCGTATCAGACTGACAGCCAGTTTGCTGGCAGCCGTGTCGTTGGGTTCGTCAATAATACTTTCGGGTCTTATCTGAAAGCCAAGTTCTGATGCGTATTGCAGCGTAAGGGTTTTGTTTCCGATGAAAATCGGATCAACAATCCCTTCTTTACTTGCCTTATGCACTGCTTCGAGAACGTGTTTGTCGGCAGATGCAGCAACTGCCATTCGGCGCATACCCTTTTGCTTCGCAATTCCGATGAGTTCGTTTAGTTTTGTTAAAGCCATTGTATATCCGTTTTAATTTGTTTCGAAAAAGAAGTCTAAAAATAGGAATATTTTACTAATTACAAAAAACAAAAAGCGCAGTGGTTTTCACCGCTGCGCTTTCTTGTAAGTTGTAGTTTATCAATGAGTTACCTTTATCGAGGAAACAATACGTTTGGTGTCGTTGGCAATTACCAGTTCTTCGTTGGTGGTTACTACCATGATTTTGGTTTTAGAATCGGCAGTCGAAATTAAACCATCGGTGCCACGTAACCCTGCATTCACTTCTGCATCGAATCCGGCGCCGATAAACGACAGGTATTTAGCAACACGTTCGCGAACAAAACATGCATTTTCGCCAATTCCTCCGGTGAAAATAATCAGGTCGATTCCATCCATGGCAGCCACATAAGCGCCAATATATTTTCTTACGCGATAGGCAAACATTTCGATGGCTGTTTCGGCGCGTTTGTTTCCTTCTTTACCGGCTGCCATCAGGTCGCGCATGTCGGACGATACACCCGAAAAACCCTGAAGTCCGCTTTTCTTGTTTATCAGATTGTTGGCCGATTCCAGGTCGGTGTTCTCCATTTTCATGATATGCAGCATGGCTCCGAGGTCGAGATCACCCACGCGGGTTCCCATCATTAAACCTTCCACCGGGGTGAAACCCATGCTGGTATCAACCGATATTCCATTGTCGATGGCACAAATCGAAGCTCCGTTGCCCAAATGACAGGTGATGATTTTCTTTTCCTTAAAGTTCCACCCCAGAATTTTGCAGGCTTTTTCGGCTACGAATTTATGGCTTGTACCATGGAATCCGTATCTTCTGATTTTATATTTTTCGTAGTATTCATAGGGTAGGGGATAGAAGAATGCATAGTCGGGCATGGTCTGGTGGAACGATGTATCGAACACCGCTACCTGCGGTACCTGAGGCAGCAGGTTACTCATGGCATCTATACCTTTCAGGTTGGCCGGATTGTGAAGCGGGGCAAGACTGCAGCACTTCTCGATGTTGGAACGGGCTTCGGCTGTGATAAAGGCACTGGCATCGAAATATTCGCCGCCATGGGCAACGCGGTGACCCACTGCATCAATTTCGTCGAGACTCTTTAAAACGCCGGTTTCGGGTGCGGTAAGCACGTCGAGTATCAAGCGGATACCTACCGTGTGGTCCGGAATGGGTTTGTTCAAATCGAGCGCTTTACAGTTGGGTCCTTTGTGCGAAAGGCAACCTTCGGGTAAACCGATTCTTTCAACAAGTCCCTTTGCCAACAAATCGGCTTCGTGTTGCATGTCGAGGAGCTGGTATTTTATCGACGAACTCCCGCAGTTCAGTACAAGAATTTTCATTTGTATTACAGTTATGTGGTGAATAATAGAAATTTTACTTTGCGGCTGCCTGATTGGCTGTGATGGCAATCAGGTTTACAATATCGCTTACCGAGCAACCCCTCGACAGGTCGTTGATAGGGGCAGCCATACCTTGAAGCACAGGCCCGATGGCTTCGGCATGTGCCAGACGCTGCACGAGTTTGTAAGCAATGTTTCCGGTCTCAAGTGTCGGGAATACCAATACGTTGGCTTTTCCGGCTATGGGGCTTCCCGGTGCTTTTTTCTGACCGATCGACGGTATAATGGCTGCATCCGATTGCAATTCGCCCTCTATCATCATGTCGGGAGCCATTTCTTTGGCTATGCGTGTGGCTTCAACAACCTTGTCAACCATGGCATGTGCTGCGCTGCCTTTGGTCGAGAAACTCAGCATGGCAATGCGTGGTTCGAAACCTGCTATGGCGCGGGTGGTCTTTCCGGTGGCCACGGCAATCTGCGCAAGCTCGGCAGCTGTGGGATCGGGATGTACTGCACAGTCGGCAAATACCATAACGCCGTTTTCGCCAAATTCCTTGTCGTTCAGTATCATGATAAATGCACCCGATACGACCGATATACCAGGCATGGTTTTTACAATCTGAAATGCAGGCCTCAACACATCACCTGTGGCATTATCGGCTCCGGCTACTTCACCATCGGCATCACCGGCTTTAATCATCAAAACAGCCAGATACAAGGGATTCTCTACCAGCCTGCCGGCTTCTTCCATACTCAGACCTTTGCTCTGACGAATGTCGAACAACAATTGGGTGTAAGCGGCTTTTTTTGCATGTTGTTTCGGATCAACAATGCTGGCTTTGTCGATGTGCTTCAGACCAAAATTTGTAGCCATGCCCATAATCTCATCCTTATTGCCGATAAGAATAATACTTGCAAGCCCTTCTTCGATGGCCTGATCGGCTGCTTTAAGGGTTCTTTCTTCGGTGCCTTCGGGAAGCACAATGCGCATCTTTTTCGATTTGGCGCTTTCTTTGATTTGATTGATTAAATCCATTGTATTAGTAATTCAGGTAACACATTTTGTTAATAGCCAAATGTAACATTTCAAATTCAAAAAACCCATGAATTTTATAAGCTTTCCGAAAAAAATTATTCACCGCTTTTAACGCCGAAAAAACTGAATTGTACACCGGCATATTTTCGTGTCTCTCGATAATATGCCAGATGACTCAGATCAACATCATTGTTGTGCTCCAGAATGAGCAGCCCGCCTGTTTTCAAAATTTCCTTTTCGAAAACCGCTTGATGAATGTTGTCGTAACGCGCCTTACTGTATGGTGGATCCGCAAAGATTATATCAAACTTACGCGGGGTAGTTTTCAAATAGCGGTAGGCATCGGCTTTTATTACCTGCATTCCGGCGCAATCAAAATTTTTAATGCAGTTTTCGATGAACTGAACATATTTCGGATTCATCTCAACCGAACTCACCGATTTGCAGCCCCGCGAATACAGTTCAAACCCGATATTTCCGCTGCCGGCAAACAAGTCGAGTGCGTCGCAATCCTCAAAATTGAAATGGTTATTCAAAATGTTGAACAACGATTCTTTGGCAAAGTCGGTGGTAGGCCGTGCGTCAAAACCCGGAGGCGGGTTAATCTGCCTCCCCCGCAATATGCCCGAAACTATTCGCATTCTACACTGTTGAGCAGATTATAAAAATGATGTGATTGAATGTCCTGGAACTTATAGAAGTAGTTGAAGGCTGAATTCCGGCTTTCGAAATACACCAGCGAAATAAACTTCTTTAATTTGATTATCGCCAGATTGTCTTTCTCGATGATGCCCGAAAAAATTACATGGGTGCTTTCCTGATTCAGACGGTATTGCTCAAAAACACTCAGCACAAAATACACTATGTCGTTAGCCGATTTAAACCGGAAGCTATTGTACAGCAATAATTTATCGCCGGAGCAACACATCAGGTCGAAGAAATCACTGTACATATTAACGTGTATTGTATGTGCAGGTTTCTCGTTGTTGAGTCTGAGGCGCGTGATATTATTTTCGATGAGGGGCGATGCCTGATTCATCCATATTACCCGTTGGTACTTTTTCTGTATGCTTGCAAACAGGTTTTCTTCAATGGCGAAAACGCAGAAGTTTTCGGTTTTCCGCAGATGATGCCACATCACCCGGTAGCCCTGATGATCACCGAAATGCAAATCGAAAACCGACTCGCACGATGCTTCACGGAACACAGCTGCCGGAACAATCAGGCTGCGGGCTGTGCATACCACCAGGCGCAGCGAGAGGTAATCGTGCTTGGCTTCGCTGCTGTTTACAAACCATTCTTGTTGTAATTCAGGAGTGTTGCATTCAGCCAGATGACCCAGAGCCAAAAATTTGTTTTCGCTTCGGTGATAGAGACAAAAAGAAAGTCCGTCAGGAGCTACACTGACGGACATTTCCAAATTCTTTGAATCGGTGTTTCTTAACTCAATATCTTCGATTTTGAAATTGGTCATTCATACAGGCGCTAAGCTTATTCCCAGTTACCGGCGTTATTGTTGGCGGTTTCGAGGCTGCCTACCTTCAACACAGAGTCTTTCTCAGCATTATAGTTAATTATATATTGCCTTTCGAGACCTTCGAGAATGTCCCAGTTACTTGCTTTGGCTTCGAAAACTTTAACGGCCACATTCGACCCGGTCATAATAGTGGCTGTATCCATCCGAAATCTTATTTTGGTACCCACAGGAATATTTCCAAGCTCTTCAATCGGGTACTTAATGTGTTTAAATAAGGTGTCCATCACCGGAATATATATTGTGTCGCGCTGAATCAGACCCAATTTCAAGGCTTGTTTTTCGGTAAGCGTATCAGGACACATTCCAATGGCTTTTACAATAGGCATTTTTGCCGTTTTAACAAAACCAATAAGGGTGTCGAACGAAGGGGTGTAGTAGCCAAATTGATTCTTATACGCTACCTGAGCCGTTCGGATATCAATCAGTCTTTCGATGGTTTGTTTATACCTTTCGGCACGTTGTTTTTCGAAATCAATAGGTTTGCGGATGCCGCCAACAATGAGATATACCAACACAATCGCAGCTACCAGTAATAAAAGTTTAATCAGAATGTTAACTATTTTCATTGCTTCAATTTTAAAAAGTTTTGACCAACAAAATTATATTTTTTTTAATTAAAACCTCATAAATTATTTGCAATTTCGTGCAATGACCGAAAAGTTTTTTCTCGATACCCTCACCGGCAGTTTACAGCATGAACCCACCTCAGGGCAGCTCGATGCTATTGCTAAATTATTTATATTCCTTTCTTCTTCAAATCAGCAACAGATTTATATACTGAAGGGCTACGCCGGTACCGGAAAAACCAGTCTTCTCAGCGCATTAATCCGGGTATTGCCCGGTTTTGGAATCAATTCGTTGCTGCTGGCACCAACCGGAAGGGCAGCCAAAGTGTTGGCGGGTTATGCCGGTAAGCCTGCCTTTACAATCCACAAAGCCATCTACCGGCAAAATAACAAAAGCGATATGGAGAAGGGTTTTTCGCTGAACTTCAACAAATATAAAAACACAGTTTTCGTTGTCGATGAGGCCTCGATGATTTCCGACAGCAGCTACTCGGGGAGCTTCTTCGGATCGGGATGCCTTTTCAGCGACCTCATGGAATTTGTCAACAATGGTTCGGGTTGCCGCCTCATTCTCTGTGGCGACGATGCCCAGCTTCCCCCTGTCGAATCAGAAAATAGCCCTGCATTGCAGCCCGGCTACGTCGAATCGTTTGGTTACGAAGCCATTACGGTTCAGATGAACGATGTGGTAAGGCAGGCTATGAATTCCGGCATTCTCAGCAACGCTACCCTGGTGCGTTCGGTAATACAGGGCGTTGCAGATGCTTTACCCCGGATGAAAACATCAGGTTTTACCGATGTCGAAACCATCGATGGCAGCATGTTAACCGAAACCATCGAAACATGCTACAACCGCTACGGTATCGACAATACACGCATTATCACCCGAACCAACAAGCAGGCGAACCGCTACAATCAGGGAATCAGGGCGCGGATACTCCTCTACGAGGAAGAACTGGTGCCCGGCGACCGGCTGATGGTGGTGAAGAACAATTATTTCTGGTTGCCCGAAGACTCTCCTGTCGATTTTATTGCCAATGGCGATATGGTGAAACTGTTGCGCCTGCGCCGGAGCTACGATTTGTTCGGTTGCCGTTTTGCCGATGCAGTAATTCAACTTTCCGATGTGTCGGATATCGAAGCCGAGGTGAAGCTGCTCATCGATACCCTGCAAACCGAAAGCGCTTCGATGCCTCACGAGTTTTACACCCGCTTGTTTGCTGCCGTCGAAGAAGATTATGCGCACATCGATTCCAAACCCAAACGCAGCGTGGCTGTGATGAACGACCCGTACATGAATGCCCTGCAGATAAAACATGCCTATGCCGTTACATGCCATAAAGCACAGGGCGGACAGTGGCCTGTTGTTTTTGTCGATCATGGCTGGCTGGGCAATGCTCCGCCCGATATTTCCTTCTTCAGGTGGCTATATACCGCCATCACCCGCGCTACAGAAAAATTGTATTTTGTTAATTTCAATAAAGATTTTGTTGAAAACTGATTCCTCCATTATTCAAAAACAAGTGTACCTTTACCTGCTTTAATTCAGGGTATGATTAGTGTTTGTATTCCTATTTATAATTTTGATGTAAGGCCACTGGTCGCCGACCTGGTTAAGCAGATGGATAAACTCGCAGCCGGTTGCGAAATTATTTGTATTGATGATGCTTCCGACGACGATTTTAAAAACATCAATGGCAATTTCTGCGATAAACACGGCAAATACATTCAGCTTTACGAAAACGTGGGGCGTGCGCAAATTCGCAACCTTTTCGGGCCTTATGCCAAAAACGATTACCTGCTGTTTCTCGATTGCGATTCGCTGGTTGACCGACCCGATTTTATTGAAACCTACCTGAAGTGCCTCAAGGATGAACCACTGGTTGTTTGTGGCGGCCGGACCTACCCACGTGAAAAGCCCGAGTCGCACTTTATGCTTCGGTGGAAATATGGTTGGAAACGCGAAATTAAATCGGTGAAATACCGCCGCAAAAAACCGCATATTTCGTTTCAGACCAACAACTTCTTAATTCACAAACAGCTTATCCTCAAAGTGCCATTCGATGGCAGCATCACCCACTACGGGCACGAAGATACCCTGTTCGGCTTTATGCTGAAGAACTACGGTGTTCCCATTGTGCATATCGACAATCCGGTGCTCAACGGCGAAATCGAAACCAACTCCGAATTCCTGTCGAAATCGGAAGAAGCCGTGGGCAACCTGGCCTATATGAATGCCCTGCTTAATCAGAACAAGGACTTTATTCAGGAAGTTACCCTCTTGCGCTGGTATTATCGTTTGCGCAGGCTGCGTGCCTTGTTCCTTGTAAGAATGCTCAGGTTTTGCTGCAAAAAGTGTATTCGTAAACGATTGCTTTCGGGGCGCTCGTCAATGCGCGGATTTAATTTCTATAAGCTGATGCTGCTCGACGAAAAACTTAAAAAATCGAAGCTGACGCGCTGAAAACTTAAAATTCAGTTAAATCTGTCAGATTTTAACAAATCAGAACCGGAACAAGGAACTTTATTTCAAAAAAAATCTCAATTTTGTGAAGCCTGTGCCCATTATAATAATAGGTATGGATCCGGAGAACGAAAATTAATGATGTGAACCAAACAATATAAACTAAACAATATGAAACGACTCATTCTGATTTGTCTGCCGCTGATACTGCTGGCAGGCGCATGTAAAAACAAAAAAGCGACCGATATGCAACCCGAAAACCCGTTCTTCACCGCTTTCGACACGCCTTATGGTGTTCCGGCGTTCGATAAAATCAAAAACGAACACTACTTGCCGGCTTTTAAAGAAGGTATCAAAAGGCAGGAGCAGGAAATAAAGGCCATTACCGACAACAAGGAAGCCCCAGATTTCGAAAACACCATACTGGCCCTCGACCAGTCGGGCGAGATGCTCACCACGGTAAGCTCGGTGTTCTTCAACCTTCTTTCGGCAGTGTCGAGCGACTCGTTGCAGGCCATTGCCAAGGAAGTAACACCCCTGGTTACCGACCACCAGAACAACATCATGCTCAACGAAGATTTGTTCAAGCGCGTGAAAGCCGTTTACGATTCCCGCCTCGAAGCCGGTCTCAGTCCCGACCGCATCAGGGTAACCGAAAAATACTACAACGACTTTATCCGCAGTGGTGCTGCCCTTTCGGCTGCCGATAAGGAAACCCTGCGTACGCTCAACAACGAACTCTCGATGCTCGACCTGCAATATGGCGATAACCTCCTGGCCGAAACCAATGTGAACTTCAAACTGGTTGTTGATAAAGAAGCCGATCTGGCAGGTTTACCCGCCGATGTTATTGCCGGCGCAGCCGCTACAGCAAAAGAACAAGGTCTCGAAGGCAAATGGGTATTCCAGCTTTCGCGTGCGTCGATGACTCCTTTCCTGCAATATGCCCAAAACCGCGACCTGCGCGAAAAACTCTATCGTGGCTATTTTATGCGGGGTAACAATGGTAACGACAACGACAACAAAAAGCTCATCAGCCAGATGGTCGAAAAACGTGCAAAAAAAGCCCAACTGCTCGGTTATAAGAACTATGCCGAATATGTGATTGCCGAAAACATGGCCGAAACACCCGAAAATGTTGACCAATTCCTCATGAAACTGTGGAAATCAGCCCTTCCCGTAGCCAGTCAGGAACTCAAAGAAATGCAGGCTATTGCCAACAAAGAAGGCGCAAATTTTAAAATCGCCTCCTGGGATTGGTTCTACTATGCCGAAAAGCTGCGTAAACAAAAATACAACATCGACGAAAACGAACTAAAACCCTATTTCAAACTCGAAAATGTGCGCGATGGTGTTTTCTGGGTTGCCACACAACTCTATGGAATTCAGTTTAACAAAGTGACCAACATCCCCGTGTACCATCCCGATGTCGAAGTTTTCGAGGTGAAGGAAGCCGACGGAACACTCATTGGCATTCTCTATATGGACTACTATGTGCGCGATAGCAAACAGGGTGGTGCCTGGTGTACCGGTTTCCGCGAAGCCGGATACGACAAGGACGGCAAGAGAGAAATTCCCCTCGTAAGCATTGTGTGCAACTTCCCGAAACCCACCGCCGACAATCCTACCCTGTTGAGCTGGGACGAAACCACAACCCTGTTCCACGAATTTGGTCACGGACTGCACGGACTCTTTACCGATGGCTACTACAAACGCACCGCCGGTGTTACTCCCCGCGATTATGTGGAACTGCCTTCGCAGATAATGGAAAACTTTGCCGGAGAACCCGAAGTGTTGCGCCACTATGCCCTGCACTATAAAACCAACGAACCCATGCCCGAAGAACTGATTCAGAAACTGGTTAACTCCGGTCTCTTCAATCAGGGCTTTGCCACGGTGGAATATCTCGCCGCTTCGCTGCTCGATATGAAATGGCATTTAATCGAAAGCGGTGCCTCGGTTGACGATGTACTGAAGTTCGAAGAGGAAGCCATGAACAACATCGGCCTTATCCCCGAAATTCTGCCCCGCTATCGCAGTACCTATTTCTCGCACATCTTCAGTGGCGGATATTCGGCCGGATACTATGTGTACATCTGGGCTGCCGTGCTCGATGCTGATGCATTTGCTGCCTTTGCCGAAAGCGGCGATTTGTTCAACAAAGAACTCGCTGCAAAATTCCGTCAGTATTGCCTCTCCGAAATTGGCGAAGCCCCGGCCATGGAACAGTACAAGAAATTCCGCGGTCAGGAACCCGACGAAAAATACCTCCTCGAACGCAGGGGTCTCAAATAAAAAAAAAGCACCCGCCACTCCGGCGGGTGCTTTTTTTTGCACCATTCTCCTCCGAGCCGGTCACCGAGCCGGTCACCGAGCCGGTCACCGAGCGGAGTCGAGGTGGAGTCGAGGTGGAGTCGAGGTGGAGCCGAGGTGCCCGGTGAGCCGCAAACCGAGCCGCAGCCACACGTCATCGCGAGTGCAGCGATGCACCTGTACCGAGCGAAGCCGAGGTAATCTACCCACCCGGAGACGTATTCAATTCTCGCCCGTAGAATGCCTGTGCTGAACCCGTCGAATGCCTGTGCTGAGCCTGTCGAAGTACAGATGGCTTCATGTTCGTACCTCACATTCGACATGACGGGCGGCTTCGTC
>Ga0116149_1005342_pt1 | contig 12116 bp, 6 predicted proteins | sample AD_UKC057_MetaG_FD_89787 | JGI IMG/M metagenome (GOLD analysis project Ga0116149, IMG submission 89787) | Active sludge microbial communities of municipal wastewater-treating anaerobic digesters from USA - AD_UKC057_MetaG | ecosystem: Engineered > Bioreactor > Anaerobic > Digestate | place: USA...
ACACGTTGGCGGCCAGCACGCAGGCGACCAGCAGCCCCGTCAGTCCGGGGCAGAGCAGCTCCCGGCTGGCATAGCCGAACGCCTCTTCCGCGTCGTGCAGGGCCGCCCCCTGGCGGATGACGACGGCCGCCACGATCAGCCCCGTCAGCCCCCACCCGATGGTGCAGAAACGCTTGACCAGCGAGCCGTAGGTTTGCCCGATCCGACCGGCCCGCTCGTTGTTGCCCGCCGCGTTCATGGTCAGGATGTGCGGCATGGCCGTGATGCCCACCAGGCCGTTGATCGTGAGCATGAGCAGCGTGAAGGCGTCGATGCCGCTCTTGTCGTTGTAGACCTCGAAGAACCCGGCCGTGCCCTCGGCCCCGCCGGGCACAACCGCCTGGGTGTCTTCGAGCTTGCGCACCCGCTCGCGCTGGGCGAGCACTTCTTCATCCAGGCCCGCGGAGCCCGCGGCGTCACGGCGGGCCTGCAGCTCCGCCAGGCGGCTGCGCGCCTGCACGAGTTCCTCCCCGCCGGCGCGCTGATGGACCTCCTGCGCGTATTGACGGACGTTGGCGGGCGAGAGCGTCTGGCGCATGCCGGAGAACCCCCCCACCATCGCCAGCCCCAGCGGGATCAGCAGGAACGACAAGATGATGATCAGAAAGCCCTGCACAAAGTCGGTGTAGGCGCAGGCCCGCAGCCCGCCGAAGAAGCTGAACAGGATAAACGTCAACGACATCAGCAGCACCACCCCGTTGGGGGAGATCACGTCGCCCCCGGTGGCCATGGCGATGACCTTGCCGGCGCCCTTCAGCATCCCGCCCTGGTTGAAGACGAAGAAGCCGATCGCGAACACCGTGTACAATAGGCCCAGCGACCGCCCGTATCGTTCCTCGATGATCTCCCCGATGGTGGTCTTCTCGCTGCGCCGATACCACGGGGCCATCAGCCAGTAGAAGGGCGTGATCAGCATGTTCTTCCACTGGTACCAGATGGTGGCGAAGCCCCCGCGGAAGGTCGCCCCCGTCTGGGCCACCGGGTTCTCGGCGTTGGTGCCCGTGCTGAAGGCCTGCCCGATCATGATCCACCAGCGCAGCTTCCGCTCGCCCAGGAAGTAATTGCCGCTGGTGCGGATCCGCCCGGCCATCCACAGCCCGAAGGCAACGATGCCCACGAAGTAGCCGGCCAGCACAACGGTGTCCAGAATGGTGAATTCCGCTTTCGCCAGGACCATGATCGTCCTTCCTGAGGCAGCGGCAGGAGTGTAGCCGATGCCCGGATGGGTGTAAACCCATCGGCTGGACAGCCGCTGCGCCTCGCGCCGAGGTCGGCGGCGCCCGCCCCCGGGTCTGGCTTGCCAAAGCCCGCGGGGCTGTGTACAAGGAGGACTTGCCAAGGAGTGCGGAATGGAAACGCCATGCGAACTGAAACAGTTGACCGCCCTGGACGTGTACACCAGGAGCCTGGCCGTCGCGGACGCGACCATGTACTTCCTGGGGCGACGCGACGGGCGCAAGCTGGTAGCCAGCATCGGCCCCTCGCCGCTCGCGTCTGAGCAGACCGCCCGGACGGCGGACGGCAAGGTGGTGCAGGTGGGCCCGGCCGACGCCTACAACGCCGCCGTCATCCGCCGCGTGCTGCCGTGGACGGCCCCCAGACTGATCGGCATGACCGTCAGCGCCGGGCTGGGCGACCGCCTGGGCCTGGCCACGCCAGGCCACATACGGGCGATTCGCCGACACGGCCCCGGGGTGACGCCCGTGCTGGCCCAGCAGTCCATTCGCGAGATGACCCGCACCGGGCGATCGCCGCAGGACGTGATGGACGCCGCCACCTGGGGTGTCTTCCAGGAAGGCTTCGCCGAAGGCTTCGGCAGCGACGCCGACCACCTTCAACAGCCCGAGGACGTGGAGAGGACCGCGACGGCCGGCTTCACCATGTTCACCATCGACCCCGGCCGGCACGTGGACGACCAGGCCGACAGCCTCGACGAGGCACAGTTGGCCGAGCGCTTTGAGAGCATGGACTTCCCGCTGCTGGAGACCTCCGCGCGCGACCTGGAGAAGGCCTATGTCGGGCGGACCTTCACCGTGGGCAAGCACCTGCGAATCGACTTCGACGCGATGGTCTTCCTGCGGGCGGCGGTGAAATACGGGCGGGCCGTCGCCCATACGGCGCGGATGTACCGCCACCTGCTGCACGTGGCCCGCCAGCCGGTGGAGGTGGAGGTCTCCGTGGACGAGACCGAGACGCCCACCACGCCCGCCGAGCATTTCTTCATCGCCACCGAACTGGCCCGCCTGGGCGTGCGGTGGTTCTCGCTGGCGCCGCGGCTGGTGGGACGTTTCGAGAAGGGCGTCGACTACATCGGCGATCTGGAGGAGTTGTCCCGGAGCTTCGCCCAGCACGTCGCCGTCATGGAGGCCCTGGGCCCGTACAAGCTGTCGATCCATTCGGGCAGCGACAAGTTCAGCGCGTACCGCACGCTGGCGCAACTGGCCGGGGGGCGGATCCATCTCAAGACGGCCGGCACGAGCTACCTGGAGGCCCTGCGGGCGGTCGCGAAGGTCGAGCCGGACCTGTTCGCGGAGATCCTGGACTTCGCCCGCGGCTGCTACGAGAAGGACAAGGCGACGTATCACGTGTCGGCGGACGTGCGGAAGGTCCCACAGGCCCGCGACGTCGCGGCGGACAGGTTGCCCATGCTGCTGGAGGACTTTGACGCCCGCCAGGTGCTGCACGTGACGTTCGGGTCGGTGCTGACAGCCGACGCCGGCGAGCGATTCCGCGGGCGGCTCTACGCCGCCCTGGAGGCCAACGAAGAGGCCTACTACGAGGTGCTTCAGGCGCACCTGGGGCGGCACGTGGCGCCGTTGGCCGCGGCTCCGCCGGCCGGCTCGGAGGCCCCGTGACCGCTGGACCCTCTCATCGTCGTCGCACGATCCTCCCCGCCGGGGACCCCTACGGCTCGCCCACGCGTCCCGCGTGCATTCGGCCCCTGCTGCGGATGGCGGCGATGGCGGCCCTGCTGACGCTGGCCCCGCTGGGGTGCGCTCAGCCCCCGCGGCCGACTTCGACCAGACCCACCCTGCTGCTGGCTGCTTTCGGACGAGAGGCCCAACTGATCGAGGAGAGGCTGACCGACAGTTGCGAGGAGCAGGTGGCCGGCATCGCCTATCGCACCGGCCGACTCGCGGGACGACGGGTGGTGCTTGCCAAGACGGGCGTGGGCAAGGTGAACGCGGCCATGACCACGGCCGTCGCGGTGGCCCACTACCGGCCTGCGGAAGTGATCTTCACCGGCATCGCGGGCTCGCTGCGCGGCGACCTGGCGCCGGGCGACATCGTGGTGGCCAGCGGGGCGGTGCATCATGACTTCGGCAAGCTGCACACGGAGGGCTTCGAGTCGACCCAGACCCGCAGCCCCATCGACGGGCTTCGAAACCCCCTTGTGCTGGAGGCCGATCCGCACCTGGTGGCCCTGGCGCTGGAGGCCGCCAAAGCGATCCAGTTCGACAAGATCGAGACGGAGGCCGGCCCGCGGCAGCCGAAGGTGATTGCAGGCACGATCGCGACGGGCGACACGTTCATCGCCTCGCCCCGGAAACGCGAGGAGATCCGCCTGCGCCACGACGCGTGCGCGGTGGAGATGGAAGGAGCGGCGGTGGCGCAGGTGTGCCTGCAACTGCGCACGCCGTGGGTCATCATCCGCAGCATCAGCGACCGCGCCGACGAGCGGGCGGTCACCGACGTGAAGGCCTTCCACCGCACCGCCGCCGCTAACGCGGGTCGGTTGGTGATCGGCATGCTGGAGACGATGGCGGCCGAGCAGGCCGCGACGCCGAAGTGACTGCGGGTGCACGGCTGCCGCGGGGCAGGCGGCGGTTCCGGCGCCGGTTACTCTTGCGGGATCAGCCGGACAGTCGGCCGGGCCGGCTGAGTCGCAGGCGACCTCGTGCCCGGCCCTGGCCGGGTGGTCGGGGCCGGCCGGGTGGTTGGCGCGCGGCGATCCGCTTCGGCCTTCATGGCGGCCATCCGAGCGGCGGCTTCTCTGTCCATGGCGGCCATCTTCTCGGCGACGGCCTTGTCGTGGGCGGCCTTCGCGGCGGCGTCGGCGGCGGCTTTGGCGGCGGCTTCGGCCTTGGCGGCCTCGAGCTTGCGCATCACTTCCGCCCGGGCCGCGCGTGCGGGTCCCACCCGCATGACTCCGGGGATCGGCGCCGGGGCCTCGGGCACAGGCGCCCCGTCCACCCGCACCGGCCGGACCGAAGAAGTTCCCGACCCGGCCTTCGGCGCCGCGCCGGACCCCTCCCCGCCAGTCGAGATCGACACCACGTGCCCCGCATACACCGACAGCAACGGGCCGGGCTCGATCTGGAACTTCAGAGAGGGCGCCGCCAGGTGTCCGCTGATGGTTGTGCCGCTGCGCATCCGGATCTGCACGCAGCCCGGCGGACCCTCCACTGCCGTCAATTCGACCATCTCCGCCGTGGCGGCCGTTACTTTTCCGAACGGCGTCTCCACCACCAGTTCCGCGTCGGCCAACGTCCCCATCAACTCGTCGTCGTTGCGGAGTTGGACAACCATCTGGGACTTGTCGCCCGGGGCGGGCGGGCCGAAGATCAACCGCTGGATCTCGTGGCGGCGGACCGACAGGGTGGGCCCCGCCTGGAGGGGCAGCTCAAACGCCTCGGCCAGAAGCAGCCCCGACAGGACCGACCCGTTCCGGAAGACCGCGCGATGCAGCCCGTTGTCCGGCGTGTCCAGGTCGATGGCCTGGAGCGTCTGGGGGGTCAGCTTGAGCTTCCCGCACTCGCTCTGGAAGGTGCAGTCCGCGGCATCGGGGGAGAACAGCAGCCTGCTGCCTCGGCGCAGCACGACGAAGCTGCCCGATGCGGTCAGGCTCTTGGGGCGAGAGGACGCCAGGCGATAGGCCGCCGTGCGGATCTCGTGGGTGGGCAGCTTCATTTCGTTCCCGTTGCCCAGGCGGATGCGCAGCGGCTGGTTGACCAGCCGCCCCACCACCACCTGCGCGTCGGTCAGCACCACCTGCACGTGTTGATCGATGAGGGCCGACGTGAGCCCCATCACGCGCTCGGCAGGCAACGTCAACATGCCGAAGGACGTCTCGACCTGGTAGTCGCTGTTGAGCAGGGTGCCCAGCAGTTCGTTGTCGTTTCGCAGGACCACAAGATCGCCGTTCTCGCGGCGAGGCAGGTCGATGTCGCCCACGCTCACGATCCCCCCGCCGCCGACGTTGACCAGTATCCGGCGCAGGGCCTGGGGAATCTTCTGAAGCTCCTCTTCCAGCTTGAACTTCTTCATCTCCGCGACGGACGAACCGGCGCTGCGCTGCGCGTGAATGATGCAGACGGCCGACGCCTTGCCCGCGGGAACGGTCATGTCGAGACTGTAGTTGACCTGGCGATTGCCGTTGTCGAACTGCACCGCCGGGCGGACCCGCGACGCGCGGTCGCCGAGGAAGTGGAGCACGCCGGGGCGCGAATCGGATGGGTTGAACACGGTGAACGCCCAGTCCTTTTCGCCCGGCATGGCGTTGGAGGCGACGCCAACCACCTGCTTGTTGGACCCGCCGTGGCTGGTCATCCATCGCAACTTCAGGGTCTGGGACCCGCCGCTGGTGTTCTCGAAGATGTCGATCCAGCGGCAATACCCGACCTTCCCGTCGATGTAGATCCGCCGGCTGACCTGAACGCCCCCGGCGCTCCAGGGCCCGATCTCGACCTCTCGCCCGTCGCCGCCCAGTCGCCCGGCCTCGTTCCACTGGAAGTCGCTGTCGTTGACCTGCAGCCTCATCCCGCCGTCGTAGGCGTCGTTCTGCCCGTCGCTGACGCGCCCGTTGGAGTCGAAGTCCCATCGCATGCCGCTGGGGTCGGAGAGGGTCCACATCCAGTTGACTTCGCCGCCGGCCGGCAAGTGAATGCCGTCGGGGGGTTTGGCCTGGAGGGCGCCGGCAAGCAGCAGGAGGGCCGGCAGGGTAAGCCGCAGCCATCGCTGCGGCATGGGGAGGGAACGAGTGGTCATGACGGCACACACCTCTGTGACGCGGGAAACGGTTGACAGTGGACCCTTCATTACCGTTATCTCCGCCTACCTGGGGAAGAACGCGCCTTGGACGAAGGGATTGTTGGGGTCCGCATTGTCCGGCGCGGAAGTAGCCCCGAGCTTGTCCAGCACCTCCTGGATGCGATGGCGGACCTCGACGTCGGGGTTCTCGGCCAGTTTCTGCAGGAGGGGCACGATGCCCTTGCCCAACTGCCCGAGCTTGTCACTGGCTTCCTGGCGGTCCTTGTAGCTCTCAGCCCCCAGGCGGGCCACGAGGGCCTCGACTTGCTTGCGGATGTCCTCGGGCGGGAGCGGGTCGGGCCGAAGGACCGACACGATCTGGTCGGTCGGCAGCTTGAAGACCGTGCCCGGGGCAATCTCGAAGGGCAATTCGAGCTGGGCGGGCAAGCCCCGGTGGACCGTCCCGTTCCACATCTCCACCGCCAACTGCCCCTCCTCCAGCTTCATGGTCTTGACATGGTCCATGGCCAGGTCGACCGCATTGTACTTGGTGGCCAGGCGGAAAGACCGCTCCACGAACCGCCCGTACAGCTCGTCCTCGTTGTTCATGATCACCTGGGCCAGCACGGGCGGACGGTTCTCCTCTTCGCTGAACCGCAACTGGACCAGCAAGTCGCGATCCACCTCCAGCGGGGCGCCCAGCCCCAGGGCCAGGGAGATTCGCGCCGGTTCGAGGAACCCGCCCAGACGCGTGCCATTCACAAACGTGCAGCGGTGAACGATGTTCCCCGGGTTGTCCAGGGCGATCGACTGCACGTCCTCAGCCCGCAGCGTCGCCAGCCCGTAACGGCTGCGGAAAGAAAAGCGGACCTTGGCGGGATCGAATTTCAGGATGTCGCCCGTCCGCAGGACCGCCTGCGGCGCGGCAAAGGGCTGGTCGGCGGGCTTGGTCTCGCTGATGCGGTAGGACCACTGCGAGACGTCGGCGATGGGCACGTCCAACTGCCCCCCGCCGCCCAACGCCACCGACAGCCGCAGGTCCGCTCCCTGCCCGCGGACGACCTGCCCGCTGGTCAGGACGAAGCGCACCTGGGTGTCGCCGCCCAGGCCGGCGGCCATCCCGATCACATCCTCCTGCTTGAGCTTCAATTCGCCGAACAGCGTCTGGAGGGTAAAGCCGGTGTTCTGGATTCGCCCGAAGATGGTGTCGCCCCGCTTGAGGATGACGCTGTCCTCGCTGTCGCTGCGTTCCAGGTCGACCCCCTCCACGCCGCGGGCGCAGGTGAAGTTGAGGATGGTCTTCTGCACGGGCGCGGCCAGGTCCTTGACCAGGCGATAGCTCCGGAAACCCTTCATCGTCTTGTCGTGCTGGGTCTGGGAGTTGCCCTGAGACTGGAAATGGCAGAGGATGACGCTCTTGCCGGCCGGGACGACGATGTTGTATCGCAGGTTGACCGTGTTGGAGTGGACCTGGACGCTGGGCCGGACCTTCGAGCGAGGGTCGCAGACGATGCTCAGGACGGTCGGGCTGTTGCCCCCGCTGGTGGTCTTGGTGACGAAGGCCCAGTCCTTGTCGGTGAAGGTCGTGCCCCCGCTGCTGGTCCGGGTTTCGGAGACGGTGTAGTTGGTGTTGGTGTGGTAGTGGATCTGGAGGGCCTGCTCCTGGCCGGAGGGGTTCTCGAAGATGTCCAGCCAGCGGGCCAGGGGCAGGTCCTTGTAGACGCGGATGCGGCGGAAGACGCGGACCGGACTGTTGAACTGGAAAGGCCCGATCTCGACCTCGTCGCCTGCCTTGTTGACCCACCCCGCGCCCCGCGGCTGGAGGCCGCTGTTGTTGACCTGAAGGTACATGCAGCCGCTGAAGGCGTTGTTGGTGCCCTGCCCGATCGTGCCGTAGTACTGGATGTCCCACCGGAAGCCGGCGCCGTCGGACATGTTGTAGTTGAAGTTGATGCGGTTTCCCTGGGGGATGTGCAGGCCGTGCGCGGCCTCGCCCGGGGGCCCGTCCGCCTGAACCTGCACCGGTTGGGAGAGGGCGACGGTGGCCAGCGACAGAATCAGACATAACGGAAGCGGCCTCATCGGTCAACCTTTCCGGGCGCCGCCGAAAGAAAGCGGACCCTCGCACGTTAGACGCCCGGGATGGACAACGGTTCCGCGGCCCCATCCGCTACGGGCGGGTAGCGGACCTGTCGGCGACGCCGGCCATTCGCCTGGGGCTTGGGCTGGCTGTTCCACCGGACGACGCCTCATATTATCATGGGCGTCGCAAGGGACTGCCATGAAAATCCACATGGTCGCGATCGATCTCGACGGGACGCTGCTGAACTCGGCCAAGCAGATCACCGACGCCACGGCCGCCATCCTCCGCTCCACGCGGGCGGCGGGGGTGCACATCGTCCTGGCCACCGCCCGCCCGCCTCGCAGCGTGATGCCGTTCTACACCCTGCTGGACCTGGACGCCCCGATGATCAACTATAACGGGGCCCTCGTCTACGACCCGCTCTCGCAGAGGGTGCTGCTGCACCGACCCGTCGCCTCCAAGATCGCCCGGCGGATCGCCGCCCTCGCGCGAGAGATGGTCCCGGACGTGCTCGTGTCCGCGGAGATCCTCGACCGCTGGTACACCGACCGCCTCGAGGCCGAGTATCTCACCGAGACCGCGCGACTCCACCGCCCGGACGTGGTGGCGCCGCTGGAGGAATGGCTCAACCAGCCGGTGACCAAGCTCCTGCTGCTGGGCCCGCCCCACCGCCTGGCCGACATCGCGGCCGCCATCCGCCGCGAGTTCCTTCACCAGGTGACCATCGTCCAGACCGAAGGCTACCTGCTCCAGGTCACCCACGCCACCGCCAGCAAGTCCCAGGCCCTGCGGGTCGTCGCCGGCGAGTTGGGCGTCACCCGCGAACAGGTAATGGCCATCGGCGACAACGCCAACGACGTCGGCATGCTCCAGTGGGCGGGAATCGGCGTGGCCATGGCCAACGCCTCGCCGGAGGCCCTGAAGGTGGCCGACTACGTCACCGACCACCATGATGCCGACGGGGCCGCCAACGCCATCCAGAAGCTGATCCTGAGCGGTCTGCCGAAGAAGCGGAAGTAGTTGCTTGTTGTTTGTGCCGGTCGAAAACGTTAAGTCCTTTGCGTCCTTTATGCCCTTTGAGTCCTGTTGTCGCTGAGGTGACCACGATGCAGCAGCCATTCTCCCGTCGAACGTTCCTGTCCTCGTCGCTGGTCGCAGCCGCTGCCGCCGCCCGGCCGCAATGGTCTCTCGCCCAGAGCGGATCTGCCCGCAAGCCCAACGTGCTGATCATCCTGGCCGACGACCTGGGCGCGGGCGACTTGTCGTGCTGTGGGGGCAAGGACATCCGAACGCCCCACGTCGATTCGCTGTTCGCCGCGGGCATGAGGATGAGCAACTTCTACGCCAACTGCCCCGTCTGTTCGCCCACGCGGGCGGCGCTGCTGAGCGGCAAGTATCCCGAGAACGTCGGCGTGCCCGGCGTCATCCGCACTCATCCCAACAACTCCTGGGGTTACCTGCTGCCCTCGGCCACGCTCCTGCCCGCCCTGCTCAAGCCGGCAGGCTACGCCACCGCCGCCGTGGGCAAATGGCACCTGGGCCTCAAGGAACCCAACCTGCCCAACCTGCGCGGTTTCGACCACTTCCACGGGTTCCTCGGCGACATGATGGACGACTACAACAATCACCGCCGCCACGGCATCAACTACATGCGGCTGAACGACAAGGAGATCGACCCCAAGGGCCACGCGACCGACCTGTTCACCCAGTGGGCCTGCGAGTACCTCGCCGGCCGAAAGGGCAACGACCAGCCCTTCCTGCTCTACCTGGCCTACAACGCCCCGCACACGCCGATCCAACCGCCCCCCGAGCACCTCCAGCGGGTGACGGACCGGGAGAAGGACATCACGCAGAAGCGGGCCAAGCTGGTGGCCCTGATTGAGCACATGGACGATGGCATAGGCAAGGTGCTGGCCGCCCTGAAGGCGGCGGGCCTGGAGGAGAACACGCTGGTGGTTTTCACCAGCGACAACGGCGGCGACCTGCCGCCCGGCGCGTTCAACGGCCCGTGGCGGGCGGGCAAGGGAACGCTGTACGAAGGCGGCATCCGCGTGCCTGCGGCCATCCGGTGGCCCGGGCAGGTCCAGCCCGGCTCGCAGTGCGACCGCACCAGCCTGACCATGGACGTCGTGCCCACGGTCCTCCAGGTTGCGGGCCTTGCAGCCGCCGACGACCTGGACGGTCGCGGCTTCCTGCCCGCCCTGAAGGGCCAGGCGATGAAGGAACCCCCGCGCGACCTGTTCTGGGGCCGGCGCGAAGGCGGCGGCATGTTCAAGGGCAAAACCATCGAATGCGCCCGGAGGGGCGAGTGGAAGGTCATCCGTTCCCGACCCGGGGCGGAGCTTGAACTCTACAACCTGGCCGCCGACCCCTATGAGAAGCAGGACCTGGCCGGCAGCGAGAAGGACAAGCTGGCCGAGATGGCCAAGGTGCTGGCGGACCAACTGGCCAGGTACGCCAAGGTGCCCTGGCAGGCGCCGGGGTGACCCTGCCCGGACACGCCCGCCCCGCCGACGCGCGGGCAGCCGCTGCGCCCGCCCGGTGGCGACCTTTTGCCTTGACCGTGCCGCGCGATCTGTCACAATGGAGCGCGAGCGAACCCGCGTTGGTCGCGGACGGCCCGTGGTGCGGTTCGGCTGACGTGTTGCCGCGAGGAAGGTGAGAAGATGAAACGCCTGTTTCTCACGTGTCTGATCATCCTGATGGTGGCCCCGGTGGCGCTGGCGCTGAACTGCCCCAAGTGCAAAAAGCCTGTGCCGGAAGGCTCGAAGTTCTGCCCCGAGTGCGGCACGAAGTTCCGCTTCGGCTGCGGCAAGTGCAAGCAGGAGGTCCCGTTCGGATCGAAGTTCTGCCCCAACTGCGGAACGAAGATGAACTGGCCCGGGCAGGACGAAAAGGGGGAGCCCGGCAAGGTCGAGCCGGCCGCTCCCGCCCCGCCTGCCGGCGGCGGATCGATGTCGGCGGCGGACCTGTTCCAGGTGGCCTCGCCCGCGGTGGCCAAGATTGTCGTCAAGGACAAGAATGGGCATCCATGCGGACAGGGATCGGGGTTCTTCGTCTCGCTGGACGGGCTGCTGGTGACCAACTACCACGTGGTCAACAACGCGTACACAGCCGCCGCGGAGGTCGAGGGCAAGGAGTGTCCTGTCGAAGGGTTCTGCGCGTTCAACGCGCAGCAGGATCTGGCCCTGCTGAAGGTGAAGATCGACAAGCCGGCGGTGCTGCGGGTGTCCGCGTCGGAGCCTCCGAAGGTGGGGACCAAGGTGTTCGCCATCGGCAGCCCGGTCGGGCAGACCAACACGCTCAGCGAGGGACTCGTCAGCGGGCTGCGGAAAATGAACGACCGCGACCTGATCCAGACCACGGCGCCGATCAGTCCCGGCTCCAGCGGCGGCCCGCTCATGACCTCCGACGCGGTGGTCATCGGCGTCAACACGCTGGGGGGCAACGCGGCGATCGTGCAGAACATCAACTTCGCCGTGCCCGCGTCGATGGTCCTCAAGCTCATCGAATCCAAGAAACCCGTTCAGGCCTTCCCCGTTCCGGCGGTGCGGAACATGCCCGTCCCGCCGCGCCCCGTCGAGCCCGCGTTGCCCAAGCTGACCGACGCGTTCGACGAGGCCGTCGTCAAGGGCATCGCCAAGGCGGTCGAGTTCCTCTGGTCGCAGCAGAAGGAGGACGGAAGCTGGGGCCCGTTCAACATGCCGAACATCGGGCAGTTCCCGGCCGGGCCGACCGCACTGGCGTGCTACGCGCTGCTGGAGAGCGGCGTGAGCATCAAGGAAGCGCGGATGGCCAAGGCGCTGCGATGGCTGTCGCGGGAAGACACCGACAAGCGGACGTACTCCCTGGCGATGCGGTGCTGCGTATGGGCGGCCGTCCTTCACGAGGACCCCGACAGCGAGTACGGCAAGCAGTTGGAGAAGGACTGCGAACGGCTGATCCGCGCCGGCGCGGAGGGCTGCTACACCTATGACGTCGACGCCAAGGGGCGGATCACCGACAACTCCAACAGCCAGTACGG
>Ga0116149_1005344_pt1 | contig 12115 bp, 7 predicted proteins | sample AD_UKC057_MetaG_FD_89787 | JGI IMG/M metagenome (GOLD analysis project Ga0116149, IMG submission 89787) | Active sludge microbial communities of municipal wastewater-treating anaerobic digesters from USA - AD_UKC057_MetaG | ecosystem: Engineered > Bioreactor > Anaerobic > Digestate | place: USA...
ATTCGGCTTTCACAATTCGGAAGCGACCATGACGGGACTGATGTCGGAGGATTTCCTCAACCAGCGCGTGCTCAAAACCTTTCTTGAAATTTCGCCCACTTACGCGCGCGTTTTTGCCGGTTATCTGCCGGGATCGAGTCTTGTGGCGAAGAGAACAAGGATGGGGGACGGGATTCCCTTTTCAGAACACGGCGTGGGTGCGGGCAGCCGCGTCCTTGCAACAACGGGAGACATACAACATGAACAAAGCGAGTGCGGCGGCGGTATTGGCCGCGGCGGCTGTGGCGGCCGGAGTTTCCGGAGCCGCTTCTTCGGAGCCGATGTCGGTCAACACGTCCCCGACTGAGAACCGGCTATGGGAGACGGTCTTCACAAATGAGGTGAATGTGGCGTGGCGCTGGACGGCCACCAACGCGGTAAGCGCGGGGCTGTCCGTCGTCGGCATGAACGGCGGCGAGGTGCTGGCCACGAACGTCTCGCGGTCCGTCTCGAACGTTCTCTGGCGGGCGTTCGCGCAGGCGGCGCCGTCGGCTGAGGACGTCTACGGCCTGACGCTGACGTTCTACGGAAGCGGCGGCGCGGTGGTCGGCGCGCAGACTTCGCGGCTGGCGGTCGTGAAGGGCGCGTTCGGAAACGCGTCCGTCGATCCCGCCCCGGCGGGCGCGTCGTGGGCGAAAATCAAGGAGAACGCGGTGATCCCCTACGACGCGGGTTGGGCGGAGGCGACGGCGTCTTCGACGAACGGACTGCTGGTGATCGCCAAGCGCGGCGGCGCGGTTCAGACCAACGCGCTGGCGGACGCCGCCGGATACTTCGGCTGGAAACTCAGACACGGCGATTGGGGGTATGGGGCATTCAACCTGGCGCTGACCTTCCCCGGTGCGCAAGGTGAGTGGAATGCTACGGTGAATTACCTCCCGAACGGGACATTGATCGGGGTGAGATAGGGCGAGGGAGAAGTTCTAAAGTTCTAAAGTGCGAAAGTGCGTGAGTGATGAGAGGAAAAAAGAAATGAAAATGATGAGAGTCTTGATCGGGATGATGGCGGTATTAATGGCTGTGAGTTCCATGGCGGCTGATCCGACGGTCAGTCAGGTGGTGGCGCGGCAACGCTGGCCGTGGAGCCGGCTGGTGGACATCGACTACGTGCTTGCGTGCGACGGCACGCAGAGCGTGGACGTGGCCGTTCAGGCGTTCACGCGGAACACCGCGCTCAGTTTGCCTGAGTCTTCGCTGTCCGGCGACCTCTACGGCGTTTCATACGGCGCCCACCACATCGTCTGGGACCCGACGGTGACCGCCTACACCAACAGCGGCGTGCTGCCGGAATTCCGCGTGACGCTCGCCGCCACCAACTCGCCGGTCTACATGATCGTCGACCTGACGAAGACTGCTGGCGCGGACGGCCAGATTGAGTACATCTATCCGGGAGACGCGCGGCTGGAAACCTACGGGCGGTGGACCAATGTCTGGTTCGGCGTGACCAACGATTCGACCTACGCTACAACGAAACTCGTCATGCGGCGCGTTCACGCGGGGACGTTCAAAATGGGGGCCTCGGTTCCGCCCACAATTTCGACGACGCTGACGAAGGATTTCTACGCGGGGGTGTTCGAGGTGACGCAGCGCCAGTGGGAGCTGATTACCGGTAAAAAGCCGAGCAGATTCAATGTCCCAGCGTATTACGCGGCACGTCCGGTGGAGCAGGTGTCGTACGATGACATCCGCGGTGCGACGAACGAGGCCCAGGCGGTCAACTGGCCGGTGACGGACCGGACAGTCGTTGGGACGAACTGCTTCCTCGGGAAGCTGCGGGCCAAGACGGGACTGGCGGACTTTGACCTGCCCACGGATGCGCAATGGGAGTGCTTGTGCCGGGCGGGGACGACGACGGTGTTCAACGACGGCAGCGCGGCGGCGAATGTGAGCGACGCGAACGCGTATACGAACGCATGGCTGGACACGCTGGGACGGTACAGATTTAACGGCGGCTATCTGAATGGCGGCGTGACCAAGCCGCCCTATCCGGAGGGGACCTCACTGGAGAACGGGACGGCGCGCGTGGGTTCCTATCAGGCGAACGCGTGGGGGCTTTACGACACGCACGGAAACAATTGGGAGTGGTGCCTGGACTGGTACGCGGACTCGCTGGCGGGCGGTTCCGATCCTGTGGGGCCGATGTCGGGTTCGTACCGCCTCAGACGGGGCGGAAGTTGGACCGAAAGAGCGGTGACCTGCCGTTCGGCGAGCCGGTTGAGCTACGCCAAACCGGAGACCCAGACCTGGGACGTCGGCTTCCGCCTCGTGAGGACCTTGCCCTGAGACGTTGACGAAAGAATGTATGTGGTTCTGAGAAACAGATGAGATGACTGTGGCAAAGGGGGCTTGGATGCCGTTCCGTAGGGCACTCCAACTGGAAGAACGCGGTTTGCCGTGTCAAGGAGCATAATGCAAGCGATTCGGGTGCTGTTTATGGCGGGAGGACGGGCGGCGTCGCGGCCGATGGGGACGAATTGGATTTGTGAATAATTCGTTCGGGAGGTAGAAAGATGATGGCAGATTGGGGGACAAGGGGAATCACGCGGCGCCAGCTATCTAAAGGCGGTTTGGCGCTGCTTGGCGTGTTGGGACAGTGCGGGTGCGCGGGCCGGGTTCTCGTGGAGGATGGACTGGGGAGAGGACTGCGAAATACGGACAGTGCTTCAGCCGAAACCAACTACCAGCGGTTGACCGAGCGGGACAAAGGAAAACCTGAGGCCGGTATGGTGACGCTCCGTCCCGATCGAATTAAAAACGGAACGGGCAACCGAGCCGTTTCCGGTCAGATCAATTTGATGAAGGGGACTCGATACGGGCGACTGTGCGACGCTGCCGGTCTCCGGCCGCCTGACGCTGGCGGACGACGCGACGTACGAACAGGACTACCCGCAGTCCGCCCACGACCTCGTAACGATGCGCGGCGCGCTCTCGATTTTGAGCGGCGGCTGGTCTGATCGTGTTGGGTTTCTGATGTTTGGCTCGATCGACGACGGTGACAACCTTGCGTCGTGGTCGGTGACGAGGCTACCGGCGGGCTACACCGGCCGGCTGTCGGTGGAAGGGATGACGGTGTACCTCGAGATCCACGCCAATGGGACGTTGATTTCGTTGCGTTGAAGAGTCAAAGAGAGTCGTGTTGAGCGAGCGTCTCACGTTCCTGAATGCGGCCGTAGAGAGGAGAGGAAAAACATGAGGATGATGGCGTACATGATTTGTGCGGCGATTGGAATGGGTGCGGCAACAACAACTTCGGCCGTGGAGCGAAACCAGGCGACTGACTGGATGCCCGAGGCGAAGGTGGGCGCGTTCATGCACTTCTTGCCGAGAGCCTCCACCTTCGCAAGGGTCGACCAGTTCGACGTGTCGGTCGTGGCACAGCAACTGTCCGACGCCAAGGCCGCCTATTTTGTCTTCACGCTGGGGCAGAACTCCGGCTATATGAACGCGCCGAATGCCGCCTATGACGCAGTGACCGGCTACGCGCCCGGCGAGCGCTGCGCGAAGCGCGACCTGCCAAAGGAGCTCGCGGCGGTCCTCAAGCCGCGCGGAATCCGCCTCATGCTCTACCTGCCGTGCCAGACACCCAACGGCGACCTGCGGGCGGTCAAGGCCTTCGGCCTGCCGGAGATGCCGGCCAACCGCGACCGCAAGCTTGACGCGGCCTTTGCGCGCAAATGGGCGGTAGTGATCAGAGAGTGGTCGGACCGCTACGGCGACTCGGTCGCGGGCTGGTGGTTCGACGGCGGGTATCAGTGGGTAGGGGTCAACGACGAGGTCGCTCAAATCTACGCCGAAGCCGCCAAGCACGGCAACCCGGCCGCGGTAGTGACGTTCAACCCTGGCGTGAGCCTCAGGCGTTGGACTGCGGCGGAGGACTACACCGCGGGTGAACTTACCGAGCCGTTCCCGCATGCTTGCGAGGGCCGCTGGCTGAACGGCTCGCAGTGGCATGTGCTGACTTTCCTAGGAAAGTGCTGGGGGAAGCGAGAGACGCGTTTCGCGGACGAGCCTTGGTGCGCGTGGGTGGCGTCTGTGACGTCAAAGGGCGGCTGCGTGACGCTCGACATGGGGCCGAACTTGGATGCCGCGGCCGCGCCGGTGGGCTCCTTCTCAGAGGTGCAACTGAAGCAGTTCCGTCGAATCGCGGACGCGGCCTGGAAATAAAAAAGGCGGCCCACGGTCCCGTCGGCCGGTCGGCCGCTTTTGGCGGCGGATAGGTACTTTAATGAACGGATGTAATGAGGTTTTGAACAAGAACGTGAATCAACTTTAGAAAGGATAGGACGTGTACTCATGAAAAAGCAAATGCAAATTCAACTGGCCATTTTCATGGCCATGATTGTGTTCGTCGCTCAGGCGTCGTTCCGCGATGCGTCGCCGGGCGGCGACGGAAGCGCGGTATTCCCTCTCGCGGACGGGACCGGACTCCGCGTGGATGTGCTGAGGCCCGATCTCATGCGCATCCGCCGGGGCAAGGGCGGGATGTGGATGGAATCGGGCATGAACCGGTACGGTTTCCTGAAAACCGACTATCCACGCACCAGTTTCGAGAAGACCGACACAGGAGTCAAGACCGCGAGGGCCGAGTTGAGGATCGACCGGGAAAACGGCACGCTGTCCTTCGTGACGCCGAAAAGGACGGTCAATGTCTGGCCGGCCATCTCGGGAAAGGGGTTCGATCTTCGCTTCAACCTGTCGGACAAGGAGCGCGTCTATGGTCTCGGGGACAGCTCGCGGACCAACATAATGCGCCGGGGGATGGTTTACGACTTTTGGATACGCAACTGGAAGAACGGCAGCCCGCCCATATACTTCCCCGTACCCAACCTGATATCGCATGAGGGATGGGGCGTGTTCGTGAACACGACGTGGCGACACACCTGGGATGTGGGCAAAAGCCGGAAGGATGTCGTCGCCGTAACCGCCGGTGAAGGTGACGTTGACTTCTACCTATTCACCGCCGATGGTTACAGGGGGCTCATTGACATCTTCACCGAACTCACCGGGCGGCCCGTGCTCCTGCCAATCTGGGGGTACGGTTTGACCTTTGTCAACAACGACAGTGTCAACGACTGGGCCCTGTTGAACAACGCCAGGCGTTTCCGCGATTACGGGATACCCTGCGACACCCTCGGGCTCGAGCCCAGATGGATGAAGCCGCACTTCGATTTCACCACGAACAAGAATTGGGACAAGAGCCGTTTCTACTTCCCGTTTTACGATCCGCAGGGCGGACACACCTGGATAGGTTCCCTCGCGCGGATAGGCTTCAAGCTTTCACTCTGGCTGACCACGCGTTACGATTTCACACGCTACGAGGAACAGCGGCTTGCCGCGCTTGCGCGAGCATCGGGACGCACACCCGATCTCCCGAACGGCATTCCGGAAAACTGGATGTGTGGATTGGGTGACTTGACCAACAGCACACCACCCCACGGATCAGTGGTTGACATCGCCAAGGGCAAGATCCCGGAGGGACACGCCCCATGGTTCGAACACCTGAAGAAATTCGTGGATCAGGGCGTGCGGTGTTTCAAGCTCGATACCACGGGGGGGCCGCCGAAACTCGGGAAATGGGCCAACGGCATGTCAGAAGAGGAGGCCCACAACCTCTATCCCATCCTTTATGCCAGGCAGATGGCGGAGGGCTTTGAATCCCGCACAGGCCTCCGGCTGATGAGCTACACGGCCAGCGGCTATGCGGGACTTCAGAAGTACGCGGCGTCCTGGGCGGGGGACACGGGCGGGGGACATGACGCCCTGGTCTCAATGCTGAACCTCGCCTTCAGCGGACACTCCAACCAATCTTGCGACATGCTCTTCCCGTTGTCGGAGGGTTTCCATTTCGGTTTCATTCAACCGTGGTCACAGCATAACAGCTGGGACTGCTATTACGAACCATGGTTCATGCGGGAGGAACTCATACCCACGTTCACGGCGTACGACCAACTCCGTTACCGTCTGATACCGTACGTCTATTCTACGGCCTTTTGCGCTTCGCGCACGGGTTGGCCCATCATGCGCCCCCTGTGCATGGTGTATCCGGACGACCCTTCTTTCGACTCCATAATGGACCAGTACATGTTCGGCGACAGCCTCCTCGTTTCCGCGTTTGTCAATAAGATCAAGTTGCCCGACGGCGTGTGGTTCGACTGGTGGACCGGCGCAAGAGTGGAAGGAGGGCGTGAAATTCCCTTCAAACCCACGGATGAGAAGGGCGGAACCCTTTTCGTCAAGGCTGGGGCGATAATCCCCACCTGGCCAGTGAAGCAGCATCTTGAAAAAGGCTGGAACGAGACGGTGACGTTCGACGTGTGGCCCGAAAGGGATGGCTCTTTTGAACTGTACGAGGACGATGGCGAGACTCCGGCTTACAAGGACGGCCGCTACGCGACGACCCTTGTCAGTTGTACCAATTCCATGGATGCGGTTACCTTCACCGTCAATCCGCGCAAGGGCTCGTTCAAGAGTCCTCAAGGGGTGCCCGGGATGTGGGGCGGCATCTACAGGGGGAACGGGATGCCACCCACGCGCGACTTCTCGGCGGCATTCCACGTCGGGAAGAAGCCTACGCGCGTCACGCTGGACGAGAAGACGGTCGACGGCAAGTGGGATGAGGCAAGGCGCGTATTTGAAGTTCCGCTCGGCGCATGCGGTCCTGTCAGGAAGACCATCATGCTCTGGCGCTGAGACAAACGTCGCAATTCACATAAGAGGAGAATGCCATGAGAAAGTTGATTTTCACAGTCATCCCGTTTGTCAGTGCTTTGATCCAAGTTAACGGCATGACGATACAAGCCGGCCCGGGGGAAACGTTGAAGACCCCCGAGGATGTCAGGCTGTTCATACGCGCCGAACGGAACGCGGGCAGGATACATGAGGGGGAGAAGGTGGTCGTAGAGCTGCAGTCCGGAGACTATCAGCTTGAAGGCGGCTTTTCACTAGCCGCCCCGGATTCCGGCTCCACGAACGCGCCCGTTGTGTGGCGGGCACGGGCCGGCGGACGGGTGCGGTTCGTCGGCGGCAAACGCATGCCGCAGAAGGCGTTCTCACAGGTCACAGGTAATGACGGCCTGAATGGGATGCAAGAAATGGTGCGTGACAAGGTCCTTGTGGCCGATGTGTCTTCCCTGTTGCCCGGAAGGGTTGAGGAACTCGCGCCAGTCTGGTTCGGCGTTCATGAGGCACCCCTTCTTTTCGTCGGCGGAAAGCCGATGACCCTGGCAAGATGGCCTAACCGGGGATGGACCTCGTTCACCAACGCCACTGATCATGGGCTCAAGCCGCAGCTTCACGCGGGCGCATTCAGTTACGACAACCCCCGCGTCACCCGCTGGGATTTCGCCAGGGGGGTCTGGTTCAACGGCTACTGGACCCATGATTGGGACAACCGTTCCGTCAGGGCCGCCTCATACGACGCCGCAACCCATGAAGTGCGGCTTGCGGCCGCAGTGCCGTACGGCCTTGCCAATTTCCCGTGGGGGCACAAGCACAGGAGGTTCTTCGCGTTCAACCTCCTGGAGGAATTGGACGACCCCGGGGAATGGTATCTGGACAGGAGGAGAAAACGGTTGTATTTGTACCCGCCGGATACAGCCGAATGGAAGTCGGGCTCCGTCGACGTGTTCCTCACCCCACGCAACAAGCCGATCCTGAAGCTTGATGCCGGTACGCGGCATGTCGTATTCGAGGGGATAACGTTTTCACACTCATATTCGACGCTTGTCATCGCAAAGGGCGTTGACGATGTCGTTTTCAGGGACTGTACCTTCACGAGCGGGGCCAACGGCGGCCTTGACATCAAGGGGAACAACTGCGAGATCAGGGGGTGCGAATTCTCCTTCCTCGGCTCGTTCGGGGCGATGCTGGATGGCGGCGACAGGCGGACGCTCACGCACTCCAATAATGAGTTTGTTGACAACGACATACACGACTTCGCGATCATGCAGCGCGTTTACGCACCCGGAGTGGGCGTAAGCGGTTGCGGCAACAACATACGGCGCAACCGCATCCACGACGCCCCTCACTGCGCAGTGCTTTATGGCGGGAATGACAACCTGTTCGAATTCAACGACGTACATCACGTGTTGATGGAAACGGGGGACGCCGGGGCGTTCTACACCGGCCGGGACTGGACGACAATGGGTAACGTGTTGAGGTATAACTTCGTGCATGAGCTCGGAGCCGGGCAATATGGCTACAAGGACGACACCATGGGCTTCTATTTCGATGACTGCGACTGCGGCAACGAGGTTTACGGGAACATCTTCTGGAGGGTATCCCGCGGCATAATGGTCGGCGGTGGCAGGGAGAATCCGATACGCAACAACGTTTTCGCCGAATGCAACACGGGGATGTCGATTGATTCCCGCGGCATGACTTGGAAGCAGTGGAACAAGGATGTGGGCAACTGGTGGCTTGAAGGGAAGGCGGAGGCGCTTCACTACAAGGAGGAGCCATGGAGGTCCCGTTATCCCCGCCTTGCCAACATCATGAATGATTCGCCTCGCGAACCACTGTACAATCCGGTCGAGACGAACGTCTTCATAGATTGCCGGCGTCAAATCGTAGAACTGGACGGCATGATCTATAAAAAGGTGTTGCCGAAGATGGTGTTCGCAGGCAATGTTTGTCTGCGGACGAAGGGAGGTGAGGGTCTGGCGGCACCTGACGGGCGGATACCCGGTTTCACAACTCTTATCGGTTCGCCGGAGAAGCCGATTGACCTCGGCTTCCGTGATTTGGCGCATGGCGATTTCACCCTTGTTTCAAAGGAAAGCCTTTTGCGTGCGATTCCTGGATTCCGCCCCATCCCCGTGTTCATGTCAAGGACCGCGAAGTGAAGGCATTGCCATGTTCCCAAAAGCGTGTCGGATCCGAAGTTTGTGAATCAACTGTGGAAAGGATATGATGATCAGATTGTTATTAGCGATTGTTGGGACGATGGCCACATTTGGCGTTTCGGCCGGGGGCAGGTTGCCGTCGCGCTCGCTTGAGGACACATTTCGCTCACCACTGCCGTCGGCGAGGCCGGAGACATGGTGGCACTGGATGAACGGGAACGTCTCGCGTGAGGGGATAGTCTCCGACCTGGATGCCATGGCGGCAATCGGAATCGGAGGCGTGCACATCTTCGATGCCGGCTGTGCGATGCCGGCGGGGCCGCTCGCATTCAATACGCCGGAATGGTTCGATACGGTCCGCTTCGCGGTTTCCGAGGCGGCGAAGAGAAGGATGTCCGTGACGCTTGCCAACTGCAGCGGCTATTCCGCAGCGGGAGGTCCGTGGATTGCGCCCTCCAACGCCATGAAAACGGTCTGCTATACGGTCACCGACGTAAAAGGGCCCATGCAGTTTGATGACGTCATTCCCCAACCTGCGGATCCGTTCGGATTCTATGAGGACATCGCTGTCCTCGCCTATCCAGTGCCTGCGGCTGAACTGCCGACGATGGAGGACGCCGGAGGTCGGGTTGTGTCGAACGCGAGCGGGACCTCGACTGTGTGCACCGTCGCGTTCCCGACGCCGTATCGTGCTTCGGCCGTTGCGTTCAGGCTGGGGGGCAAGGGTTGGGATATCCCGGCTCGCATACGTCTCGAAGCCGAGGTGCACGGTGGATGGAAGAGACTTCTGGACGAGGAGACCTATGCCGTTGCGCAGGGACAGGTGGATGATAACATGCGAGCGTTCCAGTTTGAAACGACGACTGCTGCCCGTTGGCGGCTTGTGTTTTCATTTCCCCAGGCGGCGGGGAGCTTTTCGATCAAGGACGTGCGGTTGACGCGTGGCCTGCGGATTCCGAATATCGCCAACAAGGCCTGTTTCCTTCGATCCTACGAGCGGATGCGTCCCTATCGGGTCGCTTCCGACCAAATCGTGTCTCGGTCATCGGTCGTTGACCTGTCGACGATGATGGAGCGCGACGGGTCTTTGCGCTGGTCCGTACCGCAGGGTGCCTGGCGCATCTTGCGCATTGGCTATGCGGCCAACGGCAAATGCTGCCATCCGGCCAGCGTCAAGGGGGCTGGGTATGAAAGTGATAAATTGTCGAAGCATGCCACAGACTTGCACTTTGACGCCTACATCGGGAAAATGTGCAATGTGCTGGGTCCTGGGCTTGCCGGTAATGTCGAAGCGGGATTCAATGCCGTTCTTGTGGACAGTTGGGAGGCTGGTTCCCAGAATTGGACGCAGGGCTTTGCGGAGGAGTTTTGTCGGAGAAAGGGTTATGACATCCGTCCGTATCTGCCGGTGCTGTCTGGCGCGGTCATGGAGGACAAGGAAACGTCTGAGCGTTTCCTTTCAGACTATCGTGATGTTGTTTCACACCTGTTTGCGGAAAACTTTGCCGATGAACTTGCGCGTAAGTGTCATGAGCGGGGCTTGAAATTGGTGCTTGAACCCTATGGCACGTTTCCGTCAACGCCCGAGCTTTATATCCGGGCGGCAGATGTCCCGATGTGTGAATTCTGGGTGCCGCCGGCTTATGGACTTGACGATCGCACGGTGCGCCTGGTTTCTGATCTGGTGCATGCGAACCGTCCGAGCGCGGTGATTGCGGCAGAATCCTTTACCGGCAAGTCTGAGGAGAGTCGCTGGCAACAGGATCCGTTTTCGCTTAAGGCTGTCGGTGACAAGATGTATGCAATCGGAGTCAATCGTATTGTCTATCATCGCTATGCCCATCAACCGTGGACGGACGCTCGTTACGCGCCGGGCATGACGATGGGCCGCTGGGGTATGCATTTTGAACGCACGGAAACCTGGTGGTATGAGGCGAAGGATTGGATAAGCTATCAAACGCGCTGCCAGGCCCTGCTTCAGGCTGGCGTTTACGTCGACTCTTGTCGCAATCCAGACCTGCGCTGGCTTGAACGTCGTTATGATGACGGAACGGTCGGCTTTTTCGTTGCCTGCGGCAATCCTGAGGCGATCACCGTCAAACTGGAACTTCCGCTCGTCGGTGAGTCGGTCGAACTCTGGGATGCGGAGACGGGTGAGATTTCGCTGGCGGACGACTGGTATGTCGAGGACGGTCGGACGCGGCTTTCGCTCGAACTGAAGCCATCCGGCTCGATGTTCGTGATGTTTCGTTCGCAGCCTACGAAGGGAGCGTCCGTAAAGCGTGCGTTTTCACCTTCCTCCGAGAGGGCGGTGTCTGGTCCCTGGGATGTTTCCTTCACGGCGACCTATGACCCTCCGTGCCCGATTGTCCTCGATCGGCTCATGTCGCTTTCGGAGCATCCGTTGGCGGATGTTCGTTATTTCTCGGGTTCGGCGACCTATCGGACGAGACTTGAGTGCACGCGGGCTGCCGATGAACGAATGGTGCTGGATCTGGGTGACGTGAAGAATATTGCGGATGTTGCGGTCAACGGACGAAAGTATCCTGTTTTGTGGCGTCCGCCGTTCAGGGTGGATGTAACTGATGCTATCGAAGAAGGTTCGACGACCGTGGACCTTTCGGTTCGAGTCGTTAATTTATGGGTCAATCGGCTGATTGGAGACGAAGGACTGCCTCCAGACGTGAAATGGCGGGGTGAAGGTCTTGCTGAAATTCCCGATTGGGTGAAACGCGGCGAAAAGAGTCCAACCGGGCGCCACACGTTTACGACCTGGCATCATTGGAAAAAGGGAGACCCGTTGCCACAATCCGGTCTCATGGGGCCGGTGCGTCTGCTTGTCGGTAGTTGACATCGGTCGGATGGAGGGATTTGTGAACAGACGGGGATTTTGCATTGGTGCGGGGTGTACCTTTGTGGCGATGCCACTGTTTTCGCGGACAGGAAAACGAGCGGACGGTAGTTGCGAAAAAATGTCCAAGTTGCGGACGAGGAGCTTGGCTCTTTCGTTGGCGCTTTTCGGTTTCGGATAGATGTGGTGGTGTTGTTCAGCCGGTCTTTTCAGTAGAGCGGCGGCGGGTAGCGGCGGAAGGTTCCGCGGATTTCGGCGTAGGACGCGAATGGCATGTGCCGGTCTCGGGCGATACGCCGCATGAGCAGCAGCACAACAAAGTTGTTTTCGACCGCTTCTTCGCGCATCATAGCGATTTCTGTTAGATCAAAGGGATACAACC
>Ga0116149_1005345_pt1 | contig 12109 bp, 7 predicted proteins | sample AD_UKC057_MetaG_FD_89787 | JGI IMG/M metagenome (GOLD analysis project Ga0116149, IMG submission 89787) | Active sludge microbial communities of municipal wastewater-treating anaerobic digesters from USA - AD_UKC057_MetaG | ecosystem: Engineered > Bioreactor > Anaerobic > Digestate | place: USA...
CCGCTTTGTTGAGCATGTGCTGGAATCCCTGCCGGAAGACGCGCCCTTGGTGCGCATTCATGTTGGTGGGGATTTTTATTCAGCGGAATATGCCCGGAATTGGGTGGAGATCTGCCAGGCTCGCCCGCATTCGCTGTTCTGGTCGTATACCCGGTCCTGGAGCCACTCGCTTCTGCTGCCCAGCCTGGAACAACTCCGGCAGCAGGACAACCTGCAGCTCTTCGCGAGTACCGACCCCGACATGCCCCTTCCCCCTGAAACGTGGCGCGCCGCGTTCATCGCGATCGACCCGCGCGCCAACGGCATCCCCTGCCGACACCAGCAAGGAGAAGTCGCATCCTGCCTCGAATGCGGCTACTGCTTCAACGAACACACCGGAAACGTCGTGTTCAAAGTCCACTAAACCCGACCCCCAACACCAAACGAGACGCCCCACGGGAGAGTTGTGCCCCGTGGGGCGTCCCACACAAAGAGGAGAGAGACCATGGAAATCACGCTGCAAACTGTAAGAGAGACACTTCGAAACGCATTCGGCCGGGACAGTTTTGTTGCGTCATTCATCAAGAGCGTAAGCGCGGACGAGACCTGCCCCACAGCCGGCATCGACGCCAGCGGCGTCATGCGATACAACCCCTCATTCGTCAAAAAGCACGTCACCAGCCCCGCGGACCTGTTCTGCGTAATCACGCATGAGCTGATGCACCCCATGTTCGGCCACTTCGTCTACCAAGCCGGACAGCTCGAGAATGTTGGGGCCGACATGGTCATTAACTCGGTTATCAGTCAGGTATTCGCCCAGCCCTCCGGAAACGGCGGGCTGTTCAAGCGGTTCTACAAGCCCACCGGACTCGAGGGACTGTTGCGCCCCGGGAGTGTCATGTACCAGAGCCGGTACGCGCGCCTCTACAGCAGCTTCTACGAAAGCTCGACCTCCCACAGCCTGAGCACGGGCGAGGTCATCCAGACGCTCAAGGTGCTCACGCCCAGTGTCGAGATGCCGACCATCATGCTGATTGGCAGCCACGGGCAGGGTCAAGCGAAGCGAAGAACGAGCGCAGACGGGACCGTCCCGGCGTTCCCTGCCGACACTCTGTCCAGAATCGCGGAAGACCTCAAACGCGCCGCCGAACGACCGGGCGGGTATGGCGCAGGTTACGGCGAGGGTTTGTACAGCTTCTTCCTGGAAGTACTCAGGACCCACATGAGTCTCAAACGCGCCCTACTCGACCGCTTCACAACCCGCCAGAAGATCGACCGATTCCGCAGACTGATTGCCCAGCCGCGCATCGGCGTCTCACCCATCCCCATCCAACCGTCAAAGCGGGATTTCGTCCTGCTCGCAGCCGGCATGCCGCCGTTGCACTACCACAACCTGGCCTACCGCCAAGCCGTCCAGGAATGCGGCCTCGCCATCTACCTCGATGTGTCCGGCAGCGTCAACCACCACCTGCCCGAAATCATCGGCCTGCTGCGAAGCCTGAGAACAGAACTGAAGACCATCTTCCTGTTCTCCAACAAAGTCGTCGAGGTGCCCTTCCAGACCCTCCTCGCCGGGCATATCGAAACCACCTGCGGCACCGACTTCAACTGCATCGCCCAACACCTCCTCGCCAACCGCTTCGATAAGGCCGTCATCCTCACCGACGGCTACGCAAGCATGACCGAGGAGAACCAAGTTGAACTAAGGAAACGCAAACTCTGCACCCTAACCATTCTGTTCGGCGGCAAAACCGACTGCGACGAGTTCAGGCCATTCGGGGATGTGGTCCAGTTGGAAGACGTCGCTGATTGACATGAGGTGAACGCAATGGAGTACAGAGTGACGTGGACAATCGATTTGGACGCCGACTCTCCGGAAGACGCGGCGCGCAAGGCGCTCGCAATCCACCGAAACCCCGACTCGTGGGCCACCCACTTTGCAGTCCGTGACCCGCAAGGCCGCATCCAAGAAGTGGACCTAGGCTATCCTGCCGAGACTCCCCGGTCTGGAAGCGCCGAGTGAATTCCAGCAGTCACTACATGGGGAAGGCCATTCCCGACAGAGGGATGCTCTTCCCCATCCTATTCCATCGCTAGTTATCCGACGACCACGCTCAGCCGCCGCCTCTAGTGGTCGGCTGGAGCGACTTGCTGTGGACTATTTCTGCGCCTTCACTGTGAATTCCAAACCAGAAAGACATGTTTCGTGAAAGTTACTCCTGACTCATTTGCCTAGCTTTGCGACTTCTTTTGGCACTTCTTCAGGTCCACCCGGAATGTCCGGGCGTCGAGGGCATCGTCGGGAACTTGATCGTATCGCGTGATGACGACTGAATAGGAATCCTTCTCTGCCAGATGCTCGACGTTCCAAAGCTCCCAGCGGTATCCTTGCTGGCCCAAATACTCCTTATACTCCCGCTGCGTTACATCGACGACGGTTGCCCGACCGCTGTGAGCCTTTACCTCAACGCGGAGTTCATCCCCGTCCTTTTTCGCCCGAAGATCAAAGCCTGGGTTGCTTTGTGGCATCTTCTCGACTGAGAAACCCATACTCTCCAGTGCGCGTACCGCAAGGACTCTGCCTGCCTCCTCCAACTTCGCCTTTTCCGCATCCGTCAGGGAACGCGCTTCCCGCTCCGTACCTCCGTCCTCGCCACTGTTACTAGGTCCGGCAGATCCGCTGGGCGGGCTATCAAGAACATAGGGTGTCGTAATGGGATCTTTCAGGCGCAGGGGTTGGTTCTCGCTCTCGGGAGGTACTGATGGTGTCCCCTTCGAGCCCTCATCTGATGGCAAGGCTTGGGTTAGTCTTATTTGCGTTCCTTCACCGCCGCCACTCGAAGGTGTTTGAGGGGTGCTACCGTCTTGCTCGCCCTTTGTTGGCTTCCTGGTGCCTTCATCATGCACCACCTCGACGGGCCGTTCTGAATACTCGCGAAGGCACCTGTTTATCTCGACGTCGGCTATGCCCTTGCTCAGAAGCTTTTGCTTTCGCTGGGAAGCGTCATTACAGCGCAGGAGGTTCTCGTAGAAATCGGCCTCAGACCGCACATCAAGTGCTTTCGCCAGTGCCTGCGCCAATTCGGCCTCGTTTGCATGGTCTTTGTGCAAGTAGATCGTATCATCATCCACGTGCCAGCGTCGTTCGACCTCGTGATGCACACTACCCAGGGACAGACTCGCCTTCAGTGCGGACACGATGAGCACCTCCATACCCTTCAGGCGATCCGATAACCTGTCGGCAGCCTGCTTGCTCTGCGATGACCTCCAAGCCCACACATAAGGAACGGACTCGCTGAACCGCACATTCAATTCGCCTGACAACGGCGACTGCGGTTCTTCCGGTGCGACGTTAACCTCGACCGATTGCGACAGAGGCAGAACACCAAAGTACTTCACGGCGTCGGCAGCTAGTCGGGCAGGGATATGGAAGAGCCAGATATCCTCAGCGAATGCCGTGCCAAGGTCGTTGTCGTCGTCCAGATACCGCAGCTCGTCCGCCACGTATTGCCAGACGTCTCCCTTCCGACATATGAGCGCGCACGATGCGAAGGCTTTCTCTGAAACGTTTTCCTGTTCCGCCGCAGTATCCAGGCAGGCAGCGTACCATCCCGTTACTCTGTCTCGAAGGCGTTCTTCCGACACAAGGCGTTCGGTGGGGGCTTTGTCAGGTATGTGCCTGGACAGGAATGCCTTCCATTCTTCAACGGTCACTTGTTCTATTCGTGTGCGGAGGCCGACTGCATTGATAAGCCATTCGCGGACGGCATCCTTGTCGTTCCCGAACGCATCAACGTCAACAACGGGCAAGAGGCCCCCTATGGCCCGCTCTGTTCGCTTGTCAGGCAGCCAAAGTTTCGCGAGGGCAATGTGGTCATCGCTCTTACCTCGTTTTGACAACGGCAGTCTCTCACAGACTTCCCACCACCACTTCGCCTTCACTTGCCACGATCTATAATATCGCTCTCGGCTGTGGCTTCCCTCGGCCGCAACTTCGGCACGTTTGCGGTAGTACGCCTCCCAGTGCTGAGCGACTAAACTAATAAGCAATACGCCACGGGCTACGTCGAGGTTATCTACTGCAAGATGGTCCATTTGAGACACCGTGATACGTTCGACATGTCGACCGTAATAGTCTTTTGCTGTGTAAAGGTATTGCTTCCATTGGTCGCATCCTTCAGGTAACTGCCACACAGTGCGTTGGGGCTCCTCGAGAATGCGGGGGCAGTGGGCGACACCAAGCCACTCCAGAACACGACGCCGGTTGGCACCGTCTATAGTGGGAGTGCCATCGCTAGCGACCCATGCGACTGCCGTGACGCCGTCGTAGAGCTTAGCCAGCAAGTCATTTTCCCACTCGCGGCCAAAGTAGGCATTACCGGCCTCCGCCCACTGTTCGCCCCGCACAGATTGTGAAAGTGGTACAGGACACCGCCTCAGCGACGGCGAAGCATCACCCGTCTCATGCCAGTCCTGCTCAAGGATGAAACGCAGGAAACGTCCTGAATCGCCCTGCTTGTCTCTCCAATACTGTTCAATCGCTCGGCCAACGGCGCGCTGGATGACATCCGCCCCCGGCTCGGCGATCCCCAACTCCTTGCTGAGCTTCATGACTGGGGATTCTTGCTCGGCTTCATTTTGGATTCGGTCGCGGAACCAGTCCTCCACGAAGGTCAGCGGCAGCCAATCCGGCAGGTCGTGCACGCCAGCATCGGGCTTCCACGTCACGATGCGGCCTGTGAGGTCGGAAGATTTCAGGAGCTGGTTGCCAACAGGAACTATCGGCAGCGCTTTCACTCGCTCGATTCGCTTCCTGTGCTCCTCTCCGTAGAGATCTCTTACCCAGGCGGCAAGCCACTTCCAACAAAGCCACACCAATTCCCTGTCGGCGGAGAGTAAATCGGCATTCTCGGCGATTGCCACCATCAAATCTTGATCGTGGATTTCCTTGCAGCCCAACTCCCTGAGTGCCTCTTGAGCTTCGCAGTCGTCATCGAATGAAGGGTGCAGCAGTTGTCCTCGAACACTCGTGGCTTCCAGCAGGGTGCGCGCCAAGGGGTGGCTTACGCTGTCGGAGATCAATCGGGCCTCTTCAAGACACAATCGCTGGCAACGTTCAACATCGGCAACTCGCAGGTATTTCTTCGCTTCGTCGGAGATGCGCCGCCAAAGGTTCTCGGCGACGGGATGAGAAGTCCTGTCCGCGAACGGAACAAGCAAGGCGGCATGACTGCTCGGGGTTTCTGGGCGGTATGCGTCGTTGACGAAGCTGCAAACATGGTAGGCGAGTCTGTCGGCAACCCATGCGTTGAAGGGATTGCCGTCCACGGGCATGAGGGCGGTCCGGTCGCTCTTGACAAGGAACTCGGCGTGAAGGAGCAAACGCACCGGGCCTTCTTGCTCCGTCGGATAGAATACGTGAACGGGAAGGTAAGCGGATGTCGGCACAACACAATCGGTCTCAAGCGGGGCAGCGATTAGGAAGCCGACCCCGTCCTTAGAAACGGCCTTGCGCTCATCTTCCCCCAGCAGTTCTAGCAGGTCGGCGAGAGGGAATTCCGTGTGTCTGGCGACCCGCCATTCAACCGGGGTCTGGCTGCGGCTGTCGCTCAGCGACCAGGCATCGTCGCCGGGACTCAGGACGACCTTCACGCCGGGAGCCGTGATTTTCCGAAGGTGCCGGAAGGCGAAGAGCGCGTGCGGCGGCCACTCTCCCAGTAGTGCTTGCACTTTCTGCTTCTTCTCCGGGGAAAGACCGGGCAGCCTAACAACCGTTTTCCAGGTCGTGAGAGCACCAAGTTGTGGGTCTTGTCGGAGCGCGGCATCCCATGGGATGAAGAACGGAATCCATTGGTAAGGCACGTGGCCGTCATCTAGGTTGCTCTGCTGAAGCCATGCCTTGGCTCTGTCGGGGCTGAACTCGATGCCCCCTCTGTCCGGAGTAAGCACTTGTGGATTCCGCGACACTTCGTACACCGACTTGAATCCCACTCCTTTGCGGCCTATGGTGCCGGTAGTCTTGTCCGAAAAATCGGTGCCGCAGATAGCGCTCACCGCCTCAGGTTTCAAGCCGCGTCCGTTGTCTACCACGTAGACGGTATCGTTCTCGACCAATACCTGCACATCCGTGGCCGCTGCGTCATCACTGTTTTGCAGGAGCTCGCAGAGCCATCGCCCGGTATGATCTTTTGCAGCTCTATCTGCGGCGCGCGCGTCGCGGACTATTCGTTCAGCGTCAGCTTTGTAGACTTTGAGGGTTTTGTTTCTGAATTCCTCAACAGCTTTTTCTATCAGTCCGTTTTTAATGTGCATAACGATCAAGCTCACCAGCGGCAATGGAGCGTAGCGGAATTGCCGTCCTGTGAAGCGCCTTGTTCGGCACCGGGATTGTGACTCATCGCGATAACAGGGATCACGCCATGTTGGGAGAGTGACCCATTACGCGAACCATGCGCACCTACAAGAGTGTCAGACGCTCCAAATGTAACGCCTGCTCCAGACCGCCAACATCGGGCGGATTATGGCCAATATACCACAAGATAGCCCGCACGAGGCGCGCTTTGTAGCAAAGGCGCTCGGTCGCTTTTGGGGCACGAACAGAAAGCTTGCCGCCACGGCTCAGATTCGCAAGACCCGTAAGGAGGTGATTCTGATGACGATTCACGTGACTGTCAAAACCTGCCAAGGTATCGTCGCCGAAGTCAGGGGATTTCTTGAAAAGGAGTCCGCAAGTGCCGCGGAAAGGAAGTGGCTCAAAGAGATGAACATCAAAGACAAAGCAGACAGACAGGCCAGAGCGGATGGTGGGACTGAGTTTCTGGTCTTTGAGGCCGAACTCAAACCGTAGCTGCATAGAGTGCTTCAGTGGAGACGCCTTTGTGATGAGGCGTCTCCACTTTCGTTTGGGACGCACAACAAGAAGGAGGTCAAAAACCATGATTCTGAAACAACTTGGCATCTTTGGCTGGAAGGAGCCGGACGAGAACCTCGTCCTAGCTTCTCTCCTAACTGGTGACCCGCTGTTGCTTATCGGCAATCACGGGTGCGCCAAGACGCATGTGGCCAACAAGGTCGCGCAGGCATTGGGAAGGAGGTTTCTGGTGTATGACGCGTCCAAGGCCATGTTTGAAGACGTGCTGGGCTATCCCAACGTGGAGAAGCTCAAGTACGGCGTCGTCGAGTACGTGCCGAGTCCCGTAACGATATGGGACAAGGAGATTGTGCTCATCGATGAACTGAACCGGGCAAATGAATCCTTGCAGTCGAAATGGCTCGAGGTCATCCGCAGCAGGAAGATTATGGGCTTCCCGACCCAGGTCAAATGGGTATGGGCGGCCATGAATCCGCTGAGCTACTCTGCGACCAACATGCTTGATAACGCGCTTATCGGCCGCTTCGCCATCTTCCTCTACCCGCCGGACGTCCTGCAGATGAACGAGGCGGACCGCATCAAGGTGGCGACGCATATCAATGGCGACGACGCGCCGAGCCTGGGCGAATGGACCGGCGGCGAGTGCGCGGCCACCGTCTGCCACGGGAATGCTGAAGTCGTTGGGTCGCGGCTCCGGGAGACGCTGGCAAAGGCCGGCGGGCATTTCCTCCGGCTGCGCGAACAGATGCCGACTCTGGCCGAGTTCCTGGCCAAGTTCGCCGATCTGCTCGTCCGCGAAACCGCAAGCGAAGTGGCATTGGACGGACGCCGGCTGGGGTTCATCCACCGCAATCTACTCGCCAACCGGGCCGTCGAACTGGCCAAGACCGAAGTCTTCGGCGCGGTGTTGCCGGACTTCGTCGAATCCGCCCGGTATGTGGTGCAATCCAGCATCCCCATCGGCCTGAACGACGAAGGGATCAAGCGGGAGGAGGCGGTTCACAAGATGGAGATCTGCTTCGACCTGCTGTCCAGCTACTTCCAGCAGGGCGCGGAGCTGGCCCGCGTGAACCTCATCTACGAGTTGTTCACCACGCCCGACCTGATGCGCCGCGCCGAACTGCTCCTCACCCGAGACCTGGGCGAGATGGCCCTGTCCAAAGCCTGGACCGACCTCATGAACGAGGACCTGTCTGCCGATCAGGCAGGCCGGGACATCACCCTCCTGGCCTACACGGCACTCCAGGTCGAGGCGCGCAGGCCGGGAACCGTTCCGCAGGAACTGCTCGCATCCCTCTCCAACAAGGTCAGGGGGGAGAATCTGAGCACCAGCTGCATCGGCCGTCTCGAAGGCGACGCCGTGGAATACATCGAAGAGGTCGAAGCGCTGCTCACGCAGGAGTCCGACCTCGGCCTGCTCGTGGCCTACCAGCACGTACGCAGCCTGATCGATTCCGGGCGCGTCAACCTGGAAAGCCTGGCGGAAACCGAACGAGCCATCCGGGAGGACACCCGCACGTTCGAGCGCCTCCTGGACGGCGACACGGCACAAGTGAGAGGAGGTGTTGCAGCATGAACACCCTTCAAACATTCAGATTACGGCTGGAGCCGGACGAGCTGTTCCCCCAGTTCAAACGACTGGCATGGGAACTGGTGGACGTCTCCATCCGCGACGTGCTGACCGGCGGTGTCCACCCCTGGGCCACGAACCCGGAGGGCATGGACGTCCACCCCTCGCTCGCCGATGCCTTCCTTCAGCGGCTCAACAACGAATCCGCCAAGGTTGCCGAACTCGACTCGTTTAGCTACTGCCAGGACGTAAGTGCTCAGAGAGGGTACTGTTACGTGAGGAAGAGCCGATTCGAGCAGGTCCTGGAATACATCCAGAAGGACATGTACTTTGTGGACGATCTGTCGTACATTCGGTTGCTGGATATCGCGAAACGCCGCCTGCGCGAGATGTGGAGCCATCGCACGGCCCGCACGCTCGCGGAACGCGCCTATACCGGATTCCAGGAGCTGCGCCAGTTTCTCAAGGCCAAGGACAAGTCCATAAAGCTGTCCGGCTACGGCGACATCGACCAGTACAACCTGGGCGAGGCCCTGTCGCTGGAAGACTTCGAAGGGCGGGACAGCCTACTCATCTCCCAGGCCATTCCATCCCTCAACTTCCGCAGAACCTCCTGGCTCGCGGCCATCACCGACGGCCGGGGGCGGTTGCGCCTGACGCCGGACATTCGCAAGGTCACGCTCACCGCCATTCCCGACGCGTCGGATTACGTGCATCTGGTCTGGCACGTGGTCTGCGATGGCGAGACCTGCCGGTTCCGACCCGAAATCGGGAAGAGCGACGCCAAACGCTGCAAGGCCCGGGAGTTTGCCCGGCAGTGGAGGATGGATGACGGACGCCTCTGCTTCAGCACCAGCCTCGACCGCCTGTCGCAGATGCTCGAGCAGCGGGTTGTAACGTCGTCGTTTCCGACGCTCAACTACACCTGCGACTACCAGGGTCCCGTGGCCATGGCGGAAGTGGGGGAGAACCGGGTAAGCGCGTTCTTTATCGGCGGATTCTACGACCGCAAGAGCAACAGCGAGACGCTCAAAGAGGTCCTGCGCGAATACGGCGTCAGCATGACCGGCAACAAGGACGCGCTGCTGCGCAAGCTCGCTGAACTGGCCGCCAGGGAGTACGCGGAACAGAGGGCGGAGATGGACGCGTTCTTTTCCGAGCACCGTTTCGTACGGATTAGCGCGCTTCCGCCCAAATGCGAGCGCTTGCCGTTGCTCGAGGACCAACCCATGCTCCGCAACCTCCTGCTCACGATGTACGCGCTCAAGCATCTCCGTGGCAACGCCATCCTCGACACCACCCACGACAACAATACCTATACCGCCGAACAACTCGCCCTCGCCCTGATCGAAGGCAAGGTCGGCTTCGCCGGCAGCTTCCTCCGCGTCGCCTGACGCGGACAAAACTGGTGGACATAGCGACAATGTCGTCGGCGCGCCTCAAGTGGCCACCCACACGGGTGCGGGCGGTCGGAAACGGCCGCCCGCACATGCCTTCCCAACGTCCGAGAATCAAGGTCAAGATAAACTGCCAGCAATTCCTCTCGACAGATGGAACCTCCTGTGCAAGAATGGGGTTACACAAACAATTCAAACGCATGCAAGCAGACAGATGCATGGCTCGGACCTCCGGACAAGGATTCGGGTCGGCACAAAGGTATCACAAATGAAAAGACGCGATTTTCTGTTTTCTTCATTGGGGCTATTGACGGCAGGCGCAGGCCTGGGCAACCCGCGCGCCCTTGCACAAGACCAGGAGGTGAAACCCGTAGCACATGCTTCCGAGGCAGCATTGCTACGAAAACCCAATATCGTGGTCATCCTGGCCGATGACTTGGGTTACGCCGAGCTGGGCGTGCATGGATGCAAGGACATTCCCACCCCGAACATCGACTCGATCGCGCACAACGGGGTCCGTTTCACAAACGGTTACGTCTCGTGTCCGGTATGTAGCCCCACGCGGGCCGGCCTCATTACAGGCCGGTACCAGCAACGATTCGGTCACGAGTTCAACCCAGGCAACGAGGCTCAGGCCAGTCCCGAATTTGGGCTCCCTGCTTCAGAGGCCACGCTCGCGGAACGTCTGAAGCCACTCGGTTACGCAACCGGCATGTTCGGCAAATGGCACCTCGGCTACCGGCCAGAGATGCACCCGCAAAAACGGGGGTTTGATGAGTTCTATGGATTTTTGGCGGGCGCGCATCCCTACCTGACGGCCTCGCAGGACGGTAGGAATCCCCTTCTGCGCGGCAGCGAACCGGTGTCTGAGGTGGACTACACGACGGACATGTTCGCGCGCGAGGCTGTCGCGTTCATCGACCGACACCGGGATAGACCTTTCTTTGTCTATATCCCGTTCAATGCGGTTCATGGCCCGCTGGAAGCGGTGGAGAAATACCTGTCGCGGTTCAGCTCGATCGAGGATGAGAAAAGGCAAGTGTTTGCAGCGATGCTCTCGGCTCTTGACGACGGCGTAGGCCTGGTGCTTGCGAAGTTGAGGGAACTGGGGCTGGAAGAGAACACGCTGGTCTTCTTTGTCAGTGACAACGGCGGGCCAACACTTAAGACAAGTTCCGGTAACAACCCATTGCGTGGATACAAGGGACAGGTCTTGGAAGGCGGCATTCGCGTGCCGTTTCTTGTGCAATGGAAGGGACATATTCCTGCAGGCAAGGCAGACGACAGACCGGTGATCTCGTTGGACATCCCCCCAACGGCGCTTGCCGCGGCCGGCACGGTTCCTCAAGACGCTCACTTTGATGGCATCGACCTTCTTCCCTATCTCGCCGGGGACGCGAAGGGAATGCCGCATGAAGGCCTCTTCTGGCGCTATGGCGAACAGTGGGCGGTGCGCCTGAGCGACTGGAAACTGCTTAAACTTGCGGAGGGTGAGCCGCAACTGTACAACCTTGCCGAAGATATTGGGGAAGAAACGGACCTGGCAGCCCAGAACCCGGACCGCGTCATAGAGCTGCAAGCCGCGTTCGATGAGTGGAACGCGAAGAACATTTCTCCCCGCTGGAACCAAGGGGGTAGGCGCAGAGCCAGACGGGACCGTGTCCAGTAGAGGTCCCGCAGAAGACCGCAAAGTTTATATATCCCAGGGATTTACCACTCCCAAATAGCTACAAACGGTGACAAGACCATGCGATTCAACAACACAACCTACCCCGAAAGCCCCACCTATCCACAGAATCCACTCTTGTTCTCATCATTCTATTCATCCATACCCTACAATCATTACCATCATTCTGCCTTTTCTTCCCCCGCCGCCAGCGACAGCTATGTCCCGCCCGCGGGCGATGAGGTCCTCGAAGCCCTCACCCAGGACATCACCACCACCCCGCCGATTGGGGATCCCGTGGACGCCTTCTTTGCCGCAAAAAGGACCTTTGCCGCCCGCAGCGTCGAAGACATCCTCAGCAGCCTCTACGAACGCGAAACCCTCAAATATGACAACCTCCGCGACATCGACTACCAAAGCACCACCCTCCGCACCCGCCTCTTCGAACTCCAACGCTGGCGCCTCGGCCTCAACCCCCAAATGGAACGCGTCCGCTTCCAGGTAGAACAAGAACTCGCCGGCCTCGAAGGAGAAAAACGCAAAGAACACGTCGAATGCTGGCGCGACGTCACCCGCCTCAAAGGAGACCTCCGAGACGCCCTCCGCGAATTCGGCCAGGAACAACG
>Ga0116149_1005349_pt1 | contig 12102 bp, 7 predicted proteins | sample AD_UKC057_MetaG_FD_89787 | JGI IMG/M metagenome (GOLD analysis project Ga0116149, IMG submission 89787) | Active sludge microbial communities of municipal wastewater-treating anaerobic digesters from USA - AD_UKC057_MetaG | ecosystem: Engineered > Bioreactor > Anaerobic > Digestate | place: USA...
ATCCATATCTCCTTTGATGAATGGGGCACTTTTGGCCGGAATTTCCTCTCTGTATTGCCCATAGCACAATGTTTCAACTCTTTTTTGCGCCACGCCGATGTCGTTAAAATGACCAATTTCACCTTGGCTACCTCTTTATTGGCAAGCGACCGGGAAAAAGGCACCTACAAATCACCCCTGTTTCATCTTTTCAAGTTATTCTCAGTAAACTGTCGCGGCAATTCAATCGATACCCACGTTCAATGCGACACTTTCAACACTGAAAAATTCAAGGGCGTACCCTATCTGGACGTCACCTCGGTCTATGCCAGGGAAGCCAAAACCGTCTATGTCAACGTTGTTAACCGGCATAAGGAAAAAAGCATTACAGCTGATATTTTCAGCAACTTGGGTACGTTTGCCGGGAATGCCGAGACGACGCTTTTAACGGCCGCTTCACTGGAAGAACCGTTCAGTTATGATAAGCGGGAGCAGTATATTCCGGCCGGTAAAACCATTAAACCGGAAGGAAAGAAAATCAGCGTTTCGTTCCCCGCGCATTCGTTTACTCAGATCAAAATCGCTTTAAAGCCCTGATGCTGCCGGCTAATTGATCGACAGGATAGCAACTCTAAATGAAGGAAGCATGACCATGAAAAAGTATATTTGCCTGATTGTGCTTTACGCTTTGTGTTTTTATTCATGGGGCTTTTCGGGAGACGATTGTGAAAAAGATATTGACGATAAGAGAGGGGTAATGGTTCCCTGGCAAAATGGAGCCCATGAAACCGGCAAGTACCGTAACGTTTTTCTGGAGGCCGGTTATAGCCAGGAAGATATCGATGCAAAACTGGCCAAAGCCTATCATGATGTTTTCGAGGGAACGGACCGTGTCTATTTTCAAGTCGGCGATACCATGGCCTACATCTCCGATTTGAAGAACCACGATGCACGCACCGAGGGACTTTCCTACGGCATGATGGTCGCCGTGCAGCTTGACAAGAAAGAGGTGTTCGACCGTTTATGGCGATGGACAAAAAAGACGATGCAGCACCAGGGAGGCGCGCGCGATGCCTATTTTGCGTGGAGCGTTAACCCGGAAAGCGGCAAGCACAATGCCGAGGGTTCAGCTTCCGACGGCGAATTATATTTTATCACTTCGCTGTTGTTTGCCAGCAACCGCTGGGGGAACCATACCGGTATAAACTATTACGGCGAGGCGCGCAGAATTCTTGATGCCATGTGGCTTAAGGATGGAACAGAAGGAATCATGAATGTGATTAACGTCAAGGAAAAGAAAATAACCTTCGTGCCGGACCAATCGGGTTATGACTGGACCGATCCCTCTTATCATTTACCCGCCTTTTTTGAAATATGGGCTGAATACGCCCGGGATGGTAAAGAATCATTTTATAGAGAATGCGCCGATTCCGCACGCGCCTATTTGCACAGGGCCTGTTCAGCTCCAACCGGACTAAATGCCGACGTTACCGAATTCTCGGGCGAACCGCGCAAGTTCGGTTTTATGCCGGCGGCCTTCCGTTTCGATTCATGGCGCGTGCCCATGAATATTGCGATGGATTATTCATGGTACAATAAAGACCAAACCTGGCAGCAGGATTACGGCAAAAGAATTCAGAACTTTCTCTTCTGCAAGGGCCTGGATACATTCGACGATCAATTCAATCTGGATGGAACCCCGCCACGCTGGATACTTCCTGCCGGCGGTTACCAGAAATTGCGCCATTCTTTGGGATTGGTGGCGACCTCTGCGGCGGCCTCGATCATGGGCACACAGGCTAAAAGCTGGAAATTTGTCGATGCCGTGTGGAATGCCAAACTGGAGCCTTATGCCGATGGCTACTTTGACCCATACTATGATGGTCTACTCTACCTGTTTAGTTTGATGCACCTTAGCGGCAACTATCGGATTATTACTCCTCAGACCAAATGAGAATATGCCGATATCTGTTTGAAAATCGAACGAGCGTTCGAGGCAGGATAAAAGGATCCTGCCTCCCTTTTTACAAGCCGGTGGAGGTTCAATTTTCTCATGAGACGGTCTCTCCTTCTTTTCTTCCTGTTCGCTTCCCTCGGTAACGCACAGATGATGTATTCCTTCGACAAAGGAAAATTAGATAAAATTTACTTGATAAATGAATAATATCTGATTATATTTATCCATGTATAGAGATAGAGACATAGTCAGCCAGGCAAACCGTTATATCGACTCGGATTATATTATGATCTTCACGGGCGCCAGGCAGACGGGGAAAACCACCATTCTCAAGCATTTATATGAGAAGGCGCAAAGCGGGAATCAAAAAGCCCATTTTATCACGCTTGAAGACTTCGATTATCTGTCGTTATTGAATGAGTCGCCCAAAAAATTATTGAGCATCGTGGGATTGGATGTGAAAGAAAGGGTCACGGTCTTTATTGATGAGATTCAATATCTGAACCATCCGACTAATTTCCTGAAATATTATTATGATGAATATAAAGATAAAATCAAGTTGATTGTATCGGGATCATCCGCTTTTTATCTGGACAGTAAATTCGCAGATTCCCTGGCAGGCAGAAAACGAATTTTTCAAGTCTATCCACTGAGCTTTAGTGAATTTTTGCTATTTAAAGATGAGCTGGCATTATGGAAAAAGTTCAAACAGAGCGTCAACCTCGATAACTTGGGGTTGGATCATTTCAACAAGATCGAACAGCGACAATTTCAGCTCCGGATCGATGAATATATTCGATTCGGCGGTTATCCACGTGTGGTATTGGAAAGTGACCACCAGGAAAAGCAGGCCATCTTGCGCGATCTGGTGGAATCGTTCATAAAAAAAGATATCCTTGAGGCTGCGGTTAATTATCCCGACAAATTTCTGCAACTGCTCCGCTTGCTGGCCTCTCAAATTGGTGGATTGGTCAACAAAAATGAACTCGCAAATACATTGGGACTTTCCACTACTGCCATTGAAAATTATCTTTCGAACATGCTGAGATCATTTCATATTGTACTCATCCCCCCGTATTTTGCCAACCTGAGAAAAGAGTTGACCAAACAGCAGAAAGTATATTTTTATGACCTTGGCTTGAGAAATTTGCTAATCAGAAATTTTGATCTTGCTGATCTGCGGCCAGACAGAGGGGAAGTTTATGAAAATTTTATTTTCAGGGAGCTATTAGAACACACCCGGCTGGATCAGATTAAATTTTGGCGGACACAAAATAAAAATGAGGTCGATTTTATCATTGGCGATACTCATGCCTTTGAGGCGAAGTATAACATCAGCACATTCTCGCTGAGCAAGTACCGGTTGTTTCGAGAAACTTATCCTGACATGCGCTTCAATGTTGTTTATCACACGGGCGCAAATGACAAAGAAATTACCGATATCCGCTTGTGCCAGTTTTAACTGATTAAAATATGGTTTCGCTTGGGCAAAAAAGTCAACGAAATCATCCTCTGCATACGCCCCGTCCCCTGCCATCTCCACATGATCGCCCGGGGATTCCTATCCCTGGGCGTAATCAACTGATAGGAAAAACTAAAATTAGATTTTTCTAGGGTTAACTGAACTATAGGAAATTTGATTTTTCTGGGGTTAAAAAGCGAGTTTCCTGGTCTATACAAAATTACTTGTTTTCATTTGAGCTTGCATCAATAACAGCCTTGAAAGCCGGCTTTGGCTTCAACTGGCCATCAAACAATAGCGCATCTTGCCCCCAACGCCACGACCGGGTATCGCTAATGCCCCAGAAAGTTACACGATCAATGACATCGGGGTGACGCATAAAGATCTCGAACAATTTTTTGTATACCTCAGCCTGCTTTTGATAGTTCTCTTTCGGAATGGTCTTATCGCCTTGACGCATACCGAAAGCACCGCTATTATCACCTGTTGCTGTCACGTCCAATTCTGTAATAGAAACCCTTAGCCCTAGAGACTTGTAGTTCTCAATAGCTTTTTCGACGTCGGCGAGGTTGGTATCCAGGTGCCAGTGTCCCTGAATACCTACGCCGGTAATCGGGGCACCTTCCGCGATGAGACGCTTAAGCAGCACCATAGAACTGGCGTGTTTGCCTTTGTTCTCAACTGAACCCTGCTCAATATTGTAATCGTTGTAATATAACTGAGCGTCGGGATCGGCTTCGTGCGCCCACTTGAATGCCAGGGTTAAAACATCCGGTCCAACAACCTGATACCAGCTGAAAGTCCGCAGGTTTTCTGTCGTACAGTCACCGCTGTCAGCAATCGATTCATTAAATACATCCCAACCGATAATACGTCCTTTGTATCGCCCAACCACGGTCTTGATATGGTTCTCCAGACGTTCCAGAACAACCTCGCGGCTCGCCAGCTCGCCTTTAATGCTGCGACGCCAATATTCATCCATCGTAAGGCGAGGCGCATTGGGATCCCAGATCATTTTCGGCCTTATTGGTGGTTTAGTCGTTTCTTCAGTTACCGGATTTATTGCCTGGAAAAACCAGGGCGCCGTCTGCGCATGCCAGCCCAAGGTATGCCCCCAAACCTTGACACCATTCTGCTGACACCACTCAACCAATGTATCTGCGGTTCCAAAGTTGTAAAATGTCTCCCAAGGATGGATCGGTTGCGGTTTCATGCAATTTTCCGGAGTAAGGATGTCATATTGCACTTTAACACTTGTCAACTCGGCCTCATCAAGTCCTTTCAAATCGTTTGCAGTTCCTATGAGGAATTTGCCGGCGTATGCCTCTTTTAGCGTCTTTAGGGATGCCTTATCCATATCGCCCTGACCGAAGACAGTGACAGCCAGTGCCGCAATCAGGATAAAGCTCGTAATCAAATTTCTGTTAATCATATTTCCCTTTCTTTGGATAATTCTATCTATATTCCAACTTGTACTTTTTTCAATCTTGATATTATTTTATTTCAGCAGCGTTAATTTGCGAGTTTGCCTGAACTTACCCGCTTCAAAACAGCACAAATATACGCCGCCGGAAACCTGTTGTCCTCTAGAATTTTTCCCATCCCACTCTATGGTGTGCATACCTGCCGATTTCTCTTCATTTACCAGTGCAGCAATTTCTCTCCCCAGAATATCGAATATTCTTAAATCCACTTCACTTTTCACTGTTAAATTATAACTTATCAATGTTTTAGGATTAAATGGATTGGGATAGTTATTGGACAGACTGGTTTTTAATGGCAAGTCCTGACTTTCAGTTTCAACTGAACTGAACAGGTGACCGATATCTATACTGTCAAGAATACCGATGAGTCCGCCTTCAGGATTGTATATCTGAAATTCAATTATTTTTGTGTTTTGCGGAATGATTATAATTTCGTCAAGCTGAACTTCTTTCAAGGGCGATACGCTGTACTCGCGTCCCTCTGAAATAACCAGGCCGTTTTCATCTTTGAATGCCGTCTTTGCAGTGCCTTTATGAAAAACTCCGTATACCGCCGACAAGGTATGTGTTGCCGAATCATAGGAAAATTTTTGAGCGACTGCACCGGTTGTATTTACGTCAAGAATCGGGATTCTGACTTGTGCAGCCCACCAGTTTTCTGTGAATGTGTATCTTGCGCCTGGTTCAATATCAATCAGCGGGAATTTCGTTTCAATTTCCATATATGCCGGAGAGTTGCTTACATATACGGTAATTCGCGCACTGTCCGGATAATGCGCTCCTTCATAAATATCAAATGTTCTGGCAAATATAACTGTATCCGAAGCAACAGCATAAGCAAGCCAGCCCTTTTCCGGATCGGCAAAAATCTTTTTTCCGGAAGGAGGAGAAGGATAAAATTGAACGCCGTAAACGCCGGGAGAAATTTCTCCCTTCCAGGCGTTGCTGGCGCCGTCTGTCCACGTTTTGCTTGCTCCATAAACGCTGGAAGGATTGAGCGGAAAATAAGCCCGGTAATTTTCGTAATCGGTTTTTCCCGGATGGTTTACAATCGACTGGGTTATAGACCACATGCCCCAGTTGGAAGTGCTTGTGCCCTGATTGATTATTGTCTGCTCCATTTTTACCCGGCTGGAACCCGGATAGATTGTAGCTCTGCGTTCAAACTGGATTCCGGAGGCGATCCATTGTTCAACCGGACTTGTAACCAGGACGGATACAGAATCGTTTGATGTAGAATCTGCTGAAAAACTATAATTTCCGTAATCTAGAGTCGGAGGAGGTGGCCATTGGCCGGGCCATCTATATTGCGGTGATGGCCAGGTCTTGAATCCGCCGAAATTGTGATACCCCTTATAGGCCGGCGCATAAGTCTTGCCAAGCTCGTTGTTATTAATATATATTGAAGGCAAACTGTCCAGATCATACTGCATCACACGGCCGCCGATAGCCGGTACTGTTGCGATGGTTATGAATTCATTCTGCATGACAATGCTGTTCCATCCCCACTTGTTATAATTAGGGACAGAATGAAGAGAGACACCGGAAGTTTGTGCGTGTGAAAATACTATGCAAAGAAGAATCGTGAGTATGCATGCTGATATGTTTCTCATTTTTTACCTGATGGTTACTGTAATTGTTGATCCAAACAACATAGCGATCTGAATTGACAGGAAAATTGATAAATTGATAGGATTGATAATTGATAGGAATTTTAATTTTGCCGGGGTCAATAATAATCGAGGAAATCATACTCCGTCAAGTGCCTGGTACCCCATTTTCAGAGCGCTCAGCCATAATCGGCATCCACATCACTTCTTACCTGCTGGTAAATTAGCCAATCTGAATCTGGAAATCAAGTAAAACTGCTAAAGAGCATGCAAATAGGCGATATCGCAGCGGGATGATCTGTGCAGAAATTTAAGGAAGGACTTTATATGCAGACGCGCTCAAAATAGCCGTAATCATAGCTCGGCTGACCTACCGTTCGTCGTATACCCGCTCGAACTCATCGAAATGGTGACGCACCAGCCTGAAAAAGGGCGAAGCATCCGGGTTGCGAGGGTGATACATTTTTGCCGCAGGAGCACACACGCTAAACCTTGCCCGTTAAATAGATCTTCTTACAGGCTATGGGTAGAGCGTATGCTACAAAATTATTGAAAACGCGTCAAGGGTCAAAATCGTCACTGCGGTTACAAATGACTTGCTCGCAAATCCGCAAAAAGCTATATTCAAGCATTGTAGTGAAATCCCCAAAACACCGGCTGCTGAGGATGACTGCTGATTTGGAACGTTCGAGACAAAACGGTGAGTAACTTCAAATTGTTTGCACAAACAAAATCCTCGTATTTTCCGCGGCCGCTGATAACACGAAAGAGGATGCCATGGATTTACAGGACATCTTGCTCTTGAGACGGTGTATCGTTCTTTTCTTTCTGTTCGCTTCCCTCGCGAATGCGCAAATGATGGATTCCTTCGACAAAGGAAAAATCGAGGGCTGGTTTCTGCTCACCGGCGACGGCAATGCTGCGATCTCTCTGGAACCAAGGAACGGCTATGCGACCATGACGGTGGATGGAACCAAAGATAAATACAACTGCTATTGGACGTTGATCAAACGGGACGTCACTTCCTTTCTCGATTTGGCAAAGCTGAAAGATCCGAATTACCAGTTGCGGGTCGAAGCAAAGGTTCGCCTGCACGATGCGCCGCGCAGGTTGAACTTTATGGTGAATACCAACCGGACGACCGACTTTCACATCGACCTGATGGAATACGATATCGCCGATACCACCAGCTGGCATGTTATCAGTATGACGACAAAAAAATTCGATGCCCGCCCGGGGGATACGGTTTATGTGCAGTTGTGCGCAACCGACTTTGGGCTCGAAAAATATTCCCTGGATATGGATTATTACCGCTCGGATATTGTTCATGTTAAAGATGCAGGGGAGGACCAGGGTGAACCGATTCCCTACCATCCCGCAATTCCCAAAACCGGATACTTTTCGCATCACCTCCCTGTAGCTCAAGACGGTATGATCAATCCCGACTCTCCTGAAGTAAATTTCAACGACTGGCATGTTACTGAAAAGGGAAAGAAGGTTCGCACCATAACCGTTGCCGAAAATATGTGGGGAATATTGAAATGGGATTTTACCCCTTTTAAAAATGTACAAGTCAGTGAAGCGGGTTTGCTCGAGCTAACAACTCACTCGGTTCAGCTGGGCGGAGATTATATCAAAGCTTATGGGGAAGATTTCGGCATCGAATTCCCGAAAATAAGAGTAATAGAAATACTTGCAGGCGATGCCGCCTGGGATCAGAAATCTGTAACCTGCAACTCTCTCACCGGCGGCAGTAAATATTCCAGTGTGTTTAATGCACAGATGATCTATGATTTTGATGTAACATGTGAACCTGGCGGAAAAAATTATATTACTATTTCCAGACCGGTAATGGAGCGCTTGATAAACGGTCAGACGAAGGGATTACTGATTCGACCGCTGGGCGCCATTGTTGCATCTTTCCATGCTTCCGAAAACCAGGCTGGCAAATATGGCGCGAAACTGCATTTTAATAGTGCCCGGTAATTTAAGCACGTCAGGAGAGTCAAATGAAATTATTCTGTTCGAAAAGTATTGGCCGGTTCTGCTTGCTTCTTCTGTTATTATTTCCTCTCAGTGTTGATGCAAGAGAGCATACCGGGATACACGTTTGGGAGATGCAAGAGATAGCATTGACCGCTGAGAAGAGCTATAACAACTATTACCAGGATGTCACCTGCTGGGTGGAACTTTCCGGCCCCGGTTTTTCCAAACGGGTTTATGGATTCTGGAACGGAGGGAATAGCTATCTCGTCCGGGTTGTCGCTGAAAATCCCGGCAGGTGGACATGGATCAGCTATTCGAACCAGCCGGATGATCACGGACTGAACGGCAAAACCGGCAGCTTTGAGGCAGTGGCCTGGAGTGATCAGGAGAAAGAGGAAAATCCCAACCGGCGGGGATTTTTGCGCGCTTCCGCCAACGGGCATGCCTGGGTGTATGCCGACGGCACCCCCTACTTTATGATAGGCGATACCTGGCTTGCCGGCTCTACCTGGCGCTTGCCATTCAGGAATACCCCGACAGTGCCAGGGTATATTCCGGGGCCGGGAATGGGTTTCGAAGATGCTGTTGTGTACCGCAAGCAGCAGGGGTTCAATTCCGTCAGCATGATTTCCTGCTTTCCGAACTGGGATTCGGATATCAATCCCAGCACGTATGCTGATTCAAACGGGATTTACTTGAGAAATGCCTGGGAAAAATTCGCCTATGATGTTAAAGATGCAAAAGGAGTGGATGCTTCAGGTGGATTGAGCTATTGGGGCTCTTTTACCTCCAAGAGCATGAGGGATGAATATGGAAACCTTCCCTTCGAAATGTCCCGGGAGCATCCAGGTGTTTCCGATTTCGACCGGATTAATCCGGAATACTTTAAAAGTCTTGACAAGAAAATGGAATTCTTATCAGCCAACGGCTTTACCGCCCTGCTCGAAACGGTAAGAAGAGATGCCGGACCCTCCTGGAAAGCCTATTTCGATTTCAACGAAAGCTATACCCGCTTTGTCCAGTATCTCATTTCCCGCTACGGCGCGTTCAATATTGTATTCAGCGGCATCCATCTGGATTGGATTCCAAAAGAATTCAGTTTAACCGCAAAGGAATTTAACGAGGCGCTTGTTTACCATCTCAAAAAATATGGTCCCCTGCCTTTCGGCCAGCCGGTTACTGCTTTAATCAGCAGTTCTACTTACACCGTTTTCGGCCACGATCAGGATTGCCCCTGGCTGACGTTGCACAGTGTGGGAAATAAACCGCGCGACCACCGGGTAGCGGATTCACTCGAAGCCATCTTTAGCCTGAAGCCACCGTTGCCTGCCATCAATTTTGAACCTTATTATACCGGCTGGAACCATGAGATCAATAAACCGAACGGGGAGCGGCCACCTGCCAACTCGGCGCGCGACAACTATTTTGCCCGCGCGCAAATGTACGGATCGGTTCTATCGGGCGGTTTGTGCGGACATGTGCACGGCACTGCGGCCTATGATTTGACCACAACCGGCGAACCGGAAGGAGCAAGGCCTCACAGCTGGACCGCCTTCAGGTACGAATCGGCCAACTATATGAAACATCTGCATACGTTTATATTATCGGAGGGGAAAAAATACCAGCAGCTTGAGCCGGCGCGCACCAGCGTTGAACCTCATAAAGCGCCTGCCAGTCCCCCTGCCGGCCTGGATGGTTGGGCATCTATGATGAGAACACCGGCAAAGGATTACGCCCTGCTCTATTTCGAAAATGAATCGGTGATACCGGTGCTGCATGACTTTGTTCCCGGTGCAGAATACCAGGTTCACTGGTTCGACACGGTTCATGGTCAATGGATAGCCAGGACCACGGTCAAGGCCGATGCATCCGGTAGAATTGAATTGCACGGTTTTCCGGGGGACAAGAACATTTCATCAGGTGATTGGGCCGCAAAGATTACGATCAAGTAATCCCCCTTTTCCTGTCGGGATTCGCCGGGATGGAAACCTGAAATATTCCTTTCAGGTTTCCATCACCTGTGCGCATGGCAGCGCGAATTAATCCTTGTTTTCAGTTATATATTTTGCTCCGCAACGGTAACATACTGCAAGAGGGTTCCTGCGCCTGTATTTCCTGAATGCTTCTGCGGCGTCGCTGTTCCACACTTCACTGATGGTGGATTCCCTGACATTGCCAAACGTATAATCGGGATAATCGAGACAAAAATTGGCGTCACCGTCGGGCTGAATATCAATGAGTTTTTCAGGGTTATTACACGTTACCGTACCCACCGGCAATAGCGGGTCACTGAACCATATTTTATATTCTTCTTCGCCAAGGGGCATGTAGTTTCCATTTGCAACACCATCAAGACTTGCCTTGTATTTTCCAAGCTGATTGCTGAATTCAACCAGGTCAATACCAGAGTCCTCCTGATGAAATCCTTTCCATGAAAAGGCAGTCATTCCGAAATTTTCCTGTAGTTCTTTTTCATAGATATTTCCCACCTTCTCAGGCACATAGTAACAGGGGACAATATTCACCTCCCTGATGCCCATACTTTTGGCCACAAAGGGCATTTCTCCCAATCCCTTGTATGAATACCTGCTGATGACAAAACAAATATTCCTGTTGATCACACCCTTTTTATCCAGCTTATTCAGCAACAGAACGCTTTCTTTTGTCTTACTGAAGCTTCCTTTGATTCCTCTCACACTGTCGTGTATTTCTTCGGGTCCATCTACCGAAAATGTGATGTGCATGTTGCCAATTTTAACAAGCTCTTCAACGTATTTCTCCATTATGGTGCCGTTGGTATCCAGCGCGATGAACATTCCCTTGCTGTTAATATACCTGAGAATATCCATCAGTCCGGGGTACAAAAAAGGCTCGCCGCCCCGCACAAGAACAAGTTTGACAGGATGGCCGGCCATTTCATCAACAAGCCTTATCCAGTCTTCCGGCTTCATTTTGGGAGTCAGAGCAGGGCCTTTGATTTTGTTGCTGATATATCCCTCTTTGCTCCATTGGCCGCACATCTGACATCTGAGATTGCAGGCGTTTGTCAAGGTAAAGGACACAATTTCGGGGAATTTCATGGTTTGCTTTCCTTTCCTAGAAATAATGAATTACAGGAAATTTGACTTTGACTGGTACTGATAGCTGAAAAATTATTTTGCCGACGGGCATAAAATCGAAAAAAATCATCGGCTTCCGAGCGTCTGGTACAATATACACCGTGAGCGGGCGCCTGTCAAGCCAAATGTTAATAAAGACGAATTTAAGTTAAATATTTTGGGGACAGGGATTGATCACTCTTATCACCCAAGTACGATTTCTGAATCCCGCACGAATCGGAGGCGCCCGCCGGAGAAACAACTGAATGCGTCTATAAAGGAATCCCGGTTTTCATACCTTCCTGGCTCATGACCGGGACTCAAAAATTCTCGATTATGGCTTGCTTTGCGTAGCCTCATTGATTATTTTATGAATAGAAAGAGCCGAAAAGAACGGATCAACTCCAAGCCAGATAAGGCACTGTAAAGCGAAAGCCTGATACACAAGCTGTTACATTCCATCACGATCTCCTAAAAGGCGGACACGATGACAGATTCCGAAGCAAAACCGCATTTCGCCAAGCGG
>Ga0116149_1005350_pt1 | contig 12100 bp, 10 predicted proteins | sample AD_UKC057_MetaG_FD_89787 | JGI IMG/M metagenome (GOLD analysis project Ga0116149, IMG submission 89787) | Active sludge microbial communities of municipal wastewater-treating anaerobic digesters from USA - AD_UKC057_MetaG | ecosystem: Engineered > Bioreactor > Anaerobic > Digestate | place: USA...
ATGCGCGCCGCAGGCCACCATGGAAACTCCACACACGCGCAGACTTCCAGACAGCGCAACCGCCTCTGCCGGAAGCGCTGTCCGTTGCCCCCCGCCGCGGCGCAATGTAAGATAGGCGGCTTATCTAAGCGAGGCTGCCCGCGGATTTCCGCGGGCGGGCGCGCCGCACGGTCGACATTCCAGGAGGAGGCATGGCGGACAGGAGCGAATCCGGCCCGGACACGGACCGGCGGCCGATCAACGAGCAGCGGCGCCGGCGCATCGAGAAGATCGCCGAACTGCAGGCGCTCGGCATCGCCCCCTATCCCGACCGTTTTCCACGCACCCACACCTTGGCCGAGGCGGCGGCGCTGCCCGAGGACGCGCGGGGCCTGGCCCTCGCCGGCCGCCTCATCCTCAGGCGCCGCTTCGGCAAGCTCACCTTCGGCCACATTCAAGACCACGACAAGGCCTTTCAGATCGCGCTGGAACGCGACAAGGTCGCCACGGGTTCCCTGGCGGGCAAGGAGGCCTACGCCGTCTTCCAACAACTCGTCGACCTGGGCGACTTCATCGGCTGCGAGGGCGACCTCATGCGCACCAAGACCGGCGAGCTCACCCTCGCGGTCCAACGCTTCACGCTGCTGGCCAAATCCCTGCGGCCCCTACCCGAGAAGTGGCACGGGCTGCGCGATCTGGAACTGTGCTACCGCCAGCGGTACCTCGATCTGATCATGAACGCCGAGACCCGCGCGCGCTTCGCCCTCAGGCGCCGCGTCATCGCCGCCTTCCGGGAGGGGCTCGACCGGGAGGGGTTCGTCGAGGTGACGACGCCGACCCTCGTTCCCACCGCGTCGGGCGCCCTCGCAACCCCGTTCGTCACCCGCCACGAGGCGCTCGACATGCCGGCGTATCTCAGAATCGCGCCGGAAACCTATCTCAAGCGCCTCATCGTCGCGGGCTACGACAAGGTCTACGAGTTCGCCCAAAGCTTCCGCAACGAGGGCATGGACCCCTCGCACCTCCAGGAGTTCATGCTGCTGGAATACTACTGCGCCTTCTGGAACTACGAGGACAACATGCGCTTCACCGAGCGGCTTCTGCCCGCCGTCATCACGGCGGCGACGGGGTCGCCCGTCGTCAAGTTCCAGGGGCGGGAAATCGACTTCACGCCGCCGTGGCCGCGCATCGCCTTCAGGGATGCGCTCGCGCGGTACGCCGGCGCGGCTCCGGAGGATTTCCCCACGCTGGCGGCGTTGAGGGCCGAGGTGAAGAAACGCGTCCCCGAAGCCGCGGGCATCGAGCATATGGGCCGCGGGAACCTGTTGGACCAGCTTTACAAGAAATGCGTCCGGCCGCAACTGGCGGGCCCCTTGTTTCTCGTCGGCCACCCCATCGAGCTTTCGCCCCTCGCCCGGCGCTCGGACGCCGATGCGAGCCTTACGGACCGGTTCCAGGTGCTGGCCGGCGGCCGAGAGATCGTCAACGCGTATTCCGAACTCGTGGCGCCGCTGGAGCAGCGCGAGCGTTTCGAAGAGCAGATGGCCCTGCGGCGCGCCGGCGATGCGGAGGCCATGGCCGCGGAAGACGACTACCTCCTCTGCATGGAGTACGGCATGCCCCCCACTTCGGGCTGGGGCCTCGGCTTGGAACGTTTTCTCTGCCTCCTGGCCGACCGCGAGAATCTCCGCGACGTGGTCTTTTTCCCCTTCATGCGCCCGCAGTCCGAAGCCGGCGGCGCGGCCGAGGCCGCCCCCGGCGATACCGGCGCCGCGCCCGCGCCGCAAGGAGTCTGATCCATGCGCACGCTCACGCCCGCCGACCTCAGGTGGCGTTGCCCCGCCTCGACCTTCGCCTTCGCGACCACCGCCTCCGTGCGCCCGCTCCGCGGCATCCTGGGCCAGGAACTGGCCTTCGAGGCCCTCAAGACGGGCATCGAAATGCGCCAGCCGGGCTGCAATATCTACGTGGCGGGGCCGAGCGCGAGCGGCCGGCGCCCCATGATCCGGGAGTGCCTGCGGCGCTTCATGCCGGCGCTGCCGCCGCCCGACGACCGCGTCTATGTCAACAACTTCGCCGCGCCCTACCGGCCGCGGCTCCTCGAGTTCCCGGCCGGCAGGGGCGGCGACTTCTGCCAGGCGCTGGACGACTTGACGGCGACGGTCAAGAAGGAGGTGGCCGCGTTGGCCCAGGCGGCCGGGCCGCGCAGCCGCATCGCGACGCTCCGCGCCCGCTTCGAGAAGCGGCGCAATCACTTGCGCGGCGTCTTCGAGCGCGACCTCAAGGGGCGGGGCTTCGTCCTCGGCCAGATCCGCACGGCCGACGGCGTGCGCCCGGACATTTTCTTCCTGCACGAGCAGAAGCCCACCTCGATCGGCGAGCTGGAGGAGCTCACGCACACGGGCAAGTTCTCCGCGGCGCGCTTCGCCCGAATCGGCCGCGCGTACGAATCGAAGATGAAGGAGTTCGGCGCGGCGATGGCCAAGATCACCCAGCTCGATCAGGAGTACGCCCAAGAGCTGCTCCGGCTGGAACGCGATCGAATCGGCCGCACGCTGCGGGGAGTGATTCAGGATCTGACGCGCGAGTTTCCGCACCCCAAGGTCGCCGCGCACCTGCGCCAGCTCAGGGACGGCATCATCGACAAGATCAACCTCTTCCGGCCGCGGCCCCATCAGGACAATCCCGACGCCGAGGAGCGCGACCGCTTCCGCGAGTTCCGCGGCAACCTCGTGACGAGCGGCGCGGGGCTCAAGGGGCCGCCGGTGGTGTTCGAGAACACACCCACCTTCAGCAACCTCTTCGGCTTCATCGAGCGCCCCGGCGTCGATGACGGCGGCCTGAGCGACTTCCTCGACATCAGGCCGGGATCGCTGCTGGAGGCCGACCGCGGCTTCCTGGTCCTGAGCATCTCGGACATCCTGCAGTCGGCGCCGCTTTGGAACGCGTTCAAGACGGTCCTCCGCACGGGGCACCTGGCTGTGCAGGAGCCCGAAGGGCCGCCGAACCCCGGGCCGATGCTCAAGCCCGAGCCGATTCCCGTCGACGTCAAGGTCATCCTCGTCGGCGAGCAGTGCGTCTTCGACATGCTGTACGACATGGACCCCGAGTTCCGCCACAACTTCAAGATCAGGGTGGAGCTGGAGCCCGACTTCCCCCTGACCCCCGCGCTGCTCCGCAAGGGCCTGCCGGCCTACGTCGCCCGGACCTGCAGGCAGGACGGCCTCCTGCCGCTGGACCGCGGCGCCATGGCCGCCGTGGCCGAGCACGGCGTCCGCATGTCCGGCCGGCGCGACAAGTTCACGGCATCGGTGGGTAAAATCGCCGACCTTCTGAGGGAGGCGAATTACCTGGCGCGCGCCCGGCGCTCCAGGTGCATCCGCGACCGCCACATCAAGGCCGCCGATGCCCGCGCGATCCAACGGGTCAACTCCTGCGAGCGCCGCATGACGGAGGCCATCGCCGACGGCACCATCATGATCGCCACGCGCGGCGAAGTCATCGGCCAGATCAACGGCCTGGCCGTCTACGACGTGGGCGACTACACCTTCGGCCGGCCGTCCAAGATCACGGCGCAGGTCGCCGCCGGCAGGGCCGGCATCATCAACATCGAGCGCGAATCCGGCATGAGCCGCGCCACCCACGACAAGGGCGTTCACATTCTATCCGGCTACCTCCGGGGGATCTTCGCACAGAAGCGGCCCCTGAGCCTGACGGCGAGCATCTGCTTCGAGCAGTCGTACTCGGGCGTCGAGGGCGACAGCGCATCGGCCAGCGAGGTTTTTGCGATTCTCTCCAGCCTGGCGGAGGCGCCGATCCGCCAGGACATCGCCGTCACGGGCTCGATCAACCAGAAGGGCGAGATCCAGGCCATCGGCAATGTCAACGAGAAGATCGAGGGTTTCTACGACGTCGTGCGCGCCGCGCGCCCGACAGGCGCCGAGGGCGTCGTCATCCCCGAGAGCAACGCGATCGACCTAATGCTCAGGGAGGATGTTCTCGCCGCGGTCAAGGCCCGCCGCTTCCGCATCTGGACCATCAAGACCATCGAGGAAGGCCTGCCGATCTTGATGGGGCTTAAGGCCGGCGCGCGCCGCGGCGACGGGACGTGGACGCCGGGGTCGGTGTTCGACCGCGCCGACCGGCATCTGGAGCGGCTCGCGCGCGTCCTCTCGGAGTACGACCGGTGGCGAACGCGCTGACGCCGGGCGCGGCGGAGACGCCCGCGCCCGCGGGCGGCGACGAAGCGCGCCGCGAGCGTTTCTGGCGGACGCTCTGCGAACGCGCGGTTTTCGTCTTCGCGCTGATCTGCATGGTCTTCGTCCTCATGGCGCCCCAGGACCGGCATCTGATCCCCGGCCGCCTCGCCTTGTGCCTCGCCCCCACTGCGGCGACGGCGCTCGTCGCGGCGCTGCAGTCGCGTTTCCCCGCTTCGTGGCTCCTCTGGACCCTGAGGTATTTCGCCTGCCTGTTTTTCCTGCCTTTCTTCTTCCGCCTCACCGGTCAGATCGCGCCCTTGTTTCCCCTGGGACACTTCGATGACGCGATCATGGCGGTGGACGGCCTCCTCCTGGGTGATCCCCGGGCGAGTCTTCGTTTCCAGGAAATTTGGCCGCACCCGCTCTTCGGCGAGTTCATGTGCCTGGCGTACCTCGCCTACTATCTCTTTCTGCCTTTCTGCGGCATCGTCCTGGTCTTGACGCGGCTCAGACGCAATCCCGGCCCGTCAGCGGATGTCGCCTGGTACGCCGCCTGCTGCGCCCTGGCCTATATGCTCCACTATCTGGCGTTCTTCCTCTTTCCCGTCGCAGGCCCGGCCTTCCACCTCGCCGGCGGCGTCGCGCGCGACCCCGGCTACGCGGCCAGCGCGCTCCACCATTTCGTCGTTTCCGCCGGCGACGTGCCCGGCGGAGGATTCCCCAGCTCCCACGTCTCCATCGCGCTCCTGCATGTCTTCATCGCCGCGCGCTTCCGCCGGCGCGGGCTGTGCGCCCTCGCCGCGGCGGTGACGGCCGCCATCTGCGCGGCGACGGTCTACACCCAGGCCCACTACGTCGCCGATGCGATGGGCGGGCTGGCCTCGGGCGCGCTGGTGTGGCTGCTGCTTGCGGGAATCGAGCGGGCGCGCGCGCGGCGCGCACCCGCCGAGGGGCAAAGCGCGCCCTCAAGCCCGCCATGAATCAACGACACGGTTCGGCCGTGAGGACCTCCGCGGGCGTCTTCTGAAGCTCAGCCGCTTCGAGCGTTGCTCCGACAACGCGCGCAACGCCAAGGGCTGCATGCACGCGTTTCCGCGCCCTGCCGGCGCGGAAGGCACGCCCTGCTCCTCTTGCGCGTCACCTCCCCGCTCGAGTAGGCTGAAGGATCCCCGCGGCGCGGTTCGCGCGCCGCGCAACGGAACCGGCAACTAGGAGGACTCGACCATGCCTGCCGTCTTCGTGCTTTTCGCCTTCGCGGGCGCCACCGGCGCCGGCGACACCATCACCACCGCTTCGCTCCTCGGCGAGATGACCGGGTTGACCGCGCTCACCTATTTCCCGTCGCCAGCCTACAAGACGCTGCAATTCGCCAGCTTCGACCGCCGCTCCCGGGAACCCTACGCGCCAGGCTGGTACGCCAACGCCGACGGTTTCGGGCGCGAGCCGCTGCCCGGCTTCGAGGGCGTTGCGGCGGAGCCCGGCCCCGACGGCATCGGCACCTACATCATGGCCGACGTCGAGGATCCCGGCGCCATCGTCCGCACGTGGACCGCCGCCATCGAAGGCAAAATCCGGCTCTACCTGGACGGCGACGCCGCGCCCGTCTACGACGGCCCGGCGGCGCGGTTCCTCGATAATCCCTACGCCGCGCTGGGCGGCGACGAGGGGTTGCTCGCGGCCAACACCTTCAACCAACGCGAAGCCGGCTACTTCCCCGTGCCCTTCGCCCGGCGCTGCCTCATCCACTGGATCGGCAACAAGGACCGCGTCCACTTCTACCAGATCCAGATCAGGCGCTACGAGAAGGACGCGCGGGTGACGACCTTCACGCGGGACGACCTCGCGCGGTACGCGGAGGCCATCAAGGCCGCGGCCGCGGCGCTCGGCGACGCGCGCCCCGCGCCGGCGGCCGGCCTCAGCGAGACGGCTTTCGACACGGTCATCGCCCGCGACGAACGCAAGGCGCTGCTCGCGCCTCCCCCGGGCCCCATGGCCGTCACGGCCTTCACCGTCAAGGTCGAGGCCCCGCGGCCCGACCGCGCTCTCAGGCAGGCGGTCCTCCGCATGTACTTCGACGAGTCGCCCAACCCGCAAGTCGAAACGCCGCTGGGCGACTTCTTCGGCGCCGGCCCCGGCATCTGCCCTTACGTCAGCGTGCCTTTCACGGTCTCCGCCGCGGGCGCCATGACCTGCCGCTTCGTCATGCCGTACGCCAAGTCGGCGCGCATTGAGATCGAGAACTGGTCGGGCGCGTCCCTGCGAGTCAGCGGCGCGGCGTCGTTGCGCCCTACGCATGGAAGCCGGGGGAGTCAATGCATTTCTTCGCGCGCTTCCGGGCCGATCACGGGCTCTACTCCATGCGCCACAACGAGGCCGCCGATCTGCCCTTCCTGTGCGCCCGCGGCAAGGGCGTTTACGTGGGCACGGCTTCCATCCTGATGAACCCCACGCGCGTGCCTACCCCCGGGGGCGGCTGGTGGGGCGAAGGCGACGAGAAGATCTGGATCGATGACGACGACTTCCCGAGCACCTTCGGAACGGGCAGCGAGGATTACTTCAACTACGCCTGGAGCGCGCCCGACATTTTCTGGCACCCGTACTTCGCGCAGCCCCTCACCACCGGTCCGGGCAACCGCGGCTACGTGGTCAACAACCGTTTCCATATCATCGACGCCCTGCCCTTCAAGCAGAGCATCTTCTTCTTCATGGAACTGTACTCGCACCTGCCCACGCCGGATTTCTCCTACGGGCGCCTCGCGTATTTCTACGCCTTCCCGAACACCCGCGATGATCGCGTGCCGCTGACGCCGGAGGCGGCGCGGATTCCCGAGCTGCCGCCATGGCTACCCCTGGCCGCGGGCGCCTGCCGCACGGCGGAATTCGTGCAGGCCGAGGGCCTGGACGCCCAAGGCCCGGGCACGGTGTGCAGGCGCGAGGATCCCCGGTTCGCGGGCGGCGCGGCGCTCTGGTGGTCGCCGGCCCGGCCCGGCGACGCCCTGACCCTGCGCGTCCCGGTGCAGGCGGCGGGCAAATACCGCATCGGCCTCACCTTCGTGCAGGCGCCCGAATGCGCCCGCATGCAAGCGCACGCCGGCGGCGAGCCGATCTTCGAGGACGGCCGCGCCATCGATCTGCGGACGCCGCATTTGACCCTTCTGCGAAGCGCGACCGGCGATCGCGTGTTCGAACTGGAGGCGGGCGAGTGCGTCCTCACCCTGGCGCCGGTGGATGCCGCCGGCAATCCCTGCGCCGCGCCCATCGGCATCGATTTCGTGTGGCTGGTCAAGTGACGCGCGGCCTCAGCGCGCCAGCTTCCTGAGCTGCTGAATTAGGAAGCGATAGAGCTCGGAATCGTCGTTGTCCCTCGCGGGCGCATCGATGGCGACCGAGCGCCGCCCGTCGCTCACGACGATGCAACGCTCGCGCCCCGCGAGGCTCAGAAACCCCTTGGCGGCGGGCAGGACGGCGCAGTACGCGATGGCGCCCCAGCCGAACACTCGCCGCCTGCGCCACAGGCCGATCTGCTCGATGACAAGGCCGTCCTTCTCCGCCCGCACCACGCGGCGTTTCACGAACTCGTTCAGCCCGAAGGGCAGCGCCCACGCGCAGAGGCCGCCGAGGACGGCGAGGGCGGCCGCGCCCCACGGCGATTCCAGCAGCGCAAGGCTTTCCCAGTTCAGGCCGACGGCCGTGAGCATGAAGACGGCAAGCAGCACGGGGCCGCGCCCGCGAAGCGCGAAGGGGCGCCACGGCAGGCGGAACTCGTTGGCTGCCGCCTTGCGTTTGGAACCGGGGTCGCGCCCCTGGACAGAAGCGAGCTGTCCCCAAAAAGGCCCGGAATCGAGGCGCCTGGACGCGCCTCCTTCCTCCACGATGAGGGGCCGCGCCAGAAAAGTCGCCAGGCTCTCCGCGCAGGAAACCGCGGCGAGGGCATCGGACGTGGCGCCGAGCGTCCTGCGTTTCGCGCCTGCAAGCGCAAGCTCGAACGTCGGATCCTCGACCCCGTCTTGCCGCTCGACCTTCAGCTCGACGGCAGCGCCATCGTCAAGCTGCCGCCACAAGGTCGCCAAGGGCTTCATGACCCCGACGAAGCGCCCCCACCGTTTCTCATCCGGGGCGAACACCGTGCCGTAGGTGCCCGCAAGCATGGCGGCGCCCGCAATCCAGAGGATCGCGATGCTGGCGCCCAGCAAGGTCGGATCGGCCTCCGCGCCCCGCGCCGAAAGCCGGTGGAGCGCCACCAGCGCGCCCCATAGGCACAGAAAACCGGAAAAAGCGAAGAGTCCCGGCTCCCAGGCCGCGACCAAGCGCCGCTTCCTGACGGTGTGGCGAAGATCAAACATGGCTGCTCGCTTCTCGGCGCGCGCCGCGCCTGGACAACGTGCCTGGAGTATAGCAGAATTCCTTTCTCGATGAGAAGCGCGCCGCCGCCGGGGCGCCGCGCCGTGGTGAGGAATCCGGAGCATGTTCGAGGATCCGCTCAAGGAACCGCCCAGGACCGGCTTCCCCGCGGATTTCCTGTGGGGGACGGCCACGGCGGCCATGGCCGTTGAGGGCGCCCTCGGCGACGCCGTCCGCGGCGAAACCATTTGGGATGCCTTCTCCGCGGCCGAGGACGAGGGGTTCACGGGCCCCGACCGCGGCTGCGACCACCTCCGGCGCCTGAGCGAGGACATCGAGCTCATGCGCCGGTTGGGCGCCGGAGCGTACCGCTTCTCCGTGGCCTGGGCACGCGTCTTTCCCGAGGGACGCGGGCGCGCCGACGCTCGCGGCGTCGCGTGGTACGAGACCTTGATCGAAGCCCTCGCCCGCGCGGGCATCCGCCCCTTTCCAACGCTTTACTACTGGGATCTGCCCCTAGCGTTGACGCGCCGCGGAGGTTGGGCCCACCGGGACACGGCCTTGTACTTTGCCGACTTCGCGGCGTTCTGCGCCGAGCGTTTCGGACACTGCGTCTCGTGGTTCACGACGCTAAACGATCCATGGTCCGCGGCCCTGCGCGGTTACGGCGACGGCTCCCACGCCCCGGGCATCCGCGGGCACGGCCGCCGTGCGCTCCACCACCTCCTCCTTGCCCACGGGCACGCGGCCGCCGCCGTCCGCCAGCTCGCCGGGGAGAAGGCGCGCGTGGGCATCGCGGTCACGGTAACGCCGGTGCACGCGGCGCGGCCGGAGGCTGCCCACGCCCAGGCCGCCGCCCTTTACGACGCCTACCTCAACCGGTGTGTGCTCGACCCCCTTCTTCTGGGGAGCTATCCTCTAGAGACGGATGCGATCTTCCCACGGGAGGCTTCTCCGGCCGTCGACGGCGACGCCGAGCTAATCGCGGCGCCGCTGGATTTCATCGGCCTCAACTACTACACCCGCCGACTCGTCCTCGCGGCGCCGGGCGCGCGGCCCTTGCCCGTCAAAATCCTGCCGCCGCCACCGGCGGCGCGCACGCCGTTGGACGACGAGGTTTATCCCGCCGGCCTGCGGGAGGCGCTCGACAGGCTTGCGGACGGCTACGGCCAAAAGAAGATCTTCGTCACCGAGAACGGGATTCCTTGCGAGGATTCCAAGGCCGACGACGGCACGGTCCGCGACGGGGCGCGGGTCGAGTTCCTCAAGGCCCATCTCCGGGTGCTGGCGGCCGCCGTCAAGGACAAGCTGCCTGTGGAAGGCTACTTCGCGTGGTCGCTTCTGGACGGCTTCCAGTGGAGCCGCGCCGGCCCGCGCTGGGGCCTGGTCCACGTCGATTTCGAGGCCGCGCTCGCGCGCACTCCCAAGGAGAGTTTCGCCTTCCTGTCGCGGGTCATCGACGCCGGCGCGGTGCCGAATCCGGACGCGTGGTGATGGGCGGCGTTTAACGCGTCCGCTCGGTCGCGCGGCGGCGCGTCCCGGCGGCCACGTTCCGGCGCCTCCGCGGCGCCTCGCCGTCCTTGAAAACCACGAGCAATAGCACCAACCCCACGGCGAGCCAGACCACCGCCGCGGCGGCGACGATAAACCAGAGCTGCTCTCGGTTGTCGGGCGGACGCACGGCGATCGCCGCGCGGGCGAATGCGGCGGAAGCAGCCCGCAGCTCCTCACATGCTCGCTCGAGCCCGCGCCGCTTGATGCTCCACGCCGCAGCGACAGCGGCGTGGTCCGCAACGGCCGTGTTGACAGCGGACAAGGCCTTCGCAAGCTCCCGCCCCTCCGCGGCCGCCGCCAGGAACGGCGGAGCGGCCAGCGGCCGCGCCGGCCGTTCCGCGAGGCCCGCCATAATTTCCGAGAGCACCGGCGCGTACAGGAGAAGGCGCGGCTCTTCGTCGCGAGCGGGAATAATATCGGCCCGAGCTCCGCGCGGGGCCGCCTCGACCGCCAGATCGTAGAGCAGAAGCCGGATCATGTCGTTGGCGAGGTCGCGCGCCCGATCGATCGCCCGGGTCGAGCGCTCGATCTCGGGCAGGTCCGACTGCATGGCGGCCAACGCCGCGGCCAGCCGGCCGACCGCATCGGAGAACCTTTCGGCCTTCGAGGATTCCCCAGTGTCGGCGTTGCGCCAACCGGTGATCCCGCGGCCTAAGGCCATGGAGGCGTCGAGCAGCGCGCGGATCCGTCCGTCCGGCGCGGCGCCGCCTCCGGCCTCCGCTGCGAGGGCGTCGGCCCGCCCCGCGAGGTTCTCAGCCAGGGCGCACACCTCGGCCGCCGACGCGACGCGCTCCTCCCGCCCTGCTTCCCCGCCCTGCCGGCCGATCATCGCCGCGACGATGACGAGGCCCAGAAACACGGTGGCGCTCCCGAAGACGAAAAGCTCCAATCCCTTCCCTGCCAGTCGCATGGCGCCCCCTGTGGCATCCTATCGTTACTATTATCGGCGGCCCCTGTTTTTCGCTGCATGCGCGGGGGCGGCACGGACAACGATCCGGGCGGAAGGGCGGCAATGCGCGCGAAACGACGGGCGGCGCCGCGGGGGGCGCGGCAAACCTCTTGCCCCCTGCCGGCCGAGAGGTACAATGGGCCCAGACAGGCGGGTGTGACGCAGTGGTAGCGTATCAGCTTCCCAAGCTGACTGTCGTGGGTTCGAATCCCATCACCCGCTCCAAAGCAGAGGAGGCGCTGTAACAACGAGTTACCGCGCCTTTTTTCGTTTCTTTTCCGGCCCTCGTCCAAGGGCTTGGCGCCGCGCGAGGCCGTTCCGGCGCGTGAGGCTTTCCGCGAAGAATCCCGGCGCGCGGCAGAGGCGTCCGCCGGGAACGATCCGCTGCCCCCGCCGGAAGCACCCGATCCCGCCGCGCACCGGCGGGGCGGCGCCCTTTCGAGCCTGCGTGTGTTGTTTGACGTCCGGGGTGTTTCCAATTAGCATCGTCCATGGTGAAAACGCCAACGAGAAGTCCTATGGGTCAGAACGGCGGCGCGGAGTACGCCGACATTCAGCAGTCGATGGACGGCGCTGCCAATGGCGAAACGGTGCTGCTCAGGCCCGGCGAGTACGTGATCACGGAGCCGGACCAATCTCAATCGCGGGCACTTCTGCAAGGATTTGACAGGAGACAAGAGTTCCTCCTCAAGGAGAACCCATGAAGGTCAAAACCGCTTCGGCCGTGCTGATAATCATTGGCGCGTTGGCTTTAGGGACAACAGTCGGATTGGCCGCAGAACAGGGCCGGATCATTGGTTGGGGAAGCACGGTTGTCGGCGTCGATCTCAGCGGTGGATTTCGAGCGGTTGCGGCGGGGGGGCGGCACAGTCTCGGGCTCAAGGCCGACGGATCGATCGTCGCGTGGGGCGATAACGACCACGGCCAGTGCAAAGTGCCGACGCCGAACACGGGCTATGTGTCGTGTCCCTCAAGATCTTGCCGCTTTTTGTGATCGAAATTCCGCAAGTGACGGGGTAGTCGCGAGGACCTCAACGCCGGGAGACCGGCAGGGAGGTCTTTCATGTCCCACCGTCAC
>Ga0116149_1005353_pt1 | contig 12094 bp, 7 predicted proteins | sample AD_UKC057_MetaG_FD_89787 | JGI IMG/M metagenome (GOLD analysis project Ga0116149, IMG submission 89787) | Active sludge microbial communities of municipal wastewater-treating anaerobic digesters from USA - AD_UKC057_MetaG | ecosystem: Engineered > Bioreactor > Anaerobic > Digestate | place: USA...
CCTTCTGCGAACTCGCGATCAACGGCCGGAAGGTCGGCGAGACCGGCAACCGTTTCCGCCGGTATGATTTCGAGGTCAAACCACTGCTGCAGCCGGGGCGTAACACGATCACGGCCCTGTTCCGCAGCGCAGAGCAGATCACGGAGGAGCGTGGCGCCGCGCTCGGCTATCCGATCCCCATGGTGGACAACGGGCGGGTGCCGCACATCAACCTGATCCGCAAGCCCGCCTGCCATGGCGGCTGGGACTGGGGCATCGCGTTGATGGCCACCGGTTTCGCAGGCCCCGTGAAGCTGCTGGGCAGCGATCTTGCGCGCATCGATTATGTCTATTGCGATCAGGCCCACCGTCCCGGCGTATGCGAGGTGACGGTCACGGCGGAGGTCGTGTCACCTGAAGGCGGCGCGAGCACGCTGTCGGTGACGCTCGGCGAGGCAAGCGTGGCGCGACCGGTGACGCTGAAGCCCGGCATGAATCGCGTCTCGGCGACGGTGTCGGTCGAGCGGCCGAAGCTGTGGTGGCCGAGCGGCGCGGGCGAACAGCATCTTTATGACCTTGCGGTGACGGTCGGCACGGACACCTTCAAGCGGCGGCTGGGGCTGCGGACGATCGAGGTGGTCAATCAACCTGATCCCGGCGACACGTCGGCACGGCCGGGCATGAGAATGACGTTCCGCGTGAACGGGTCGGATCTCTTCTGCAAAGGGGCGAACTGGATACCCTGCGACGGGCTGCCTGAGCGTCAGACGTCTGAGCGCTACCGCGACCTGCTGGAATCAGCGCGCGACGCGAATATGAACATGATTCGCCTGTGGGGCGGCGGCCAATTCGAGAACGACGCCTTTTACGAGCTGTGCGACGAGTTGGGTCTGATGGTCTGGCACGATTTCATGTTCTCGTGTGCGCTGTATCCCTCGGACCGCGCGTTTCTGGAGGAGGTGCGCGCGGAATTGTCCCATCAGTTGCGCCGTTTGCGTGATCATGCCAGTATCGCGCTCTGGTGCGGTGACAACGAGTGCATCGGCGCGCTCACCTGGTTTGAGGCGAGCCGCAAGAACCGCGACCGCTATCTGATCAACTACGACCGGCTCAGTCGCGTGCTGGCCGAGACGGTGGAGGCCCATGACCCCGGCCGCACCTTCTGGCCGTCCTCACCCTGCGCGGGCCCCGGGGATTTCGGTGATGCGTGGCACGATGACAACCGCGGCGACATGCACAACTGGACCGTCTGGCACGAGAACAAGGATTTCTCTGCGTACTACACCTATAGGCCGCGCTTCTGTTCGGAGTTCGGGTATCAGTCGTTCTCGTCGCCTGAAGTGGCGAAGACCTTTGTCGCGCCGGACCAGATGAATCCGACGGCACCGGATTTTGAGCATCACCAGAAAAACCGCGGCGGCAATGCCCGCATGCTGGAGACCATGGCGCGTTACTTTCGTTTCCCGGAGGGCTTCGATAACGTGCTGTATCTCTCGCAGGTGCAGCAGGCTCTGGCGATCAAGACGGCCGTCGAGGCGTGGCGCCGGCTGCAGCCGCGCTGCATGGGCACGCTCTACTGGCAGCTCAACGACAACTGGCCGGTGGCTTCCTGGTCAAGCGTCGAATACGGCGGCAAGTGGAAGCACCTGCACTATCAAGCCCGGCGCTTTTACGCGCCGCTGGCCGTGATGACCATCCCGGTTGATCAGGGCACGAACCTGGAGTTCTGGGCCGTCAACGATTTCGCCGAACCGATCGCGGTCGAGGCGTCGGTTGAGGTGTGGGGGTTCGACGGGACGCGGTTGGACGAGGTGGCGCTGCCGGCCGAACTGGCGCCGCGTTCCGCCAGAATGCTCGGCAAATTCCCGTTGTCGCGTTTCGGCGACGACGCGGAGCGCGTCGACCGTTTTCTCGAGGTGGTGGTGCGCGGCGAGACCGCCGGACGCATGTTGACGCACCGGAACGAGTGGTTCTTCCACGCCTATAAACGCCATGCGCTGGGGGATGCTTTGGTGGACGCAATCCCGGCCGACCGGCAGGGGCGATGGACGGTCACGCTGACGACCGACAAGCCGGCTTTCTTCGTCTGGGCCAATGCGGAGGGCATTCGCGGGGAGTTTAGCGACAACAGCTTTGCGCTTTTCCCGGGGCGTCCTGTGACCTTGACTTTTACGCCCAAGGATGCAGGCGTGGCATTCAATGATTTTGCCCGGGCGCTGACCGTTAAGCACCTACGCCAGACCTATGGAGGGGATTAACGGCATGCGCGGCATCATCTCTGACATCGGCGGCGGTTCCAAAAATATGCCGTGGCACTGGGTCTAGCAGGACAAAAAATTGGAGATCACCTGATGCTGCACTTCGACGTCTCTTTGCCCGATCAGACAGGGATGCGCACTGGAACTTGGGAAGGACTGTGGTGTAGGTTGATGAGGTTTTGTGTCGGTGTGGCGGGATTGATGTGTTGGATGGCATGCGCCGCATGGGGCGGCAGCCCAGAGTTGGCGCAAGAGACCGCAGGTAACACCGCCGCTTTTCCGGGCGTGCGGCGTCTGGATCTGACTCCCGTGGAGCAGGCGTGGCTGCGGGAACATCCGGTGATCCGCGTGGCGCTTGACCCCGACTGGCCGCCGGTCGAATTCATGGGCCGGAACGGTCGCATGTGCGGGCTGACGATCGATTATCTGGCATTGATCAGCGAAATGACCGGCATTCGGTTTGATCGTGTAGAGGGACTTGCATGGCCCGAAGCCTACGAGCGGCTCAAGCGGTGGGACATCGACATCACGCTTTGTTTCTCTGAAACGGATGAACGGCGTGAACGTCTGGCCTTTACAAAACCCTATCTGAACTCGCCGATTGTCGTGATGACGCGGGATGACGTGAGCTATGTAGGCGCCCTTTCCGAACTGAACGGACGTCGTGTGGCGGTTGTGAAGGGGTACGCCCCGAGCGAGTGGCTCGCCCGTGACCATCCCGAGATTGAACAGGTCAAGGTGGACTCGGTCGGCGAAGCATTTGAGAAGTTGAGGCATGATGAGGTCTTTGCCGTCATCGACAACATGTTGGTGCTCAATTATTATCTGACCACGACGCGCGTCAAAGGGTTGCGTATCACCGGGATGACGCCCTATGTGTATGCGCAGGCGATCGCGGTGCGAAAGGACTGGGTTCCTTTGGTCGGCATCCTGCAGAAGGCTATCGATGCCATTCCGGCTGAAACCCGTGAAACACTGTACAAGAAATGGGTGCCAGTGCGGTTTGGCACGCCATTCAATTACACGCTGCTGGGACACGCTTTACTCGTTACCGTCATGCTCCTGTTCGGACTTGCCGCATGGAGTTGGCGGTTGTCGCGTGAAGTCAAAGCGCGTCTTTCGGCCGAACAGCGGTTGGCAGAAAGCGAATCCAATTACCGCCACCTTTTTCAAGACCATCGTGCGGCGAAATTGGTGGTCGACGCACAGACAGGCGCCATTGTGGATGCAAACCGGGCTGCCAGCGCATATTACGGCTGGACTTACGATGATCTGGTGGGCATGAGCATCTATGAGATCAACGCGCTTCCCAGGGACAGGATCCGGCAGCAGATGGACATTGCGTTGAGAGGCGGTGGAGGCTTTGAGTTTCAGCACCGTTTGGCGGATGGCTCATTGCGCGACGTGGAGGTCCTTTCCAGCCGCGTGCAGTGGCAGGGGAGGACCTGTCTGCATTCGATTGTCCATGATATTACAGAGCGTAAACTGGCCATGCTGGATCGCGACCGCCTGATGGCCGCGATCAACCAGGTGGATGAGGGGATCGTGATCACGAATGCTGACGGCGTCATTCAGTTCGTGAACCCAGGATTTGTAGCAGCCACCGGTATTACGCGCGAAGCGGTGATCGGGCAAAGCGTGAATGCGCTGAAAGACGGTGAGTCGGGGAAAGCGCTCTACCATTATTTTTGTGAGGTTGTCAGGAACGGCAACCTGTGGCGCGGACGTTTTCAAGGGAATCGCCCGGATGGCTCGCGCAGGATTTCAGAGGCTTCGATTGTGCCGGTGCGAAATGAGAATGGGAGTATTGTTAATTTTGTATCGGTTGAACGTGATGTCACGGAACATGTGGCGGTCTACGAACAGTTGTTGCATGCTCAGAAAATGGAGTCTGTCGGACGTCTCGCAGGAGGCATCGCGCACGATTTTAATAATCTGCTGCAGGTCATTTTAGGGCATGTCGAATTGGCGGAGGACGAGCTCGGCAGCCATCATCCTGTGAGCGCCGACTTGCGAATGATCCGGGAGTCCGCCAGTCGGTCCAAAGAACTGACGAGTCAACTGCTGACCTTTGCCCGTCGCCAGCCGGTGGTTCCCGCTGTGGTCAAGTTGAACGATGTCGTTGCCGGCATGATTGCGATGGTAAAAAAACTTTTTCGAGAGGAGATTGAGTTGGTGTGGCAGCCTGATCCCGCCACTTGGTCGGTAAAAATGGATCATGGACAGATGCAGCAGCTTGTTGTCAATCTGTGCACGAATGCGCGTGATGCGATCGCAGGTGCGGGCACCGTTATCATTAAAACAGGCAATTTGGTTTCCACGGCAGGCGAGCCTAACGCTGCAAGTCTCGCAGGCATCTCTCCAGGCGAATATGCCGTGCTTGTCATTTCCGATACGGGGTGCGGCTTGAGCGATGAGATCCGCAGCCATCTGTTCGAGCCGTTCTATACCACGAAAAAAGAAGGCAGGGGCACCGGCCTCGGCTTGGCTGCGGTGTATGGAATCGTCAAGCAGAACGGCGGATTCATCGGTGTCGAAAGCGAGAAAGGCGAGGGAACGACTTTCACGATCTATCTGCCGCGCTACGAGCAACCCGTTGAACAGCCGGCCACACCTCTTGCACCTTGCGATGCCATGGAGCGCGGACGTGGTGAGTGGATTTTGGTGGTCGATGATGACACCGCGCTCTTAGAGATGGTAGAGAAGATGTTGAAGAAACTGGGCTATCAGGTCTGCGCGACACATCTTCCGGCGCATGCCCTGACTCTTGTTCAGAAACGTGAGCAAGCGTTTCGTCTGCTGTTGACGGATGTCGTTATGCCCGGAATGAATGGTAAAGAACTCGCGAACCTTGTGCGTGCGTGCATGCCTGAAATCTGCGTGCTCCTTATGTCCGGATATACATCGAATGTGATCGAGATCCAAGACGAACTCGGGGCGGGCATGGATTTCCTTCAAAAACCTTTTAATATGTTGGCGCTTGCGCGGCAGGTTCGATTGACGCTCGGGAAGTAAGCCGTTCCCCACATGACTCTGCGTTATGCAGTCCGTCCAGGCATACGGCGGCGGCACCCAGCAGCGCGGCCTCGTACCCCAGACGCGTTCTTTTGACGCTCAGTGTCCGGCTCTGCGGCAGGGAATCGTTCTCCAGAGATCTCAACAGCTCCGGCAGCATCAGGTCAAGCGCCTTCGACGCACCGCCGCCGATGAAGGCGTGCGCAGGATTCAACAGGTTCGCGGCGATGGCCAAGGCGCGCCCGAGGTAAACACCGGTTTGCTCGTAGACCGACAAAGCGGCCGGATTCCCACGCCGTGCCAGTTCCTCGCAACGCTTGGCATCCGTGCCGGCGGGCAGGCCCGCCTCGACGGCGCGGCGCGCGATGGCGACTCCCGACGCATGCGCCTCCAGACATCCGACCCCGCCGCAGCCGCAGGGATAGGGTGATTCCCGTTCAACCTTGAGATGGCCGAATTCGCCGGCGCAGCCGCCGCTGCCCCGCACCAGGCGGCCGTTCGCCACGACCGCACCGCCGTTGCCGGTGCTGATCGTGATCCAGATGAAGTTGTCGCCTGCGCCGCCGAAACGCTGTTCCGCCAGCGCACAGGCGTTGATATCGTTTTCAAAAAAAAGGCGCTCACCCGGCAGCGCCAGCGCGTCAGCCAGCAAGGGGCGCGCGTGGAACGCGCCCCAGCCGGCAGATGGAGAACCCAGCACATGCCCGTCAGGTGTCACCATGCCGGGAATGTTCATCCCCACGCCGTCCAGCGCATGCACCGCGACGCCGGCTTCCTGCGCGCAGGTCGCTAGCAATTCCGCGCAGCGTTGGAAATAGGCCGGAATATCGGCGGTCGGCACAGCGGCCTGCCGCCGCGCCACGATGGTTCCGGCCGCTGTCATCACTGCGGCGAGCACCTTGGTGCCGCCTCCGTCTATCGCCCCGATCAGCATGCCCACATCCTTCCCAGCTCCAACCCAACTCCTAATTCCTGCTTCCTAAATCCTAACTTCTAACTCCCTCGGCAAGTGCGGGGCGCATCGCGCACACGAGATTGTGGAAGTAGATCAGGTGCAAGTCTTCCAGCAGTTCCATCGAGTCGGTGGGGGCGATGAGCATGAGATCGCAGAGCGCTTTCATCTGACCGCCGTCGCGGCCGCCGAAGCCGACCGTAACGAGTCCCATCCCGCGCGCCGCTGTCAACCCCTGAAGGATGTTCGGCGAGTTGCCGCTGCCGCTGAACGCGATCACGATATCGCCCGGCCGCGCGTACGTTTGCAGCAGAATCGCATAGATTTCGGCATAGCAGAAATCATTCGCCAGGCAGGTTACCAACGCATTGGAATCGCTCAGACAAAATGCGCGGAACCCCGGTGCGTCCCCGCTCCTGCAGCCTTTGACCAGATCGTTCGTCACATGCGAGGCGGTGGCGGCGCTGCCGCCGTTGCCCATCAGAAACACCGTTCGGCCCTCAGCCTTCGCGCGCAGCAACAGGCTGCCGATCTCCGCCAGTTTGCCGAAATCGGTCGCCATCAGTTTGGCGGCGGCGTCCGCCGCATACGTTTCTAAATCGTTCATCAACGCGTTTTTCATGATCCGTTCCTTCCTGACTAAAGCGACCAGCCTTGGCGGTACTTGCGCATCACGTAAGCTTGCGCGTCGCCGTCGTTCGTGACTTTCATCGCCTCGCCGTTCCACAGCAGGCGGCGGTAGGGGAAGCGTACCGCGAGATTGCCGAGCAACACCATTTCAGCAAAGGGGCCGGCATAGTCGAAATTCGAAATCGCCTGCTTGCCCTCGCGAATGGCCTGGAGCCAATTTTTCTCGTGGCCCGCTTCGCCCCCGGGGATCCGCTCGATCGTTTTGGGCGGCCGTGCGAAGGCCTTCATCGACGATTCAGGAATAAGCCGCGGGCTGCGCCCGTAGCAACCGCACATCAGCTTTCCTTTATCGCCGACAAACAGCACGCCGCCGTCCGAATCACCCATCTCGCGCCCCTCTTCGAGCTCAGCGGGGCGCGGCGGCTGGAGCCCGCCGTCCCACCACGTCAGGTCCAAGGCGGGCAGGCCTTCGCGTTCAGGGAACGTGTAGCGCACGATGGACGAGCGCGGAAACTGCTCATGCTTCGGTTCGGTGTTTTTCCAGAAACCTTCCCAATACGTGGAAATGTTGGCCTCGACGCTGACGGGGTACTTGAGTTTCAGCGCCCAGTACACGCAATCCAACACGTGACAGCCGAGATCACCCAGCGATCCCGTACCGAAATCGCACCACGCGCGCCAACTGTTCGGGTGGTAGCAGGGGTGGTACGGACGCATCGGCGCCGGCCCGATCCACTTGTCCCAGTCAAATCCGGCCGGAACGGGCGGGGTCTCCTTCGGGCGCTCGATCTCGATACCCTGCGGCCAGACCGGGCGGTTGGTCCATGCATGGACCTCGCGCACCGTGCCGATCGCGCCGGCCCAAATCCACTCGCAGACCATGCGCACGCCGTCGCCGGAACGTCCCTGATTGCCCATCTGCGTGATCACCTTGTGCGCGCGCGCAGCCTCGGTCATCGCACGCGCTTCCCCGACCGAATAAGCCATCGGTTTTTGGACGTAAACATGTTTTCCCGCGCGCATGCAGGCCATCGCGATCGGCGCGTGCGTGTGGTCTGGCGTCGCCACGACAACGGCGTCGATGTCCTTCTGCTTGTCCAGCATCTCGCGGTAATCGGTGTAGGTCTTTGCGCCGGGGTACGTCTTGAACGTTTTCGCGGCGTAGTTGGCGTCAATGTCGCACAAGGCGACGATGTTTGCGACATCCGCGCACGCTTTGATGTTGTTGCCGCCCATGCCGCCGACGCCGATGCCGGCGACATTCAGTTTTGCGCTCGGCGGCGTCTGGCCGTTAAGCCCGAGCACATGGCCGGGAACGACCTGAAAAGCGGCCGATGCAACGGCTGCGCGCTTGAGGAAATCTCTGCGAGCGAGGGAGGATGTTTTTGCCTTCATGATTTCTGTCTCCTGGGTGTTCCTTACGCGAGTTCACGATACAGCGCAACGAGAAATGCGCGGTTGTCCGCGCTGGTATAGGTCATGCGTCCGCCCATGCGTGAGAAGGTTTTGCAAAACCGCAAGTAGTAGGCGGGATTGTCCTGCGGCGGCTCTCCGTCGCGCGTCCAGTCCCACGTTGCGGCCGCAAGGTCAACCACATGGATCGCAAAGTGCTCGATCGCCCGGCCGCGCTGTCGCGCTGCATTGCGCGACATCGACAGTGCCTTCTCGAAAATCATCGGCGACATGACGGCAGACCCGACAGACAGGTAAACGCCTTTTTCGATTCTGCTGACGGCGTCCACGAAGTTCAGAAAATCGCGGTCGGCCGTGCGCCCGATCGGGGCACCGCGATTCAGCGGGTGCGTGTAGATGATGTCGTGCCCGAACATCGGATGCGCCGTCAGCGGCGTGCCGGACAGATAGGCTGCTGCCTGCAGACCATATTCCTTGAAAGGATGCGGCACCTGCAAGAAGCCCGGGCGCGCCGGAATGTGGCGCGCGATCGCTTTCAGGTCGGCCGCGGCAGCCGCGCGCGCCAGCGTTTCTTCATCGGTATCCGTCGCAGCACCGGCCGCGATCGCCGTGTCCAGATCGCCGGGGAAAGGAATCTTCAAGCCGTCATTTGCGACAAACGCGCCGATCGACTCGCCGTAGCCGCGTCCCTCATAGGCGCCGACCGCAAGGGCCAAGTTCAGATACAGGCCGGTTTCCTGCCAAAGGCCGAACTGGCCCTCGGCGACATACCGCTGCACGTCTTCACCCGTGAAGCCTTGGAAAGCGAACTCCCAATCATGGATCACGCCGGCGCCGTTGGTCGCGAAATGGGTGATCCAGCCGCCTCGCATGAGACCGATCAACACCGGAGCGAGTCCGTTTTTGATGGCGTGCGCGCCGAACGCCATTACAACCGACGCTCCGCAGGCGCGGGCGGCGCGTATCTCGCAGGCGACCTGTCGAACGGTTGCTCGCGCGCGGTCCGTGAGCCGCAGCTCGCAGGTTTCAGGGTCAGTCCGGTCGCGCGCGAAATCAATCTTATTGCGACGCTCGGCAAGCGGACGCGGGCAGACGGAACTCCGGTCGAAGAGTCGGTTCATGACTGCTGTTCCCTCCAGAGCGCGAGTGCGGCGACGAGGTCGGACGGCGCGGCCGTGCCCGTCGTGCCGAGCTGGCGGATCGTCACCGACGCGGCCAGGTTGCCCATCAAGGCCGCTTCCGGATGCGTGGCGCCGGCTGCCAGTGCCGCTGCGGCGCCGGCCGTGAAGGCGTCGCCCGCGCCCGTGGGGTCGATCGGTCCTGTCACGCGGACCGGCGGAACGGTGGCGGAGAGGGGGCCCGCGACGCGGACGCCGCGCGCTTCCGCCGTGACAAAGACCGGTGCGCCGACCTGGGCGGCGAACACCTCAGCGGCGTTCGAAAGCGCCTCGTCCGGCACGCTGGCGCCGGGCAACGGCGCAGCCACGCCCGCAAGCTCAAACTGGTTGGCCTTAAGCGTGATATGGCGGTAACGGCGGATCCTGCGGCGTGAGTCAGCCCAGAACAGTGTTTGCGGATTGCGTTTTGCGCGTTCGGATAACGCGTCGATCATGGGCGGCGACAGGACGCCGTATCCTTCTTCGGGAACTTGATCCATCATGATCAGGGCATCGAGAGCGGGAAGGAGACGGTCGACCGATGCGAGCAGCGCTTCGCTGACGCGCCCGGGTAAAGGCGTGCGGTTTTTGATGTCGAAACGGTCACGTTCCCCCTCGAGTCCCGGAAGCGTGCGATCTTGGGTTTTGAGATAGGTCGGGGTCACGCACGCATCGTCGGTCAGCAGGTGCGTGAGATCGCAACCGAGTGCCGTCAGGTCGCGACGCAGCGACCAGCCGTTGCCATCGTCCCCGGTGACACCCAGTACGGCGATTGACTGTACGCCGAGCGCGACCAGGTTGTTGACCACCGTACCGGCCGCGCCCGGCGCATGGCGGACGGCTGTCACTTGGTGCGCAGGCCGGCCGGTTTCGACCGAGGTTTCCACGCAGGCGGGATCGATCTCAAAATACTGGTCCAGAAAGAAATCGCCCAATACCGCCACTCGCAGTGCTTCGAACCGGGCGAGCAGCGCCTGCAGCCTGGCTGAGTCGAATGTGTCAACGAGCCTCTTCATGCCGCACCGCTCCAGAAATAATCGAGCAATGCGGCGGTCTCCCGGTAATCCGGGATGACCAGGTCCGCGCCGGCACCGATCAAACGCTCGCGCTTCCAGGCGTCGCAGCGTCCGGAGCGAGCGGTCTCGTCGCTCGCGACCGCCACGGCGAAGCCGCCGGCGGCCTTGCAGTCCGCGATCTCGACGTAGCCGTCACCGAAGGCGATCAGCGAGGCGCCGTCCACCGCGTTCTCCTTGAGAATGCGCTGAATGACCATCTCCTTTGAAAAGCTGGCGTGGTCCGGCTGCGCGCCGTAGATCCGTCCGGGAGCAAACGTGTCGAGGCCCAGCAGCCGTGCCTCCTCGAGCACATACGCTTCGTCCGTGCCGGAGGCGATATACAGGACGACACCCCGGGCGCGCAGTCCCGCGAGGAGGTCCAGCGAACCGGGCACCAGCAGCGCCTCGCGCGGGAGCGTGCCGTCAGCCAGTCCGCGTCGCCTTGCGGCGATACGGGCCATGAGCAGGTCATGATATTCGGCCTTGTAGTCGAGCGGCGAGAGAGGCGTCCCGCCGCGCAGGCGTATTTCCTCGGCCAGCCGGATCATCTGGTAAATGGTCTGCTTGCCCGTTAACGTCGTGACGAAATCACGCACCAGCGCGGCGATGCTGTCCGCGGTTTCCCCGGGCTGCGCATATCTCAGCAGGTGCCGGGTCAGCAGCGGGACCATGATCTCCATCCACCCTTCGCGGATCAGGCTCAGCGTGCCGTCGAAGTCGAACAACGCGTGGGCAGGGGGGCGCGCCGGCCTGCCGGCACGCACGATCTCGATCGCCGTTCCGGGGAGGCAGTTCGGCGTGGCCGGTACCGCGCAGGTTGGCTGGTAGTCACGCTCGCTCATGGGGCCGTCAATACTCCCAGCCGGCGCGGATGTGGGGCTTGAGCAGCGCGTTGGCCTGCGCGTTGTCGGATGAGCACGTGGACGCGTTCCATCCGATCTTACCGGGGATGCGCTGCGCCAGGCAGCCGACGAGCATGCTTTCCACGAGCGGCACGGAGTGGTCGATGTCCGACGAGGCGCGCGTCTGACCGAAACAGGCCTCGACAAACTCGCGCCGCTGGTTCTGTTCCTTCACGCGCGGAAGTGAGACCGGTATCGCCTCGCAGGCCTCGTGCTTGGTGATGGACTTCATCTTTTGCTCGCCTTTGAGCGCGATGTAGCTGAACTCGCCGTAATCGTCGGTGTTGACCATCACGCCTTTGTCGCCCATGATGAAGCAGCCGGTCGTCGGGACTTGGCCAAGCGTGGCGATCACCTGCGGCATGATTTCGGCCGGAGGTTTGCGGTAGCCGTCATACCAGTAGAGGTCGACCGGCGGCTTGTTGCCGCGCGCCGCGTACGTGAGCCGCACCTTGCTGTATTGCGGGTAAGTGTCCTCATAATGCTCGGAGATTTCCACCGCTTCGCCCGCAACCACCTCGCCCAGTTCCAATCCGCGGAACGCCAGGTTCATCGTGTGGCAGGCCATATCGCCGAAAGCGCCGGTGCCGAAGTCGTAGAACGCGCGCCACATAATGCGGTGATACACGCCTTTTCTGAACGGCCGTGCGGGCGACGTGCCCAGCCAGAGGTCCCAGCTCATCTCTGCCGGAATCGGGTCCGCGCCCTCCGGCCGCTTGAGCGGCTGCTTCCA
>Ga0116149_1005360_pt1 | contig 12078 bp, 10 predicted proteins | sample AD_UKC057_MetaG_FD_89787 | JGI IMG/M metagenome (GOLD analysis project Ga0116149, IMG submission 89787) | Active sludge microbial communities of municipal wastewater-treating anaerobic digesters from USA - AD_UKC057_MetaG | ecosystem: Engineered > Bioreactor > Anaerobic > Digestate | place: USA...
CAGGGAGCCTTCCACCGCGAGGCCGAGGTGGGCGAGCAGGGCCGGACCGCCGGCGAAGAGGGTTCGGCCCTCCACGCGCGCCGACGCTCCCTTACCGGGGAGCGCCTCGAAGGCCTGCGGCGGGACAGCCGCCAGCCCCTGCTCTTCGGCGCTGCGGACGATGCCGCGCGCGATCGGGTGCTCCGAGTCGTGCTCGAGGGCGGCGGCGAGGCGCAGTACCTCGCGCGGATCCAGGCCGGAGGCTGCGGCGACATCCACGACCCCGAACTCACCCCGGGTGAGCGTGCCCGTCTTGTCGAAGACGACGACCTGGAGCCGGCGCGCCTCCTCGAGGCCGCGGCGGTCGCGCACCAGCAGCCCGGACGCGGCGCCGAGCGAGGTGGAGATCGCCACGACGAGGGGGATGGCGAGGCCCAGCGCGTGGGGGCAGGCGATGACCAGCACCGCGACGAGCCGCTCGACTGCGTAACCGATGTCGTCGCCGATGGCGATCCAGGCCGCGAGCGTGACCAGGCCGGCGGCGAGGGCCACGACGGTCAGGCCGAATGCGGCGCGGTCGGCAAGCGCCTGGGCACGCGAGCGCGACGACTGCGCCTGCCCGACGAGGCGCGCGATGCCGGCCAGGGCGGTCCGATCGCCGGTGCCGGTGACCTCGACGCGCACGGCGCCGGACCCGTTCACCGTACCGCCGATCACGCGCGCACCGGGCCCCTTCGGCACCGGGTTCGACTCGCCGGTCACCATCGCCTCGTTCACGCTCGTCTCGCCCTCGCGCACGACGCCGTCGGCCGGGACGGCCTGGCCCGGCCGCACGAGGACGAGGTCGCCCTCGCGGAGCTGCGCGATGGGAACCTCTTCGAGGCGGTCGCCGGCGACGCGGGTGGCGACATCGGGAAGCAGCTTCGCCAGCTCGTTGAGCGCGCCGCTCGCCCTGGCGATCGAGCGCATCTCGATCCAGTGGCCGAGCAGCATGATCGTCACCAGCGTCGCCAGCTCCTCCCAGAGCGGCATGCCGCGGAAGCCCAGGGTGACGGCGACGCTGAACCCGAACGCGACGGTGATGGCGAGCGCCACGAGCGTCATCATGCCCGGCTGGCGCGCGCGAAGCTCCCCCAGCGCGCCGCGGATGAAGACGAAGCCCCCAACCAGGAAGACGGCCGTGCCGAACAGCGGCGCGATCGCGTTCGCCCCTGGCACGGCCGGCGGCGTGTAGCCGAGCGCGCGCGGCAGCATGTGGCCCCAGACGAGGGTCGGCACCGTCAGCGCGAGGGCGAGCCAGAAGCGGCGGCGGAACATGTCGACGCTGTGGCCGGCATGCTTGTCGTGGTCGTGGTGGTCAGGGTGCTCGGGGCCTGCCCCGCCGGAGCCGTGAGCGAAGCGAGCGTTTGGCGAAGGCGGGTGGTGAGAGTGATGCGGGCCTGCCCCGCCGGAGCCGTGAGCGGGGCGAACGCTTGGCGGACGCGAGTCCTCCTCCTCGAGTTGGCGGGTCGGCCGGGCCATGCAAGAAGCGGAGCATGGGCCGCTCCAGGCCGTCAGTGAGAGCAGGCGCGCTAGCGGAGCCTTTGACGGGATGGTCGCGGTAGGGTAGGATTAGAAGTTCCCTCGGGTGGGCCTGTAGCGCAGTTGGGAGCGCGCCTGAATGGCATTCAGGAGGTCAGGGGTTCGACTCCCCTCAGGTCCACCATCCTTCGCTCATGAATGCACGCGAAGGATGCCCACCATAGCGCGAAGCGCGAAGGTGGGCGTGTCCCTGCCACAGAACGAGCTTCGGATGGCGAGCCAAGCGCGCTGGCACCACGCGAAGGACGGACAGCCGACCCAATCGGTCCGCCCGAGCCCGCAAAATCTACCAACCTCTCCCGGTGCCGAGCTGGCCGTTGTTGCCACCCGTCGGGAATCCTCGTCGCGGAATGAGGTTGAGCCAACTGGCATGACAGGGCGTGTGAATGGGGATCACGTTGGGCCAGCGCGTCTGAAGCCGGCGGTCCCCTTTCGCGCCGCGATGGGCCGAGCCGTTGTCGGTGATCCAACAGACCCGTCGGGCCGAGCGATAGGGTTGTTCACCCATCACCTGCTCGACGAGCCGGTCGAAGGCGGCGATGCCGCTCCGCGCTTCGCAGCGCCCGAAGAGTCGCATCCAGCCCGTCAATGGGTTCCAACTGGTGAAGATCTGATCCACCAAACCGACCTGCCGCGCCGCTGCCGGCCAACGCATCACCGACGCTAGCTCCTGCGCTGTTTCGCGCTCGCCAACTCGCTTCGCTTAGCGGCGTGCTTCCACTCCTTTCGACCGTCAAGGGGAATGGCGGGCCGCGGCTCGTTACCGCACGTACTTGTTCAAGTGGGCGAGCGTCCGCTCCCAGGCCAGCTTCGCCGCGGCCGCGTCGTACCGCGGCGTCGTGTCGTTGTTGAAGCCGTGCTGGGTGCCGGGATAGAGGAACCGCTCGTAGCGCACGTTGGCCGCCTTGAGCGCCGCCTCGAACGCCGGCCAGCTGGCGTTGATCCGCTCGTCGACCTCCGCCGACTGCACCAGGAGCGGCGCCTTGATCTTCGGCACGTCCTCGACGTTGGGGGAGCTGCCGTAGAAGGGCACGCCGGCCGCGAGGTCGGGCAGGCGGGTCGCCAGGAAGTTCACCATCCCCCCGCCGTAGCAGAAGCCGACGGCGCCAACCCTGCCGTTGGTTTCGGGGCGGGCCTTCAGCCACTCGAAGGCGGCGATGAAGTCCTCGCGCGTCTTCGACTGGTCGAGCTTCTGGAACAGCTCGCGGGCCTTGTCCTCGTCGCCCGGGTAGCCGCCGAGCGGGAAGAGCGCGTCGGGCGCGAACGCGACGAAGTTCTCCAGCGCCAGGCGGCGCGCGACGTCCTCGATGTGCGGGTTCAGCCCGCGGTTCTCGTGGATCACGAGGACGCCCGGCAGCCGGCCGGCGGGCTTGGCCGGCTGTGCCAGGTACCCTCGCATCTTGCCGGAACCCTTCGGCGACTCGTACTCGACGTGCTGCGCCTTGATGCGAGGATCGTCGGGCTTGATCACCTGCGCCTCGAGGAACTTCGGGCTGAGCTGGTCGAGCAGCATCGCCGCGGTCATGCCCCCCACGGCGAACTTGCCGGCCTTGTCCAGGAACGCGCGCCGGTCGATCAGGCCGTGCACGTACGCGTCGAAGAGAATCAGCAGTTCCTGGTCGAAATCGTGGGCGGTCTTGCGTGGCATCGCTTTGTCCTCCTCGAAGCCTGGTGAGTGTTGCACTGGGGACGGCCCGCCGCATCCTGCCGAGCCGAAGCGAGGCGAGACGTGCAAGAGGTACACCGCTGGATGTCGAACACCGACAGCCGTTCGACCTGCACAAGGTGATTCTAGGTCGATACGGCCGAGGAGCGGCACACGTGTTGCTGCTTCGTGCGTCGGATCGCCTAACCGACTCTGCCGCTCAAAACGGGGCGCCGAAGCCCGTCCGCGCGGCCGCACGGGAGTGACATGGAACAGCCTGCAGCACCGATGCGCTGCGTTGCCGCCTTCGTCTCGTTCGCCACCCTCGCATCGTCCTTCGCGGCGTCCTCGTCAGCTCAAACCACCGATCGCATCTACTTTCCCGCCGTCCAAAACGTGAGGAGCGTGCTCGTGGCGGCCATCCGCGCCGAGACGGTGAGGATCGACATGGCCGCGTGGCTCCTCACCGAGCGGATGGTGTCGACCGCCCTGAGGGACGCGTTCCGGCGCGGCGTCCAGGTTCGCTTGATCGGCGACCGGGTCGCGCTCTTCGAGACCGACCCGCTCACGAGGAACGAGTTCTACTGGCTCGCCAGTCAGGGCGTCCCGATCCGCGTGCGCACCCATCCCCGCTCGTTCCCGGAGATCGCGCACTGGAAGGCGGCGATCTTCAAGGGGCAGCGCCTGGTGTCGTTCGGGTCGGCCAACTACACGCCGAACCAGCTCGCGCCGGCGTCTGAGGACAACTACTCGGACGAGACGGTGCTCTTCACGACCGATCCGTCGCTGGTCGGCGCCTTCCTGACGAAGTTCGACGCCATGTGGAACGACACGACCCCGGAACCGGAGAGCCGCGGCACGGCCCCGCCGTACCTCTTGAACTGGGACGAGGCCTGCGGCCTCGAGTCCGCGTGCTCGAGCTACCGGAGCCTGTACCCGGCGCCGGCGCCGATGCTCGTCAACACGGCCCGCCTCGAGCCCGACCGGCCGATGCCGGCCGGCCTCGTCTGGGGGCAGGGCGCGTCGTTCAACAACCGGCTCGCCCGCGAGATCGCAAACGAGGAACGCCTGGTGCGCTTCGTCGTCTACCGGCTCACCTCCGAGACGGTGACGCGCGCGCTCGTCGAAAAAGCGCGCTCCGGCGTACCCGTCCGGCTCATCGTCGAGCCGGCCGAGTACCTCAACCGGCGCTGGCCCGAGTTCTGGCTCACCCACGCCAACCTCGATCGCCTGTGGGCCGCCGGCGTGCGGATCAGGCAGCGCCGGCACGCGGGCCTGACGCACATGAAGATGCTGGTCACGTCCCGCTACGCCACCAACGCCTCGTCGAACGTCGCGACGAACTGGCAACGCGACCACAACTACTTCGTGCCGGCCGCAACCAAGCCGGCCGCGCACCAGGCGATGGCCGCACGCTTCGACCAGATGTGGAACGACGCCGAGGCGTTCGAGCCGTTCGTGCCCGGCCCGCCCGACCAGCCGCGCCTCGCCGCCCCGCAGGCCGGCGCCTCGGGGGTCGTGGAGGCCACCGCCCTCTCGTGGCGCGCGGCCCCCTTCGCGACGAGCTACGACGTGTACCTCGGACCGTCGCCCGCCGCGCTGTCGCCGGTCGCTCGCGTCGCCGCGCAGATGGTCAACGACCCCCCGGCCACCTACTCCTGGGCGCCGCCGGCCGCGCTCTCACCGGGACAGACGCTGTTCTGGAAGGTCGTCGCGAGGACGAACGCCACCGGGCGCGATCCCTCGCTCGTTCGCGACTCGGGCGCCTGGTCGTTTACGACCCTTGGCGCGGCCGCCGACGCGCGGCGCTCCCGGCCCACGGTCTTCCGCCGCTCCAATGGCCGCTGGTATATCCAGGGCCGCGCCGACAGCATCCGCTTCGGAGCCGCGTCCGACGTGCCGGTGCATGCGGACTACGACGGCGACGGCGTCCTGGACGCGGCCGTGTGGAGGCCGTCTTCGGGAACCTGGTTCATCCTGCGGTCCGCGGGTTCCCCCCAGATGCAGGTCCAATGGGGAAGCGGCAACTCGAGGGACGTCCCGTTGCCGGCCGACTACGACGGCGACGGGCGCGCCGACCTGGCCGTGTGGCGGCCCGCGACGGGAACGTGGTTCATCCTCCGCTCGAGCGGCGGCTACCAGCGGTCGTCCGCGCTCGTGGTCCGCTGGGGAGCCGCGACCGACCAGCCGGTGCCGGCCGATTACGACGGCGACGGGCGCGCCGACCTGGCCGTGTGGCGGCCCGGAACCGGCACCTGGTGGATCCTCACCTCGACATCGGGATTCCGGACCGAGGATCGCCTGGCCGTCGCGTGGGGCAGCGGCCGCCTCCTCGACGTGCCCGTGCCTGCCGACTACGATGGCGACGGGCGCGCCGACCTGGCCGTGTGGCGGCCGGGCACCGGCACCTGGTGGATCCTGCAGTCGGCCGACGGCTACTCCGCCGACGCGCAAGTGCACGTGCGGTGGGGCCTCGGCTCGCTGGACGATGTGCCAGTGCCGGCGGACTACGACGGCGACGGGCGCGCCGACCTGGCTGTGTGGCGGCCCGGCCCAGGCACCTGGTACTTCCTCTGGTCGGCAACCGGTTACAGCACCTGGTCGAGCACGCAGTGGGGCGTGCGCAGCGCCGGCGACGTCCCGGTTCTGGCGGGCTGGGCGGCGATGCAGTCGTATCTCCGGTGAGGCGGTCGGTGAGCGGCTCCGATTGCCCGCGAAGGCCCGGGTCCGGTAACGTGTACGGATGAGCATCGCTCCCCTGCCAGGCTCGTTTCCCCGCCCGCTCGACAGCTACCCGCCGCCGCCCGACCTCTCGTCGCTGCTGTCCACGCTGGCGTCGCGGGTCGAGACCGATCCGTTCAACGCGGTCGCGACGGCGATCTTCCTGCTGGCCATCGTGCACACCTTCGCCGCCGGGCGCTTCGCGCGCCTCTCGCACCAGGTGCAGCACCGCCACGACGAGCGCGCCCGCGCCCGCGGCGAGCGCCCGCGGCCCAGCGTGCTCGCCGAGCTGCTGCACTTCGTGGGCGAGGTCGAGGTGGTGTTCGGCCTGTGGGCCGTGGTGCTGTTCGCCGCCATCGCGCTCTCGATGGGGTGGGAAACCGCGAAGGGCTACTTCAACGGCACGGTCAACTACACCGAGCCCCTCTTCGTCGTCGTCATCATGGCGCTCGCCTCGACGCGGCCGGTGGTCGTCTTCGCCGAAGGTGCGCTGCGGCGGCTGGCGGACGCGGGCGGCGGCACGCCCGCCGCGTGGTGGGTCAGCATCCTCACGATCGGTCCGCTGCTCGGCTCGTTCATCACCGAGCCGGCGGCGATGACGATCTGCGCGCTGCTGCTCGGGCGTCAGTTCTACGATCGGGAGCCGAGCGCCGCCTTGAAGTACGCGACGCTCGGGCTGCTGTTCGTCAACGTGTCGATCGGCGGCACCCTCACCCACTTCGCCGCGCCGCCCGTGCTGATGGTCGCCCGGCCCTTCTCGTGGGACACCCCCTACATGCTGCTGCACTTCGGGTGGCGCGCGGCGCTCGCGATCGCCGTCTCGACGCTCGCCTGCTACCTGCTGTTCCGGAAGGAGCTGTCGAGGCTGGCCTCGAGCCCGTCGCCCGACGAGGTCGAGCAGCCCGACGACGCGGCCGCTCCCGGCGAGGCGCTCCTGCCGGTGCCGGCCTGGGTCACCGTCGTACACCTCGGCTTCATCGGGTGGACGGTCTTGACCGCGCACTACCCCGCGCTGTTCATTGGCGGGTTCCTCTTCTTCGTGGGGTTCGCCCTGGCGACGCCGATGTACCAGCAGCGGCTCGAGCTGCGCACGCCGCTGCTCGTCGGGTTCTTCCTCGGCGGCCTCGTCATCCACGGCGGCCTGCAGGGATGGTGGATCGCACCGGTGCTCGGAAGCCTGACCGCCTTTCCGCTGTTCGCCGGCAGCATGGTGCTGACCGCGTTCAACGACAACGCCCTGATCACGTACCTCGCAACGCTCGTCCCGAACCTCGGCGAAGAACTGAGGCTGGCGGTCGTGCAGGGGGCCGTGGTGGGCGGAGGCCTGACAGTGATCGCGAACGCTCCGAACCCCGCGGGACAGGCCCTGCTGCGCCGGTTCTTCGGCGGCGCCGTGTCGCCGCTCGGCCTGTTGGCGGGGGCGATCGGCCCCACCCTCCTCACCGCGGCGATCTTCCGGCTGTTCTAACAGCAGGCCGCTGAAGAACGCGAGGGAGGTATCCCCGGACCTCTCTAGCGCGGGGGCAGCGCCTGGCCGACCAGGCGGCGGTAATCGTCCGGCGTGTCGATGTCCTCGAACGCGCCCGGTTCGCCAACGGGAACGTCGAGCACCTCTGCGGAGTGACGAGCGATGACCGCCCGGGCGCCGACGGAAAGATCCGCGTGGCGCAGTTCGTCGAAAAGCGCGGCGGCAAACACCACGGGGTGCCCGTGGCGCCCGCTGCGCTCAGGCCGTACGACCAGCGCGCCAGATTCCCGCCAGGCATCCACGACGCGGCGTACGGTCGCGGGGGAAACGAGGGGGTGGTCCACCGGCGTGACGAGCACCGCGTCGATCGCGCGGCCGGCCAGGGCATCGAGCCCGGCGACAAGGGACGAGAGCTGCCCCCGCTCGGGCCGCGGGTTGACGACAAGGTGGAGCGGCAGCGACTTCGCCCGGACGAGGGCCGCGATCTCGTCGGCGTGCGACCCGGCCACCACGAGAAGGGGATCGAGGCCGGCCTCGGAGAAGCCCGAGGCCAGGCACTCGAGAAAGGTCCGACCGTCGCCGGACGGCAGAAGCGCCTTCGCGCGCCCCATGCGCGACGAGGCCCCCGCCGCGAGGATGATCCCGCCCACCATCGGGCGTATTGTAGAATCGAAGGGCATGGCCGAGCAGCTCCGCATCAACTGTCAGCGCTGCGGCACCCCAATGGAGATGAAGGACCCGGCGCCGGGCGGCCCCTGGAAGCCCGACCAGTACTGGGTCTGCCCTCGCTGCGGCCGGCACTTCTGGTCCACCTACCCGAACCCGCCCGGGGCCGCCCCCGATAAGGCGCCCGGAGGCCCCAAGACGTAACCTCCACTCCCCGCTTGACTTCCGACCCGGACCTGCTAAACTTGGGCCGTTTCCAGCTCATCGTGATAATCCCGCCGTAATCAGCGGGGGTTGCTGATCCCGAGCTGGGCCCAGACCCGTTGTCTTGTTGTCGCGTTGTTCTACCTCGTACCCGGGATTCGGGCCGCCGACCCCGGGCAGTCGGTGTCGTAGGTTCAGGTCGGCGGCATTTGTGACTGTGAGGCGCGCGTGGCGCCGTCACAGCTGCCTGTGGCCCCTGGGATGTTCTTGGGGGTGCGTTCATCGGAGGACAGGGTATGCCGACCGGGACCATCGCTCGTCTGTTGATCGACAAGGGGTTTGGCTTCATCAGGGATGAAGGGGGCATCGAGCACTTCTTCCACCGCAGTTCCGTTCGCGGCGCCGTGTTCGAGCTGCTGCGCGAGGGCCAGCGCGTGGAGTTCACGCCCGAGGAGTCGGCGAAGGGTCCGCGGGCCGGAGAAGTGCGGCTGATCGAAGGATAGCGTCGCTCGCGACCTCGTCCCCCGGCTCCCGTCGCACCGGGAGCCGGGCTCCCGTTCACCCCGGCCGGCGGCGGCGGCACCGGCGGCGTTTCACACCCCGCACTTCCCCAACAAGGAAAGCGTGGCGCGCCGTCCACGAGTGACGTGTGCCCGTTCACGTGCCGCGTGTCGGCGCGTCGGTCACGCTCTGCTCGACGCCTCACCGGTTCAGGTCCGAAGTGTGCGAAGATGAGGCCGGAAGCGAACGGGGCCCGGTGGCCCTCCCGGTCTTCAAAACCGGTCGCTCCCCGCTCTGCGGGGGGGCTGGGTTCGACTCCCAGGCGCTTCCGCCATTCGACTCGGCCCAGTCAGCCACTCCAGGATTCTCGCCGTGTCGGAGAGATCCGGCAGCACGAGATCGGCGCCCGCTTCTTCTAACACGTCCTCGCTGAACCCGCCCGTCGCCACGCCGATCGGGCGCGCGCCGTGGGCCTGCCCGCACGCCACGTCGAGCGCCGTGTCGCCGACGACAACCGCCTCGGCGGCCGAGGCGGCCCTCAGCCCCACCGCGGCAGCCCGCTCCAGCGCCACCGGCACGAGGTCGTTCCTGTCGGCCGCGTCCTCGCCGAACGCCCCGAACCGGAAGTAGTGCCAGAGCCCGTACCGCTCGAGCTTCAGCCTGGCGCCCGTGGTGTGGTTGCCGGTGAGCAGCCCCGTCGCAAGGCGCGGCTCCGCCTCGAGGGCGTCGAGCAGCGCGACGACGCCAGGAAGCGGCCCCACGCCGGCCGGCAGCGCAGCCAACTCCTCGGCCAGGCGGCGGAAGTAGATGTCCTGGAGAGTGCCGAGCGCCGACTGGCTCGCTCCAAGGCCGTGCCGGCGGAGCAAGTCGGCGAGGATGATGGTATCGGTGCGCCCGGGGACCGGGATCCCGTCCAGGCCATCGGGGATCCCTGCCCACTCCTCGAACGCGCGGTTCAGCGCGCGGCTGCCCGCCCCTCCGGTCCTGATCAGCGTGCCGTCGATGTCGAACAGCACCAGGCGATGGCAGCCCGGCCCCGTCACGACGCCGCGCCCGTCCTACGCTTCGATCCGGATGTTGTTCGCCCGAGGCCCCTTGTTCGACGGCTCCTCGTCGAAGTCGACGCGCTGGCCCTCGTTGAGCTGGTCGAATGCTCCCTGCGCCACCGCGCTGCGGTGGAAGAACCACTCCTGACCGCCGTCGTCCCGAATGAACCCGAATCCCCGGTCCCTGACGAGTCGCTTGATCGTTCCGGTCGGCATCCGCGTTTCCCTCCGTCGACGCCCTCCGGTGGTGAGGGCTGACAGGGGGGATTATCAAAAGGTGTTCCACAGCGGGACGGGACGATTCGGCTCAAGTGCATGGCTTTTGACACGGTTGGTGACGCGTTCCTGACGAGATCCCTGCGAAGCATACGGCAGCAGTGTAGCCTCTCGATTCAAAACCCGAACAGGCGGCGCAGGGACCCGCCCGAACGGATCAGCTCGCCGGTTGCCGCCGTCCAGGCGAGGGCGCGCGTCGCGGCGGCGCCGCTGAACCTCCGGTCCGCGCTGGCGGCAACCACCGTCAGTCCGCGCCTCGACGCCATCGCACGGAGATCGGCGCCGAACGAGCTCGCCTCCGCCTCGCTCATTCCAGCCGTCGGGTGCTCGAGCAGCAGCACCGCCGGATCGTGCGCGATCGCGCGGCCGAGGCGGACGCGCGCCCGCTCCGCCGGGCCGGCGCGAGCCACGGCCGTCTCGAGCCGGCCCGCGGGCAGGCCAGCCTCCTCGGCCAGGGCGTCCACGCGGGGGCGAATTGACGTGGGAATCGGCTCGACGGAGAGCGTCAGCGGAATCGCGAGGTTCTGAACGAGGGTGAGCTCGGGCAGCAGGACGACCCGCTCGCCGGAAAGGCCGAACCGCTCGAGGAACGCCAGCCACTCGTCCTGGCTCTCGATCGTCCGCGTGTTGCGCCCGTCGACGAGCACCTCTCCCTGATCCGGCAGCGTGGTGCCGGTCAGCAGATCCACCAGGACGGCAGCCTGCGCCGCGTCGGGGCCCTCGATCACCACCACCTCGCCGCGCGCCACCGCGAGCCGGCGCAGCCGGAACGGCCGCAGCCCGCCGTGGGCCTTCACGATGCCGCGCAGCTCGAGGACGTTCAATCCCAATCCCAATCCGCGGTCAGCTGTCCGCTGCTCTCAGCACATCCCGCCGACGACGCAGGAGTCGTGGACCAGGACGATGTCGTCGGGCGACTCGCCGAGCTCGATGCGGGCGCCGTCGAGATCGGTGGACGACTTGAAGTCGGCGTACAGCGTGACCCCGTCCACCTCGATCGCCTGCTCGCCGGGCCGGGGTTCGAGGGCCGCGGGGGTGAGCTGGTAGCCGAGGGCGCCGCAGCCGCCGGCGAAGAACAGCCGCAACGCCGGCTTCGAGGGGTCGCGTGCAAGCCAGGCCCGCACCGCTTCGCGAGCCTCGGGGGCAAAGGTGATCGTCATTGCGTCCCGTCCCTGTGCGACCGCAGCGCCTCGAGCCCTTCGAACGCCTCTGGCGGCAGCACGCAGCCGCCGGGGCGCTCGGAGCCGTGCGTCGGGTCGCCGTGATAGTCGGACCCGCCGGTCATGCCAAGCTTCAACCGAGACGCCAGCTCGCGATAGTGGATGGTCAGCTCCGGCGAGTGGTCGCTGTAGTAGACCTCGAGCGCGTCGAGGCCCGAGGAGGCCAGGGGAGGGATCCACTCGTCCCGCCCGAGCAGGCCGGGGTGCGCGAGCGACGCCAGTCCGCCCGCCTGGTGGATGACCTCGACGACCTCGGCCGGCGAGGGAGCCCGGCGCGGCACCCAGGCGGGCTGCCCCTCGGCCAGGTAGAGGTCGAACGCGAGGCGGCGGCTCTCGAGATACCCGGCGTCCACCAGCGCTCTCGCCAGCATCGGCCGCCCGACGGCCCGGCCGCTGCTTGCGCCGCCGGCGGCGTCGAGGATGCGGTCGACGTCGAGCGGCATGCCGAGTGCTGCGAGCTTCGCGGCCATCGCGCGCAGCCGGCGCAACCGGTCGCCACGCTGCGACGCGAGGAACAGCCCGAGATCGCGGGCCTCGGGGTCGAAGAAGTAACCGAGGACGTGGACGTCGGCGTCCTCCTGGACGGCAGTGATCTCGATGCCGCTCACCAGGCGGATACCCTGCGACCGGGTGCCTTCGGCGGCCTCGCGAAGACCGGCCACCGTGTCGTGATCCGTCACGGCGATGACGCCCAGACCGGCCCGCCGGGCCACGGCCGCGATCTCCCGCGGCGGGCAGCGGCCATCCGAGGCGGTGGTGTGCAGGTGCAGG
>Ga0116149_1005362_pt1 | contig 12075 bp, 6 predicted proteins | sample AD_UKC057_MetaG_FD_89787 | JGI IMG/M metagenome (GOLD analysis project Ga0116149, IMG submission 89787) | Active sludge microbial communities of municipal wastewater-treating anaerobic digesters from USA - AD_UKC057_MetaG | ecosystem: Engineered > Bioreactor > Anaerobic > Digestate | place: USA...
GCTGTTTCCATCGGAAAGCTTCACCACTTCGGCAATTTTACTTACCACATCAATCGGGCGTTCGGAATCATCAAAACGCAATCCATCCTGTGTATAGTAGGCAAGTTTTACGGTATCACCTAAGCTAACAGTCCCTGTATCGGGAAAAATTTTCGAATTAATAATATTCAAAAGTGTCGTCTTTCCAGTACCGTTATTTCCAACAATTCCCACTTTCTCGTAAGGAGCAAACACATATGAAAAGCTACTAAGCACTTTTTTATCACCGTAGCTTTTCGAAATATTCTTCAGATTCAGTACTTTCGAACCCAATCTGGATGCCTCCATTCTGATATTAATCGATGAATTAGATTTTTGGACGTGCGCCTTATCAGAAAGTTCCCCGACAGTTTTAATCCGGTATTTCGATTTATGTGTTCTGGCCTTTGGCATGCGCCGCAACCATTCTATTTCGGTGCGCAGCAGGTTTCTGGCTTTTTCGGCACCCGCCTGCATTGCCTCATCCCTCAGGTTTTTAAGCTCAATATAGCGGCTGTAATTACCCTCGTAAAAGAAAACCGTCGGTTTCTCAATTTCGGCAATCCGCGTGCAAACCCTGTCGAGAAAATACCGGTCGTGCGTTATCATAACCAACGATTTCACTTCGTTGTCGAGATAATCTTCGAGCCACTCTATCATATCGAGATCGAGGTGGTTGGTGGGCTCATCGAGAATGAGCAGGTCAGACTCAACAACCAAAACCGAAGCCAGAGCCACCCTTTTTTTCTGTCCACCCGACAAAGTCGATATCTTCCGGTTAACATCTTCAATTTTCAGTCGGCTCAGAATCTGTTTCATTCTCGACTCGTAATTCCAGGCTTGCATGGCATCCATTTTCTCTATTGCCTGCTGCAATACGACTGAGTCATCGCCAAGCAGGGCTTTTTCGTATGCAGCAATACATTCCTGAAGTTCGCTGCCATCGTGCAACATAGCCTGTAGAATTGTTTTATCCGGATCGGGGCTGTAATCCTGATGCAAAACGGCAATTTTTATATCTCTTCTAAGGCTGATTTGACCCGTATCCGGTGTTTCATCGCCCGAAATAATTTTCAATAAACTCGACTTTCCACTGCCATTCAGGCCTACAATTGCAATTTTGTCGCCCTCATCAACAAAAAAATCAACGTCTGCAAACAGCAACTTATCGCCGTATCGCCTCGAAATAGAGCTTGCCTGAAGTAAACTTGCCATAGGCTGCAAATATATGAAAAAGCGTAAACGAAAGCCTATAGCCACTACACAGATAATGTGGCTGATTTTGCGTACTGATTAAACCAAAGTCGAAGTCAGGTCATTTTATACCTTATGAAAACATTTTCTAAGTATAAATTTACTTTGATGTAAAAATCAGTCACATATCTTTGCCCCATAAATTCTTAAAGAATGAAAAATCTTCAGGCCATTACCGACCGCGTTTCTGAGCGCTACAAAGAAATGGGTAATACTTTCAACATCAATCAGTTGAGATCAATCCTAAGGGATCTGGAAACACCGCTCGAAGATTTTGAACTGCCCGAACCACCCGCAGATGGTATGCCCTATTCACGCAAAGTTTTATTCCGCAACGATATACTTGAAGTGGTTTTGTTGCGATGGAATCCGGCTGCTGAGAGCTCTATTCACGACCATGGCAATTCTTATGGCATCATTCGTGTTTTATCGGGGATTTTAAATTTTCAGATTTATGATAATTATCTCAGGGAATTGGCTCTGGGAAGTGTCCCGGCAATCGATACTTTTGATCTTCCCGAAGGAATCATTCATAAAATGTTTAACCCGAGCCGCTATAACGAAGCCGTCAGCCTGAACTTTTATTGCCCGAACATTGATGGTATGTCGCTCTACGACCCGGTTTTGCGTGAAAAGCTTACTGTATCGCACAACAATAAAGCCTGGAATCCACAACCCAAGGATATTCTATCACGCGAAAAACTTCCGGACATCACCGAAGAAGTACAATCGGATGAAAACGCCGAGTAATATAGCGGTAAAGCCTCGCTGGTTATTTTTCAGGATAACCGACACATTGCGACAAGAGCACTTTCTGAGTAGGGTCAAGATTTAAAACTTTGGCAATCGATTCGCGATTAATTATTCCAACCACCACAGTTGAAAGTCCTTGGGATGCACAATAGAGATACACATTCTGACTAATATAGCCCACATCGGTAGCCGAATAGAAATCCTTATCTTCACGACTCATCAGTTTGCTCATTTTTTTATAGTCAGCAACAAAAACCAAAACCACTGATGCATCTTCGGCAAAACCCTGAACGCACATTTTTTTCCGGTTATCATCGATGGCAACCTGTATCAAACTATGATCAATCGCATCGTATAAAAAACTTCCCTCCGGTAAAACCACATACACATCAATCTCCTGATCGTTCATGGCTGAAGGCGCAGTCCGCTTCCCTTCATCAACACGGTTAATTCCATTGGCAGCCCACAGCAAGTCCGACAGGGATTGCATACTGATGGGTTCTCCCGAAAAATCTCGGTTTGTCTGTCGATTTTTAAAAGCCTGCATCAGCGGAATGCCGCCGGAAGTATCGGGCGCAGGTAGTTGAAGTGTTATAGTTTGCTGCGAAAATGCGGCAGATGTAATCATTACGAATGCCATCAAGATGAAAAAACTAAATTTCATAGATTGAGGTTGTTATTTTATGTTAATTTCTTTAATTGCTTTCAATAAAACTTCGGGGGTAGCCGGAATTTGAATATCAGGGTCTGCGTGATTATGTCTGCATGCAGCAACTGCATCCTTAATAGCCAGCCATACCGAAAAAGCCAGCATAAACGGAGGTTCTCCCACCGCTTTGCTCCGGCGAATAGTACCTTCGTGGGGAGAGTCCTTTAAAAGCTCGACCCTGAAGTCGCATGGGATATCACCTACAGCCGGAATTTTATAAGTATCGGGAGAATGTGTCAGCAATCTGCCCTTGCCATCCCACTTCAATTCTTCGGTAGTAACCCATCCTGCCCCCTGAATAAATGCGCCTCGCACCTGACCTATATCAATTGATTCGTTGATTGAGCTTCCCGAGTCGTTGATAATATCGGTTCGTAACAGTTGATATTGCCCGGTTAGCACATCGAGTTCCACCTCTGATACCGCAATACCATACGAAAAATAGTAGAATGGTTTGCCTTCGCCTTTATTTCGGTCGAAATAAATGCCGGGTGTACGGTAAAATCCGGTCGAGCTCAGGCTTATTTGCCGCAGGTAGGCTGATTTCACCAATTCCTGAAATGAGATTTTCGCTTCAGGCATCTGAGAATAATACGCCGTATCGTTTTCGAAAATCACAAATTCCCCCGAAAATTGATGACCCGGGTAACGTGTTGCAAACTCGCTTAAAGCAACGTCAGCTAAACGGGCTTTGAGAATGTCGATGGCATTTTTCACAGCCATTCCGTTGATATCGCTTCCTGACGAAGCAGCCGTAGGTGACGTGTTGGGAACTTTCGACGTGTTGGTAGCATTTACTTTAACCTTGTTGACGGCCACTCCCATTTCGAGGGCAGCAATCTGTTGAATTTTTGTATGCAACCCCTGCCCCATTTCGGTTCCACCATGATTCACCAGCAGTGTTCCATCGTTGTAGATATTCACGAGCGCACCAGCCTGATTCAGAAATGAGGTGGTGAACGAAATACCGAATTTCACCGGGGTTAATGCCAAGCCTCGTTTTACGAAATCATTTTTACTGTTAATATCCTGAATATGTTTTCTTCGCTCGAAATATTCCGAGGATTGCAACAATCTGTCGTACAACTGATGCAGCTTATTGTTCTCAATTGCCTGGCCATACGGGGTAATCTGGGTATTATCGCCAGCATAAAAGTTCAGCAAGCGAATTTCGGCTGCATCTTTTTCGAGGTACCGGGCAATGCGGTCGATGGCATTTTCGATTACAGCCATACCCTGAGGTCCTCCAAAACCACGGAAGGCCGTATTCGAAGGCAGGTTGGTTTTATATGCCTTACCGATTATTTCAACGTGTGGAATATAGTAAGCGTTTTCGGCATGCAGCATTGCCCTTTCGAGAATTGCCATGCTCAAATCGGTAGCACATCCCGCATTCAGATTTATTTCGACACGATATGCCAATATTTTTCCATGGCTATCGAACCCAATTTCGTATTTCGATTGCGACGGATGCCTTTTTCCTGTGATTACCTGATCGTCGTCGCGGAACAGATGTAATTTCACAGGCATCTGTGTGGCATTGGCCAACAGGGCAGCCCATGCAGCCACATGATTTCCCTGAGTTTCTTTACCACCAAAACCTCCACCCATGCGCTTTACTTCAACCTCGACATTGTTTTTGGGCAAGCCCAACACCTCGGCTACCACAGCCTGTGTTTCGCTTGGATTTTGTGATGACGCATGCACAAACATTTCGCCATCTTCGCCGGGAACTGCCAGCGCAGACTGGGTTTCGAGATACCAATGTTCCTGACCATTAGTAAACAATTCGCCCGTTAATACATGAGGTGAATTTTTCAAGGCAGAATTCACCTCGCCCCGGGATATCCGACGTGCAGGAGCAATCAGCATGTTTTTTTCGATGGCAGTTTTCAGGTCGACACACGCTTGCAACGGGGCATATTCAATTGTTATTTCTCTTTCGGCACGCACCAGTGCATCGGCATTTTCGGCGGCAATCAGAGCAATCGCCTGCCCCACACAATTCACCTCCTGCCAGGCAAGACAAGGTTCATCGTGTATTACCGGACCCATTTGGTTAACTCCGGGAATATCGCCGGCCAGCAAAACAGCTTTAACACCATTTATTTCCAGCGCCTTCGAAGTATCGACCGACAGAATATTGGCATGCGAATATTTGCTGTACACCACTTTCCCCAATAAAACCGAATTCCCCAAATCGATGTCGTTGACAAACACCGATTTCCCTGTAACGTGCAATGCAGCGCTGTCGTGATAAATATCTTTATTGGGAGCTCTCATGATAGGTTATTGCTAGGTTGAACCGATTCGAGAAAGAACTTCAGAAGCAAGTTTGCAGCAACCGAACGTCGGTATTCAGCACCGGAGCGGGCATCGTCGATAGGGCTAAACTCTGCGCCCAGAATAAGCATTGCCTTATCCACAGTGGCGCGACACCATTGCTTATTCAACAAAAAACCCATTGTCGCTGAAGCGAAACGGGTATGAGCCGCCATTCCGCCAAAGGCAATGCGTACTTCTTCGACTGTGTTTTCATTGAGTTTCAGAAAAAAAGCGGCACTAACCGTAGAAATATCAAGGCTTTTTCGTTTCGATACTTTATAGGATTTAACAATGGAGGAATCATTGGATTTTGGAATTATAATTTGAGTAAGTAATTCATCCGGTTTTAACTCCGTTTTGCGATAGCCGCTTATAAAATCTGCAATAGCCAATTCGCGTTGCATATCAATGGATTGAAGAACCACCCGGGCCTGCAAAACAAACAACACCGGCAGCGAATCGCCGATGGGTGAAGCCGAACAAATATTACCACCAATGCTGGCCAGGTTGCGTATCTGAAGGGATCCAAACCGGCTGAGCATTGTGGCCAGTGCCGGAATTTCATTGACTGAAAACCCACGCAGATGTTCAATAGTGCTTCCTGCGCCAATTATATACTGATGGTCGTCAAACTTAAAACCTTTCAATTCTTTTAGGTCCGAAATATCAATAATTTCCTCAATTATTTCGTTTCGCTTGTTCTGCCTCAACGCAACATCCGTTGCTCCATTCACCACAATTGCCTTCGGAAATTGTTTACGCAGACTCAAGGCTTCCTGCAGCCTCAAGGGTTTCATGTACAACTGCCTTTTGGTTTCCAATACAATCGTTGAAGGGTCGGAAGCAATTTCGTTCAGCATGGCAACAATCTTTGCTTCTGCGCTTGTAAAATGGTCTACCCCATGGTGTACACAAGCGTTTAATGCCGCTTCGATGATGGGCTGGTAACCGGTGCAGCGGCACAGATTTCCGGTAATGGCATCCACAATTTCATCTCTCGAAGGGTTATTGTGGGTTTTATAGAATGCAAACAGCGACATTACAAAGCCGGGGGTACAATAGCCACATTGGGTTGCACTACTTTCGATCATGCATTGCTGAACGGGATGAAGCTTTGTTACCCCATTTTCGGAATATGACAAATCTTCGACCGTAATGAGTTGTTTCCCATGTATCATGGGTAGAAAAACCAGGCATGAATCGACGGCCTTATATGACAGTTTACCGTTATCACCGACTTCGGCAAGCACCACAGTACAAGCCCCGCAATCGCCTTCGGCACAACCTTCTTTTGTTCCCTGGCGGCCTTTTTTCGAGCGCAAATAATTCAACAATGTGGTTGAAGGTTGTAGTCCGCAAGAATCCTCATCGAGCGTTTCGATTTTTCCCCTAAAAACAAACCGGACACTTTGACTCATTGTTTAAGTATTTATTTCAACTATTCCCATGTATAACATTTGCGAAAGCCGGCTTTATACAACTTGGTCAACAACCTGATTTATCGGTTGATTACCAGTTTTTCAACAAAACAACGCCCGCCGTTTATCAGTTTAACAAAATACAATCCACTGGCTACATCTAAACTAAGTTTTATCTGCTGGTTCCGGTCACACACAATAATACCCGAATCGTAAACAACGCTACCATTGATGCTCCAAATAATTAACTGACCATCACCACTCATGTCTCCGATTTCAAGTATAAATTCTCCCTGGCTTGGATTCGGATACAAATGTATTTCGGAATTTGAAATCCCCGGGGTGAAAACTCCTTGGGTTACCGTAATATTGAATAAACAGGTATTGGTGCAATGGGTGACTTCATCGGTGTAATTATAAATTATATCGTATTCGCCGGGTTCAAAGGATTCCGGATCAAACGTATCTATTGTTCCGGTAATGTAATTATAATAGTTGCCCCCTTCGGGAACCCCTCCATGTAAAACCAGCGGATCATCATCCTGCGATAGGGTAATATCGGCGGGACACGACACCACGGGCAGATTATTTACCGTAATCACATAGTTACAATTAATATCATTGTAGGTATAAGTTACCGTATGCTGTCCAACGCCCCAATATTCGGGTGAAAACTCGCTAATACTTTCACCGTTAACAGTATAAACCCCATCAGGAGGAGTGGCTCCTTCGAGTACAAAAGTTGGCGCATCGATACAGACTCCAAAATCATCAGGGCAATTAACGATGGTTTCGGAATACACATAGATAAAGAAATTGCACGTGCCCAAACAGCCTGTTCCCGGCACCTGGTATTGGTATGTAATTTCGTATGTTCCAATTCCAAGAGCCACCGGATCGAAAGTGGTGATAGCCGTACCGTCATAATAATATACACCGCCAGCCGGTAGCGCACCGGTAAGAGACAACGGGGCTGCTGTGTTTAAAATGTATATATTATCGGGGCAACCCATTTCCGGCAATGCATTTACAGTTATTGTGAAGCTGCACGACTGTGATTCCAGTAAATAATTGATTGTATGCATACCCGGGCCGGCTACTGCCGGATTGAAAACACCACCGGCAACTGCTGTACCGCTATAGCTTCCACCTGATGGGCTTGCACCATTCAATGCAAATGGCGCCTCATCGGCACAGACCGAAATATCGTCGGGGCAAACGGGCACAACAACCGCCTTCACGCCATCTGAAACAGAAACATCACTATACAGCCCGGCTCCATTGAGCGCTTTTACACTGATATAATATATGGTTTCGGGCAAAAGGTTAAGGCCCGATTTTAGAAATGAATTATTCGTGCCATTCGCCGTCCAGTTCACCAATTGCGTACCACCCGGGCTGGTTCCGATTGCATAATAATAGGCCGTAATTCCTGAATTCACATCGGTTGAGGCTGACCAATTCGCCGATAACTGGGTAAGGTTTTGGGTCAGGTCAATATCGGCAGCAGAGCCATCACAAAGATTTCCAACAGCCGACGGGGCTGTCCAGTCAACTTTCATGGACTGTTGTTCGTGCTCCGAAATGTTTTTGGCGGAATCCATAACCACCGAATACAGGCTGGCAGCATATAAATCCGGTGCGGTATTCTGATAGCGGATATCATCGGCAGAAGTACCCATGTTCACATCGACAACGGCTGTCCTGCTGCGGTAAACCCGCAGGTTCTGTACCGAAAGCTGCGCATTCCCGCTACGGAACGAAATATAGTTACCCGTAGCATAAGGTTCCGGGTCTTTATATTCTCCAACCAAAGTATAATTCATGTACACATAGGTTTCGCCGGTGATACGATCGTAAACAATGCTTATGTGATACCACTGCCCTGCAGCAATACTTATATCGTAGTACTTTTCGAGTGAAAACACATCGTTGGTAACTTTATAAAATTCGAGGTCCTGACTTTGAAGACGAAACCAGACAAAATAACCGTTGCCACGGTTGGGTAAGCTTGGGTTATCACTGAAAAAGTGAAATCCTACGCGCTTATTTACATTGGAGCCATCTATTCTCATGTCGAATTCATACAGATAACGGTTCGACAAATCGTGGCGGATATAGGTCCACAAGTTGGTATTACTCAAAGCTTCATCAGTTTGCGTCAATGCACCCGACTGAACCGACCAACTACCGGTCTGCTGTGTCCATTCGGTGCCAATGGTCTGATCGAAGCCATTCGAAACAAACCCCCTTTCGGGATTCGACCCCCAGCGTGTTCCATCAAAATCTGATATGGAGTAAAATCCTTTTTCGATGCCGCTCAGGTTATCCAAATCATTTATGTTTACCTGAAAATCATCGGTATACCAGGGTTCGGTTGCAGAGAGTTCGGTTGCAGGCATATCCCAATCGACAAATACGTTTTTTGAAACACTTTCCGACCAATTGTCTGCATTATCGACCAGCAAGCTGCGAATTCTGCCAGATTCCTGAGTGTGCGACGGACTTTCATAGCGTATGTCGGCATTCGCTGCATTGGCCGGAATCACCGTAACGGAATTACCCCGCGAAGTGTACACTTTCACATCATCATATTCGGTTTGGCAGCCACCCGTACGTAACGAAATGGCATTTCCCGAGGTCAGAGGGGATGCGTCAGTTGCCGAAGCTGCAAGGGTATCATCAACATAAACCGAAATCACACCGGTATTGGTGTTAAGTATAACTTTTACATCATACCAGATATCCGGATCAATTACAAAAGTCTCGGTAATATACCAGGCACCGGTAGCTGCGTAAGAGTTGTCGAGATACTTGTAAATCTGAACTGTATTGGCATCTGCCCGCAGATATACCATATAGGAATTGCCACGCCCGGTACCCGCTGGGTCACTGCAAAAAAAGTGCATACCCGAACGGCGGTCGCTGCCACTTCCCGAGATTTTCTGCTGCCAGTGATACAGGTATATGTTTCCTGATTGCTGGCTTAGGCTGGCATATAAGTTTGTATTTGTGCTGGTTTCATTCGATTGTTTCAGGTGACCGGAGTTGATTGTCCAGGTGCCTGAATTATTTGTCCAGTCAGGGTGAATGGCTGTTGAAAAGTTATCGTTAAAGAAACCCTTCGATGCATTGGCACGCCATTCGGTACCATTGTAATCCATAATCTGATAGAAACTGTATTTCACGCCGGTACCTCCTGCATTATCTGCATCCGAAAAGGCAGCCTGAAAAACAGTATTATACCATTGACGGTCGGTTGTGATGGCTGTCGTGGGCGGTTCTGCATCCGAAGGCGTCGTGCAATCGGTAATAATTTGAGCTGTTTGAGTCCGCAAAGAGGATAATAATGCATACAGGGCATTTCCGGGACAAGTGGTTCCTCCCGGGTTTACATCCTTGTGTCCACAAATCCGGGGCAGGGTAATCCATTCGGTTCCGGCCTGATTGAGAATACTTGCTGAACTCAGCGGATCAAAGCCTTTGTAATCGTACCACCAGGCCAGAAATTCACAGCACTTCTGAATCTGCGGCTCAGTCGGGGCAGTGTTTACCGCATCGGAATTACCCAAAAAGTTCAACCCGATGGAATAGGTATTGGCATATCCGGCATGGGCAGCATGAACATCCTGATTCGGCAGGTTTGGATTATGCCTGCCCTGAAAAAAATTCCCGTATTTGTCGAACAAATAATTGTAACCGATATCAGACCATCCATTGGTGTTCACGTGATAATTCCAGTAACTCCTTACGATGGCATATCCATCAGTATAAGAATCAGGGCTGGCCCCGTGGTGAACCACCGTATGTGTGGGTGTACGGTAGGTTACAGTATAAGTTGGGTTATGACATGCATCGTATGACCCACACCATTCGGAACGGGGAATTACTTCGGGGAATTCGGGGCAGGATTTCGCCCCAGATGCCACCGCATGATTATCCGCATCCACTCTGATATCATGGCTGATATCCATTAACACCATTTGAATTTCGGCTATGGTTTCGCCTTCGGGCGGATGAACATAAAACTCAACCGAGTCGTGAAGCCATTCGTCGATACCAAATAGCAAATCGGTGAAATACGCTCCGGTGGCAGTTTCTCCCGGCCGCGTGTATCCATCATCGGTTTTCCATTGCGACCAGCCCAAACCGGGTTTGTGAACCTTGTACACTACAGTATATATGTTTGCCGGATAATTATTGGAAGCTGCCTGCCAACCTATCGAAAAAGAGGTAAAAGGGATGGCCGTCTTTAGTTTATAACCGTAACCACCTTCGGAATTTTGCTGGAGCGGTTCGTCAATCCGAATCCGTATTAATGATGTCTCATCTTCGAAATGCTCGCTGAGCCGGGTGTACATAGTTTGGCTGTACGCTAAACCCAACACCGAAACAAAGCACAGTAGTGCGGTAAGCTTTTTCATGATGCTTGTATTTTGCCTTGCAATTTACGAATATTGAATCGAAATTCAAAGGAATAAAGGATGTTGTGAAAAATTTTGAGGTGCTGGTGAAAATTATATAATCACATTTCTTTCTATCTTAGACAAAATTTTATCATCATGCCTGTACTTGTCGAAGTATGTCTTGAGTCGGTTCAATCTGCATTAATTGCTGAAAAATCAGGGGTATCGCGTATTGAACTTTGCTCCGCACTGGATCTGGGGGGCATCACCCCGTCGCTGGGCCTGATTCGTTCGGTATGTGAGGCAGTGTCAATTCCTGTATTTGTACTGATACGTCCGCGTCAGGGAGATTTTGTCTATAACAGTTCGGAGCTTTCGCTGATGAACCGCGATATTGAGCTGGCTATCGAAGCCGGCGCTAAGGGAATCGTTTCGGGCGTCCTCGATGCCACAGGCAGTGTAAATAGTAAAGCCACGCAACAACTTATCCGGTCCAGCCATGGATTCCCTTTTACATTTCACCGGGCATTCGACCGCACAAACAACCCAATGTCGGCCCTATCAGCAATTATTGAGCTTGGGGCTGACAGGATACTGACTTCGGGGCAGGCGTCCAATGTAAAAGCAGGTAGTGAGCTGATTCGTTCGCTCATCGAAAAGGCTGCAAACCAGATTACCATCATGCCCGGGGGTGGACTGACTCCCGAAAATGTAGGTTGCATCCTTCAGGCCGGGGCAAGAGAAATTCACCTTTCGGCACGGGCACCTGTGTACAATTCGATGAATGCAATCGCAAGCTCCGTAAAATTCAACCAGAACAACACAGACGAAAACCTGCACTACGAAACTTCTGAAACCATCCTAAAACAACTGTTCGAACAAATAAATAAATTTCAGTTCACATGAAAAAAATACTTCCAATTGTTGTCGCAACACTATGTTTGTTCATTTCGTGCAACAAACAAGATAAAGCCATCGATAAGGCGTATTACAAACAGGCAGATACCGATTTCGAAGAGGTAAAAAAACTTTCTGTGCACCGTAACGATGCGCTATTTACGGTATTCGAACAAAATCTGAACGACGAAGAAATCCGCTACCTGAAGTTTTTATATGCCTATATGCCCTTGTCGGACATTGCAGACCTTGATGGAGCGTTCTTTCTTGCCCAGGTTCGGACTGCACTCGAAGC
>Ga0116149_1005371_pt1 | contig 12055 bp, 9 predicted proteins | sample AD_UKC057_MetaG_FD_89787 | JGI IMG/M metagenome (GOLD analysis project Ga0116149, IMG submission 89787) | Active sludge microbial communities of municipal wastewater-treating anaerobic digesters from USA - AD_UKC057_MetaG | ecosystem: Engineered > Bioreactor > Anaerobic > Digestate | place: USA...
CTGCTCAGAAAATCGGCATAAAGCTCCGTGAGATAGGCAGGGTCAGACAGGTCATCTGTGTTACTCATCTATCACAGATAGCAGTAATGGCTGACAATCACCTGATGATAGAGAAGTCCATAGTGGGCGACCGCACCGAGACCCATGTCACACAGCTGGATATGGACGGCAGAGTTGCGGAAGTGGCACGTATCATGGGCGGCGACAGTCCGAGCGCACTTATGCTGGATAATGCAAGGGCTGAGATAGAAAAAGCATATGAGTTAGGCTGAAAGGGGCTGCGATTTGAAGATATACGTAACTCGACACGGTCAGACCGATTACAATAAGGACGAGATGATCCTGGGAGTGACCGATCTGCCCCTTAACGATACAGGTATGGCGCAGGCACTGGAACTTGCGGAAAATGCGGCTAAACTGGGAGATATCGACATTATCATCTCCTCTCCCATGAAGCGTGCGATGACAACTGCAAAGGCTGTGGCTGAAAGATGCGGACTTGACATCATAACCGACGAAAGACTAAGAGAATGGGACTACGGTGAATATGAGGGAAAGTCACGATTTACAGAGGGCTTTGCTGAAAATAAGGTGAATTTCGGCGTGAGAATGGGAAAAACAGGCGAATCCCTTTTACAGCTGAGTCACCGTGTATACTCCGTACTGGACGACATAAAGAAAAAATACAGCGGCAGGACGGTGCTTATCGTATGCCACGGCGGTATATGCCGAGTGATAGAAACATACTTCAATGATATGACAAATGAAGAATACTCGAACTGGTTCATGGGCAACTGCCAGCTTCTCGGGTACGAATTATAGCGGAGGAAAAAGATGAAGATCGGAGTTGATTATTATCCCGAACAGTGGGATAGTAAAATGTGGAGCCATGACGCTGAAATGATGGCGAAAAGCGGCGTTAAGACGGTTCGTATAGGCAGCCGTGCATGGACATGGCTCGAACCTGCTGAGGGAAAATTCGATGTGATGTGGCTGGATCAGGTCATAACCGAGTTTGCTAAATACAATATGGAGATAGTTCTGTGCGTTCCCACTGACTGCCCTCCCATGTGGCTGACAGAGAGATATCCCGATACTATGAGGACTGACACAGAAGGCAGAAGACCTGTCAGCGGTGCCATCGCAAAGCATTGCATAAATGCGCCTATGTACAGGGAACACGCCCGCCAGCTTGCTGAGGTGCTCTCACGCAGATACGGAGCGCATCCCTCTGTTACTGCATGGCAGGTCGACCACGACACTGAGGCTTATCAGTGCTGCTGCGGTGCCTGTGTCAATAAGTTCAGGGTATGGCTCATGGATAAATATGAGAGCATGGACGGGATAAGCAATGCCCTGGGAAGAAATCTTTACGGCGGCAGATATACCGATATATCGCAGCTTCGCCCTCCGGCACTTCTTCCCGAGGAACTGAGGGATCCCTCTCTGGAACTGGAGTACAGACGGTTTGCATCCGAGAGCGTGGTGGAGCTTGTCAGGGACATCACCATGACAATAAAGAAGAACGCACCCAAGGCAAAGGTCACTACCGATACCTCACTTGGCAAGAATTCTCCCGATATCTACAAGCTGTACGCCCTGCTGGATTTCGCATCATTCGACAACTACCCTGTCACATCTCTTTACGAAGACGGTGAGGCTGTAGGTTCAAATGCATTCTATCTCGATATGATGCGTGGCATCAAGGGCAATAACTTCTGGGTAATGGAGCAGATAGGCGGTGCAACTACAAAAAAAGGGCATATGCAGCCTGCCCCGAAACCCGGAATGATAAAAGGCTATGCATTTCAGGCGCTTGCTCACGGTGCGGATAATATCCTCCACTACCGCTGGAGAACTCCCATCAGCGGCACTGATATGTTCCGCCACGGCCTTATCGGTCACAGCAATCAGCCCACACAGCGGTTTATCGAGTTCACCGATCTTTGCAGAGAAGCGCAGAAGCTGAATGTTATCGATACAACTGAGCTTGTTTCAGATATAGCCATTGTTTATTCTCCCGACAGCGAACGTGCTCTCAGGACTCAGCTTCAGTCCAAGGGATTCAGTTACATGGCACAGCTCAAGGCTTTCCATAAGGCATTTTCCGGCTACGGTGCAAACGTGGACATAGTTCCGCCCACAGCCGACCTTTCAAAATATAAGATAGTTGCGGCGCCGTCCCTTTACATCTATGAGAAGAAGGCGTCGGAAAATCTCTACCGCTACGTAGTCAGCGGCGGTACGCTGATAATGACCAACAGAAGCGGTGTGAAGGATCAGAACAACAACTGCATCATGGAGCCTCTCCCGACTGTGTACAAGGAGCTTATAGGTGCGGAAGTAAGGGAATACGACCCTATCGGCACAGGCGAGCGCTCAGTCAAGGACTATGCAGGCAATATCTATCCATGCTATCAGTGGTGTGATATCCTGACACTGACTACAGCCAAAGCCTATGCGGTGTATAACGACGATTTCTACAACGGAAGCCCTGCTGTTACCATGAACAGATATTGCAGCGGTGTGGCTTATTACGTTGGAACGGTCTGCGATGAGGAATTCTATGAAACTCTTGCAGGCAATGTTATGATGCAGACAGGCATTCCGAAGCTGAAAGGACTGCCTGAGGGTATCGAGGTAACAACAAGGACAAACGGACTTGACGAATACATTTTCTTCTTCAACAACTCCGGCAGAAAAGTAAGTATGCCTCTGCCGAAGGAGATGTACAGCCTTTTTGATTCAAAGAACAAGGAGAATCTTGAGCTTGAACCATTCGGCATGGATATAGTCAGAAAGTAGGTAATCAATGAGGATAGTTCTTCAGAGAGTAACGTCCGCATCTGTAAAAGTGAACGAAAATACAGTGGGAAGCATCGGCAAGGGATTCCTGCTTCTTTTCGGAGTGGGTCACGATGATACCGAGGAGGAGTGCCGCAGACTGGCGGACAAGATATCGGGACTGAGAATCTTTTCCGATGAAAACGACAAGATAAATCTTGACCTTGACAGCGTGGGCGGCTCGATACTGGTAGTTCCGCAGTTCACGCTTTATGCGGACTGCCGCAAGGGAAACCGTCCCAATTTCATACAGGCGGCAAAGCCCGAGGAAGCAGAGCGGCTTTACGAGTATTTCGTGGAGTACCTGCGCAGTAAGGGTAAAAACGTGGAAACGGGATCTTTCGGCGCTGATATGAAAGTGGAGCTTCTCAACGACGGACCGTTTACACTGGTGCTGGAATAAATCTCACCTCACAAGTCAATACTGACCTGTGAGGTGATTTTTGTGATAAGGAAAATAGGCGAACACAGAATTATTGCGGTAACAGCGGTGTTTTTCATCATGTTCATTCTGCTTTCTGCGGATTACTACGCTTTGTCGGTGAAGCAGACTAATGTCCGTGCGGCTGAGAAAAATGCAGAGTTTACAATAAGTGCTGACGACAGTCAGGGTACTATCTATGACAGGGAGATGCGTCCTATTGTAAATGCTGAGAGCAAGTACATTGCGGCAGTCGTGCCCTCGGCTGTTGATATTGCTGAAACTGCCGGATACGCCGTGGACAGGGCGGATTTCCTTGAACAGTGTGAAAAAGGCGAGCCGTTTACTTTTGAATGCGTCAAAGGCACTCCCGAAAGCGACGGACTGACGGTATTTGAGATACCCGTCAGATATTCGGATGTGCAGTCGGCCTGTCATATCGTGGGATATCTTTCTGATGGGACGGGCGCAGACGGCATAGAGTACGCCTACGACAGTATTCTCAGGAATGAAAACGGCGAAAACAGCGTGAAGTATACTATGGACGGCTTCGGGAATGTGATGATAGGCGACGGCAAAAAAGTGACACGCAGTACTGCTTCACAGGTGGGAGTGGTGCTTACTGTTGACAGTGATATACAGCGTATCTGCGAGGAATGCGGCAAGGACATCCGCAAGGGAGCGATAGTTGCGGCGGATATAACAAACGGCGATATACTGGCAATGGCAAGCTTTCCGCAGTACAGCTGCACGGATATCGGAGATGCCCTTGAAAGCGATGACAGTCCGCTGATAAACCGCTGTCTTTATTCATACAGTGTCGGTTCTGTCTTCAAGCTTGTGACAGCCGCAGAAGCGATCGAAGAGGGGATGGGCGGCATGATGTACGAATGCGGCGGAAATATCGACATCGGCGGACAGATCTTCAACTGCCACAAAGCGGACGGTCACGGCTTGCAGGACATAGGAAAGGCTATGACGAATTCCTGCAACACCTACTTCATCGACCTTGCAAGATGCCTTGATACAGCGAAACTTCGTCAGAGGGCAAATGATATCGGCTTCGGCCGTGAAACTTTGCTATGTGCCGGTATTATCGGCTCGGCAGGAGTTCTTCCAACAGCGGACGAACTTTCCGTTCCAGCGGAACTTGCCAACTTTTCTTTCGGACAGGGCAGGCTGACAGCAACTCCGCTTCAGATAACGGGGGTTTGCTGCGCCATCGCCAACGGCGGAGAAATGCCGATGATGAGGCTTATACGTGGACTTACCGCAGACGGAGAGTTCGTATCCGGGGAGAAGGCTGTGAGGCTTTCAAGGGTGATGAGCGAGGATACCGCCAAGCAGCTGAGGAAGATGATGGTGAGTGCGGTCAGGGACAACAAAAACTCCAATGCAAGGAGCCAAAAAGTGTCAGTGGGAGCGAAGACATCCACAGCTCAGACAGGGCGGTTCGATGAAAAAGGGGAGGAGCTTTGCAATGCGTGGATAACGGGTTTTTTCCCGTCGAGGAAGCCGAGGTATGCGGTGACGGTGCTGATCGAGGACGGGGGATACGGAAATGATGCGGCGGCGCCGATCTTCAGGAGGATAGCTGAAGAAATAATAAAAAAGAAAAAATAAAAAAGCGCCGAAGGCGCATAATACCAGGGTCAAGGGAGGTGTAGACCTCCCTTGCGGAGGGTGAACGAGGGAGGCAGAGCCTCCCTGAGAAAGTAGAACAGCGAGCGCAGCTACGCTGTTCGGCTGTTCCGAAAAAAATAACGGTCAAGCCGATGAGAGTGACCTCCACTAAATCCGGCTTGACCGTTACTTGTACTGAATCGTCCGTAAAGCATTGCTTCGCTTGCTTTACTACTTTTTCAGGGGGACTCTGTCTCCTAACTGGAGCCCGTCCCCTCTGTCACTTCGTGACATCTCCCCACACTGTGGGGAGTCACCCTCAATCACCCCCTGCCAGAGAGGTCTACACCTCTCTGGACTCTGGTGATGTGCGCCTTCGGCGCTTTTTCCTTTTTTGTTTTTTTATTTCCCGAAATCATTAACATCAACGTCCAGTGGAACGTCGATCTCATCAGATACATACTTCCCGTTTTTCTTGCGCTGTTTTACACATTCGGTCAGCAGATACTCTATCTGACCGTTGACCGAACGGAAGTCATCTTCCGCCCATGCGGCGATATCGTTATACAGCTTTTCCGATAATCTGAGCGGTACTTGTTTCTTTGCCGCCATATCAATATAGACTTCCTGAGTTTACAATAGGCTGTGCGTCGTGGTTTCCGCAAAGCACAACAAGCAGATTTGATACCATAGCAGCCTTGCGCTCCTCGTCAAGCTCAACTACTTCGTTTTCGCTGAGTCTTTCCAGAGCCATTTCAACCATGCCTACTGCGCCGTCAACGATCATCTTTCTTGCGTCGATGATAGCAGATGCCTGCTGTCTCTGGAGCATTACTGCGGCAATTTCGGGAGCATATGCAAGGTAAGTGATACGTGCTTCGATGATCTCAAGACCTGCATTCTGAACCTTTGCCTGTATCTCGTCACGGATACGTGCGGCTACAACTTCGCTTGAACCACGAAGGCTTCCCTCGTCAGCTATACCGTCGCCTGTGGTATCAACGTTTGGAGCAACGTCGTAAGGATAAAGGCGAACGATATTTCTCAGGGCAGTATCGCACTGGAGCGAGAGGTATTCCTTGTAGTTGTCAACATCGAAAACCGCCTTAGCAGTATCGGTAACTTTCCAGATAACGGCAATGCCTATCTCAACAGGATTACCGAGACAGTCGTTTATCTTCTGGCGGTTGTTGTTGAGTGTCATTATTTTAAGGGATATCTTCTTTGAGGGGTAAGCAGCATTTGCCTGTGCCCGTACAGCTGCTGCCTGAACTGAAGGGATAGGTGAATCGCCGACATCACCGCTCTGACGAAGCTTAGTGGAAGCGGCAGGGTTAACGGCTGTGCAGAATGGATTTACCCAGTAGAAACCGTCGCCCTTGAGAGTTCCCTTGTATTTGCCGAAAAGTGTGAGAACGAGAGCTTCCTGCGGCTTTAATATTTTAAGACCGCAGTAAGGTATCCAGCCCACACAGAGCCATATTACTCCGAGAACGCCAAGCAGCGGCATTCCGCCTGAGAAGCCGATCACTGTGATCGGGAGTGCGGCGATATAGAGAAGTGTGATGAGCAGCAGAGCAGCTGCACCGTTTTTCCTTGTTGATAAAATTTTTTCTTTCATGGCAGTATTTCCTTTCGTGATGTATTGGTGTATGTATTTGATATCATTATGATATCACAAAAATATAATTTTGTCAAGGGATTTTTCAAAAATTTCTGAAAAATATCTGTAAACCATTGACTTTTCACGGAAACAGCGTTATAATACTAATGTATGGCAGTGACGGGACTGACTGTATGCGTGATACCTCAGAGAGAAAGCGGCCGGTGTAAGCTTTCGTATCACAGACAGGTGCTACCCCTGAGCCTCTCTGCGAAAGCGGAGCGTATTTCTGCGTTAAGGATAGCCGAGGAAAGGGGAGTTCCCCTTTTGAATTTGGGTGGTACCACGAGAGCCTTCGTCCCATTTATGGCGGCGGGGCCTTTTTTATTAATGCGTAATGCTTAATTCGTAATGCGTAATCAGCTATGTGACACTATAATAATTACGCATTGAAAATAAGCGCCGTTAGCTCAGTTGGTAGAGCAGTGAAAATCCCGTCTTGTATTAAGACGGTAACAGCAATCCTTGCTTTTAACACACAGGCCGCAGGTTCGATCCCTGCACGGCGCACCAATATCAATTCGGAATTCGGAATGCGGAATTCAGAATTGAAAGGTATCAGCATCGCTGATAAGACAGCATTTATCTATAACCTTAAAGTCTTGCATATATTTAATTATGTGAGCGCAAGCGATTACAATAATTCCGAATTCCGAACTCCGAATTCCGAATTAAACAAAAGGAGATTTTTTTATGCAGTGGACAGGTCTTAACGATCTACGTGAAAAGTATTTATCATTCTTCGAGAGCAAGAACCATACCCGTATGGCAAGCGCTTCTCTCATTCCTCAGGGCGACAAGAGCCTTCTTCTCATCAACTCAGGTATGGCACCTCTGAAGAAGTTCTTCCTCGGACAGGCTACACCTCCCAACAAGAGAGTGACTACCTGCCAGAAGTGTATCCGTACTCCCGATATCGAGAGCGTTGGCAAGACTGCACGTCACGGTACATATTTTGAAATGCTGGGCAACTTCTCATTCGGCGATTACTTCAAGACTGAGGCTATCGAGTGGGCATGGGAGTTCCTCACAAAGACACTGGAGATACCGGCAGAAAAGCTGTGGATAACTATATTTGAAAGCGACGATGAGGCTGAGCAGATCTGGGAAAATCATATCGGCATCCCTCACGACAGAATAATCCGTCTCGGCAAGAAGGACAATTTCTGGGAACACGGTTCAGGTCCATGCGGCCCATGTTCCGAGATACACTTCGACCGTGGCGAGGCTTACGGCCCGTTCGAGAACTTCGAGCAGGCAAGCGACTGCGACAGAGTTATCGAGATCTGGAATCTGGTATTCAGCCAGTTCGACAGCGACGGAAACGGCCACTACGAAGAAATGAAGAACAAGAACATCGATACAGGTATGGGTCTTGAGAGACTTGCTTGCGTAATGCAGGGCGTTGACAACATCTTTGAAGTTGACACTGTTCAGAACATTATGAAGCACATCTCATCCATCGCAGGCGTTGAGTACAAGAAGGACGCTAAGACAGACGTTTCTCTTCGTGTTATCACCGATCACATCAGAAGCACAACTCTTATGGTCGGCGACGGTATCCTTCCTTCAAACGAGGGCAGAGGCTATGTTCTCCGCCGTCTGCTGAGAAGAGCTGCCCGTCACGGCAGACTCTTAGGCGTAAAGAGACCTTTCCTTACAGAGGTTTGCGATACTGTTATCAACGAGAATGCAGGCGCATATCCTGAGCTTGCTGAAAAGCGTGACTACATCAAGAAAATCATCGGTGTCGAGGAAGAAGCGTTCGCTAAGACTATCGACAAGGGTACAGAACTTCTCACAGGCTTCACAAACACTCTCAAGGCTGAGGGCAAGACTGTTCTTTCAGGCGACGACGCATTCAAGCTTTCCGATACTTACGGCTTCCCGATAGACCTTACAGTTGAAATGTGCGAGGAACAGGGATTTACCGTTGACCGTGACCGCTTCACCGAGCTTGCAAAGGAGCAGAGAGCAAGAGCAAAGGCTGACCACGCTGCAAAAGCCGGTTCATCATGGGCTGACAACAGCATCAAGATCGACGCTCCTGCAACTATCTTCACAGGCTACACCGACTTTGAAGCTGACAGAGCAGAGGTTCTTGCTATCTACAAGGACGGCCAGGAAGTTGAACAGGCAACTGAGGGCGACGACGTTGTTATCGTTCTTGACGTAACTCCTTTCTACGCTGAGAGCGGCGGACAGGTAGGCGATACAGGTGTACTCATCAATGGCGCAAATATCGCATCTGTTGCAGATACTATCAAGTCAGAGGGTCACTTCCTCCACATCGCATCCATCGAGCAGGGAATCATCCGAAAGGGCGACAATGTAACTGCTCAGATCGAGAAGGACCGCAGAATGGCTATCATGAGAAACCATACAACTGCACATCTTCTTCAGTATGCACTCCGTCAGGTACTCGGCGATCACGTTCATCAGGCAGGTCAGCTTGTAAACGAAAAGGCTTGCCGTTTCGACTTCAACCACTTCAGCGCTATGACTGATGAGGAGATCGCAAAGGTCGAGGAGATCGTAAACAGCGAGATCATGGCTGCACTCCCTGTAACAATGCAGGAAATGCCTATAGACGAGGCAAGAAAGCTGGGCGCTATGGCTCTGTTCGGTGAAAAGTACGGTGATACCGTTCGTGTAGTAACTGCTGACAAGTCAGTTGAATTCTGCGGCGGTACACATATCTCAAATACAGCGCAGATCGGTCTGTTCAAGATCGTTTCAGAAAGCTCTGTAGCCGCAGGTGTAAGACGTATCGAGGCTGTAACAGGTCTGGGCGTTATCGGACTTCTCAATGAATTCAAGGAGACTATCGCTAAGTCTGCAAAGGCTATCAAGCTTGCAAATGTGAATGAGCTTCCTGAGAAGTGTGCTGCACTGTTTGCAGAGTCAAAGGAAAAGGACAAGCAGCTTGAGAGCCTCAATCAGCAGATGGCAAACGCAAAGACAGCTGCACTGTTCGACAACGCAAAGGTTGTTGACGGAATCAAGCTGGTTTCCGCACGTATGGACGGAACAGCTCCCGATGCTCTGAGAAAGCTGGGCGACAGCGTAAAGGACAAGGACGAAGCTATCATCGCTCTGTTTGCAGCAGTAAACGGCGAAAAGGGCACATTCTACTGCGTATGCACAAAGGATGCCGTTGCTAAGGGCGGAAACGCAGGCAAGATCGTTCGTGAAGTTTCAGCTGTAACAGGCGGTAAGGGCGGCGGAAAGCCCGACGGCGCTATGGCAGGTGCAGGCGATATTTCTAAGGTAGACGAAGCACTGGCTAAGTTTGAAGATATAGTAAAAACTACAAAATAAAAAAGCGGCGAAGCAATGATGTTCGGCTGGTCTGTATTTACTGTCCTCGGCTTGACCGACATTATTATTAAACCGTCCGTAAAGCATTGCTTCGCTTGCTTTACTGCTTTGTCAGGGGGCTTTGCCCCCTCATTCACCCCCACCAGAGAGGTCTACACCTCTCTGGACTCTGGTGATAGGCGGCTGCGCCGCATATTATGAATTTTTGAAAAGGAGTAAAAATATGGACTGCTTATTCTGCAAGATAATCGACGGAGAAATACCAAGCACTAAGGTATATGAGGACGAGTATGTTTACGCATTCAAGGACATAGCTCCCATTGCACCTATGCACATTCTAATAATACCAAAGGCACACATCGCAAGTGCAAATGACATAAACGCAGAGAATTCATCACTGGTTGCCAAGGTATTCGAGGCAGCAGGAAAGATTGCTAAGGAACAGGGCTGTGAAAGCTACCGTATCATCAACAACTGCGGCGACGATGCAGGCCAGACAGTAAAGCACCTCCACTTCCACCTTCTCGGCGGAGTAAAAATGGGCTGGGGCCCTGAGTCACTGGGCAGGACCGAATAAGGAGGAGACCATGGCAAATACCTATAAAATGACCATTGCAGGCCTGGAAAGGGAATTCCCTATCTGCCCTGTAAGCGATAAGCTTGATATTGCTGCATTCGTTATGTTCTCGGATGTTGAGGTGACTGTAAAGTCTGCTGAGGAACTTCTGAAGAAGTGCCCTGACTTCGATATCATCATCACAGCCGAGTCAAAGGGGATCCCCCTTGCTTACGAAATGGCAAGACAGAGCGGCAAAAACTACGTAGTAGCAAGAAAGTCCGTCAAGCTGTACATGACCGACCCTGTTGAAGTTGAGGTCAAGTCCATCACAACAGCAGATGTTCAGAAGCTTTATCTGGCAGCAGACAAGGCCGCAATGCTGAAAGGAAAGAAAGTCCTTATCGTTGACGATGTTATCAGCACAGGAGAATCTCTCAAGGCGCTTGAGACACTTACAGCGGCAGCAGGCGGCAATATAGCAGGAGAGGCAGCAGTCCTTGCAGAGGGCGACGCAGCCGACAGAGACGATATTATCTTCCTCGAGAAATTACCGCTCTTCTTCAAATAAGGTCAATAATATGAAGCGAAAAATGATCGGAGCGGCAGCAGCATATATGTCGGGATCATTCTTCGCTTCCTTTTTTAACGATGTACGTGCGTGGCTGATAGGTGCGGCGGCGGTGGCAATGGTACTGATCTTCGGCGGAAAACGTGGCTGGAAGCGGACCGACTCACTGCTGCTGGGAATTGCTTTTACTGTTGGTATAGCATTGTACTCAGCGTATACCGCTGTGAGCTATAAGCCTGTAGTGGCATATGACGGGACAGATGGCAGCTTCACAGGAAGCATTACTGAAATAACCCGATATGACGGCAACAGGGCAGGCTATGTGCTGAAAGGCCGCATAAACGGTGTGACTGATGCGAAGATAACATATTTCGGATACGATCCCGATGCACGTTATGGTGATACTGTAAGTATAGAAAAATGTACTTTCCGTAAACCAAGCAATGACTACATCTTCAACAGCGAGTTATACTACAAGGCGGACGGCATCTTTCTCGCGGCGGCTTCCGCTGAGAATGTCCGCATAACTCACACACATACCCGTTTCATCAGAAACAAGCTTGCAGATTTCCGGAGCTATATGACCGAAAGGCTGAAAGCTGAGACCGATGAGGATGCGGGTGGATTTCTCGCAGGCATGATTTTCGGCGAGAAGCGTGAACTTGACAGCGAGATAAAGACATCGCTCTACCGCAGCGGAATCGGTCATATCCTTGCGGTTTCGGGACTTCACGTGTCCATCATCGCCATTCTGCTCATGAGTGTACTGAGGAAGGCAAACGTGAACAGATTCATTTCCTACGGTATAATGAACGTGATGCTGATATCATTTGTGGCTATGGCTAATTATCCCGTTTCTGCCATACGTGCCGCAATAATGATGGACCTTTTTCACGGCGCAAGGCTCATACACAGACAGAATAATTCCCTTAATTCTCTTGCCATAGCGTCCCTGATAATACTGACAGCACAGCCCTACGCCATATTCGATGCAGGCTTTCTGCTGTCGGTGTCGGGCACATTCGGGATAGCCGTATTTGCTCCGTTCATGACAAA
>Ga0116149_1005381_pt1 | contig 12035 bp, 8 predicted proteins | sample AD_UKC057_MetaG_FD_89787 | JGI IMG/M metagenome (GOLD analysis project Ga0116149, IMG submission 89787) | Active sludge microbial communities of municipal wastewater-treating anaerobic digesters from USA - AD_UKC057_MetaG | ecosystem: Engineered > Bioreactor > Anaerobic > Digestate | place: USA...
CCGTCATCAGCGCCGCGTCATCCGCAATCCGCACGTTCACCGGCGGCAGAACCCCGTCGCCGGGAGTGCTGCTCCACGGGCTGGCGCCGTAGAGACGGTCCATGGCCTGGTGCATCCGCTCCAGCTCAGCCCACGGGTTCCACCGCGTCACTCCTGTGTTCCACCACATGGTCGCTACTCCTTTCGTTGCTGGCCTCGTCCTATGGGCGCCTGCGCCCGGCCCCCGCCGGGTTCCTTGGCGTTCTGCGATTCGAGATTTTGCAGACGCTATGCCAAGCCTCTGGCTATTAGGCCATAAGTTGCTCTATTATCGTTCATTACAGATCCTAATACAGGTCGTTTCCGGCCGCCGGAAGCGGCCCCGGAATGTGCCAGTTTGGCACACTCTGCAGGTCGTTTCTGACCGGGTGGGCCAAGGGAGCGCGGGGGCGGCGGTGGCAGATCAGGCGCGGGCGGCGTGCCAGGCCTGGAACTGGGCGACGAAGTCGTCAACGAAGAGGTCCAGGTAGGTCGGGCTGATGGCGGACGAATGGGGGAAGCACCACAGGTTCGGGCAGTCCCGCAACGGCGAGTCGGCAGGGAGGGGTTCGGAGCGGAACACATCCAGGCAGGCCCCGGCGAGGCGACCGGCGCGCAGGGCCTCGACCAGGGCGGCCTCGTCGATGGCGTTGCCGCGGCCGAGGTTGGCGATGGTGGCGTGCGGGGGCAGGAGCGCCAGCCGGCGGGCGTCGATGAGCCGGTCGGTGGCGTTGCCCCCCGGCAGCACGACCAGCAGATGGTCGGTCTCGGGCAGGACGGCGTCGAGATCCGACGCGGGCAGGAGCCGGTCGGCGGGTCCGAAGAAGTCCGGGACGGCCGCCGCCGAGGCGTGCCGCCGCACCCCGGTGAGACGCACGCCAAAGGGCTTCAGGAGGCGGCCGATCCAAGTCCCGATGTGGCCGAAGCCCAGGATCACGACGTGGGCGCCGCGCAGAGGCCGCAGGCCCGCCGCGAGCTGGGCCCGCGGCCACGGCTCATCGGCGTAGGTCGTCACCGCCGGCAGGAGCCCGCGACCCATGGCCAGCACCATGCCGACAGCAGTCTCGCCCATGATGGCGCCATGGAAGCGGCCGTAGAAGAGGCGGACAGCCGGCGGGGGCGTCACCTGGAAGTAGTCGCGCCCGGCGGCCGGTGTCGCCAGCACGCGCAGGCGGGGGGCCAGGGCGAACTCTTCCTGCCGGAACGACCACACCAGCGCGATCTGCGCCTCCGGCAGGACGGCACGGAAGCTCTCGCGGTCGGGACAGACGTGGCATGACGCGCTAGGGAGCGCCCGGCACAGGCGCGCCGCCTGGCGGTCGGTGAAGGTCCAGGCGCTCACCTGGGGATGGACCAGGTGGACCGCCACGGTCCACGGGCCGGCCGGCGGGGGCTGCGGGGCTGTGCTGGCAGACGTCATGAGGCGTGGCTGCGGGGGCGGTTCCCGGGGCCATCGTAATGCGGGGCCCGCATCCGCCCTGTGCGGACCGGGCCCCGTCACAAACTCGCGTGAAAGCGGCGCACTCCCGCCGCTGGTGCGGCGGCGCAGACGTCAGGCGACGCCCAGCGCCTTCTTGACCAGGGGGAGCTGGCCGGCACTGCCGAGCATGACGTTCTTGGCCGCGATCATCTTGGCGTACTCCTCCATGAACGGCTTGCCCACATCGCGCAGGTCGAACTTCTCCGGGAAGTCGCGGAAGAACTCGCGGTGAACGCGGGTCCAGACCAGGCGGCCATCCGTGTCGATGTTGACCTTGCAGACGCCCATGGCGCCGGCCTTGGCGAGATCCTCCTCCGGCACGCCACTGGCGTCCTTGAGCTTGCCGCCGGCGGCGTTGATGCGCTCGACCTCGGAGCGCGGCACACTGGAGCTGCCGTGCAACACCATCGGGAAGCCGGGGACGAGCTGCTGGATCTTCTGCACCACATCGAAGTGCAGACCGAACTTCTTGCCGGGCTCCGCCTTGAACTTGAAGGCGCCGTGGCTGGTGCCGATGGCGACGGCCAGGGAGTCGCAGCCAGAGCGGCGGATGAACTCGGCGGCCTGGTTCGGGTCGGTCAGCTTCACAGAGCCGACGATGTCCTCCTCGACGCCGCCGAGCTGCCCGAGCTCGGCCTCGACCGAGATGCCCTTGGCGTGGGCGGCTTCGACCACGCGGTGGGTGATCTCGATGTTCTTGTCGAAGGACTCGTGGCTGGCATCGATCATGACCGAGCTGTAGAAGCCGCTCTTGATGCAGTCCATGCAGGTCTCTTCGTCACCATGGTCGAGGTGGACGGCGAAGACGGCCTCGGGGTACACCTGGTCGGCGGCGCGGATCATGCCCTCGAGGAAGCGCTTGTCGCTGTACTTGCGGGCGCCCTTGCTGAGCTGGATGATGAAGGGGGCCTGGCTGGCGATGTTCCCCTTGAACAGCCCGACGGTCTGCTCCAGGTTGTTGATGTTGTAGGCGCCGACGGCGAACTTGTTGTAGGCGACTTTGAAGAGTTGGGCAGTGGTCACGATCATCGGTTCTGGCCCTCCTGGCTAGTGCTGGTGACAGGAGCGCCCGGCACGCAAAAAGCCCGGCGCTCCAGTTGCCTTGGGAAACCGCACCCGCTACTATATATCGATTTGACAGGGTGTCATCCGGAGTGCGTCAGAAAGGGGTCGCCGATCGTGCGCTTCCAGTGCAGTCACTGTCGCGGCATCCTGGCCATTGACGACGGCGAACCGGGAGAGGCTGTCGCTTGCGGCCATTGCGGCATGGCGGTGGCCATCCCGCAGACCCGCGCGTCGCCCGGGGCCATCGTTGGGGACTTCATCATCCAGGAGCGGCTGGGCGAGGGTGGCATGGGTACGGTGTACCTGGCCCACCAGATCTCGCTGGACCGCGCCGCCGCCCTGAAAGTCCTGCATGCGCGCTATGGAGCGGACTCGGCGTATATCCAGGACTTCGTCCGCGAGGCCCGCGCCGCCGCCGCCATCAACCACCCCAACATCGTGCAGGCCTATGCCGTCGGCGAGGACGAAGGCCTGTTCTACTTCGCCATGGAGTATGTGCCGGGCAGCACACTGAAGCAGGTATTGCTGCACGGCGGCCGGATGGTGGCAGACCGCGCTCTGAGCATTGCCGAGCAGGTCGCCGGGGCGCTGGACTACGCCTGGCGCAGCCAGGGCCTCGTGCACCGTGACATCAAGCCCGACAACATCATCCTGACAGCCGACGGCGGCGTCAAGTTGGCCGACTTGGGTCTGGCACGCAAGCTGACCGACACGGCCAGCGACGGGAGCCAGGAGCTCTACGGCACGCCGCAGTACATCGCGCCCGAGCACCTCCTGGGCAGCCCGGGTGACAACCGCAGCGACATCTACAGCCTTGGGGCCACGCTGTTCCATGCCCTCACGGGCCGCTTCCCCTACGAGGGCAGCTCTCCCGCCGAGATCGCGCAGAGGCACCTCAGCGACCCGCTGCCGCCCGTGCAGGAAGTCTGCCCGGAAGTGCCGGCCCCCGTGGCCCAGGTGGTCGAAGTGATGCTCTCGAAACGGGCCGAGCACCGCTATCCGGACGCGGCCGCGCTCCTGGCCGACCTGCGGGCCCTGCGTCAGGGCGGAACCCCGAGTGCTACCCCGGACCCGGCCAGCCAGCAACCCATCGACCTGTACAGCGACGAGGCTACGGCCATCGGCGAAGGGCAAGGCGTGGTGGCGCCGCCGGTGGCGCCACCTGCCGGGACCGTCACGACGACCCCGCCCAAGCCGGCGGCGGCCGCTCCGGGGAAGCGTCGTTTCTCGGTCAGCAAGACCCTGCCGCCGCCGCTGCAAGCCCCGGGGGCCGCGACGCCGCCGGCCGTGCCCGAAGCGGCGGCTCCTGTCGCACCCGAGGCGACGCCGGAGGGCGTTCCCGCGGCGATGGCCGCTGCGTCCGAGGCCGGCGCCGAGGGCGTCGGGGAGGCCGCCGCGGCTGAGGAGGCCCCGCGCGGGATGCCCGTGAAGCTCATGGTGGTCGTGGCCGCCGCGGCCGTGCTCATCCTGGTCGGCGGGGCCGTGACGTCCTACCTGCTGTGGGGCCGCGACGGCGGCGAGGCGGCAGGCGGCGGCGCGACGACCCCCACGACCGACGCCGGACAGGCGGCCGCGGCGGGGGTCGCGGCGGCGTTGGGCAAGGTCCGCGACGACATCGCGCAGGCGCGGCCGGAGGCAGAGATCCGCAGCCGCCTGGCGGCGATCGTGACGGAGTTCGGTTTCGACCACCCCGAGGCGGAGAACCTGGCGGCCCTGGCGGCTCCCTATGTCGAGAAGGACCTGGAGGCGGCGCGGCAACCGCTGCTGGACGCGGAGCGCGCCCAGTGGGAGCAGTTGGCGACCGCGGCCAAGGCCAAGGCGGCCGAGGCGGAGGCGAAGGCCAAGCGGGAGGCGGAAGCGGCCGCCGAAGCCAAGCGCCAGGAGGAGGAACAGGCCCGCCTCGCCCAGCAGAAGGCGCAGCGAGCCACCGAAATGGCCCGGCAGAAGCAGGAGGTCCGCGCCCAGGCCGCCGAGCTCTGCCGCAAGAACCAGTTCGATGAGGCCAGTCGGCTCTTCGTGCCGTTGACCACGGCGCGCGAGGACGAGCTGAAGCAGTGGGCAGAGCTGCGGCAGAACCTGATCACGCTCTCCAAGAAGCTCATGGAAGCCATCGTCAACAGCAAGGACAAACTGGCCGGTCTGGCCGTCCCGGTACCGGCTCAGCCGAAGGTCGACTGGCGCGTGGCCAGGATTGGCTTCAAGGACGTCGAGCTGCAGGCTCGGCGCGTGACCTATGTCAAAGGCAAACGCGAAGAGGAGATGGAGACCCTCGAGATCCCCTTCGCAGACCTGTCGCCGGTGCAGCTCGACCGGCTGACCGAGAAGAAGTGGGAGACGGATGGCGCTGACGAGTCGGAACGCAAACTGCTGTTTGGGGCATACCTCCTGGCGCGCGAGCAATACGTGAGCGAGATCCGCAAGCGCCTGGAGGCCTGCGGCCGCCCGGAGGCCGGGCCGTTGCTCGAGGAACTGACAGCCATCGAGCCGGAGCTGCGCAAAGCCGAGGTGGAGAAGCTGGTTGAGCAACTCAAGCAGTGCGTCCAGCAGGGCAACAAGCGTCAGGCCCTGGCGATGTTCGAGTACCTGCAGCGCCAGTTCCCCGAGGAGGCTGAGGCGCTGAAGAACGAGTTGCGGGAGCTCATCGGCGAGCCCTAGGGCGAAGCCCGCCGGGCGCCGCCTCTGCGCCGCCGTTGCAGGTCATCTCCCATGCGTATCGTGCACCTGTCCGATATCCATGTGGGCCGTATCCCGCGGTCCCTGCGGGCCCTTGTGGACAAGCGTGCGTTCGGCGCCGTCAATCATCTCCTGCGGCGCTCCCGGCAGTTCCATGTCGCCTACCTTCAGCGCGCTCTGGCCGAGATCGCGGCCCTGCACCCGGAACTGGTCGTCTGCACCGGCGACATCACGTCGGTGGGCTCGCCGGAAGAGCTGGAGGCCGCCTGCAACCTGCTGGAGCCCCTGCGCGCCACCTTCGGGCCACGCTTCGTATTCCTTCCGGGCAACCATGACGCCTACGTGACCGCACCCGACTGCCGGGAGGCCCTGGCACGGGCCTTCGACCGGCTGAACGGCGGCCGCTGGAGCCTCGACGATCTGCCCCTGGAGTGGCAGGTCTCCGGCCTGCGCCTGCTGCTGGTGAACGCGGCGACACCGGTCTCCTGCGTGCTCTCCTCCGGACGCCTCACCCCGGCCACGCTGACCTGGCTGGCAGCCCGGCTGGAGGCGCCCCGCAGCGACAACGAGTGCCGGGTCGTCGTGTCGCATTTCCCTCTGCGGCAGGTGGATGGCCAACCGCTGAGCCTCCGCCGGCGCATGGCGGGCGCGGATGCGCTGTGGGACCACCTGCGGGCTGGACGGCTCGACCTGGTGCTCTGCGGCCACGTGCACACGCCGTTCGCACGTTGGGAGGCGGACGGCCGCGGTGAGGTGTGCGCCGGTTCACTGACCCTGCAGGGCTGTTTCAGCGTCCTGGAGTGGACGCCGGGAACGCGGCGTTTCCGGCAGTTCTTCGTCGACGTCTCGACGCCGCGCGAACCCACCGTACCGGCCATCGACGACAGCCTGGTGGCACCGGTCTCCTGAGCGCGGCGTGCAGACACCCGCCCGGCGCGGTCCCGCGGGACGTTGCACTGGCGAAACGCCGGTGCGGCGCCATGGTATCTTTGAGGTCGGCACCCCACGGGTCATCCGTGGCTGACCGCACAACCTGCGAGGAGACAGGGGCGCCCCCTTGCCTGGCCGGCCGGCGGCGCCCGTACGCAACGGGAGCAGCGCGGCATGAAGCACTACCTTGCCTTTGACCTGGGGGCCTCCAGCGGCAGGGCCATTCTGGGCAGCGTCGGCGATGGCCAGATCAGTCTGCGCGAGGTGCACCGCTTCGACAACGGCGCCGTGGACGTCGACGGCGGCCTGTACTGGAACATCCTGGGGCTGTTTGCGGAGCTCAAGAAGGGGTTGGCGAAGACCCTCGAACTCGGCGTCGAGCTCTCGGGCATGGCGGTCGACACCTGGGGAGTGGACTTCGCCCTCCTCGACGCCAAAGGCAAGTTCGCCGGTTTCCCCAGGCATTACCGCGACCCGCGCACGGCCGACATCCTGCCCTGGGCCTTCCAGCGGGTTCCCCGGGAGCGTTTCTACGAGCGCACGGGGATCCAGTTCATGGCCCTGAACACCGTGTTCCAGTTGGCGGCCATGGTGCGGGACCAGGACCCGGCGCTGAGCCACGGCAAGACCCTCCTGTTCATGCCCAATGCCCTGACCTACCTGCTGTGCGGCAACGTCGGCGCCGAGTACACCATCGCCACCACCTCGCAGATCTACGACCCGCACGCGGGCGACTGGGCCTGGGACATCGTCGACGCGCTGGGGCTGCCGCGCGGGCTGTTCCCGAAGGTGGTCGCGCCCTGCACCCTGGCCGGCTCCCTGCGGCCGGCACTGTGCGAGGAACTGAACTGCAAGCCCATCCCGGTCATCCTGGTGGGGAGCCACGACACCGCCTCGGCCGTGGCCGCCGTTCCGGCCCGGCAGAACACCTCCTGGGCCTACCTCAGCAGCGGCACCTGGAGCCTGCTGGGCGTGGAGCTTCCCGGGCCGCTGATCAACGCCGCGGCGCGGCAGGCCAACTACACCAATGAAGGCGGCCTGAATGGCACCATCCGCTTCCTCAAGAACATCATGGGCCTCTGGCTCATCCAGGAGTGCCGCAACGAGTGGCAGCGGCGCGGCACGGCCATCAGCTTCGACGAAATGACCCGGCTGGCCGCGCAGGCCGAGCCCTTCCGCGCCTTCATCGAGCCCAATGCCGAGGTCTTCGTGGCGCCGGGGAACATGCCCGACCGCATCGCGGCTTTCTGCCGTGACTCGGGCCAGCCGGTGCCGGAAACCCCGGGACAGATCCTGCGTTGCGCCCTGGAGTCGCTGGCCCTGCGCTATCGGCGCACGCTCGACGAGATCGAGCAGATCACCGGCCGGCGCGTCGAGGTCCTGCACCTGGTCGGCGGCGGCAGCCGTAATGAGCTCCTCAACCAGTTCACCGCCAATGCGGTCGGTCGGCCGGTGATGACCGGTCCGGTGGAGGCGACCGCCCTGGGCAACATCGCGGCCCAGGCCATGGCCACGGGCGCCCTGGCGTCCCTGGACGCCGCCCGCGAGGCGGTGCGCCGTTCCTCGGAGACCAAGACCTACCTCCCGGGGGACGCAAAAGCCTGGCAGGCAGCCTACGACACCTACCGGCGATTGTTTCGTTAAGCCCTTGATAGGTTGGTACTTTGGCACTACGTTAACGCGTTTTTGCGGCGCCGGTCACGGAAGCTGATGGCGGCGCCATGACGGCACACACCGGCCTCGCCGCCGCGCAACGCCAGGCCGCGCGGGAGCCGAAGGAGGTTGTCGCACATGTCGGGCTTCGAAGGCAGGGCGGTCATCCCCGGGCTGTTTCCCGACCCCAAAGACGTGACCTTGACCGGCGGCAACACCGACCTATCGCAGGACGTCCGCCTGGTGACCAGCAACGTGCTCCCGCTCCAGCGCAAGGCCATGCGTGGTGTTCTGGCCGAAGCGGGCGTGCGCGTGGTGGCCAACAAGAAGAAGTACGTGATCGAAGCGATCGTCGAGGACGACTCGGGCTTCGACCTTTCGGACGTGCCGGAGAAGGCCCGCGAAGAGTACTACGAGCTGGAACTGCGCGACAGCGTGGTCACCATGCGCACGCCGACCCAGATGGGCGCCCTCTGGGCCACCCAGACCCTGGGCGCGATCTTCAAGGCCTTCACGGCTGGCTACGTGCCGCCGAACATGCTCATCCGCGACTGGCCGTCGCTGCCCAACCGCGGCATTTTCGTCGAGAACAAGTGGGGCCCGGATCGCATGAAGCTGGCCGACTGGTGCCTGCTCATCGACCGCCTGAGCGCCCTGAAGATGAACCGCCTCGGCATCGGCCTCTATGGCTGCTGGGGCAACTGCCGCTTCGAGGGTAGCCTGACCGAGTTCCTCCAGGTGCCGGTTCCCGGCCATGAGGAACTGCGCAAGGAGCACCACCTGCGCTGGTATTCGCCCGACTTCTCGCGCTGGAACGACCAGACCTACCTGGCGCCGATGTTCGAGGAGAACTTCCTGGCCGAGGTGGTGAACTACGGCAAGGAAAAGGGTGTCACCGTCATCCCGTTCGTCAACAGCCTGGGTCACAACACGCTGATTCCGCGGCTCTTCCCGGCGGTGTCCGCCAAGGACAAGGACGGGACGCCGCGCGGCGTCGGCTACTCCATCGCCGACCCGGCGACGCGGCAGTTCATCGAGGCGTTCTACACCAGCATCATCGAGCGCTACTTCCCGGGCGGCACCGACTACTTCCACATCCAGATGGACGAGGTGTGGCCGGACTACCCGGACCCGGCGGACCCGCACAAGGTCGTGAGCCCGTGGTGCGAGGCGCCCGTATCGGCGAAGCACACGAACGAGGAGAACCTGCGCGACTACATCCTCTGGCTGGTGTCCATGCTGACGGCCAAGGGCGTCCGCAACGTGGTGATGTGGAACGACCAGTTGACGCGGCACATGCAGGTGCTCAACGCCTCCTTCGTGCGCGCGCTGGAGAAGGCGGGTCTGAAGAACCGGCTCATCCTGCACTGGTGGTGGTACAGCAACGAGGCCCTGGACGAGCGTACCCACCCGAAGCTGGGCGCCAAGCTGGGGCTGGATGGCTGGGTGGCCCCCATGACGTGCTACTTCAACTGGATGCGCTACGACTACCGGCGCCCGAACGTCGAACGCATGCTCGCCATGGCCCACAGCGAGGGGGCCAGCGGTGCCGTGTCCTACGCCGTCCACGATCCGGGCTACACGGATCATGAGGCCCTGTTGGCCGGATACGCCTGGAGCGGCATGGAGGCCGGGTCCATGGACGAGGTGCAGGCGCGCTGGGCCGAGTGCTTCGGCAGCGGCAAGGAGGCCTATCTGCAGGCGACGGACGCCCTGCTCAAGGCCACCTCGCAGTACCCCGCCCTCGGGCCCTGCTATCACTACACCTACACGTACTGCAACAAGGACCTGCCCTGGCCGCGGCCCTACCCCGGCGAGGCCCTCGACAAGTTGCTGGCCATGAAGGGCGTGAACGTGCCGGCCCAGTTGCGCGAAGCGGCCGACCTCGCACGGCAGGCCGCCGAGGGCTTTGCCGGCGTCGCCGCCATCGCCGGCCTCGGCGACACCGCCAAGGCCGCCGCCAAGAGCCTGCGCGCCGAGGCAGCCCGCGTGGAAGGCTTGGCCAGCGTCTTCGCCTTCCTGTGCGAACTGCGCAAAGGCAAGCCCAAGGCCGGCGCCGCCGATGCGTGCGCCGAGGTGCGGACGCAGTTCGTCGAGGCCATGCGGGTCGTGGAACTGAACAAGCCCGCATGGGTCGCGCCCGCCTGCCTGTACAGCCTCAGCGTCCTCCTGGAGTTCCTGGATCAGCTTCACGGCGATCTGAAAGCCGGGGGTAAGGTCCGCTGGACCTTGGCATGAGGAGCACGGCGCGCGGCGGCGCCAGGCTGGCAGTGCGGCTCACGAGGGCTACATTCCCTCGTCACTGGCCCACCCAGCAATCCCTTAGCGTCGGAGCAGTCCATGCGCGTTCTGGTCACTGGCGGCGCCGGCTTCATCGGCAGTCACATCGTCGAGCATTTCCAGGGCAAGGCCGAGGTCCGGGTCCTGGACAACCTCCGTTCGGGTTACCGGCAGAACCTGGCCGGGATGGACGTGGAGTTCATCGAGGCCTCGATTCTGGACCGTGACGCGGTGCGGGCCGCGATGGCGGGTGTCGACTACGTCTTTCACCTGGCCGCTATGATCAGCGTGCCGGAGTCCATGCAGAAGCCGGTCGAGGCCGAACAGATCAACGTCATCGGTACCCTGGTCGTTCTGGAGGAGGCCGCGGCCGCCGGAGTGCGCAAGTTCTGCCTCAGCACCTCGGCCGCGATCTACGGCGACAACCCGGAAGTGCCCAAGCGCGAGGCCATGGTGCCGGAGCCCAAGAGCCCCTACGCCATCACCAAGCTCACCGACGAGTACTACTGCGGCCTGTTCACTCGTGAGAAGCGGCTGTCGACGGCCTGCCTGCGCTACTTCAACGTCTTCGGGCCTCGCCAGGATCCCCGCAGCCAGTATGCCGCCGCCATCCCGATCTTCGTCACCAAGGCCCTGCGCCACGAACCCATCACCATCTTCGGCGACGGCGAGCAGACACGGGACTTCATCTACGTCAAGGACATCGTGGCGGCCAACGTCCACTTCGCCCTCGGCACGCACACCGGCGTCTACAACGTCGCCTACGGCGGCCGCATCACGATCACGGACCTGGCTCAGCGCATCGTGCGCCTGACCGGTTCGCGCAGCGAGATCCGGTACCTGCCGGAGCGGCCCGGCGATGTGAAGCATTCCATGGCGGCGGTCGATCGGCTGCAGGCCACCGGGTTCGTGCCGTCCAGCGCTTTCGACGCCGGCCTGGCAGCGACAATCGAGTTCTTTGCGGCCAAGCTGAAGAGTCAGGCCTGACCGGTTCGCCAACGCCCGGGAGCGTGTGCCGTGCCCGACACCCAGAAGCAGGTTCTGTTCGTCTGTTCCGGGAACACCTCCCGAAGCGCCATGGCGGCGGCGTGCTTCACGGCGATCTGCGCCCAGCGGGGGCTGCGCGGCGTCAGTGCGGAGTCCGCCGGGCTCAACTCGCCGGAAGGTGCCCCGATCGCTCCCGAGGCGGTGGCGGCGCTCGCCGAGCAGCAGATTCTGCCCGCCCGCCTGGGAAGCCGCCGGCTGACGCCCAAGATGGTGCTCAGCGCCGACCTGATCGTGGCCATGACCAGCCAGCACCGCGACCGCATCGTCGAGTGGTTCCCGCGCGTCCGGCTCAGGACGGTGACCCTGATGGCCTTCGCGGAGAGCGACGACCAGCAGGTGCCGGACCCCGCCGGGGGCGGCCTGGAAGCCTACCGTGCCTGCCTCGAGCATATGCGGCCAGCCCTGGCGACCATCGCCGACGAACTGGCCGAGGGCTGACACCCGGGCGACCCGTCGGCCTGACCGGCCGGACCGGGCCGCTTCTCCCGACCTCGCGACGCCCCTTACCGGCGGCTTGGGTTTCCCCCATGCTGCGGTATATTCCGAACTCTTTGGTTTGCACCCCCCTCCGCAACACCGGCGGAAGGGCTTGCGAGCGCACGGGCGCAAGCGCATGAGGACGCGGCATGTCGACACTGCTGTTGCTGGGTGATGAGGCCCTGGCCCAAGGGGCGCTGGACGCCGGCCTGAGCGGCTGCTACGCCTACCCGGGCACGCCCTCCACCGAGATCATGGAGTACCTGCAGGCCTCCGCTGAGGCGGCGCAGCGCGGCGTGCATCGCCAGTGGTCGGCGAACGAGAAGAGCGCCATGGAAGAGGCCATCGGCATGTCCTATGCCGGCCGGCGCGTCCTGGTGTGCATGAAGCACGTCGGCCTGAACGTGGCGGC
>Ga0116149_1005384_pt1 | contig 12022 bp, 10 predicted proteins | sample AD_UKC057_MetaG_FD_89787 | JGI IMG/M metagenome (GOLD analysis project Ga0116149, IMG submission 89787) | Active sludge microbial communities of municipal wastewater-treating anaerobic digesters from USA - AD_UKC057_MetaG | ecosystem: Engineered > Bioreactor > Anaerobic > Digestate | place: USA...
AGGAAGGGATGTGGTTCGTGATCAAGTATCCGGCAGGCTTTCTCTTCTACCTCGTAGCAGGACTGGCGGAGATAAACAGGACGCCTTTCGATATGCCCGAATCGGAGAGCGAGCTGGCATGCGGTTTCAACATCGAATACAGCAGCATGAAGTTCGCGACCTTCATGATCGCCGAGTACGCGCACATGTTCACCATAGCTGCCATCGTTACCACCCTGTTCCTCGGCGGATGGATGGGGCCCTGGCTGCCCGGGCCGATCTGGTTCCTGATAAAGGTCTTCTGTGTCATCTTCTTCTTTATCTGGGAGAGGGGGACGTACCCGAGGTTGAGATACGATCACATCATGCAATTCGGATGGAAGGTGCTCCTGCCCCTTACCCTCCTTAACGTTGTCGTTACCGCTGCCCTCGTGGCAATGGGGGTGCTGTGATGAAACAGATCCTGCCCCTTCTCAAAGGTCTCAGGTTGACGTTCACACGGGTCTTCACGAAGCCCATAACCTATCAGTACCCGGAGAAGAAGCATGAAGTACCCGAAAGATGGCGAGGGATACACTACTTCAAGAAGAACGAGGCCGGTGAGACGGCCTGTGTCGCCTGCGGACTCTGTGTCAAGGCCTGTCCCAACCAGTGCATCACTCTGGAGATAGGCGAGAGATTCGACGGCAAACGGTATCCCATAAAATACGAGATCGACCCGTGGCGATGCATCTACTGCGGCTTCTGCCAGGATGCCTGCCCGGTTAACGCCATCAATCTCGGCAAAGACTACGAGCAGGCACATTACCGGAAAGAGGATTTTGTACTGGACATGAAGAGACTCCTTGCCATGTATGAGGATAGAAAATGATCGGCATCGGTATCGGATTCAAATGGTTTATCTTTGTTGTTGCGGCCCTTGTGGCGACGGGATCGTCGCTCATGATGGTGACAAGGAAAAACCCCATCCACAGCGCCCTGTGGTTGATCGTGACCTTCTTCTCCGTCGCGATCCTCTACGTGCTCCTCAACGCGACATTCATCGCCGTGGCCCAGATCATGGTCTATGCCGGGGCGATCATGATGCTCGTCCTCTTCGTGATAATGCTGATCCACCTGGAATGGGGCGCGCAGTGGAAGAGAAGGCTTTCCTTTGCGAAGCTTATCGGCGGAGTCGTTACCATCCTGCTTTTTCTGCAGGTCCTGGCGGGGGTGTTCACCTATAGCGACGCGGGGCAGAAAGGGGTCTACAGCGCCCAGAAGCTCGCCGAGATCGGCAACACCAGGGCGGTGGGAACACTCCTTTACGGCAAGTACGTCTTCGCCTTCGAGATTGCCTCGATACTTCTTCTCGTGGGTATAGTGGGGGCCGTACTGCTCGCGAAGAAAAGAAAGGATTAGGAGAGAGAAAATGTTGCCCGAGATACCGCAGACCCTCTATTACCTGCTCTCGGCGGTGCTTTTCACCGTGGGGGCCGTGGGTGTCATAACACGGAGGAACGCGATCGTGATCTTCATGTGCATAGAGCTCATGCTGAACGCGGTGAACCTGAGCTTCATCACCTCGGGGAATTTTCTCAGTTCACTGGACGGAACCATCTTCGTCATTTTCATCATGGCCGTTGCGGCGGCGGAGGCGGCGGTGGGGCTCGCCATATTCGTGCTCATATTCAGGCTGAAGGGCACGGTGCACGTTGACGATTTTAATCTGCTCAAGGGGTAAAGAAGGGGTTTTAAATGGCTGACCTTATCTGGCTTATACCGGCGTTTCCCGCAATCGGGTTCCTCATAAACGGCCTTCTCGGGGTTCGTTTTCCGAAGACACTGACCGCCTGGGTTGCCTGCCTCTCTGTCATAGCATCCTTCGCGGTGTCGGCAACCATCTTCGTGCAGTTCCTGCAGCTCGCGCCTGAAAGCAGGGTTTTCGAGAAGACGGTCTTCGATTGGATCGTGTCCGGGGATTTCAAGACGCAGATCGGTTTCAGGATCGACGCCCTGTCGATAATCATGTGCCTCGTCGTCTCCGGTGTTGGGTCCCTGATCCACATATATTCGGCGGGTTACATGCACGACGACCCGGGGTTCAGGCGTTATTTCTGCTACCTCAACCTCTTCGTCTTCATGATGCTCACCCTCGTGACGGGCGACAACGTCCTTCTCATGTTTGTCGGGTGGGAGGGTGTTGGACTCTGTTCGTACCTGCTCATCGGCTTCTGGTACGAGAAGGACTCCGCCTCGAATGCAGGGAAGAAGGCGTTCATTGTGAACAGGATCGGGGACTTTGGCTTTCTCCTCGGTGTGTTCACCCTCGTAGGAGCCCTGGGGGCTGCCGGGGTCTGGACCCTGAAATTCTCGGAGCTTCAGGCAAACGCTCATCTTCTCGGTCCCGGCCTGGCAACGATAATAACCCTTCTGTTCTTCGTGGGGGCCACGGGTAAGTCGGCACAGATACCTCTGTATGTCTGGCTTCCCGACGCCATGGAAGGCCCGACGCCTGTCAGCTCCCTCATCCACGCCGCGACGATGGTCACCGCCGGCGTCTACATGATCGCCCGGCTCAACTTCTTCTACGTGCTTGCCCCGACGACACTGCTCGTCGTCACCGTCGTCGGACTTTTGACGGCATTCTTTGCGGCGACCATCGGCTGCGCCCAGTATGACATCAAGCGCGTGCTCGCGTACTCGACGGTGAGCCAGCTTGGTTATATGTTCGTGGGCGTCGGAGCCGGGGCCTATGCGGCAGGCATCTTCCACCTCATGACCCACGCCTTTTTTAAGGGCCTTCTTTTCCTCGCCGCCGGCAGCGTCATGCACGCGATGAGCGGTGAGCTCGACATGAGAAAGATGGGCGGACTGCGGAAGAAGATACCGATCACCTACTGGACGACGCTCATCGCATGCCTGGCGATAGCCGGTGTGCCCGGCCTGTCGGGGTTCTTCAGCAAGGACGAGATACTCTGGATGGCCTTCAGCAGGTACCACAGCTTCTGGTTCTGGGCCCTGGGCGCGCTCACCGCTGGCCTGACGGCCTTCTACATGTTCAGGATGTTCTTCAACACCTTCCACGGCGAATGCAGGGCGTCGGAAGAGGTGAAGCATCATATACACGAGTCTCCAAAGGTCATGACGATACCTCTGATGATCCTGGCGGTGCTCAGCATCGTCGGCGGCTATGTCGGAGTGCCCCATCTGCTGGGAGGTTCGAACCATATCGAAAAGTGGCTCGAGCCCGTGTTCGGGCACCACGCGCCGGCGGCAGCGACGCATTCGGGCGGTTTCAGTATCGTCAGCACAGCATTCGCGTCTGGTGCCGAGGGTGGGGGAGCGGAGGCCAGTGCGGAGATGCAACTGATGATCGGGGCCATCATCATCGGGTTCCTGGGAATCTTTATCGCCTGGCTGTTCTACATGAAGTATCCCAATCTCCCGAAGAGGTTCGTGGAGAAGTTCCACGGTCTGTTCACATTGGTGCACAACAAGTATTTCGTGGACGAATTGTACGGGTTCATATTCGTGAAGGGCCTGTTCAAGCTTGGCAAGGTCTGCAAGGACTTTTTCGATGAGACGATCATTGACGGCATCATAAACGGGATAGCCGCGGTGCTGTCGGGTATCGGCAGTCTCATCCGGAAGATACAGAGCGGATTCGTTCAGGGCTACGCGTTTGCGATAATATTCGGTGCGATCATCGTTATCGGCTATCTTATTTCGAGAATCTTGTGAAGGTGTGTTCATGACGGTAATGTCGGTCCCAATACTCAGCTTTCTCATATACTTTCCGCTCCTCGGGGCAGTGATCCTGCTTTTTGCCAATCGCAGGAACGCTCAGTTCATCAAGGTCTTTACCCTTGTCATTTCCCTGATCGAGCTTGCCGTATCGATTCCGCTTTTCTTCAAGTTCGATGATGCGGCGAAGACGATGCAGTTCGTTGAAAAAGCGGACTGGTTCCCCGAATGGGGCATCAGCTATTTTCTGGGCATAGACGGCATCAGCCTTCTCCTCGTCCTTTTGACCACATTCCTGACGGTGATATGTGTTCTCTGTTCCTGGAAGGCCATCGAGGACAGGGTGAAGGAGTACTACATAACCTTCCTTTTCCTCGAAACGGCGATGATAGGGACGCTGTGCGCCCTCGATCTCGTGCTTTTCTACGTGTTCTGGGAACTGATGCTTATCCCCATGTATCTCCTCATAGGTGTGTGGGGCGGCCCGCGCAGGATCTACGCCGCCATAAAGTTCTTCCTTTTCACCATGGCGGGCAGCGTTCTGATGCTCGTGGCGATCCTGACGCTGTACTTCTTCTACTATAACAGTACGGGCGTGTACACTTTCAACGTCCTCGAACTCTACAAGGCGAGCGTCCCCATCGCGAAGCAGTACTGGCTTTTCGGGGCCTTCGCCCTCTCCTTCGCCATCAAGGTCCCCATGTTCCCGGTCCACACCTGGTTGCCCGACGCCCATACGGAGGCGCCGACGGCGGGCAGTGTCATCCTCGCAGGCGTTCTGCTGAAGATGGGTACGTACGGTTTCATCCGGTTCGCGATCCCTCTTTTCCCGGCCGCGGCGATCGACGCGATCCCGCTCATGTCGATACTGGCGGTGATCGGCATCATCTACGGTGCCATCGTAAGCATGATGCAGCCGGACCTCAAGAGGCTGATCGCCTTTTCGAGTGTGAGTCACCTTGGCTACGTCATGCTCGGCATATTCGCCTTCAACATGCAGGGGGTCCAGGGGGGTATCTACCAGATGCTGAACCATGGCATATCCACCGGTGGCCTCTTCCTTATCGTCGGCATGATCTACGAGCGGAGGCACACGAGGATGATATCCGACTTCGGCGGCCTCTCGAAGGTGATGCCCATATTCGCGGTCTTTTTCATGATAATCACCCTTTCGTCCATCGCGTTGCCGGGAACGAACGGTTTTGTGGGCGAGTTCCTGATCCTTCTGGGAGCCTTCAAGAATAATGTGGTCTACGGCACGCTCGCGACGACGGGTGTCATACTGGGCGCGGTGTACATGCTCTGGATGTTCCAGAGGGTGATGTTCGGGGTGGTGACAAAGGAAGAGAACAGGAACCTGAAAGACCTTAACGGCCGGGAGATCCTCATACTGGTCTGCATGGTCTTCTTCATAATTCTTATGGGTGTGTACCCGAAGATGTTCTTCAAGAAGATGGACACGTCGGTGGCGGAATACCTTGCCTTTGTGAAGCAGAAGAGCGCCCAGGCGCGGGTTCTCGAAGGGAACACGGTCCCGGGGAAGATGGCCGGAGAAGTGGCGAATACGAATATGACAAGATAGGGGTGCCTGTTAATGGACGCTTCAATAATACCTGCCTGTGAGTTTAGATGGATAATGCCCGAGATCATGCTGACCGGGTGGGGGCTTCTGTTGCTTATCATCGGCGGTCTGACGAGGGGGCCCGTCGCCTCGAAGACCTGCGGCGTGCTCTCCGTGATCGGGTCCCTCTGCGCCATGTACTTCACGGTGAACCTCTGGGGTGCGAACCAGGATGTGTTCAATCAGCTCTATACCATCGATAATTACGGTACATTCTTCAAAGGTCTTTTCATAGCCATCCTTATTCTGGTTTCCGTGGTTTCCCTGCGCTACGCGGACCGGGAGGAGATAGGGTCGGGGGAATACTACGCGCTCCTGATGTTCGGGGTGCTCGGCATGATGGTCATGACATCGTCGCATCATTTTGTCACGATCTTCATCGGCCTTGAGGTCATGTCCCTTTCGATCTACGTGCTCTGCGGACTCCTGAGGGGCAACATTGCGTCCGTCGAGGCTGCCCTGAAATATTTTCTCCTGGGTGCCTTCGCGACCGCGTTCCTCCTTTACGGGATGGCCATGATCTACGGTTCCACGGGACTTATGGACGTGGCCGAGCTCAAGAAATTCTTCCTGATGAAGCAGCCCTTCTCGGCGACGATGTTCATAATAGGCCTGGGCTTCCTGATCGTGGGATTCGGCTTCAAGATAGCCTCGGTCCCCTTTCACATGTGGACGCCCGACGTGTACCAGGGCGCGCCGACCTCCGTCACCGCCTACATGGCGACGGGTGTGAAGGCGGCGGCCTTCGGGGCGCTTATACGTGTTTTCTTCACTGCCTTCGTCCCCTTCCAGTTCGGCTGGTCGGAGATCATCTGGATACTGGCGGTGCTGACGATGTGCGTGGGGAACATCACCGCCCTTGTGCAGCGCGACATCAAGCGAATGCTGGCGTACTCGAGCATCGCGCACGCGGGATACATACTGGTCGCCTTCATAACCGGGGACAGGGCGCTCGCGTCGAGCATGCTCTATTATCTCATGGCGTACTCCTTCATGAACATCGGCGCCTTTACGGTGGTCATCGTCCTGCAGAAGAAGGGCGACAACAACAGCGACCTCGATAGCTACGCGGGGCTTGGCGCCCGTCATCCGTTCATCGCGCTGTGCATGAGCATCTTTCTCCTGTCGCTGGCGGGAGTACCTCCGCTGGCCGGCTTCATGGGAAAATTCTACGTCTTCAGCACGGCCGTCAATGCGCAATATTACTGGCTGGCCATCATCGGCTTTCTCAACAGCGTTGTGGTCGCTTACTACTACCTTAGGGTCATGATGTACATGTACTTCAGAGAGACCATCGGTGAACCGGGGACGGTCGACAAGGCCCCAAGTTATGGTCTGGTCATGCTCATCTGCATATGGGCCCTCCTGCACATGGGCATCTTCCCGAAGACCTTTCTGTTGATAGCCCAGAAGGCAGTGAGTATCTTCGGTTAGATCCGATACAGGTAGGTAACTGAAGCATATCATGCGGTCGGCCGTGAGGTTTTCTTTGCGGCCGACCGTTTCGTTATCGGGCGAACGGGGTGGACATCTCCGCGGGGGCCATTCGGAAAGACGGCGGGCGCGGGCGCAGAGTATTCGGGAAGGAGTGCTGGATGCCCGCGACAGGAGGACGATATGAGGCTTGCCATCGTAGTGATTCTCTGTGTTGTCTGTTCCGGCGTCTCTTCGCCTTCGGCCGTGTGCGCCTCCGAAGCCTGCCGGGACCTTGTGATGCAAGGGCGGTTCAGCGATGCGGTCCGGGAATGCACGGGGCTGATAGGGTCCGGGAAGTTGTCGAAGGAGGGCCTGGGGGCCGAGCATGCGTGGCGGGGGTTCGCGTACATGGGTGCAGGCGATGCAGGCAAGGCGATGGGCGATTTCGACAGGGCCATAGAGATGGACCCGAAGAACGACATGGCGTATCTCGGCCGCGGCCAGATCCATGAGATGAAAAAGGATTACGGGGCCGCGCGTGTGGATCTGTCCAGGGCAATAGAGATCAATCCGGGCAATTCGGCGGCCCTGGCGCACAGGGGGATGATCTCCTACGTCGAAAAGAAATACGGGGACGCCCTGGGGGACCTCAACAGATCCATCGAACTTGATCCGAAGAATGCCCGGGCGTTGTGTTTTCGGGGTAACACGCACGCGGCGATGAAGGAGCAGCAAAAGGCGGTCGATGATTATACGAGGGCGCTCGAGCTGAACCCCGGAGATTTTCTGAGCCTTCTCGGCCGCGGCCTTGTGCAGAAGAAGATGAAGCGTTACGATGAGGCCCTGGCGGACTACAATGGGTTGATAAAGGTCGCACCGGGTTTCTGGCAGGCCTACCAGGGGCGGGCGGACATCTACGCGGCGACGAAGAGATACGGGCGGGCGATCGAAGACCTGTCGAGGGCGATAAGGATCGATCCGGCCCAGGTTGTCCTCTATTCGCAGCGGGGCCTGACGTATGTCTTCTACAGGCGGCCCGACAAGGCGAAGGAAGACTTCTCAAAGGCCATCGAACTGAGTCCGTCGAGTGCGGCCCTCTACCTGACAAGAGCGGCTCTGTACAGAGAGGTGGGTCGACTCGATGAATCCGTGGGGGACCTTAAGAAGGCGCTGGAGCTGAAGCCGGGAAACCTCGCCACGATGATGCTTCTCGCGAGAGTAGAGTCTCTCCGGAATAACGCATCGGAGGCATGCAGGTGGCTCAACGCCGCGTACGCAACAGGAGGCTTGCGCAACAGGAATCTCGTCACAAGAGAGAAAGATCTTGACAATATACGATACAGCGAATGCTATATGAAGTTCATGGAACGGTAGGAAAGAGGGTGCTCGAGCGGCTTTAAGCGGGTGCAGCCATTTTGTCAGGGATCCGGAACGAATACGCGGTGGGCGGGAACCCATGTGTCGCCTACCTTTTGGGCAGGGACGATGGTCCACTGGCCGGAGGTCTCTTTCTTGCTGTAGCGGGTAACGAAGTCCGGGTCGGGGGAGGCATAAGGCTGGCGGGTATCGATCGGCCGGTATGCCGGCTGGGAGACGGTCGGCTGGGTCGGCTGTCGTGAGCTCTGGCTCATCGCACCGATGACCAGGGCGCCGGCCAGTACCGTGCCGGCCAGGACCGCAGCCGGTACCCAGTAATCGCCGGAACAGCCGCAGCATCCCCTGTAGGGCCCATAATAGTACCGCCGTGCCTCTCCAATGGTGGGAACAGCAAGGGAAAGGCAGACAGTGACCGTAAGTATCGCAGCCAGTTTTCTCATAATTCTCGTATAAGTATATCACCCTTCTCCGTGAATGTAAGCACCTTTATACCAATGCATTTCAATGCTCATCGTCCCAACGTTCTCTCGAGGATCACGACGGCAGTCTCCACGTACTTCGGGCACACGGTGTGGAAGAGGTCCTTCTCGATCGCCTCGTGATATCCCGCGAGGGTTGAGATATCGCATCCGAGGAGTTCCCGGCAGGCGATGGATCCGTGGGCCTCTGTGAACTCGCGGGCGAAACCCTGCACTGCCCCGTACATGGTCTCCTTGGCGGGTCTGTCGACGCTGGACGCGTACCCGCTGTCGAGGCCGATTACCATGAAAGCGCCCGTCACCGCGCCGCAGGTGAGACCCATCGCTCCCATGCCGCCCCCGAAGGAGCTGGCCATCTTCAAACCCTTCTCGGGGTCGAGCCCCGGTTCATCCGCGAAGGCCAGTAGGACGGACTGAGCGCAATTGAGCCCGCTGGCAAATGCCTCGAGTGCCTTTTCCTTTCTTGTCATGAGGTACCTCCCTTTCGTGCCGTTGTCTGCCCTGCGTTATCGGCTCGTGTCCGCGAGCCCGTTAGTCGATGTGAAATATTAAGGGGTAAGAACCGTTCGGGCTTTTCACTATGGTAACAGGGGACGGTTTTCGGTGTCAACACGGCGAGCCCCGGCAGACCTTGTATTCGCGGCTCTCGCGGGTTATACTAGAGCGCGTTGAGACCGTTTTTTCTGCAAGGACCCAGAATGGAAAAATTCTTCTACCCAGAGAGCGTTGCCGTGTTCGGTGTTTCCGAGGCACAGTCCAATCTTGCCCGCGTCATAGTGGAGAACCTTCTGCGCTTTGGCTTCCGGGGGGGTATCTACCCCGTCGGAACGGCCCGGGGCGTGGTTGCCGGGATAGAGATAAAGGAGAACCTCGACGGGGTGGCGGCCGCGCCCGACCTTGCCGTGGTGCTCGTGCCCGCCCGGTACGCCCCTCAAACCCTGGAGGCATGCGGGGAGAAAGGAATACACAACGTGGTCCTGGAATCGGGCGGCTTCAGCGAGCTCTCCGGAGACCGTGAGACTCTGGAGGCCGAGGTGCTCTCGATAGCGCGGCGGCACGGCATGACCTTCGTCGGGCCCAATTGCTTCGGCGTTGTTAATCTCGAGGCCGGGGTCGTTCTTCCCTTCTTCATCATAGACCCGGAATACATGAAAGAGGGGTCAGTATCGCTCATATCCCAGAGCGGCGGCGTTTTCTACGATACCTGCATGCTCTGTTCCGTGGAGAACGTGGGCCTGAGGAAACTCGTGAGCATCGGCAACAAGCTCATGACGAACGAGAACGACGTTCTCGAGTACATCCTCAAGGACGGGGGAACGGCTGTCGTCGGGCTCTACCTGGAGAACTTCTCGGACGGCAGGCGGTTCATGGCCCTTGCGGCCTCGTCGGACAAACCCATCGTGGTCCTCAAGGCCAACAGAAGCCCGGCGAGCGGCGAGATAGCGAAATTCCACACCACCGCGCTCGCCGGCGACGATGATGTGGCCGACGCCGCCATGCGGCAGGCCGGTGTCATCAGGGTGGCCAATTTCCAGGAGATGGTGGACTGTTTCAAGATATTCAGTCTGCCCGTGCTCAAAGGAAGGAGGCTTGCCCTCATCTCGCGGTCCGGCGGCCACGGCGTGTTGAGCGCCGACGCGGCCAGAAGATACGGTTTTGAGTTCGCCCCTCTCTCGGATGGCTTCTTCGAGGGGATAGCGCGGAAGAAGCTCAATGTCATCGCGGCGACGAACCCGCTGGACATCGGAGACGTCTACGACCTCGGCGAATACGGTTCCATCCTCGAGATGGCGCTTCGGGAGGACGAGGTGGACGGGGTCGTCTTCATCGTCACCTACAGCTCCGAGAGTGATGGCGGCAAGGTGAGGGATTTTCTCCGTTTCGCCTCGCGGATCACACCGCTGTATGACAAGCCGGTGGCCCTTTGCGTCGTGACGAACAGGGCGGAATGGTTCGCTGTGAAAGAGGCGGCCGATCTTCCCGTCTTCACCGATGTGGACCAGGCGATGAGGGCCCTTGCGTGGTCGTACGGGCATTGTCTGGCGAAGAGCTGCGGACCCCGTGCGTTTCCGGAAGACTTTGCGCGCCTGGCGTCGGGGGTTCCGCCCGATGACGGGTCCGGCAGACGCTTCCTCGAGCCCGAGGAGTGTTTCTCCCTGCTTTCACGATGGGGTCTGCCCGTCGCGGACCATGTCGCCGCGCGAGACCGTGATGAAGCGCTGGCGGGCGCCGCGCGCCTGGGGTACCCTGTGGCCCTGAAGGCGGGCGAAGGCGGCCTCTTGCACAAGTCGGAGGCGAAAGGCGTGCTGCTCGGTATCGAGGGCCCCGAGGACCTCCTGAATGCCCTCGATTCGATGGAGGCGAAGCGATATCTGATCCAGAGGATGGCACCCCCGGGTCGAGAGGTCATCGTCGGGGGGCGCTTCGACAACGAGTTCGGACCCGTTGTCGTTTGCGGACTTGGCGGAATATACGTCGAGATCCTGGCCGACAGGTCCATTCGGGTCGCGCCCGTGGACGATGAAACCGCCGGCAGGATGATCGCGGAATTGAAAGGCATTGCGATCCTTGAAGGGGCACGGGGCAGAAAGCCGGCAGACATACCAGCCCTCAGGGATGTCATCGTCCGGCTGTCGGCACTTCTCGCTGAGAATCCGCGCATCGTCAACCTCGACATCAACCCGGTGATCGTCTACGATGAGGGCGAAGGTTGCGCGATTGTCGATGCCAAAGTGGAAATGACCGATTGAGACGACCTCGAGTCCACCGGCTGGCAAAACGGTTTGTAAAAGATCTCTTCATATGATACAACCTACCTGAGATATGCCAAACAACCTGCTGCGACAGATACCGAAGGTGGATTCCATACTTGAGAGCGCCGGCTGGGCGTCCCTTGTTTCCGTCTGTCCCGAGCCCATAGCGAAGGATGTCCTTCGCGAGCATCTCGATTCCCTGCGTCTTAGCATACGGGAAGGGCGGGTAGTCGCGGTGCCCTCCATAGACGAGATCGTGACCGCCGTGGGCATAAGAGCGGCTGTCCTCATCGAGCCGGGGCTGAAAAGGGTCATCAACGCCACAGGTATTATCATCCATACGAACCTGGGAAGATCGCTTCTCGCGAGCCGGGCCGTCAATGCCATCATGAGGGTCGCCACGGGCTACTCCAACCTCGAGTATGATATCGAGAAAGGCGAGCGGGGCAGCCGGTACGACCATTGCCGGTCCGTCTTGAGGACGCTTACCGGCGCGGAGGACGCCCTCGTCGTCAACAACAACGCCGGCGCGGTCTTCCTCATCCTCAATACCCTGGCGGAAGGCAAAGAGGTGATCATCTCGCGGGGCGAACTCATCGAGATCGGGGGTTCCTTCCGGATACCCGATGTGATGAAGAAGTCCGGCGCCGTGCTCAGGGAAGTGGGGACCA
>Ga0116149_1005391_pt1 | contig 12005 bp, 10 predicted proteins | sample AD_UKC057_MetaG_FD_89787 | JGI IMG/M metagenome (GOLD analysis project Ga0116149, IMG submission 89787) | Active sludge microbial communities of municipal wastewater-treating anaerobic digesters from USA - AD_UKC057_MetaG | ecosystem: Engineered > Bioreactor > Anaerobic > Digestate | place: USA...
ATATCTGGCTTCGAATTAACAGTTTTCTGCGCTAAACTAAATACAGGGAATATATAGGTCTTTACGTGGATTCAATAAAAACACGGCATGGTGATTTTTGTTGCATATATATTTTAATTCCCGGGCTCCGAACAGGTGTTCGCTGATAAAAGATGATTTTCCGAGTAAAAGCACCGAAACCAACATCTTATGCTGCACTGCATAATTCATGGCTTTACTTTCGATATTAAAAATACTGCCTTTAATTTGGTTATGCCGAAATTTAATATTGAGTTGCTGAAACATTTTATTGGTGAAAAGAATATTGTTTTGTAATTCGTCATTCTTCTCGGGAGTGATAATTTCGACCTCGCGGTGCAGGTGTTTCGACAGAAAGATTCCCCAGGCAACTTTTTCTTTCATTTGTTTCTGGAAATTCAATGGGAAGGCAATGTTCCCAAGGCTTGCGGGGTTGGGTGTGCGTTCGCCGAGAAAAAGAAAAGGAATACGAGAGCGGCGTGCCATTTTAAGTACTGTGGTTCCACTCAGGTATTGTGGATCGTTTTTGCCATGTACACCAACAATCCCGAAAATAACATCTTCTTCTTCGGCTGTACGGCTTATTAATGTACAGTTGCAGCCTTCTTCAACATAGGTATTTACTTTGGCAGCCCCCAACAATTCAATGGACGCTTTCAGTTCACTGATTTTCTTTTTTGCCCAGAGGTATGCATCGGTATTACCCGACATTATCGCAGTATTATGGTCCACAACGTGAAGTAATATCAACCTGCGACTCATTTCGCGGCATAAAAAAACTGCCCACTCTACAGCCTTGTTCCCGGTAGATGTAAAATCGGTATAAACCAAAATTGGCTGAACTTTTTCTGAATGTTTTTGTTTGTCCATGGCGCGAAAATACTATTTTTATAACCGAATTAAAAATATTTACGAGATGGCTTTTACGCGAAATGTGATTGACGATAAAGTGTTGAAAATCACCAATGATGTGTCTTGGGTTGGAATTCTCGATTCCGAAATTACAAGCTTCGATATTGTAATGGAAACCGAATTTGGAACTACCTATAATTCCTATTTTATCGATGCGGATAAAAAAGTATTGGTCGAAACTGCCAAGGAAAAATTCTTTGAAACATATCTGTTAAAAATACAAGAAGTTACGAACCCGGCAGATATTGATTATATTGTGCTGAATCACACCGAACCCGACCACTCGGGAAGTCTGGTGCATTTGCTGAAACTGGCCCCGAAAGCTGTTGTTGTTGGGAGTGGACAAGCGATTAAATATCTTGATGACATTGTTGGACATCCGTTTAAAAGTTTGATTGTAAAAGATGGCGATACACTCGATTTGGGCAATAAAACACTGAAATTTATCGGAGCCCCGAACCTGCATTGGCCCGACAGTATGTACACATACCTTGTTGAAGACCGAATGCTTTTCACCTGCGATTCGTTTGGCGCACATTATTGCGATAAAGCCATGTTTGATGACTTGACCGGACCCTACGATGCCGCTTTTCGTTATTATTTCGATGTGATTCTTAAACCGTTTAGTCGTTTTATGCTTAAGGCTATCGAAAAGATAGAAGACCTGCCCATCGAAATTATTGCTCCGGGACATGGCCCGATTCTGCGTTCTTCGTGGAAAGAAAAAGTTGAACTGTCGAAGCGCATATCCGAAGAGTATATCGCCGAAAATACGCGCACTACCAAAAAAGTGTTGATTGCTTATGTTTCGGCTTATGGATATACTGCCGAAATGGCCGGATTTATTGCCGAAGGAATTCGGTTGGTGGGTAATGTGGATGTTGAGCTACTCGATATCGAAAAAATTCAGTTGGGCGAACTCGATTCGAAACTGGTGGGCGCCGATGCACTGATGCTGGGATGTCCAACCCTGAACCAAAACATATTACTGCCGGTATATAAACTTTTTGCACTGATTAACCCCTTGCGCGACAGGGGCAAACCGGCGGCTGCCTTTGGCTCGTACGGATGGAGCGGCGAAGGTTCTCTCATAATCGACGGGATGTTGAAAAGCCTGAAACTAAATGTGGTTCTCGATCCCAAACCTATGAAGTTCAGACCCGGTAGCCGAAACAGCCACGAGTTAATTGACTACGGCAGACAATTTGCCGAAAAAATACAGGCATAAAAGCTTATTGCAGTTTAATGCTACGCTTGAGTATTTCTAAACTCAGCGGGCCTTCGTTGAAAATTAAATCGAGAACAGACAGGTTCTCAACAAATCCGAATTTGTCCGAAAATACCTGATAATAGGTTTGTGCAACAAAGCCGTTGTCTTCTTTTTGCTGTTGCGACTTTGGATTGATGCCATAGCGGAAATCTGTCGTATCAGGGATTGTTTTCTGAAAGCTTTCGGTCCGTTCAAATATTCTTTCGATTCCAACGATTTCATTACAGGTGAGAATTATTTTATGGTTCAAATCGAAAAGGAATTTTTCTTTTTTTTCGAAAAACACGGCAAAGTCATCCATGTAAAAATCGTAATATGCTGATTTGCGATATGCCGATTTAATTGCCTGATAATGTTCGCGTTGCCAGGCAGAGCTGTAATCAATGGCCACATCACGAATGCAACGACTGTTTTCGTTTTTAACAATGGGTATGCTCAGACTGATTACACCGTTACCGCTCAATATCTGACAGCGGTTTCGATAGGTTTGCCTGAAATAACTTTCTTCCGATTCAATGATAATATGGCTAAATTCAACAATCTTAGAATAGTATTGTATTGGCGGGAAATAGGCTGTGCTGAGAATGACGGGAACTTGTGCCATTACAGGATTACTTTTCCGATGATATACGATGCGGGCACAAAGCCAAAATGCCGCGAGTCGGTACCATGGTCACGGTCGTCGGACATCACAAAATAATAGTCCGACGAAAAACGGTATTCGGTTACCGGCAGAGCATTAATTTTAATCCCTGCAGTCGAAACCTGCATTGCGTTGCCTTCGTAAACCTCGATAATTTTTCGGAAAGCTGCTGCATTCCTGTAATTAAGCATAATGCTTACTTCGGATCGTGGCACAGCAACGGGTCCAAAATAATCTTTATTCCAATCGAAATATTGATTTTTCGGGAAGTAGCGCATCGAAGCATCTCCTTTAGCCAGACTGAGTGGTCGTATGTTGATTACTCCTTTATTTCTGGCAATTTCGGATGCAGTATTTGCATCACAGGTTATGTTATATGCCTTGTTATTCTGAATTTCCTCGATGTGGTAAATGGTTTTTCCGGCCAACATCTCATCAGGACTCATATTGTCGAGACTGAGCCGGTACTCAAAAAACAGGGGGTGCCCTTCGGGAAGTGCCTTACCGTTGACGACAATGTTTTTACTGTTTATTTCGATAATATCGCCCGGTAAAGCTACTATTCTTCTGATAAGGATATTGCGCCGGTCTATTTTTACATCATTAACTTCAACATCATAAAAAGCAATCAGGTCACCGGGTTCGAGCTTTTCGACCGAAGGTAGCAGGGCATTGTAGAACCGATGAATTCCATTCATTTTTTCAATCACTACAAAATGGCTGTCATCGTCGGGCAGATGATGCATCTTAACCGAAACCGGTTTGTAGAAAATAAACAGAATGAGAACAACTACCGAAAATGCTACTAAAAAAAACTTCAGACGCCTCATGCCTATACCGAATGAATTCTTTTAAGTATACGATTCCATCTGATTTTACCGGTTTCTTTATCCTTCGAGAACCAGATTATTGAAGCTTTTCCAACCACATGGTCTTCGGGCACGAAACCCCAGAACCGGCTATCGGCCGAATTGTGACGATTGTCACCCATCAGCCAGTAATAGTTCATTTTGAATGTGTATTGTTTGGTTTCTTTATCGTTGATAAATATTTTATCGCCTTCAACCCGAAGTTTGTTATGCTCATAATAACCAATGATGCGTTCGTAAGGAGCCAGATTGGATGTGTCGAGGGCAATGGTGGCTCCGGCTTTCGGAATCCATAATGGTCCAAACCAGTCTTCGTTCCAGTGGTATGCAGGATTATGCGGAAAAATCCGATAATACCGTTCTCCTTTTGCCCGTGACGATTTCACAACAGAGGCCACATTGTAAATTCCTTTCACTTTTTCGACGCCAGCCTTGGTCAATGGCATCAAATATTCATTAGAAATGGGCACCCGGTATTTTCGGGCGTCCAGATAGCGAACATATTCCATGCCTTGTTGTGTCTGAGCCAGCACATACATATCTTCGTAGTTTATATCGAACGACTTCAGCACTTCGGCATCGAGTCCCTGATTCATGTTGTAGTTGCCTACGGCATCGTTACGCAGGCTTACGTAATAATTAAACTGTTTGCCTTCGTATTCTTTTTGTTTTTTACCATTAATATACACTTCTCCCTCGCGCACTTCGAGCGAATCGCCGGGCAGGGCTACGCAACGTTTGATATAGTTTTCGCGTTTATCTACCGGTCGCACGATAATATCAACGGTGTCGCAATCCCATAGTTCTTTACGCGCGCGCTTGTAATACTCTTCTTCCGATAGCGGTGTTTTACCGGCATTTACGTCATTCATTTTATCACGCATGGCCAGGTCAAGAATGATACTGTAATAGTCAACCGCCTGATTTTGAACAACCACTGTATCGCCGGTGGGGAAGTTGAATACCACAATGTCGTCGCGCTTAATTTCGCCAAAGCCTGTCAGTCGGCGATATTCAGTTTCAATCCAGGTGGTAAACGAAGGAGTTTTCTTAGTCAGCCACAATGTGTGGTGCATAAATGGGAGCGACAGTGGAGTCATGGGTACGCGGGTACCATAGGCTACTTTACTTACAAACAGATAGTCTCCGATCAACAGGGTTTTTTCCATCGAACTGGTTGGGATGGTGAAGGCTTCGAAAAAGAAAATTCTGATAAATGTTGCGGCAATTACAGCAAAGATAATGGCGTCGACCCATTCCAGGGTTTTGCGCTTGAAAGTACTCATCTTTTTGTCTTTCCGGGGTTTCCAGAATGCCCAGCGAACAAACCGTGTAAGGTAAATGTCGATAATCAGCAATTCACCAATCAGCCACCAATAGTTACCAAGCCAAACAACCCACAATACATATAGTGATGTAACCAATGCAAAACTGAAATAGCGGTTTGTTACAAAATGACCGATTTTGGTGTTTTTGAATTTATTCCAAAACGAATTGCTTTTATCTTTTTTGACCACCGGTTTTTTCTTACTTTTCGATTGTATCATACTATTCAGATATTTAGTAAATCTTTCATTTGATAAATTCCGGTTTTACCGGCAATAAAAGCTGCAGCCCTGATTGCGCCAATGGCAAAACCCTTGCGGTTTTTGGCTGAGTGGCTGATTTCGATTGTATCACAATTGCTTTCCCACATAATTTTATGGTCGCCGGTAACTTCACCTTTACGAAACGAGTAAACTGGCAAATCCGATATATCCTGTGAATTATTTAACACCCATTTAACAAAATGCTTGTTGTTTCCGACCAGCTGATTGGCCAGTACCACCGCAGTTCCGCTGGGTTGATCAAGTTTATGAATATGATGGGTTTCTTCGATACGGGCATTATACCCGTCGCTGACTTCCATCAATTTTGCCAGTTTTTTATTAATTTCGAAAAAAATATTCATCCCAATGCTGAAATTGGAAGCATAAAACAGACACCCTTTTTTTTCTTGGCAGTATGTTTCAATTTCATCAAGCTGATGATGCCATCCGGTAGAACCGCAAACCACCGGGATTCCGGCATCGATGCAGGTTTTAATATTTACAGGGGCTGTATCGGGTCGTGTAAACTCAATGGCAACATCAACCGCGGAAGGTTTAAGATTCTTTAGCGAATCAATATTTTCGACATCAAAAATGCAGGCTATTTCGTGACCCAGCGAAGTCGCCATTTCGGCAATCTCTTTGCCCATTTTGCCATATCCGATGAGTGCCAGCTTCATAATCTGTGTAAATATACTATTATAATTTCAACCGCACATTCTTCAAATCGAAACCCCTCAGAAATTCCCCGGTTTTCATATTTTTCTTTCCTTCGAGTTGAAGACTGAAAATTTCGATAAAACCATCGGCTACCGCAATCTGAAACTTGTTATTGTGACTTGATATTTCACCGGTTGCCAATGCGTGTTTTCGTGAAACAAAGCCGGCTTCGCCAATTTTTAAAGTTTTTTGGGTTCCATCGGTTAAAACCAATGTGGTAAATGCTCCGGGATAGGGATATAATCCTCTGATAAAGTTCCGGATTTGCTCTCCTGGCAGGTTCCAGTCGATTCGGCAATTGTCGCGGAAAATTTTGGGAGCCGTTTTTAGCTCTCCCGAAATTTGTGATTCCTGGGGCCTTGGCTTACATTGCTTACTTTCAATCAGCCACAGGGTTTTTACGAGCAAGGCAGCTCCTTCTGTCATCAGTTTATCGTGAAGGGAGCCCGCAGTTTCGTCACGGGATATTTCTACGGGGGTGCTTTCGATGATGCTACCGGTATCAATATTTTCGTTGATGAAGAACGTGGTGACGCCGGTGATGGTCTCGCCGTTGATAATGGCGTGGTTTATGGGTGCTGCACCACGGTATTGGGGCAGGAGTGAGGCGTGCAGATTGATGGTGCCTTTGGGTGGAATTTTCCATACCTCGGCGGGTAACATTCTGAATGCTACCACAACAAATAAATCGGCCTGCAGTTGTTGTAATGATGCTAAAAAGTCAGGGTCTTTTAACCTGACCGGTTGCAAAATAGTGAAACCCAATTGAAGCGCTGCTTTTTTAACTGCTGATTCCGATACCTGCAATCCCCGTCCTGCCGGCTTGTCGGGACTTGTAACAACGGCAACAATCTCATGCCCGGCTTCAGCCAGTGCTTTCATCGATGCAACAGCAAAATCGGGAGTGCCCATGTATACAATTCTCATAAGCGGCTACTTGGGGATTATGCTAAAGGTTTAAATCGTGCCCCAGCTTTTTCTTTTTGGTTTCAAGATAAAACCGGTTGAATTGGTTGGGTTGGATTTCGAGATGAATATTTTCAACAATTTCGAGGCCATAACCTTCGAGCCCTGCCCTTTTTTTGGGATTATTGGTCACCAGTTTAATTTTTTTAATTCCGAGGCATCTGATAATTTGTGCACCCACACCATAATCGCGCTCGTCTTCTTTGAAACCGAGATGCAGGTTTGCCTCTACGGTATCAAGCCCGCTTTCCTGAAGTTTGTAGGCAGCTATTTTATTAAAAAGCCCAATTCCCCGGCCTTCCTGATTCAGGTATATGAGAACACCTTTCCCTTCCTGTTGTATCATTTGCAACGATTTGTGCAACTGAGGGCCACAATCGCAACGCAACGAACCGAAAATATCACCGGTGGCACACGATGAATGCACACGCACCATTACCGCTTCATCGGCAGTCCATTCTCCTTTAACAAGTGCCATATGTTCCAGTTGTGTTCCGGTTTGTTTGAATGGAATCAAGTCGAAATCACCGAATTCGGTGGGCATTTTAACCCGTTGACCTTCTTCGACCAGCGATTCGGTCTGCAGCCTGAATTTAATCAGATCCTGTATGGTAACAATTTTAATTCCGAACTTTTTTGATATTTCGATTAGCTGAGGCAAACGGGCCATGGTACCATCTTCATTCATAATCTCTACCAATGCCCCGCCCGGGGTTAAGCCGGCCAATCGGGTAAAGTCAATCACCGCTTCGGTGTGACCTGCCCGTTGTAAAACCCCATTCTCACGAGCCATCAAAGGAAAAATATGCCCGGGGCGCCCCAAATCTTCAGGCCTGGTTTTAGGGTTAACCAGTGCCGCAATGGTTTTTGCCCTATCGGATGCTGAAATACCGGTAGTACAACCTTGTCCGATAAGGTCAACGCTTACCGTAAAGGGTGTTTCGTGCAACGAGGTGTTTTTTCCCACCATCAGTTCCAGATCGAGTTGCTTGCATCGGGCCTCGGGCAATGGTGTGCAAATCAGCCCCCTGCCATAACGTGCCATGAAATTGACGGCTTCCGGGGTGATGGCTTCGGCGGCAATAATAAAATCTCCTTCGTTCTCGCGGTCGTAATCGTCAACCACAATAAGCAATTTGCCATGTCTGATATCGGCAATGGCTTCTTCGATGGTGTTCAGTTGGCTACTGAAATCGTTGTGTTGGTTTCCAGACATTGGTTTTAACTCCTTTAACAGATTTGAATAAACCGGCTAGTAAGGCCAGGTTCATAGTATAAAAATGAGTGATAAATCGTAAAATCAGATTATGATTGCCTGCTTTTTTAAGCAGGAAGTCTAATGGTGGAATCAGAAAGCTCAGCAGATAAATGCAAAGCAAAACCAGATAGAACACCGACCCAAACGATAATGCTATCAACATGGCCAGTGCCAGTAATAAAAACACAGGACCTAACCAGCGCAGCACTTTGTGCGAAATAAAACTAAAAGCCACACCCGGTGTTCGCGAAAGCAACAGGCTTGAAAAAATTTTTAAATTTTGAAAATCACCGGTTGCAATCCGAATTTTACGACGAAATTCTATTGATAAATCATTCGAAACATCCTCGTAAACCATTGCTTTTAAGTTATTTACTGTTTTAAAGCCCTGCTGAATTACTTTCATGCAAATGTAAAAATCATCGACCAGCAGATTCTGTGGCACCGGAGTAAACAGGTTGCGGCGAATGGCATAGCATCCACCAAAAGGACCCATCATGCTTCCCCAGATGAGGCCTTCCCTGTTTTTTATAATCACTTCCCTCGAGATGTACGATTTTTCCTGAATGCTGATGCCTTCCTTTTTCAGGTTGGTATTTATCATATTGCTATCGACTAATCCGATAGTTTCGTCCTGAAAAACAGAAACCAGTTCATCGAGAGTATTTTCGTCGAACATTACGTTGGCATCCGAAAGAATAAGTATGTCTCCCGATGATTTTTCGACCAGTTGATTGATAATATTCGATTTTCCCTGCCGTGTGAAAAATTCATGAAAGTGAATGCGTTGATCCGCGGCAGCCAGCCTTTCCATAATCGGGTTTGTGCTATCGCTGCTACAGTCGGAACCAACAATGACCTCCAGCTTTTCGCCCGGGTAACGGGTATTAACAATGCTTTTAATTTTTTCTTCAATTACGGCTTCTTCGTTGTATGCCGACATAATAACACTCACGGTTGGTTTCGCAGTGTTGTTCGGGCCATTTGGCCGGCTTCTCTTAGAAGCGAGTAATTTCAATACAAAAGGGTACAGCACGTAAGAATGAAAAACGGCAGCCACACATAGCCAGAATATGATTTGTATTACAATCATGGGCATTGCGAATTATAGAACTCGCTTAATTTTTTTCCAAGCTGATTTCTGTCGTAATGTTTAATAGCAAATTCAATGGCATTGGAGCCTATTTTCATGTACAGGGCTTCATCTGATAATACTTTCTCGATTTCGGCAGCAAACGAGAACTCGTTGTCGGCAACCAAAATGTTTTCGCGATGGGTAGTAGGTATACCTTCGGTTCCAATAGGCGTCGTAACAATTACTTTACCCATAGCCATTCCTTCAACAATTTTTATTCTCATTCCTGATCCTGAAAGCAATGGAACAACCATTACACCAAAAGAGTTTATAAACTGACTGGCTACAGGTACTTCTCCATGGTAAATTATGCCTTCAACGTCGAGTTTTTTTACAAACCATGCAGGTGCATTTCTGCCGGCCACATGAAAATTCAAGGCAGGTAATTTGGCTTTGATTATTGGCCAGCACTGATTGATAAACCAGAGAAGACCTTCCTGATTGGGAACCCAGTCGAGGGCACCGAGGTGAAATAAACTATTGCTCATTTCGGTTCTCATCTGGGGTTTCATTTCGGTACTGTCGAAGCCCGCGGGAAGAACAAAAACCGGTTTTGTATTCCCCATTTTCTCGTAAATATCAGCATCGCGCTGAGTTACCGGTACCAGCACATCATACCGGTTCAATATTTCATTTTTCAAACTCACAATGCGCTTCGCCATGTGTTTCAGATAATACTTTTTGAACGGATTCTTACTGTTATCAGCCGTCCGTTCCCATATTTCATGTTCAATATTATGAGCCCTCAGCGAAATTACTGCGTTGCTGTATTTTCTGATTACAGGGATATAGGGGCACATATAGAGACCTTCAATCTGAACCACATCAAATTGATTTTCTGTGAGAATACTGATTAGTCTGTTCTCATAATCTTTTGTCACAAAGCGGTCGGCAACATAGGGCAATTGGGAGAACAACAGGTTTTTAATCAGGCCAAATAAGCTAAGGTTTGTGTTAATTAAAACCGTTTCAAGGTGAAGTTTACGCTTAACTTCTGATGGTATTTCATCGTCAGATACAAAATGTTTTGGTGTGTTAATTGCCAGAACATGAACACTATTGCCTGCATTAGCCAACGAGTCGACAACGTTGTAAATACCTATGGTTCCACCGTCTTTTGGTGGGTAAGGCATTTTATTTGACAAGCTCAAAATCTTCATAAAGGCTGCACGAAATAACAAAGTTGCGAAGTTAATAAAATTAAGATAACTGCTTCTGTTTTTTTGATTTCCGTTTTATCCTGAACCAGTTTAGCAGGTTGTTGTATTGCTCGTTGCTTATCGACAGGGAGTCGTTCATTGCTTTAATGGTAAGATATATGCCAATCGGGAGCATAATAATTGCCGAGGACCACATCCCCCATATAGCAGGAATAGCCAGTTCGCGGGCCATCTTTTCGAAAGTTATCGAAATAATGTAATACATCAGAAAAACAAAGACTGATACCACAACCGGAGTCCCAAACCCTCCCTTGCGAATAATAGCACCCAGAGGAGCCCCGATGAAGAAAAGCACCAGACAAGCAAGCGCCACCGTGAATTTGCGATGCCATTCAATGTTATGACGTGTAATCCATTTCAGCGACATTTCGACTTCGTCGCCGGTCATTTCGATGTATGTGTTGGCTGAGCGACTGTAATTTAGCGCAAAATCGAGTACTTTATTTTTTTGTGCCTGCGACAGTGAGTTGAAAATACTATCAAAACTCAATGTGATTACCTTATTTTCGTTTTCAATGAGTCCGAATTTTGACACGCCGGTATTTTTCAGGCTATCGAGTTCTCTGACCGGTTTTGGAATTGCTTCTGCCGGTCGGGCCGGATTCTCAGGTGGAATAGGGTTTTTGCGGCCTTTGTATAAGCTGTAGAGCAACAGGTTATTTGCGATATCTAATCTCCGCTTACCTAATGTTCTGTTGAGCGAATCAGTAGCTGTTGTTAATTGCGAAATATTCAGCATTTCGAAGCCATTCTTGAATAAGTCTTCGTTGTTTCGATCTAAACCCAGTCCGTCGAGTGGCAGATATAGGATCTGCTGACCGAATGAGATCCGCTGGTGCGGATACGTGTTCCTTGTCTGTTTCTTATCGAGAGGTTTTCCCAATTCTTCGTACCTTGTTCCATTGGTCAGGTTAAAAATCATATGACTTTTATTCTCGGTAATCTTAATTGAACCTGCTTGAGCGACAGTTACGTTGCGGTTCCCGTTTTTCTCACGGTGGTCGTAAATCAGTATATTGGAAAGGTTTTGATTTTTATCCTTATTCTCGATGCGTATACTGAAACCTTCTACAGCTTCGGTGAAAATTCCGGGTTGCAGATTTATTTCCGGCCTTTTCTGCGATATACTGAACAGGAGTGAACGCATTTTGAGGTTTGTGTATGGTAAGACATTATTGGTAAAGAAAAATGCACCGATTGCAATCACAAAAGTTAGTGTTATCAATGGGTACATTATTCTAATAAGGGAGATTCCCCCCGATTTCATGGCAAAAAGTTCATACTGTTCACCCAAATTTCCGAATGTCATCAGCGAAGCCAACAGAATCGACAAAGGCAAGGCAAGGGGTATCAGAGTAAGCGATGCGTAAAAAAGCAATTCAAGAATGACACCGGTGTCGAGTCC
>Ga0116149_1005400_pt1 | contig 11999 bp, 9 predicted proteins | sample AD_UKC057_MetaG_FD_89787 | JGI IMG/M metagenome (GOLD analysis project Ga0116149, IMG submission 89787) | Active sludge microbial communities of municipal wastewater-treating anaerobic digesters from USA - AD_UKC057_MetaG | ecosystem: Engineered > Bioreactor > Anaerobic > Digestate | place: USA...
AGGAAGATTTTGGTAAATTTATAGAAGGATATGAGCAGGCTTTGAGTTATATTAAAGAACAGAAACCCGAATATTTTGAAGAACAAGATTTAGAAACAGAGGAAGAAAATTAAGTGTTAAATTAATTTAGATTATTTGTTTTTAATTATAGTTTAGAAAATATCTAACTAAAAGATATTGCTTCTAAACTTTGATATTAATTTATCACAGTTGTTATTATTTTTGTTTAATGGGGCGGAGACTTATGATTTTTTCTTAAACCATCTTTTAAAAAACCATTCTTTTGATTTTTTATCTTTTGCATTGTTGCTATTTTCGTTTTTAATTTGGGAAGAATTTACATTACTATATGATGGTCTTTTATTTTGTAAATACACTCTGTTATATAAATAGTTGTTGTATATTTCTATCCCGCCAAGTTCAAAATTTAGAGTATTCCTTAAAGTGTTTCTAGTTAAACTTTCTGTTTTTTGCCCTTGCCCTTGTTGAGAATCATATGTGTTTTTGCTTCTTTTAAATTCGTCTTGGATAGTGCCTATTTTGGAGGAATGGTTTTTATTAATGTTAAATATACTTTGAGTGTATGAGTCTAAATATGATTGCCAAAGTCCTTTTTGCAAAGGAGAGTAAGAACTAAAATCTTTAAAATCAATTTTATTTGCTAAACTAGGTTTGTAATTATAATGAAATCTAGGAGCCTCTATTTCTAGTGTGCCATAGGATTCTTTTATATTTATGTAATTATTGTAATTAGAAAGTTCGTAATAAGTTTTAAGGCTATCTTTTGTTTTTAAGTTTGTCCAACAAGTATTTAACATTATATTCCTAAAATGTTCAAGTGCTCTTGTATTACTTAATTCAAAAACTTGACTATAATATTCAATTTCTATATTAAAATTATGTTCTACACCTTTTTCTTGAGAGGGGAAAAACTTTAATAGTATTATTAACTCACCGTTACTATTAGTTTCTGATTTTACAATTTCGTAATTATTATTAACATATGCACTTGCTTTAATTTTTCCAAATTCTTCAAATGATTCTTTTGTAATATACCATCTGTGTTCTTCTGATTTTGCTTCATAAAAATCTGAGGCATACGAAACTTGTGATTGGTTTACCATAACAGCAATTGCCAAAGCTCTGTTTAAAGCTAAGTTTTTTGCTAAGATACTGTCGCTCATTTTTGGATCGCTAAAACCAATAGCATAGATATATTCACTTGTGTTATAAGGCAAGTCTTGCAACCAATCTGGGGTTTGGTGATTTTGAGCAAAACTTAGATTTGTTATAAAAATTAGGAGTAAAACACTAATGTAACGTTGCATATGAGCTAAGTTTAATATTTTATTTGTTTTGTTTAAATTTAATGTACAATTCTGTAAACATTTTTTTTGTATAAATTGGGAAGTCATTTTTTTGAATCCAATCGTAATAAGCAGTATCTTTTTCAAAAACATGATTTATGTTTTTTCCCTTATGTTTTCCAAAATTTATAATAACATTGTCGTTTTCATCGCGTATTAATCGTCCGGCAAAGTCAACATATTTATTTTGAGATGAATATTTTGAAATGCTTTCTACATCAGTATTTAGATCGTCGTAATGGTGGGTTTGTGCTTTAAAAACTTCATAAGTTGCTTTTATATCGGCTTCAGCTGAGTGAGCATTTTCGAGTTCTTTATTGCAATAAAATTTGTAGGCAGCTTCTAAATTTCTAGGTTCTTTTTTCATAAAAATTACCATTACGTCAATAAAATTTCGCTTTTTTAGGTCAAAATCAGAACCTGCTCTTAATAATTCTTCTGCTAAAAGAGGTATGTCAAATTTATTAGAATTGTAACCAGCAAGGTCGGAATCGTCCATTAAGCTTACAATTTCTTTTGCTAACATTTTAAAAGTAGGAGCATCTTTAACGTCATCGTTAGTGATTCCGTGTATTGCACTAGCTTCGCTTGGTATGTTTATTTCTGGGTTTATTAAAAAAGTTTTAATAGTTTCATTTCCGTTTGGAAAAACTTTTAAAATAGAAATTTCAACAATTCTATCTGTTGCTGGATTAATACCTGTGGTTTCGAGATCGAAAAATACAATCGGTTTTTTTAGTTTAATATTCATAGTATAAAATATATAGTGAGATAAAAAAGGGGCATAAAGCCCCTGATTATTTATGGTTATGAAAATTAATTGTTTAGCATCATAGGCATTAATATCATTAAAACATCTTCGTTTTCATTTTCGTTATCTTTAGGTAAAATTATACCTGCACGTGTTGGGTCTGATAATTCGAAAATTACTTCTTGAGTTGAAATGTTGCTAAGTATTTCCATTAAGAAGTTAGATTTAAAACCAATTTTCATATTGTCACCAAAATATTGACAATTTATAGTTTCGTTACCTGCAACAGAATAGTCTGTGTCTTTAGCACTAATTTCTAAAGTGTTGCCAGTAAATTCTAAGCCAACTAAACTACTTGATTGGCTAGCAAAAATCGAAACTCTTTTTAGAGAAGAAAATAATTCTAATCTATCCACAATTAATTTGTTTGGATTATCTTTAGGAATAACTGTAGCATAGTTTGGATAAGTTCCTTCAATTAAGCGGCAAATTAGTTTTGTGTTTTCAAAAGTGAATAAAGCATTTTTGTCATCAAAAGTTAGTTCGACATCAGAAAAAACTTTAGGTAAAATTCCTTTTATAAGATTTGCTGGTTTTTTGGGCAATATAAAAGATACTTCTTCATCTGTTTTTAATTCTTTACGAGAGTATTTTACTAACTTATGAGCATCTGTTGCAACGAAACTTACTTTATCATTTTTAAATTCAATAAGAATTCCATTCATAATTGGTCTTAGTTCGTCATCTCCAGTTGCAAAAATAGTAGAAGATATTCCACCGTATAAAATGTCTGGCATTATGTCAAACTTCTTTTCTTTTTCCGATTTAATAGAAGGAATTACAGGAAAATCATCACCTAATTGACCAGTCATAGAGAATTGCCCATTTGAAGAAGTAATGTCTATTTTTTGTTCTTCAACATTAATTTGGAAAGTTAATGGTTGGTCTGGCAATTCTTTTAAAATTTCTAATATTTTTTTAGTGTCTATAGCAATACTACCTTCTCCTTCGCATGAAGTGAGTTCTATTTTAGTTTGAATGGTAGTCTCTAAGTCACTACCTGTAACTGTTAATATACCGTCTTTAATATCAAAAAGTAAATTATCCAAAATTGGAAGAGCGTTTTTGCTAACAACAACTTTGCTTACTAATTGCAATTGTCCTAAAAGGTTGGCGCTTGATACTACAAAATTCATATTCATTCAATTTTAATTTGTGGTTAAATTTAATATATTTTATTATATTTTTACTTATAATACTAAGTTTTTTATGAACAATCTTTGTTAAGTATTTTAATAATCATGTTCTTCTGTGTTTTTAATAAACTCGTATTTGCCTCTTGCTATGGGGTCTATAACATAATATTGTAATAAAACAACAGTTTTATCATCAAGGATTCCATATAAATAATCTATGTCCCATTCGTATAAGTTTCCTTCGTCATCTAAAAGTTTTGTTATATTTTGTCTTAGATATGTTTTAAAACTTTTTGTGTTTCCATGAATGTCTTCAATGGTGTATTTTGCCACAAATGGAAGAACCGAAAGGCTGTCGTATTTTTCTTGTTGTAAGGAATCAGAAATATAAGCATCGAAGCCAATTAGTTTGCATGATGAAATATAAGTTTTTACTTTTATTGTGTCGAAATCGAATTTAACTTTACTTCCATTTATTTCTTTTAAATCAAATTCATTATTACCTTTACTAATTGCAATAAAAGATTCATCAGGCGAATTTGAATATTCTACTGTAACTTTGGCAATGTCCTGTACTTTGTAATTAAAAATAAGTTTTTCTTTCCATTCGTTTGGGTTAGTATTATATCTTACATTTAAGAAACCGTTAAATCCAGGAATTCTCACAATAAACGGCTGGTCAGAGCCTTCCATAATCATGTATGAGCCAATGTTGTCATCTGTAACTCCACCTATATAGTAAGTTTTTGAAAGTTTTCCATTTTGATATATTTCACATTTAACACCACTAACTGATAAGTCTTTTAAAACTTTGTCTAATTTTGAATTAGGAACAGGCGAACTAACTTCAATTCTGTAAAAAGTTTCTAACAATAGGTTTGTCAAATCTCTTCTTGCTACAAAACTTTTATTTGCTTCCCAATAGCCATCTTTTCTTTCTAATAAAACAGTATTGCTGTTTTTGTCGGCAATAAAAATTTTATCAATGCTTGCAGTATCTTTAATTGCAAAATCTCTGTAAGCAGGTTGACTACTTGTGTTCTGAAAAAAATATATACTTGCAGTAACTATAACTAAAACTAAAACTATTATGAGTAATATTAAATTTGTTTTTTTCATTTTTTAGAATAAGTTTTATGAATTTTTAAAGGTTTTTTGTTAAATTTAATTTTTCTAGAAAAAAGAATAACAACACCTATTATAATAATAGACAAAATAGGAAGTGTTAAGTTAAAATAAAGCCAGTGTTGTTTATTTTCTCGAAGTTCGGCTTTATTAAGTTTTCTAATTTTGATTTCCCTCATACGTAAGGATATAAAATCATCGTCAGCACATAAATAATTAACACAGTTTACAAAAAACTGGGTATTTCCTGGCGTAAATTGTTCGGGATAATATTTGTCAGCACCCAAGGGATAGGGTTGTTGTTTGTTTCCCATTACTCTAACTTCGTTTCTAATAAAATCTCCGTCTGAAATTACTATCATCTTAGTTTCTTCACTTTCTGGAATAAATTTAAAATCTGGATTGTTTGCAAATTCATCTGATAAGCGATTTACGAAGTTAGATCTAAATTGCCCTTCCAAAAGAACAGCTATTGGCAAGTTTGGTTTGTTAAAAGTTTTTAATTCTGGTTCGTTTCTCATTATTTCTAAATTTACCTCTACAGGGTGAGTCATGGTTTTAGAAAATTTAGAAGTTCTTAAAAGAATGGTTTTCTTAATTTTTGGATTTTCTCCAACAGTATCTATGGAGCTAACAAAATGTGTGCGTATGATATCTAAGTTTTTTAATAATTGATGATTTAATAATGTGTCGGGTACAATAACTGGAAAAAAGGGCCAAGGTCTAGACTCAAATTGTGGTTTTCCGTCAACTGTATTAACAGGAATACTTAAACAAGATAAATCTTGAATTAAATCAGGGTTGATTCTAACACCATAATTAAATAATTGGTCGTCTAAGTTTATATCGTTTAGCATTGCCATTTGCATTGGTTTAGTACTTAGAGAATCCATATCAATTTTCATCCATTCTACTAACCATATCATTTTACCACCTTGCATTATGTATTGATCCAAGATAAACTTATCTCTTTCTGTAAAATATCCTTCTGGCTTAGCAACCACCACTACATCATAACCGTCTAAAGCATTTAAAACTTGATTCATAATTACTCTGTCGATGTGGTAATATTTTGAAAGAGAGGTCATTATGTCGTAAGTTTGATATTCTGAAAGCTCTTTATGCCCATCTAGAAAAGCAATTTTTTTGAGTTTGTCGTTTGTTAACATCCAAATAGCATGGATAAAATCTCTTTCTAATTCAGTTTCGGACAAACCTACATAATTGCTTCCAGAACTTAAATTGTTGTTTATTAAATTTATTGGAAATTCTTTTTCTCCATATTTCAAAAGTGCTCCAGCAAAAATCATTTTTTCACTTCGCCCCATATCTTGTGATTGGCTAATGTAAGTTGGGCTTAGTCCTTTTTTATATAATTGAAAATAAATTTCTCGGTTTTGTTCAGAATTGCCTTCTTCGAATGGGTTTTTAAAAATAACTTCTATTTTATTTGAATATGATTTAAAATTGTCTAAAAATTCTTTAACAGTTTTTTGGTATCTTAGCAATTCAACAGGCAAATCATCTCCTTCTAAATAAACATCAATAATTATTTTGTCTTCTAAATCATCTAATATTTTTTTTGAAGTGTCAGTAATCGAAAATCTTTTTTCTTTAGTGAGGTCAAGCCTAAAAAATACCATTGACGACAACAGGTTGAAGACAATGATTAATACCAAAATTAATATCGCTTGAAGTATATTTTGTTTTTTTAATGTCGAGCGAGAGGTTTTATTTTTTTTATTATTGTTTTCCATACTATTTACCATTTACGACTTTCTAATCTAAGTTTTGTAACAAAAATAAATATGCTAATTACCGATAAAAAATAAACGACATCGCGACTATCAATTACTCCACGACTCATAGACCTATAGTGGTCGTTTATTCCGAGTGAAATAATAAAATTTGAGAGTTTTCCCGAACTTATTAAATATGAAAGATTTTCAAAACCAAGAAAAAATACATAACAAAATAATAATCCGAGTAAAAAAGATATTATAATATTTTTTGTTAATGAACTTGCAAATATTCCTAATGCAGAATAAATAGCTGCTAAGAAAAACAATCCTATATAAGAACCAAAAATAGCACCGAAATCAACGTTGCCGACAGGATCTGCTAAAAAATAAATTGAAAATAAATATAGTAGAGTAGGAGCTAAAGCCACTAATACAAGCACAACACTAGCCAAGTATTTGGCAAAAACAATTTGAAATTCTGTTAATGGACGCGTTAAAAGTAATTCCATAGTTCCAGACTTGTATTCTCCTGCAAACATATTCATAGTAATTGCTGGAACTAAAAATAAAAATACCCAAGGTGAAATTATAAAAAGGCTATCAATATTTGCCATTTCGAGGTCAAAAATATTGAAAACTCCTTTAAATATCCATAAAAACATTGAGTTTATTAGCAAAAAAATTATCACAACAAGGTATCCTGTTACTGAGCTAAAAAACTCTTTTATTTCTTTAAAAAATAAAGTAAACATCAAGTAAAATTTTAAAATTTTGGTTCACAAAATTAATTAAATTAATTGAATCTTAAAATGCGATATGATTTTTTATGTATTTTATTTTATTTGTGAGTTTTTTAGAAGTTCGTCATAGAGTAATTTAACATCATTTACTAATCTGGAATAGTGAAATTTATTTTTTACAAATTCCCAGCCCTTTAATGACATTTCTTCTCTTAGCTTGTCGTTTTCAATTAAAATTAAAAGTTTTTCGGCATAATCATCAACATCATCATTTTTACAAAGTAAACCTGTTTTACCTTCTATTATAATATCTTTAACTCCACCTACGTCTGTTGATATAACTGGGATGCTAGATGCTTGAGCTTCAATTAATGATACAGGAGTGCCTTCGTTAAATGAACTTAATGCTGCAATTTCCGAACCTGCAAAAACTATGTCTGCATCTTCTATCCAAGATGTGAAAATGATGTCGGGATTTGGTTCTGTTTTTTCGGGTGTAGAAACATTCAAATTTAAAGAATGTGCTAGCTCAACAAATTCATTGCGAAGAGAGCCGTCTCCAACAATCATAGCTTTAACGTTCTTATTTGTTTTTTCTTTAACTTTAGCAATAGATTTTATAAATAATGGGTGGTTTTTTATTGGCACTAATCGTCCAACACTTGAAATTACAATGTCATCATCTTTTAAGTTATATCTTGTTCTAAATATTTTTCTTTTTTCCTGTAAATTTTCTTGAAATCTATTTAAATCAAATCCTAATGGAATTATTCTGAACTTTTCTTCTGGAGCAATTTTATGAATATTACATAATTCATCTTTTTGGATAGGACTAATGGCTATTATAGCATCAGTTTTTTTTGCTAAACTTTGTTCCAAGCTTTTAAATAAAGATGTTGCTTGTTTATTAAAGTATGAGTGGAATATGTGTCCATGAAATGTATGCACTATAACTGGTACTTTTAAACTTATGGCAGCTCTTCTTCCTAAATATCCAGCTTTTGATGCATGAGTATGAACGATATCGGGTTTGTAACGTTTTATTATGTTTTTAATTTTTGCATATGCTATTAAATCATTATATCCAATTTCTCTGCTCATTTCAGGGATAGTAATTGCATGGATACCAAGTTTTTTGATGATATAATCAGAACAAGCTTCGTCTTTAGTGTTTGACCCTCCAACCAATAGAGTGTCATAGTCAGGTGCTAAGAATTTAGTGAGGTAAGCAACATTGTATGTTGGTCCTCCTAAATTAAAGCGATTAATAATTCTTAAAACTTTTGCCATAACTTACATATGTTTTGTCCACCATTTTTGAAAAACTATAATTGCCCATATTTTTGCAGGACTATCGTGTGGGTTTGGAGAATTGAGTTTTTGCTTGAGACTTGAAATTTCTTTGTAATTAAAAATTCCTTGCTCTTTTATAAAATCTTCAGATAAAATTTTATCCTCAATTAGATGTTTTAAATCTTTTTTAAACCACATTAGCAAAGGAACTTCAAAACCATGTTTAGGACGATTGAAAATTTCATCAGGAAGCAAATCGTTAAATGCATTTTTTAAAATTCGTTTTCGACTTGTGGAATTAATTTTAAAATGTGATGGTAAACTAAACGAATAATCAATAATGTTTTTATCCAAAAAAGGTGCAAATATTTTTAATCTATTTCCTGCCGACATTGTGCTAACTTTGATAAGCATATCGCCTTGCAAAACTAAATTCATGTCGGTTAGTAATACGTTATTTATATCTTTTAAACAAATATCTTGATTTATATATTTGTGTTTTTTTGCTGAAAACTGAGAGTAATCAATTGGTAATTTTAAAATATTTTTTGCGTATTCTTCTGTTCCAATAGTTGCCCAAAACCAATATCTGTCGTTAGGATTAAGCCCGTATCCAGTGGCAAACCTATCTAATTGTCGTGCTAAATTTGACATTTTTGAGCTTCTAGATTTTGGAACTATTTTCCAAATTGGATTTAACCCAGCTGCAATTTTTTCTTTTGTACCAGGATAGCTAGCTTGAAAATGTGCAGAATGCTTGTTGTAGCCTGCAAACATCTCGTCAGCTCCATCTCCACTTAAAACTACAGAGCTATGTTGACTAACATGTTTACTTAAAATATTTAAAGCAAGAGCAGAACTATCGGCAAACGGTTCGTCAAAATTATCAAAAGCGGAGTCAATATTATCTAACAATTCTTGGTTTGTAATTTTAAAACTAGTATGATTGGTATTATATTTTTGTGCAACTAATTCAGCAAATTGGGTTTCATCAAAAAAATCTACATCTTTATATCCAATAGAAAAAGTATTCAAATTCTTTTTAAACTTTGAGGCTAAAGCTGTTATTAAGCTAGAGTCAATTCCACCCGATAAGAAGCAAGAAGCATCAGGGTGTTTAGCTAAGTTGTCTTCAATTGCATCACTTAACAATTGTCTTAACTTAGAAGAAGCTATTTCAAAATTGTCATAATTTTCAGGATTAAAACTTGGTATTATTTTATAATAGTTTTTAATTTCAAATCCTTGTTTATTAATTTTTAAAAAACTGCCGTATCCAAGTTTATTTATATTTTTAATGATACTTACATTTGGTAAAATATAGTTCAATTGTAGGTATGAGAATAATGCGGCAGAATTAATTTCTTTTGTAATATCAAATTGTAAAATAGATTTTAATTCTGTTGAAAAAATAAATTTTTCATCATCTTTATAAAAGAACAAATTTTTAAAACCTATGTAGTCTCTGCTAACAATAAGAGTGTTTGTTATTTTATTAAAAAATGCAAATACAAAGTTTCCATTTAGTTTTTCAATAATCGATTCGCCATGTTCTATTAAAAGAAAAAGTAAAATTTCGGAGTCAGTTTTTAATTTAATTTTATCAGTATTATTTATTAGATTTTTTAAATTTTCGGTATAAAAAATATCGCCTTCAAGTAATAAGAGGTAGTTTTTATCATCGCTTATTACAATATTGTTTTGATTTTCAGCGTGTTGTGTGTTTTTTAAATAGGCAAAAGCAATATTGTCTTCAATAAATAAATTTGGTTTTTCATTTTTATTCTTTATTAAAGCACTAATACTTTTTTCTAAATATTTTGAATATTCAGTACTAGCTTTATCAAAAGAAAATATTCCAGCAATTCCGCACATATAAAGTTGTTGTTAGTTGTCGTTTGAGAACATTGGATCCCAAGGTGGTAGTAAAATTGGCTTTTGGTCGAAAAGTTTTAAAGTCTTATCGTCAATAAATTTTTTATTTACAACAACTCTAAACATATATTCATCAAACCATTCGTCAGTGAAGGTTAAATACCCATTATGTCCGTGACTGCTTCCCCATGAATTTTCAAATTGCCATTTTGTTGGTTTGTCGTCTTTGTCTGTATCGCAAGCCATTAGCAACATTGCATGAGCAGAACCAGAATCGTAAGTTTTAATTCTTGCTGCTTTATCCATTTTAAATTTAGTACCTAATAAAGCTTCAAAATTATAATTTTTAACATCTAATGTTCCTTCAGCACTGTAAAGTTGTTTTCCTACATCGCATGAAGCGTAAAGAGCTTCGTTGTTTTTAATGCTATTTAAAGCAAAAGTTTTTATTTCATCAGAAGGTAGATTTAAATAAATCCAGTTTTTACCTTCTAAAACATTTCTGTCAAAATCAATTTCGTAAACTTTATAGTATTCTCTTGTTGGGTCGTTCATAAACATGTAGTAATCCTCGGTATTATAATTTGGAAAAATTTCTTTAAAAAATTCTTGAGGAGTATATGTTTTTGCTTCTGAAATATTATTGTCTTTGTCAACAAATCTGTATGTAAACTCTGTAGGTGGCTCGCCAAGGAAAAGAACTAGTATTCTGTAAATTTCAGAAATCATTTCCATTTTAGCAGATTGTAGTTTTTTGCCAGTAATTCCTTGTCTTCTTATTTCTCTCAACTCCAAGCCGAACTCTCTAAGTTTAGAGCTTAGTATATTGTTAAGCCAGCGTGTGTTTTCAGAATGGAAAGTTTCTGGCATTACAGTTTTTGGAACAAGTCCATATTTATTAACTAAATTTGCAAAAGAGTTCCACACACCTCCGTCTGTGATAGGATCTTTAAAAAACCAGTCAACTGTTCTATCGTCCATTTCTTTATCATGATATTTTAAAACTCCTTCGAGAAATAAATTTGATTTTTCTAGCATGTCGTAGAAATATAGATAGTTAGTAGAAAATTCAAAATTTGATAATTTTTTCTCATCAATAAGTTGTGGTCTAAGAATATTTAAACCTGTAAACATCCAACAACGTCCAGAAGATTTTTGGTCTGTAATTCCTTTAACTTTGACTTTATATTTAAAGTCGTGAGTTTCTTTACCAACAACATCTCTGTTAAGAGCTAAATTTCTAATGTCGTTGTTTGTTAACGCATTTCTAATTGCAATATCATTTTCGGCTTTTTGAGAATAATTGCTTCTTATGATATTTAAAGTGTTGTTGTCTAAATTGCCTGATTGTGCAAAAACAACTTGAGCTAAAAAAAATAAAGTTAAAATTGATAGTGTTTTTTTCATCTTATTTTTTATTTATAAATCAAATCTAATTAAATAAATACAACAATAATTATTAAATAATGTTTTAAAGTTTCTACAAAGATATAATTTTTTAAGTAATAAAGCATTTTTATTAACATAAAATCTGTTTTTTACAGTAGTTTTTTGTTTTTTTTGCAATTATGGTTTGATGCCAGAATAGTTGTAGTACTCAGATTTTTATACGTTTATTGTATGTTTAATCGATTTAAACTAATTTTTGAAAAATTAATATATTTCATAAAAAATGAAATCTGATAATTGTTCATGTTCTTCGTCAAATTTCATTACTATTCTAGAGGTTAAATTATCAACCCAAGTATGTATTTCTTCTATTGTGTTTAATTGTTCGAGAAACTCAAAGTCTTGATCTTGAACATCTTCAAAGTGGTTGAAGTGTAAACAAATATCTTCTTTAAAACTATCAGCATAATTATCTTTAACATCAGATAAATATGATTTAAGAGCTTCTATTTTATCGTTAA
>Ga0116149_1005401_pt1 | contig 11998 bp, 8 predicted proteins | sample AD_UKC057_MetaG_FD_89787 | JGI IMG/M metagenome (GOLD analysis project Ga0116149, IMG submission 89787) | Active sludge microbial communities of municipal wastewater-treating anaerobic digesters from USA - AD_UKC057_MetaG | ecosystem: Engineered > Bioreactor > Anaerobic > Digestate | place: USA...
AGGATGGGCGTGGCCAACATCATCAACCAGGAGCGCGACCTGGAGGTGGTTGCCGAGGCCGGGACCGGTACCGAGGCCGTCGCGGCCTACGAGCGCCACCGCCCCGACGTCGTCCTGCTCGACCTCCGCATGCCGGTGATGGAGGGGGTCGAGGTCGTCCGCCGCATCCGCGAGATCGACGCGCAGGCGCGCGTGGTCGTGCTCACGACCTACGACACCGACGACGAGATCGCGCGCGCCCTCAAGGCCGGCGCAAAGGCGTACGTCCTCAAGGACATCTCTGCAGACGACCTCGTCTCGTGCATTCGCACGGTGCTGGCCGGCAAGACCTACCTGGCCCCGGCCGCCGCCGCCAAGCTCGCCGAGGGGGTCACCCGCGTCCAGCTCACCCCGCGGGAGATGACGACGCTGCGGCTCCTGGCCGATGGAAAGGCGAACAAGGAGATCGCGAGCGAGCTGCGCATCAGCGAGCGGACCGTCAAGACGCACCTCGGGCACCTGTTCGAGAAGCTGGGGGTGACGAGCCGCACCGAGGCGCTCAAGGTCGCCGGCCGCCGCGGCCTCGTCCGATTCGAGTGACGCGATCCGCCGGGCCGTGCATAATGCCGCCATGCACGCCCTGACCCCGCTGCTCCTCGTCCTGGCCCTCGCTGCCGTTCCCGCCCAGCCCTCCCGTCCGCCCGCGCCGGTGGGCGCGAAGGCCGACTACCACGTTCACGTGAAGGGGGGACTGACCCTCGAAGGCGCGCTGCAGCGCTCGCAGGAAACCGGCATCACCTACGGCATCGTCGTCAACGGGGGTGTGGGGTTTCCGATTCAGGACGACACGGGGCTCGAGGCGTTCCTGCGCGAGACGCGCGGCAAGGCGGCCTACGTCGCCTTCCAGGCCGAGGGGCGCGAGTGGGCCGGGCTCTTCGGCCGGGCGACGCTCGAGAAGTTCGACTACATCTTCACCGACGCGATGACCTGGACCGACGACAAGGGCCGCCGCATGCGGTTGTGGATCCCCGGGGACGTCGGCCGGATCGACGACCCGCAGGCGTTCATGGACATGCTGGTGGATCGCGCGTCGGGGATTTTCGCCGGTGAGCCGATCGATCTCTACGTCAACCCGACCTACCTGCCCGACCAGCTGGCGCACGACTACGACCGGCTGTGGACGCCTGCCCGGATGAAGCGAATCGTCGCCGGGCTCGCCGCCAACGGCATCGGGATGGAGATCAACAACCGGTACCGGATTCCGAGCCTGGCGTTCGTCAGGCTGGCGAAGCAGGCCGGGATCAAGTTCGCGTGCGGGACCAACAACGCCGGCGCCGACGACCTGGGCCGCAACGAATACTGCGCTCAGATCATCGAGGAGGCCGGCCTCGGCCCCGCCGACTTCTGGACGCCGCCGGCGGAGGGGCAGAAGGCCATCCAGCGCAGGCCGCGCACCGGTGGCGCCCGGCACTAGCAGGCCGCTGAAGAACGTGCGCGTTCGCGCGTCACCCGTCACCCGCTCACGCCTAGCTCAACCGGCACAAATCGGTTAGCCCGACTCCACCACTCTCCTGCTCAGCCTCATCCTGGCGGATCCCAGTGCATCTGGGATTGACTCCGTCTCGCCTCGGCCATACCATTTTCCGTCCCTAACTCCTTCGACTCGATCGCGTCGCTCTCGGCGTCGGCGTTGTGGTTCTTGCGTCGCACCGGCCCGGTCGGACTGTACGCGTTTCCCGGAACTTCCCCTCTTCTCGAAGGAGGTCGCCCCGATGCCAGCGAAGCGTTCGTTCCCGCCGCTCGTGCTCGCCGCCCTCGTCGCGCTCGCCTGGCTCGCGCCGGCGCTACCCGCGGACGCCCAGGCCACACGCGCCACGCTGCTCGGGACGATCACCGACCAGAGCGGCGCCGCCCTTCCAGGTATCACCGTCACGGCCACGGAAACCCGGACCAACGTCTCCTACGACACCGTCACCAACGCCACCGGCAACTACACGTTCCCGAACCTCCCCGAGGGCGTCTACAACGTGAAGGCGGCACTCGAGGGCTTCAAGACGACGGTGCGGGAGGGCGTCCGGGTGGCGCCGAACACCAGCGTCCGCATCGATCTCGCGCTCGAGGTCGGAGGTCTCGAGGAAACCGTGACGGTCACCGGCGAGACACCGCTGCTGCAGACCGACCGCACCGACATCGGCCGGACGATCGAGAGCATCCAGGTGTCGGCCATGCCGCTGTCGTTCAACAGGAACTTCCAGGGCATGATGGCGACGGTCCCCGGCTCGACCCGCCCGTACCGGCCGCACTCGGAGTTCTTCAACTCCCAGGACAGCCTCTCCTCGGAGGTGAACGGCCAGTCGCGGCTCGCCAACAACGTGCAGATCGAGGGCCTGGACAACAACCAGCGGACCGGCCTGCTGACGGTGCTCATTCCCCCGGCCGAAGCCATCGAGACGGTGAGCGTGACGACGAGCAACTACGACGCCGAGTTCGGCCGGGCCGCGGGCGCCGTGACGTCGGTGACGCTCAAGTCGGGCACCAACACCCTGAAGGGCAGCGCGTTCTGGTTCGGGAGCAACGAGAAGTTCAACTCGCTGCCGGCGTCCACGCACTTCTCGCCGGCGGCGTCGCGGTCGAAGCCGCCGACGCGCTACAACCAGTTCGGCTTCACGCTGGGCGGTCCCGTCCGCAAGAACAGGCTCTTCTTCTTCGGCGACTACCAGCGGACGCAGGATCGCCTCGGGTCGGCGTACCGCTTCGTCGTGCCGACGGCCGCGTTCCGTAACGGCGACTTCAGCGCCGCGCCGACGAAGGTCTACGACCCGGCAACCGGCGACGCCGCCGGCAACGGCCGGACGGAGTTCCCGGGCAACCAGATCCCGGCCGACCGCATCAGTCCGATCGCGATCGCGATCCTGAAGAACATCCCGATGCCGAACCTGGCCGACGCGGGGCTCGGCCAGGCCAACTACCAGGTGAACAGCTACCGCGACAAGAACACCGACAGCTTCGATACGAAGCTGAATTACGCGCTGAACGACTCGAACCAGTTCTCGTGGCGCTTCAGCTACCAGCGTCCCGAGATCACCCAGCTCCCCGCGGAGGGATACGGGAACTGGGGCGGGCCTCTCGGCGGCGGGTTCATGGCGACCGGCACCAACATGACCTACAGCACGGCCGCCAACTGGACGCACACCTTCTCGAACACCTTCCTGATGGAGGCGCGCGGCGGCACCAGCTACTACCACAACGAGGCGCTGACCACCGCGCACGGCGAGAAGCTGGCCGAGCAGCTCGGGATCCCGGGCGTCAACCTGGACGACTGGACGAGCGGGCCGCCGGCCATCAACATCCAGAACGGGTTCTCGAACCCGATGATGGGCTACGTCAACAGCCTGCCGTGGGACCGCTGGGAGCGCACCTGGGAGTTCGCCACCACGCTGACGAAGATCCGGGGGAACCACACCGTCAAGTTCGGTGCGACCTGGCGCCACAACAAGGACAAGCTGCTGCAGACGCAGGACAACCAGGGGCCCCGCGGCGGCTTCACCTTCGGCGGGGCGCAGACCGGGTCGCCGGCCGACACGGCCGCGGACAGCGGCATCGCGAACGCCTTCGCCTCGTTCCTGCTCGACCGGCCGAGCGGCATGGCGCGCGACCTGAAAGTGCTCGACGACGTGGGCTCGCAGCACTGGGCGTTCTACACCTTCGTTCACGACAAGTGGCAGGCGACCAGCAAGCTCACCGTGGACCTCGGGCTGAGGTGGGAGTACTACGACCCGATCGTCGGCCTCGCCGGCAAGGGCTCGCTGTCGAACTACGACCCGGCCACCAACTCGCTGCTCGTCTCGGGCTACGGCGACGTCGCCGACGACTTCGGCATCAAGCGCGACTACAACAACTTCAACCCGCGCCTCGGCCTCTCGTACCGGGTGAACGAGAAGACCGTGGTGCGCGGCGGCTTCGGCGCGAGCACCACGCCGTTCCCCGACAACCGGTACGCGTTCAACTACCCGGTCAAGCAGAACAACAGCTACCAGCCGCCCAACCCGTACTCGGTGGCGGGATCGATGGCCGCGGGCTTCCCCGCCCCGACCTACCTGACGATTCCCGACAACGGGATCGTGGACGCCAACCTGGTGAAGGCCTCCTCGCTGTTCCACGTGCCGAACGACCTGCAGCAGGGGTCGCTGTACTCGTGGAACGTGGCGTTCCAGCGCGAGCTGATCTGGGGCCTGACCGGCGAGGTGGCCTACGTCGGCAACCGCAGCAACGACGTGCTCAATCGCTTCCCGATGAACGCGGGCCTGCAGCTCGGCGCGGGCGTCGACGGCCAGCCGCTCTACGTGAAGTACGGCAAGACCGCGGGCGTCGAGAACCTCGCGTGGAAAGGTAAGACGCGGTACAACGGGCTGCAGCTCAAGCTGGACCGGCGATTCCGGGGCGGGTGGCTCGTCACCAACTCGTACACCTACGCCAGGTCGCGCGACTACGCCAACGAGAACGGAGGCGTGAGCACGCCGGCCGACATCGAGCGCAGCTGGGGCTACTCGAACTTCGACCGCCGCCACGTCTACGTCTCGACCTTCGTCTGGTCGCTGCCCTGGTTCGCCGAGCGGGAGCAGGGCTTCCTGCACTACCTGCTGGGCAACTGGCAGCTGTCGGGGATCTTCACCTACCAGTCGGGCCAGGTGCTCGACGTGACGGCGGCCAGCTCGGCCTCGCTGAACACCCCCGGCAACACGCAGCGGCCCAACAGCTCGGGCGCGCCGGCCATCATCGGCGACTTCGGCCCGGGCAAGTACTACTTCGACACGTCGGTGTTCTCGGCGCCTGCCGCCAACACGTGGGGCAACCGCACCCGCAGCATGGGCGACCTGCGCGGGCCGCGCTTCACCAACCTGGACGTGAGCGTGGCCAAGCAGTTCGGGCTGGGCGGGAGCCGGATCGCGCAGATCCGCCTCGACGTCTGGAACCTGCCGAACACGGCGCACATGAACAACCCGAACACCTCGTTCGGCAGCTCGACGTTCGGCCAGGTGACCTCGGCGTACAACGAGCGACAGATGCGCCTGAGCGCGAGGTTCCTGTTCTAGTTACGTTCCCGTCACCACGCCGCCATCCACCGAGATGACGGCGCCGGTGACGTAGGAAGCGGCCTCGGAGGCGAGCCACACGTAGGCGTTGCCGATCTCCTCGGGGCGGCCGAGCCGCCCCAGGGGGGTCTTCGACACCATCGTGTCGAGCACCTTCCCGGGCATCTGACGGACCATCTCCGTGCCGATGAACCCGGGCGCCACGGCGTTCACGCGAATGCCGTGGCGCCCCAGCTCGCGCGCCCACACCCTCGTCATGCCGATGACGCCCGCCTTGCTGGCCACGTAGCTGGTCTGGCCGAAGTTGCCGTAGAGGCCGACCACCGACGAGGCGTTGAGGATCACGCCCCCGCCGGCCCGGATCATGTGCGGGACGACCGCGCGCGCGCAGAGGAACGGCCCCTTCAGGTTGACGTCGATCACCGCCTCGAACTGCTCGTCGCCAAGCTGGCCGGTCAATGCCCCGTCCTTCCACTTCACGAGCAGCCCGTCGCGCAGGATGCCGGCGTTGTTCACGAGCACGTCCACCCGGCCCCACGCCGTCACCGTCTCCTCGACGGCGCGGTTGACGGCGGCCGCGTCGGTGACGTCCACGGCGGTGAACATCGCGTGGCCCCCGGCCGCCTTCAGCTCGTCCACCAGAAGGGCGGCCTGCGCGCCCACGACGTCCCAGGCCGCCACGCGCGCCCCTTCCCTGGCGAAGCACGCCGCGGTTGCCCGGCCGATCCCGGCTGCCGCGCCGGTCACGATCACCACCTTCCCCGCCAGCCCCGTCTCGATCGCCATACTCCCTCCGCCTGCCGATTCCAATTTCGATTCCCATCCCACACTGCACTACTTGTCCACGTCAACCACAGAGGCACAGAGACACGGAGGCTCGTCACGACCCGCCCTTCAATGGGCCATCACGAACGCCAGCTGTCACGGCGTCAGCCAGCGCCAGGATGTTCGCGGGCGAGGTGGCGGGCGGAACCGCGCACGCGGTGCTCAGAATGTAGCCGCCGCTCCGTCCCGCCACCGACAAGCACTCCCGTGCCGCGGCCCGGACGCCATCGGGCGTCCCGAGAAGCATTGTGTTCACCGGGTCGATGTTGCCCTTGAGGAACACGCGCCCCAGCGTCCGGCGGCGCGCGTCGGCGAGATGCACGGTGCCGAGCGGCGGGGGATCGAGCGTGTCGATGCCGTTCGTGCCGCTCTCCATCATCAACTCGAGCCGGTCGCCGATGGCGCCGCAGGTGTGCGTGTAGATCGGAACGTCGTGGTACCTCCGCACGGCGTCGATCACCTGCTTCTCGTACGGCAGGACGAACTCCCGGTAGTGGGCGGGCGAGATGAAGCCGGCGCCGGCGAAGGCGGACGAGATCAGGATGGCATCCGCCCCGGCGGCAGCCTGCCCGATTGCAAGGGCAATGGCTGCCGCCGTCAGCCGCTGGAGGCACGCGCGAACCTTACCCGGGTCGGTCATCAAGGCCATCAGCACCGACGCGTGGTCGGCCAGCTCGAACAGCTGCGTGAAGGGCGAGAAGACCTCGCCGTGCACCGACACCTCGCCGGCGTGCCGTCGCACGTAGGCGATGGTGTCGTACTGGTAGGAAGGGAATGCCTGGACGGACCGCGCCTCAGCGCCCGCCACCCCCTCCTCGAACCCCGGCACGGACGGGTAGCGCACCCCGAGCGGCCCGTGCGGCTCCACGTAGAAGAGCGCCTCAGGATCGATCTCCGCGAACGGCGGGCGGAAGCGCGAGCCATCCTGGCGAAGAACCCACGGAAGATCGTCGTGCGGAAAGACCGTGGACCAGCCGTTCTTCCAGCGGATGACGCTCTTGCCCTCGTCGCGCTCGATGGAGCGTGCGTGCCGGCGCCAGCCTGGCGGGCGCCCCGGCAGGTTCACCAGGATGCCGTCGAAGCGGTAGCGCCGCTGGAGCGCGATCAGCGCCTCCCCGAATCCCTCGCTCGAGAACCAGGTTTCGAGCGGATCGACCCCGGCGTGGAGGAAGTAGTGGCCGATGGCCAGCTGGCACATCACCGGGACCCGATCCGGCTGGCCGAGCCGCATCGCCACCCGCATTCGCTCGCGACTGGTCATCTCCTGCCTTCCGCCCGCCCCAAGCCCGTGAGCCCGCCTTCGCCAAACGCTCGCTACTCTCGCGGCTACGGCGGGCAAGCCCTGAGCCTTGAGCCGTGAGGCGTGAGCCGTCTTCTCAGCCCGCGTGGTCGATCGGGAACTCCTTCCCCGACCAGGCGAGCACCGACGTCCACGGCGCCGGCGGCCCGCTCCAGAATTCGTCGGCTTCCGGAAGGCCCAGCGGCAGCAGCACCGCCGCGCACAAGTACAGGCTGCCGGTCGAGATATACCGCTCGCCGATGACCGGCTGGTGCCCGCAGACGCCGATGTGCAGCCACCCGTCAGTGTCGAACGTGCCCGGTGCCTCGAGCGATCGCCGCATCGCCGCCGTCAGGGCCGAGCGGACCGAGCAAGGCGTCAACCCCGCCGGCAGCGCGTGCCGCAGCGCCACCTGCGCCAGCAGCTGGAACGCTCCCGTGCGGTAGGCGAGCGACCTCCCCACGAGCGGCCAACTGCCGTCGGGTGCGATGAGCCGTTCCTGGATGGCCGCGTAGCGCTGCGCGCGCCTGGCGACCGGCCCGGCCAGCGCCTGCCACGCGGGGGAGGTGCCGCCGCACGCATCGAGCACGTCGAGCAGCATCGGCTGGATCACGAAGCTGTTGTAGTAGTCCCAGTGGAGCTCCGGGCCGTCGCCGTAGATGCCGTCGCCCTTGTACCACTGCTCGTGCTGCCGCAGCGCGTAGTCCACGCGCACCCGGTCCCATCGCGCGCCCATGCGTGCAAGCGCCGCCTCGACCGTGGCCGAGAAGAGGAGCCAGTTGTTGAACCCCGGCTGGATCGCGCGCGTCGATTCCAGGGCGGCGACGAGAGAGGCCTGCGTGGACGGCTCGAGCGCCTGCCACAGCGCCCGCGGGGCGCGAAGGATTGCCTGCGCGAGGAACGCGGCGTCGACGAGTGGTTGGCCCCCCTCGGTGAAGTTCAGCGCGTCGGGTGAAGACCGGTCGAGGCCGACGCCGAGGGCGCGGCGGGCAAGGTTGGCGTACCGCGCACGCGCAGCCCCCTCGGCCGTGGTGTCGCCACCCAGCTCGAGCCACGGCGCAATCCCGGCCAGGAGCCGCCCAACCGCCTCGAGGTGGGTCACCGCGCGCCGGTTGGCCGGCCCCTCGACCGGCATCCGCGACCTGAGCGTTCCCGCGGCGAGGTTCTCGAGCACCGGGTCGGCAAGACGGCGAAGCACCGTGATCCACCACGCGCGTTCCGCGGCACCGCCGGCAACGGCGCCGCCTTCCTGCGCCAACGTTCCCGGCTGCCGCAGCCCCATCGCGACGGTCCCGCTCGCCGCTGCCAGCTTCAGGAAGGTTCTCCGAGGAGTCAGCTCCCGCATGCCCGCATTGTGCACGTCCCGGCCCGGATATTCACGAGGATCTCTCGCCCTGGCCCGCATCTTGATACACCTTCCTGGTTGCGCGTCGTGCGGACGCGTCCTCCATTTCCCTTTGGATTGAGCACATCAGAGGAGGTAGGCCTCGTGAACGGCAACCTGAATGGCAAGCGCATCGCGATCCTGGTCGAGCAGGGATTCGAGCAGGTCGAGCTCGTCGAGCCGCGCAAGGCCCTCGAGCAGGCCGGCGCAAGAGTCGAGATCGTCTCACCCCGGCAGGGCAAGGTCCGCGGCTGGAACCACACCGAGTGGGGTGACGAGGTAGGGGTGGACAAGCCCCTCGATTCGGCGCGCGAGGCCGACTACGACGGCCTGATGCTGCCGGGCGGCGTGATGAACCCCGACAAGCTGCGAATGAACGAGAAGGCCGTGCAGCTGGTGCGCGCCTTCTTCGACGCGGGCAAGCCAATCGCGGCCATCTGCCACGCCCCCTGGCTGCTGGCCGAGGCCGGCGTCGTCGGCGGCGTCCGCCTGACGTCGTATCCCTCCCTCAAGACCGACCTTCGGAACGCCGGCGCCGAGTGGGCGGACGAGGAGTGCATCGTGGACCGGGGGCTGGTGACGTCGAGGAAGCCCGACGACATCCCGGCCTTCAACCGGAAGATGATCGAGGAGTTCGCCGAAGGGAGGCACTCCGGCCGCCGCACCATGACAGCGGGAGGCACGCGGTAAGAGGCCTGAGAAATGGGGCCTGGCCCCATTTCTCACTCGTTGGCTGCCTACCCAAGCAGCGCCGCGAACTGGTCGGCCGCGAGCGGGCGGCCGAAGTGGAAGCCCTGCGCCTCCTCGCACTGCTGCGCCCGCAGGAACTCCACCTGCACCCAGGTCTCGACGCCCTCGGCAATCACCCGCTGGTTGAGGCTCTTGCCCATGCTGATCACCGCCGTGATGATCGGCGACCCGTCCCGCGGCGCGATGTCGCGCACGAACGACTGGTCCACCTTCAGGGCGTCGATCGGGAACTGCGTCAAATAGCTCAGGCTCGAGTAGCCGGTCCCGAAGTCGTCGACCGCGAGCCGCAGCCCCATCGCCTTCAGCTCCCGCAGCACCTCGGCGGTCTCGTCCACGCTCTCCATCAGCACGCTCTCGGTCAGCTCCAGCTCGAGGAACCGCGGCTCGAGCCCCGTTTCGTCCAGCGTGCGCCTCACGCGCTCGAGGAAGTTCTTGCTCCGGAACTCGAGCGCCGAGATGTTCACCGCGATCGGCACGGGGTGCAGGCCTGCCGCCTGCCACTCGCGCGCCTGGCGGCACGCCTCGTGGAGCACCCACTGCCCGATCGGCACGATCAGGCCGCTGTCCTCGGCCACCGGCACGAACCGCTGCGGCGGCAGCAGCCCCCGCACCGGGTGCTGCCACCGGATCAGTGCCTCGGCGCCGATCATCCGGCCCGTCTCGAGGTCAACCTTCGGCTGGTAGTAGAGGAGGAACTCGCGCCGCTCGATCGCCCGGCGAAGGTTCCCCTCGAGCGCCTGCCGCTCGACGATCCGGGCGTTCATCTCGGGCGTGAAGAACTGGTAGTTGTCGCGCCCGTGGTCCTTCGCGTAGTACATCGCGACGTCGGCGTTCTTGATCAGCGTGTGAACGTCGGCGCCGTCCTCGTCGTACACGGCAATCCCGAGACTGGCCGTGACGTACAGGTCCTGCCCGTCCACCTGGTGCGGCTGCGCAAGCGCCGCCACGATCTTCCCGGCCGCTACGACGACGTCTTCCCGGTGCCGGACCTCGGAGAGGAGGATCACGAACTCGTCGCCCCCCTGCCGGCTCACCGTGTCGCTGGCCCGCACGGCGCCCGTGAGCCGCGACGCCACCGACCGCAGCAGCCGGTCACCCACCGCGTGGCCGAGCGAATCGTTGACGTGCTTGAAGCGGTCGAGGTCGAGGAAGATCACCGCCAGCTTGTGCTGGTGCCTCTGGGCCGAGGCGATGGCCGCCCCCACCCGGTCCACCAGCAGCGTGCGGTTGGGCAGGCCGGTGAGGGCGTCCCGCCTGGCCAGCCGCGAGATCTCCGCGTAGAGCGCCCGCTCCCGGATCAGGTGACTGCGCTCGGCCTCCGCTTGCTTCCTCGCCGAGATGTCCCGGACGGCCGCGATGACGACGGTGCCCCGCGCGGTCATCAGCGGCGACAGACTGATCTCGACCGGGAACTCGCTGCCATCCCTTCGCAGCCCGTACAGCTCGGGCCCACTGCCCATCGGCCTGCGCCGCATCCTGCGGTTGTAGCCCAGCCGGTGGCCGACGTGCGCGTCCCGGTACACCTCGGGCACGAGCACCTCCACTGGCTTGCCCGTCAGCTCCCCCGGCGCGTAGCCGAACAGCTGCTCGGCCGCGAGGTTGACCCTGACGATCGTGCCGGCCTCGTCGGCGACGACCAGCGCGTCGGGAGCCGCCTCGAGCACGTCCCTCGCCGAAACACCGTCATCCTCGCGCACGAGACCCGTCGCTCCGCTGGGCTTTGGCCGCCTCGTCATCGCGCCGCCGGGTCCATCCAGAAGACCTCCCAGTGGTGGCCGTCCGGATCGTAGAAGCTCCAGCCATACATGAAGCCGTGGTCCGTCGGGTCCATGGCGTGCGAGCCCCCCGCGGCGACGGCCTTCCCCACCAGCTCGTCCACCTCGGCGCGGCTCCCGCAGGAGAGCGCAAGAAGTGCTTCCGTGTAGCGGGACGTGTCAGCCGGCTCTCTCTTCGTGAAGGTCCGAAAGAAAGGCTCGGCGAGCAGCATGACGTACGCCTCGTCGCTGAGGATCATGCAGGCCGCGTTCTCGTCGGTGAACTTCGGATTGAAGCGAAAATCGAGGGCGCCGAAGAATTCCATCGCCCTCTTCAAGTCGCGCACCGGCAGGTTGACAAACAGCTTGCGCGAGGACTGGTCGGCCATCGTCTGCGTGCTCCAGGTCGTTCAAGGCCCGCGGCAACATTGCAGCGCGGAGCAGACGGGCCGTCTTTCACGATTCGTGCCGATCGCGCACAGGCGGGACGCCTGTGCTACTGGGTCCCACAGGCGGGACGCCTGTGCCACTGGGCTCCACAGGCGAGACGCCTGTGCTACTAGGCCCCACAGGCGGGACGCCTGTGCCACTGAGTTGTCACTGCGTCTCACAGGCGAGACGCCTGTGCTACTGGGTCACTGCTCGAAGAGGCGTGCGATCTCGTCCCGTGCCGGCAGCTCGAGCGGCTGCGTCCGGCCGGCAAGCGAGATGACCCGGCCTTCGGGCGCGGCGCGCAGTTCGGCGACCACGGCGGCGGGGATCGACAGGTCCTGAAGAACATCGAGAACGGGGCCGGCGTCGGAGGCGCGCGTGGCTGCCAGGAGCGCGCCCGAGGCGATGAGCCGAAGCGGATCGACGCCGAGAGCGTCGCAGATCGCCCGCGTCTCGGGGCGGATCGGGATGCGATCGCCGTCCACCGAGATGCCCAGCCCGG
>Ga0116149_1005405_pt1 | contig 11990 bp, 3 predicted proteins | sample AD_UKC057_MetaG_FD_89787 | JGI IMG/M metagenome (GOLD analysis project Ga0116149, IMG submission 89787) | Active sludge microbial communities of municipal wastewater-treating anaerobic digesters from USA - AD_UKC057_MetaG | ecosystem: Engineered > Bioreactor > Anaerobic > Digestate | place: USA...
GAGACGCCGCACCACGAGCAGCAGCGCGACCACGACCCCGATGAGCACGCACCAAATCAGCGGCCCGCCCCGTTCGCCTCCGCCGAAGCGCTCCTGCCAACTGAGCCCGTGCAAGCGCTGCTCGGGTCCCAGGGTCGCGACGTTCTTCTCCGCCGCGAGGAGTTGATCCGCCATCAGACTCAAGTCATAGCGGGCGGCTCCGGCCGACGGGTGGCCGTAGTACAGCCACAAACCTTCCGTCTCCTCCGATTTGAAGAGGATGCGGCTGGCCGGGCGCGCGAGCTCGAAGCGGTCGAGTTGGAGGGGGGGGTTGTCGCCGTTGTCGGTCTCCAGCCAGAGGGTATCGGTTTCGGGTGCCGCGACGAAGTCGAGGCCCAGCCGCCGGGCGGGTTGATCCGGGGTGTGACGCCAGGTTGCGCTTCCCAGAGAAACGCGGTGGCGATCGCCCCGTTGGCCGGCGCGATCCTCGTGGAGCGACACCGTCCGGTCGAACAAGGGTGTCGGCGAGGCGCAGGTCAATCGCGCCAGGGGGAGGCGCGCGTGCGGCAGTCTCAATCGCCAGCGACTGACACGCGGTCGTTTCGGATCCGGCACGAGCTGCGCTTCGGGCGTGAGCGATCGTCGCGAGAAGCCGGCTTCGAGGACATAGGGCACCTGGTTCGTGCCGCGCAGCAACCGCAAGTCCGCCAGTCCGGCCTGGGCGTGGGAGAGCACCGACAGGTCCAATTCCAGTTCCTGCGTGCCCGGTCGCGTCAGGACCACGGCGCGGCGGTACTCCCACGCCGCCGTGTCCAGCGGCGCGGCCGTGTCGGCCACTGTCGGCAGCGTGGCAGGCGGACGGTACGCGAGGTTGGGGCGGACGGTCAGCGGGCGGATCGACGACAGGGGCACGGCGCTCAGATTCGCGCTCAGAGCGGCGACGTCATAGCGCGGGGCCGCGCACGAGGCATTGCCCAGCAGCAGGCGGTACGTCCCCGCCTCCCCGGCGCGGAACACGAGATGGACCGGACGCCAGTGCAATCGGACGGCGTCGATCGTCAGGGGCGGGCTGTCCTGGTTGTCGATGCGCAGGACAATTTCACGCGTTGGGACAGATCGTTCCACCTGGATCGTCTGGTTCGACACCGCCCCCACGGCCTCGAAGTCGATTCGGTAGATGGCGCCACGCGCCAGCGATGTCTCGCGCACCGCTCCCTCGATCACCTGCCGCGTGCTGAGCGCCACCTGCCGAGCGAAGACGGGGTCGGTCACATCGAGATCGACGGCAGCCACCAACAGGTGCGCAGCGGGCAACGCGAGGCGCAGGCTGGTTTCACCCGGACCCTCGGAGGCCTCAAGCAACTCGGCCACGACGGTCTCGCATGGAGACTCGTCGGGCGTGGCGTGCAGCGTCGCGCCCGTGAAAGGCACCGGGAGCGACCGGCGGTCATCCACTGTTACGCGCAGCCAGCGGAAAGCCGTCTTGGCCAATGGCACCCGGAGTTCGGCAAGCCCCGGCGCCTGCCGGAAGATCGGCTGGCCCTGACCGATGATCTGCCAGGTGGCGCGGTCGGCGGATCCTTCCACCGTGGCCGCTTTGATCCAATCCGTCGCCGGCGTCGCCAACTCGATGCTATCGAGCGGGACGGTCAAGCCGGTCTCGATCCACAACACCGTCGCGGCGGACTCGATCGCCGCGGTGAAGGAACGAGCTCGTTGGGCGATGGGCGCCGCTGCTTGAGAGCGCTCGATCACGTACGGGACTTCGCGACCGGTCGGATCAACGAGGCGCAAGTCTTCGAGCATGGGGCGGGCACTCCCCAGCGTCTCAGCCGGCAGACTCACCTTGAGGAAGCCAGCTTGCGGGATTGCCAGCGATTGCTCGAACCGCCAGTCCGTGGATAGATCGCCCGCCCGCAAGACCACCGTCCCGAGCAGGCCAAGGACCAGGGCAATCCACGCCGCTGGGCGGGCGACCAAATCGTTCGAACGCCTCGCGTTCATTGGGACGCGCTTCCGGCGTGTTCGCCCGACGGTTTAGGTTCCGAGGCGAAGAACCGCTGATACAGCACCGACGCGAGAATGGAAATGACCGCCACACCGAGGAACGCGCCGATGCGGTACAAGGCTCGGATGGCGAGCAGATCGTGCAGGAAGAGCTTGAGGAGCGTGATCCCCAGGAGGGCCAGCCCGGCGTATCGCACGGCGCGCAGATGTTTGCCGACGCCCACCACCAGCAAAGCCAGGGCAAACAAGGCCCACCCGATCGAAGAGGTCATCTCCCGGGCAAAGCTTCCGGAGAACTGGAACGTCAGCGCCGCTCCTTCGGAAAAGTAATCGGCAATCTCGATATTGAGCAGTAGAAAGGCCAGCACGGTGCCGAGCGTGTACAACAGTGGCGGGACCGACTTGCCCCAGAGCAGATGCCGGGGCGGTGCAAGCAGCCGCGCCCCGGCGAACGCGCACGCGGTGACGATTCCGTACGTGTACAGGTACCAGTTCCAGATGCGGGTCGTGCTGGGCGGGTGGTAATCGAGCACGGCCGGGTTGAGGGCCAACCGCACGAATGCGATGACCAGCAGTGCCACCCCCAGCCCGCGCAAACCCGGGTGCGGCAGTCGGCGAAACAGCCAGAGCAACGCCACCCCTTCGAGCGCCCATCCGACCGTGATCCATTGCTTCTCGAACTGAATCGGGAAGATGAGCGTGATGAAGAAGAGCGCGCTGCCGCCGAACCAGGCCAGCACCGCCGTCCGGTTGGCCGCCTCGCTCGCCCAACTCCGCGCCACGGCCGCCAGGGCCGCCAGCATCGGGATCGCGAACGCCGCCGGTAACAGGCCCATGAACTCGTTGGGATAAGCCTGTTTCACCGCATCGTGGATCAGGAAGAAATGCAGCGGCCCGGCCAACGCCGCCGTTGCCCACGGTAAGACCTGTTTGGCGAACACCCGACGGAACACGAACGGAAAGGCGATGAACAATGCCGTAAACCCGACGTTCCATAGAATCGGGACGACGGCGGCGGTTGGCGTAAAATGGTTCGCGTGCCAGGCGTATTCGAGTGGGAGCACGGACGCCAACCCAACCGGCGCCAACGCCGGAAGATCCACCGCCCGCGCCAGCCCCAGGAGCAGGACCAACATCAAGAACGCAACTCCATACACCGGCGTCGGGTCGGTCAACGGCAACCGGACCGCCATCAAGATCAACAGCAGGAACGGCAGAATGGCCGACAGCGCCGGGATCTGGGCGCGGGCCTCGACGCCTCCGCCCAGGGGGCCCAGGAACGTTGGTGTCTCCGGCCCCACAACCTTGCCTCCGCCGCCGGCGGCGGCTTCGAGTCGTGCGAGCATCTTCTCGCCCCCGTAGAGTCCGGCCAAGAAAAAGAACAGCGCGAAACCGCCAACCACAAGCAGCATCGGCGGCAGGCTAGTAAGTTCCGCCGGCGCCTGGACGATCCAGACACCCGCAACCAAAAGCGTGAGCACCAACACAGCCACCACACCCAGCACCGCCCCCGTCACCAGTGCCAGGAGAATCGCGGCGGCGTCGACCAACAGCACCGTCCCCCACAAGAGCCAGCCCGCCTCGAGGCTCCGCAACAGCGGCCACAAAACCAGAATGAGTGCCGCGGGCGGGAACAGGTGCCCCCACCAGGCCGGGGCGGCGCCCGGACGCACCCGCTCGAGCACCACCGGGAATGCCGCATGCACGATGGCGAACAGGAGGTACCCGCCCAACGCCCAGCCCAACAGTTCATGAGTGAGGTAGCCGGTTGTCCACGCAGTGAGCACCAGGAACGCCGCCGCCCCCGCTGCCAAGTGAGTCAACCCCAACCGACCGTTGAGCAGGACCATGGCCAGCACGGGCAGGTCCGCGATCAGCAAGAAACTGAAAACCACCCCGGGACGCGCCGCCAGTTCCCGAAAAAACAACAACCAGAACGCATACGCGAATGTCGCGCAGGGCAGCGCCAGGGCGGACCCCGTGAGCCACGGATTGCGGTGCGCCGCCTTCTCACCCCAGACGAACGCGCCCAGGAAAAGCAGGTTGAACGCCGTCAGGATGGCGAACGCGATCCACACCTTGCCCACTGTGAAAAACTCGTGCGTCCAGCCAATGAGCGTAAGCAGCGTGCCCACCACCCCGAAGACGACCAGGAAATACCAGCGCCGCTTCATCGCCACCGCCACCAGGCCGGCATCCAGAATCGCCACGTACCCGAACAGGCCGAGCGGGTTGTCCACCCCGGTCGAGAGCAGAGGCGGCGTGAGAAAGCCGCCGACCAAGCCGAGAATCGCCACGACGAGCGCGTTCAAGCGCACGGCAAGGAGAAAGGCCGTCACGGTCACCAGGACCATGAGCGCAAACGTCGCCGCCGCGCCGGTGAAATGGTAATAGGCGTGGCAGGCGAAACTCACGGCATAGAGGATCACCGTGCCCGTAGCGCACAGCGTCTGCGACGTCGCTTCGTACGCCTTGCGTTTGAGCACCATGCCGCCGACCAAGAGACCGATCCCCGCCACAAATCCCAAGGCCACCCGCATTTCGGGGGGGATAAGGTTGTTCTCAAACGAGTACTTGATGAAGAACGCGACCGCGAGGAACAATGCGAACCCGCCGACCCAGGCGAAAAGGTTCACCCCCATGAACCGCTCCCAATCCACCTTCAGCCCCGGCGCAGGCTTCGCCTCGGGCGCCGGCTTGGGCGCCGATGGCGTCGATCGGACACCGGCCAAAGCCGGCGCAGACGGAAACGCGGGTGGGGTCTCTTGGCCGCCGGCACGCGCGGATACTGTGATGGGGCGTGGTGCGAGTGGCGGGATCACCGGGGGGGCGGCGGGCGCCGCCGTCGCTCGGCCGGATGCGGGAGCCTCGATCGGCGCCGGCGGCGTCACGGGGGCCTGGGCCGGACTGATGGCGGGGGCGGCCCCCATGGCCGGTTCGCCGCCGCTCACGACGCCTCCCCGACTTCCGAGGCGTTCGAAGTCGGTCTTCACCTTTCCCAGTTCGAAGCGGAGAATGTCGAGATCGCGGCTCAATTGCTCCGCACGACGCGCCAGACGCGATGCGGTGATGAGACAGGCCAGCGGCACGCCCAGAACCCAGCAGACGAGCAATGCGGCGAGGAGTTCCACGGGCACAAGATACAGGCAGGCGCAGGGAAGGCGAATCGAATCTTTTCGCGCCTGAATCGAGTGGGTCAATGTCTCTGGCTCCGGCTCGCGGCTGGGCTGCCTCCATCCCTACAGAGAAATTCGTGGGATGTGAGACACCGTCACCCTCACCCGCGTGGCAGTTATTGTGCGAGGTCCGCCCGCCACATGGGCGGTGAAGGGGTGTGAGACATGCGGGTCAGGGAGTGGCTGCCTGGAGCCGGGCCAATTCGAGGAGCAGGACTTCGAGTTGGCGGTAGTAATCGTCTTCGTTCAACTTGGACTTGGCGTCGCGGAGGCGGAAGAGTTCGAGTTCGAGGGCGTCGCGGCGGGCGCGCGACTCGGGGGTGAGGGAGGATTCCCGGGGGCTGGGAACCAGGTGGATCTGGTGGGCACGGGCGCCGTCGACCGCGGCGCCGGAGTGCGCCTGTTTGATCGCTCGCACGCCGCGGAACCACTCGAATGGAGTCCCGCGGCCGTCGCCGTTGTCGTCGATGAGCGCGTGCTCGGTGGCGAGGCGTCCTTCGGTGTTGTACCACTCGGCGACCCGATGCGACGCGGTGAGGAAGGCTTCGAGCAGCGAGGTTTGGCCGTCCTGATCCAGATCGCTTTCGGGTGCAAGGATCGCTTCGGCTAGGAAATCGCCGAGGCGGGCGAAGTTGTGCTCGTGTCCACTCCGTGTGGCGGTGAGGACGACCCGGTTTGTTGCGCTGAGCCTGGCGAGGAAGGGCGCGCTCGCAGACGTCGTGTTCACGACGATCAGCGGCCGGGGACACGGCTTGAGCCAATCCGCCAGATCGGTCGCGGTGAGGTCGGGTCCGCGCAGATTGTGCCGGGCTTCTTTGCCGTCGAAGGTGCCGTGTCCGATCATGACGATCCAGAGCGGGGCGACGCCGTTGGTGGTTTCGGATGTCAATGTCTGCCTGAGGCGTTCGAGGTCGGTGCCGTTTGGAGCCGGGTCGGTGCCGATGGGGATGAGACGGGCGCGCGCTTTGTCGGCGGCTGCGGTCCAGAGAGCGGCCTGGTGCTGGAAATTGGTGGCGTAATCCGGGGTGCCCGCGGCGCCGACGACGAGAACGAGCGTGGGTGTGTTTGTGGGAAGCCCGGTTTCTCCCTTGAGAACGTACTGGGTCGATGAACCGGTTTGTCGCGGTCCCGCATCGCGGGATGAGTCGGCGGTGATTCCTCCCTTTGGCGGAGCGAGATGGCGCGGACTCATCCCGCGATGCGGGACGGCTACACCATGCAGGGCCTCGCGGAGCTCGGCCCTCCGAGAAGGATCCACCTTGCGAATGGGATTGTCCATGGCAAGCAGCGGTGCAAGGAGCATGAGGGCGAGGGACAGGCAATGCGCGGGGTGCATCCAGAGGATTGGCGACGCGGGGCGCCGTTTCCATCGAAGGCAAGGGGTCATCACGGCCATCCTTTCCATCGGCGCAGGCCCCATTCGGCCAGGAAACAGGCGAGGGCGAAAGCGAACAGCCAGGGCGTGTGCCAGACGGGCCGCGTGACCGCTTCCATGACCGGGGCGCGGCGGGCGGGCAGACCGCGCGCGAACTCGGCCAGCTTGCCCAACGGGACGATTTCGCCGCCGGTGCGTCGGGCAATGGACTCGATCAACGGCACGTTGGGATCGATCGAGCGGAACTCGTCGGCGGCGAGATCGGTGTTCCAGCCGGCGACGGCCCGACCGGCTTCGACGCCAACGAGGTTTGTGACGCAGGCTGTGGCCCGGTATCCGCCGTTGTGGCGGGGCACGTATGTGGCCTCATACAAACCAGACTCGGTCGTCGAGGGCTCGGCGCGCAGCCGGATCGGGCCGGCGATGGGACTGATCGCGGCTTGGGGAGATGGGGTGTTTGAAGGCCCTTGGCCCGCGGGGTCCTGCGGTCCGGGATCACCGTCCTTGCGGAGCTCGTTCGTGAGGGCAGCCGGGTGTGTTTGGGCGGACCCGGGCTCGACTTCGATTGTGACGGAGGCGTCGTCGAGCGGTTGAAACCGCGCGTCGCGCGCCCGGACTTCGAGGCGGACGGCTTCGGCGGGCTGGTCGGCGGGCGTCTCGATTGCCAATTCGACCGGACGCGGCACGTCCGCAACGAGCCAGCGCAGCAACTGGCGCCAGGTTCTTTCCATGTCGTTGCGGGCGGATGCGTCGCGCATGCCCCAGCGCCACACATCGCCCACCATCAATGCCGCGGTGCGTCCGCGTCCGAACCGCTGGGTGACGAGGGCCGGGTGTTGGGCGCCGTGTTCGTCGGTGGCGGTTGCGATGATGCGGGCGCCGGGTTTGACCGATCGGACGCTGTTCAGGACGTGGAAGGCGGGCATTGTCTGGCGTTGTTCCTTTTCGGCGGTCTCGGTGTCCCGCAGCCGGGCCCAAGGTTCGAGCCAGCCTTCGCGCGCAAGGTCCCATCTGAGGGTGGGCGGGTTTTGCGGAGAATCGAGGCGGTCGAGGTAGACGGGGAGCATGTCGCCGATGGGGGTGCGCTGGTAGCCTCCGTGGTGGAAGGACTCGGCGCCGCCGAGCATGAGGAGGCCGCCGCCGCGTTCGGAGACGAACTTCGCGATCAGGAGGGCCTGGTCGGGCCCGAAGAAGGCGGCTTCGAGGTCATCGAGAACGAGAGCATCGAAGCCGTAGAGTTCCTCGGGCGTGCGCGGGAAGCCGCCGCGCAATTCGAGTTCGTCCCGTGTGTTCAGGCGCACGAGAACGGGCTCGTCGTATCGGGCGGCCTCCTCGCGCGACTGGTCCCCGAACCCGCGAAACAGGGGATTGCTCGTCTCGCCGGCGCGTCCGCGGAATTCGAATTTCGGCTCGCGCAACGCCACGCGCATGAGGGCCACGAGTTGGAGCTGATCGTCGGTTTCGAGGGCTCGATTCAGGAACTTGTATTCCCAGTTGGGCCGGCCGGCGACGTAGAGGATGCGGTGCGGCTCGCTCCGGCGCTCGACGGGGACAGTGCGCGTGTTGTTGACGAGTGTGGCTTCGCGCGTGGACGGGGCAGCGGTTGGCGCGGCGGAGGCGGCTTCGAGTTCGCTGCTGAAGCCGACTCGGACGCGGTAGAACGAGAGGCCCGGTTTGTCCGGGCGGAGTTGGAAGCGGCAGGAGAGCGTGTCGTTGTCTTTCCGGGCGCGCACGGTTTGCGCGCCGACTTCGAGTCCGTCGGGACCGAGCAACTGGGCTGTGACAGTCTCGCCGCGCGATCCCGAGGCGGCGATGTCGACCTGGATCGAGACGGGGGCATCTTCGAAGGCCGTCTGGCTGACATGGACTTGGGCGATCGCGAGGTCGCGGGCGGCGCCGGGCCGGCCCAGGACGACGGGGTAAATGGGCGGCAGGCCGTCGAGGTTCAGCGAACCCTCGAGCGCGTCCGTGGCATTCCCGTCGGTGAACAGGAGCACACCGGCGAGCGGTTGGCCAGCGTAGCGATCGGCAAGGCCGCGCAGGGCGGTCCCAAGCGCGGTGACGCGTCCGTCGAATGTGAGCGCGGCGAAATCGGGGACGGCTTGGAGGCGCGTGTCGAAGAGGAAACGGCGGGTTTCGAAGAGGTCGTCGAGGGCGGTTTGCCAGCCGGTGTTTGGTTCGAGGGCTTGGCGCAAGGCGTCGGCGCGCGACTGGGCTGCGCCGGTGTCCTTGACTTCGAGGCTTTGGCTGTTGTCGGCGGCGATGACGAAGAGGTTGGCGCCGGGCCGGGCGTGTCGAGTGGACCAGAGCGGTTCGAGCAGGCAGAGAGCCAGGGCCGTGACGCCGAGCGCTTTGAGGAGGGCGCACGGCAGCCGCGGGCCGGCGACGGGTCCGGAGCGGTAGCTCGAGACGAGGGCGGCCAGGCAGACGGCGGCGAGGAGCAGCGCGGGCCAGAGCCAGCCCGGACTCGAGATGGTCACCTGGGCGAGCATGGCGGGTGGGGCGCGACGCTCTTCACCGGGCGTCCTCCGATTTGTTCCTGCCCAGGTCTTCGTAATAGCGCCGCACCAGATCCGAGAAACGGCTGGGGACAGGGTCGCGGTCGATGGGCGCGAGGGTGTCTCCGGGCTCGCGGCGGGCGAGTTCTTCGGCGATCTGCCGGCGGACTTCGATGAGCGGGTTCACGATTTCGAGCCGCACGACGGCCCAATCGGGTTTCTTGAAGTCGCGCTTGTACTCGACGCGCATGCGGCGGGCGCGCTCGCGGGCCTGGGCGATGTCGCTGCGCAACGACGGCAAATCGACCAGCTCCTCGACTTCGCGGAGCCGATCCGACCACGGGGCGAAATCCTCGCCTGTCAATGGGCCTGTGCCATCGGGGCCGCTTCGGTCGAAGAGCCGGTCCAGCGTGTCGGTGAAGAGGCCGGTGGCGGCGTCCGAGCGCGTGCCCGTTGACTCGGGATCGCGCGATGTTCGGGGGTTGGTTGGGGCGGTGTCCGATTGCGTGTCGCGCTGTGGGGCGGATGCCTGGTCTGCCGGCTGGCCGGCCTGTGCCCTTTCGGCCTGCGATGGCCGTCCGGGCTGGTCCTGGCCGGCCGAAGGTTCGGCTGGGGCGCGCTGGTCGCCGGGCTCGGCGGGTGGGCCGCCGGCCTGGGCGAGGACGTTGGAGGGGCCCTGGTTGGCGCGGGCGATTTCGCGTTCGAGGGCGCCGGTGATGGCATCGAGTTCGCGCTGGGCCAGGCGCAGCTCTTCGGCATCGTCGCCGAGGAGGCGTTCGGCGGCCCGCTCGATGCCGCGGCGCAGATCGGTGATGCCGCCGCGGGCGCGTTCCTCGGCGCGATCGGCCTGGGGCAGGAAGCCCTGGCGGAGCATCTCGGCGGTGACTTCGAGCGCTTTGGCGCCGTCGTGTTCGGCGGTACCGCGGAGGCGATCGTATGTGCGCTGGGTGAGGATGCCGCGATCGATCAGTTCTTCCTGGATTTGCTGAACGGTGCCGGCTTCGTCCTGGCTGAACTTGCGCAGGGAATCGTAGAGCTCGCGCGACACCAGCGGCTCGGCCGCCTCGGTCTGCTGGGACAACTGTGTGGCGCTCTCGATGACGTTGGTGAGGCGGTTTTTTTGCCGGGCCAAGCGCTCGAGGAGATCGTTCCGTTCGGCGGTGTCGCTAAGCGTTCTGCGCTGCGGATCGGCGAGCGCATCGAGTTGCTTCTCGATCTCGGCCTGGTGGCGGGCGAGATCGCGGGCGTCGCCCCGCATCGCGCGGAGGTCCTCGGCGAACTCGCCGGCGCTCTCGCGGCGCAGATCGTCGCGCGTCTGCTCGATCTGGCGCTGGGCGCGCGTGCCGGAGGCGAGGGCCTGGGAGACGGCGCCCTGGCTGGCGGCCTCGGCGGCCCGCTGCATGTCCTGGCGGGCCTGGTCCATCTGGCGGCGCTGCTCGGCAAGGCGCGACTGGTTCTCGGGACGTTCCATGCGTTCGCGCAATTCGTCGGCGTCGGCGAGCATTTGCTGCTGCTCGTCTTCGAGCCGTTTGAGCTGTCGCCGGATTTCCTCGCGTTCGGGCTCGGTCCGGGCTTCGTCGAGGGCCGTTTGAAGCTCGCGCAGGCGCTCGTTGAGGTCCTGTTGGCGGCGGGCGAGTTCCTGCAAGCGGTTGAGGACCTGGAGTTGTTCGCGGCGCTCGGGGGATTGCGGGGCCTGGGCCTGGCGCTCGGTTTCGTAGCGGTCGTCGGACTGGGTGAGATCGAGCTGATCGAGCTGGCGCTGCATCTGGTTTTGGCGGCTGCCCGCCTGCTGATTGCGCTGGCCGCGGCGGTTGCGGGCGACCTCGTACTCGCGCTGCTGTAACCTGAGCAGGGCCTGGTAAGCCGCCTGCTCCGAAGTCAGGGCTTGCGGCAGCGGGTCGGGGGATTCCATCGCTTGGTCCAAGCGATCGAGCGCGTCCTCCATCCGCTCGACGGCCGTTTGCCAGAACGAGGCTGTCCGCGGGTCCTCGACCGCTTCGCGGGCCGTTTGGGCCTGTTCGAGAGCCTGGGCCTGCGAATCGCGCACCACCGCGACATCCTGGGCGTAGGTGTTCGTTGCTGTTTTCCGATCGTCCTGCCCGATCGCGTCGCGGGCTTCACCCCCGACTGCGTCTGGAACGTTGGCGCTGTCGTCGTTGCCAGCGGACGCTTCCGTGGCCGGTGCCCGAGCCGCCTGGTCGCGCTGCAGCTTCCAAGTGGCGCTCACGATCTGTTTCTGCAATTCGGCGAGCCGGGTCGAGGGACGTCCCTGTCCTTCGGAGGGCTCGTTGCCTGCCTGCTCCTGTTGGGCCTGGCTTTCGCCGCTCTGCCCTTCGCGGAAGACCTCGTCGAATGGCCGGATCTCGGCAAAGAACAGGTCGCCCATCGTGCGGCGCGGCTGACCGTCCGGCCCGATATCATCGGCCCAGACGTGCCAAACGACGAGCTGATCGGGCTCGACATCGAGTTCTTCGAGTCGGAGCAGGTGTTGGAAGGCGCGCTGCTCTTTGGCGTGGACGGCCTGGCCCAGCTCGACGGAGCGGGTGTCCTGACCGACGACCGTGTAGGAGAGACCGTAGGCCACGACGCCGAAATCGTCCCAGACCTGGCCCTCGAAGGGGATTTCTTCGAGCGGCGAAGGGCGCGAATCGCCGCGGGGAGAGGCCAGCTTGAGTTCGGGTGCGCGGTTGGTGAGGACACTGAAGACCAATTGCGCGGGGGTTTTGTTGGTGCGTCCGTCGCGGTCGACCAATTGCAGATCGTAAGTGCGGGTGATGGTCAGCGGAAAGGCCTCGATGCGGGCCGTGGGGCGGTTGGTGTCAGTGAGCAGGTCGAAAGCCGCTCCATCGCCGTTCTTTGCCACGAGCCGCGCCGAAGCGACGGGCTTGTTGAATTGGAGCGCGAGATCGAGACGCGAGCCTTCGACGGCCGTGACGCGTCGGGTGTTCCCGATGC
>Ga0116149_1005406_pt1 | contig 11988 bp, 10 predicted proteins | sample AD_UKC057_MetaG_FD_89787 | JGI IMG/M metagenome (GOLD analysis project Ga0116149, IMG submission 89787) | Active sludge microbial communities of municipal wastewater-treating anaerobic digesters from USA - AD_UKC057_MetaG | ecosystem: Engineered > Bioreactor > Anaerobic > Digestate | place: USA...
AAAGCTGAAGAGGCCCGCTGCCGAGGTGAAGCAGGAGGTGGTGGCCTTCTTCGCGAACCGCTTCGTTTCCATCCTCCAGGCCAAGGGCATACCCGGGGATGTCATCGAGTCAGTCATCGGGACCTTCGATGACCCGGTGGACAGCTTGCAGAGAGCCCTGGCCCTGTCCTCCGTACGGAAAGAACCCTGGTTCGAGCCTATCTGCGCAGCGTCCAAGCGCGTGGAGAACATCCTCAAAAAGGCCGCGACCCAGGCGGCGGTCGATCCGAAGCTCCTGGCCCAGGACGAGGAGAAGGCCCTGCACAAGGCCTTCTCGGCCATGGAGCAGCCCTTCCTCGCCCACACGTCAAACGGCCGGTACACCGAGGCCCTGAAGCTCCTTGCAGGGCTCAAGGAGCCCATAGACAGCTTTTTCGACAAGGTGCTGGTCATGAGCGAGGACGTGGCGGTACGCGAGAACCGCGTAGCGCTTCTGAAAGGGCTTGTGTCGCTCTTCGACAAGGTTGCGAAGTTCTCCAAGATATCGACCCAGTAAAGGACATGAAAAGGTCCCACCCCGCTCAGGGCATCAGGAGACGGCCGGAGGAGTCCTCCAAGGCCGACATGAGGGATGCGTTCTCCATCGACGTGGACCGCATCCTGCATTCACAGGCATACACGTCCTACATTGACAAGACTCAGGTCTTCTACCTCGTGGGGCACCAGGGCATATCCCACAGGGTCATCCACGTGCAGCTGCTCTCCCGCATCGCGCGGACCATCGGCAGGAGGCTGGGGCTGAACGACGACCTCATCGAGGCCATCGCCATCGGGCACGACATCGGTCACCCCCCCTTCGGCCACGACGGGGAGCGCTACCTTGACGAGCTCTGCGTGGATGCCGGCATCGGACCCTTCAGGCACAATCTCCAGGCTATCCAGGCCCTTGAGCGCATCGAGAAGTCAGGCACTGGCCTCAATCTGACGCTCCAGGTGCTGGACGGCATCCTGTGCCATAACGGTGAAATGACGGAGCAGCGTGTGGCACCCGTTCGGGGGGAGACCTTCAAGGATTTCGATTTGAAGATGGCCGCCGCCACGAAAGGAGAGGGCACACTGCCCATGACCATGGAGGGTTGCCTGGTGCGCGTTGCGGATACGGTCAGCTATATCGGCCGCGACATAGAGGACGCCATTTCCATCGGGATCATCTCGCGTGACAACATCCCCGGGGATGTCGCCAGCGTGCTGGGCGACACCAACGGCAAGATCGTCTATGCCCTGGTGGAAGACCTCATCGCCAGCTCCACAAGCGGAGGTGTGCTCTACTCGTCAGGGGTTTTTTCCGCGCTTCAGAGGCTCAAGGACTTCAACTATGAAAAAATCTACACGAATGCCAACGTGAAGCGGGAGTCGAGCAAGATCAGGGACATGTACGCGCTCGTGTATTCACGGCTGGTGGAGGACGTGACCGAGCACGACACGACCTCGCCGATCTTCACGGGCTTTCTGAACCGGCTGGGTGACCGCTACCGGAACACCCACAACCCCTTCGAAATGGTTCGGGACTACATTGCCGGGCTCACCGACTCGGCCTTCCTGCGCATCTTCCACGAGCTCTTCGTCCCGCGGATGGTCTGAGGAAAAGGCGATCTATCCAAGACCCATACCCGATGGGCCTGCCTATACCCCTCAGGATCCGCCGTAACCAACCTTGACACTGCCGGACTCCACGATGACCGGCACCTGCCTCCTGCCGCCGGTGAGCCTGAGCATCTCCTCAAGTTTCACATGATCCCTTTTTACGTCAAAGTAGGTAGCCTTGTCACCGAAGGCCGACCTGGCCTGATCGGTGTAGGGTCAACCTGCCTTGCCGTAGATGAGCACTGTCTCTGGCATCGTACACCTCCCGTACGGATAAAGGATAACCCAACGCCCTGACGGAATCCAGAGCGGATCCGCATGCCGTTCGTGAACAGCCAGGCATGGGGTGCGTGCTGGTCACCGGGACGGTCTCCGTGATATAGAAAAGCATGTCAACCCGAGGCACGCAGGATCGAGAAGGGGGTTTCAATGAGCTTTCCTGACGGGACATATGAAGAACTGCGAAGGGAGCTTGAGCAGGCACGAAAAAGGATTGCCGAGCTGGAGACAGAGCTCTCGCGGCGCGGCCGCGACTGGGACTACTCCGGTGTAGTGGCCGCCCTGCAGGAGAGCGAGGGCAAGTACCGGCTGCTCGCCGAGAAGATGAACGACATGGTCTGGACCGCGGACAGGGGTTTCAATTTCACCTACGTGAGCCCTTCAGTTGAAAAGATTCTTGGCTATACGCCTCAGGAACGCCTGGGGAGGAAATCCTCCTCTCTGATGACCCCCGAATCTGCGGCAAAAGCCCTGGACACTTTCGTCACCGAGCTCCAGAGGGACGCTGAACCGGGCGTCGATCCAGACAGATCCGTTCTTGCAGAGGTGGAAATGATTCACAAGAACGGATCGCGGGTGTGGCTCGAAGTGAACTCCACGTTCGTACGGGACGATGCCGGCAATGTCATCGGAGCTCATGGGGTGTCCCGTGATATCACCGAGCGCGTAGGGATGAGAGAGGAACTGAAAAGGCAGCACGAGCGCCTGGAATGCCTGGTCAGGGAACGCACGGCCGAGCTCACGGAGGCCTATGAGCGGCTCAGGGTGGAGAATGAGTCGCGGAAGGCCACGGAAGCCGCTCTGAGAGTCCGGGAACAGGATCTCGAGGAGTTGAATGCGGCCCTGAGAGCGCTGCTCAGACAGAGGGAGGATGACAAGCGCACGACCGAGATGAATCTCATGTCGAATCTCAAGCTTTCGGTCCTGCCGAACATTGACAAGCTCGAGCAGACCGCGCTGGATGAAGGTCAGAGGGCGTTCCTGGCCATCGTGAAGTCGAATCTCCGGGCAATAACCTCGCCCTTTATCCAGAGGGTCTCATCGGGGTATATGGGTTTCACCCCCGGCGAGATCCAGATCGCATCGCTGATCAGGGAAGGTAAAAGCTCCAAGGAAATCGCCAGGATCATGACCATTTCCGTTTCTACCGTCCACACCTATCGGAACAGGATCCGGAAAAAGACGAACACCAGAAACAGCAAGGTGAACCTGATGTCGTTTCTCAGGAGCCTGGGATAGCGGTTCACCCCGTGAAGACGGCTAGTTCCAGATCCTCTCGTCAAGGAGCGGCCTTGCATCCGGAGGGATGCTGCCGGGCCTGACGAAATCCACGGCATCGATCCTAACCGTGCAGATCTCCTGGAAGGTCTTTTCGAACCGTGTCCTCATGGCCGCTTTGTCTGCATCGACAGGAGCCTCAAGGCGTGCCGTGAGGATGTCCCTGTGGCCTTCCCGGGTAATGACGAGCTGGATGCCCGCGCCGGGGAAAGACTCGGAGACCCGCTTCACCTGGCTTGGGGCCACGAACATGCCCCGCACCTTGACCGCGTCGCCCACCCGCCCCGCGATGCCGGCCAGGCGCAGCGCAGTCCTGCCGCAGGCACAGGGCTCCTCGATGATGCTCGACAGGTCGCCGGTGCCGAACCTGAACAGAAAGAAGATGGAATTGAGGCGCGTCACCACCACCTCGCCCAGCTCGCCGGACTTCACACAGTGGCCCGTTGCAGGGTCAACGATCTCCACGATGACCTCTTCACAGATGTGCCAGCCCCTCTTGGTGGAGCACTCGTAGGCCACGTCACCGACCTCGGTGGCGCCGTACATCTGGTAGGTGTCGATGCCGAATTCATTCTCGAAGCGATGCCGCAGCGATGGCTGCAGGGGCTCGGCCGCGAAGCTCGCCCGTGTCACCTTGAAATCCCTGGCAAAGTCGTACCCCATCTCCCGTGCCTTGTCGATGATGGCCATGAGGAAGCTCGGGGTCCCGGTGTACCCGGTGACCTTGAGGTCCCTGATGAGCTGGACCTGCTGCTGGGTGGCGGATGCCCCGGACGGGACCACGGTGGCGCCGACCCGGGCGAGCCCGCCGTGGAAGGTCAGTCCTGCAGCGACCATGTGGTACGAAAAGGCGTTCAGGACGATGTCTTTTCCGCCGAACCCGGCGGCCTTGTACGCCCTTGTCCACAGAGGGTCGTCGGATCCCAGGTGGGGCTCGTAGACGGGTCCGGGAGAGGTGAAGATGCGTTCCACCGGGGCGGAGGGGTCTTCCAGGCCACCGTAGGGAGGTTCGGCGGCCTCGATTTCCACCAGCTGCTCCCGGTTTATGACCGGCAGCTTTGCCAGGTCATTGATCGTCCGGATATCGGCAGGGGTAATGCCCTGCTCGGCAAAGATCTTCCTCACCCGGGATGACCGCTCATGGCCGAGCCGGACCATCTCTGCAAGTCTTCTGCCCTGGTATGCCTCCCGCTCCGTGCGGGGTATGGTCTCGAGATCGTCGAGAAATGTTCCCATGGGTGCCTCCTCTTCTACAGCCACCGCTTCCTTCTCTTGTACGACTTCACGTCTTTGTACGATCGTGCAGCCCCACCGGCGCTCACCCCGAGGTAGAACTCCTTGACGTCGGGATTCTCTCTGAGGTTTGCCGCCTCGCCCTCCATGACCACGCGGCCGTTTTCCATGACATAGCCGTGGTGGGCTATCTGCAGGGCCATGTTGGCATTCTGCTCCACCAGCACGATGGTGGTGCCCTGTTCCTCGTTGATGCGCCGGATGATCCGGAAGATCTCCCTGACCACGAGCGGCGCCAGGCCCAGAGAGGGCTCATCCAGGAGGAGGAGCCTGGGGTGAGCCATGAGCGCCCTGCCCATGACCAGCATCTGCATCTCGCCGCCGCTGCAGTACCCGGCCAGCGTCTTCCTGCGCTTGGTCAGCGCCGGGAAGTAGTGGTACACGAGCTCAAGATCCTTCTTCCAGGGCTTGGTCCACCGGGTGGCTGTACCCACCTTGAGGTTCTCCTCGATGGTGAGGTACTTGAAGGGCTGCCTGCCCTCGAGGACCTGGATGATGCCGAGACGGGTGATCTCCTCGGGGGACATGTTCTGCACGCCGGTGCCGTCGAACACGATCTCGCCGTCGGTGACCTTGCCGTTCTCCGGCTTGAGCAGGCCCGAGACGGCCTTCAGTGTCGTGGTCTTGCCGGCGCCGTTGCTGCCGAGCAGGGACACGATGCGGCCGCGGGGAACCTTCAGGGATACGCCCTTGAGTACTTGGATGACGTCCGAATACACGACGGAAATGTTGTTGAGCTGGAGCAAAGTGTCGTTGACGGTCGTTTCCATGGCGTCACCTCAATAGGAGAAGGGCCAGAGCCTGAACGAGGAGCGAACGATCCTCCAGAGCTCGGCGAGCCCCTTGGGCTCGAAGAGGATGAAGAGAACAATGGCCAGCCCGAAGGCGAATTCCCTCAGGGAGGCCACGTTGAGCCCAAAGCCGGCAAAGGCGCCGATGTTCATCATGGCGTCCGTGGCGAAGCGCAGGATCTCGTTGAGGCCTGTGATGAAGATTGCCCCGAAGATGGCTCCGGGTATGCTGCCGAGTCCCCCGATGATGACCATGGCGATGTATTCCACGGAGAGGCCCAGGGTGAAGGGCTCCGTTGAGATGCTGCGCATGTAGTATGCCCAGATGGCGCCGGCGAAGCCGGCGTAGAACGAACTGATCGCGAAGGACAGCAGCTTGTAGCGGAAGATGGGGATGCCCATTCCTTCGGCGGCCCGGTCATTGTCGCGGATGGCGATGAAGGCCCGGCCGTAGTGTGTGCGCATGAGGTTGGATGCGACCAGCGTCATGCCGGTAAGGCTCGCGAAGATGACATAGAAGAACCCCCGGTCCGAGTCGATGGCAAGGCCGAACATGCCAGCCCCGGGGAGCATGATGCCCATGGTTCCCTGGGTCATAGACTCCCAGTGCACGAGGATGTACTCGATGATGAACTGGCCTGCCAGCGTCGCGATGGTCAGATAGAGCCCCTTGAGTCTGCCAGAGGGGATCCCGAAGATCATGCCCACGAAGGCGGTGACGAATCCGGCCAAGGGGACAGCAAGCCAGAAGGGCAGCCCAAGGCGGGTCGCGATGATGGCCCCTGCATAGGCCCCAACGCCGAAGAAGGCCCCGTGGCCCAGCGATATCTGGCCCGTGAAGCCGATAAGGATGTTCAGGCCAAGGGCAGCAATGGCGGCGATACCGGTGATGTTCAGGACATAGAGAAAATAAGGCGAGCTCACGAAAGGGACCGCAGTGAAGAGCAGGGCCAGCCCGATGAGGGCCCATGTGCGGCCGAAGTCGGTCTCGAAGATGGTAAGCTCCTGCGCGTAGTGTTCCTTGTAGTTCCCGCAAGGGTGGTAACGCAGGCGTCTCATCGTGCCCCCCTATACCCGCTCGATCTCCACGAGGCCGAAGAGCCCGTAGGGTTTGATGAGCAGGATGACGACCAGGACGATGTACGGTATCACGTCGCGGAGCGACGGTGATATATACCCGCTCGTGAAGGTCTCCAGCAGGCCGATGATGATGCCGCCGATGATGGCCCCGCCGATGCTGTCGAGTCCTCCCAGGATGACCACCGGGAAGACCTTCAGGCCGATGGACGAGATCTCGTGCACGTTGATGCCGTTGATGATGCCCAGCACGATGCCGCTCATCCCCGCCACCATGGCGGCGATGGCCCAGGACAGGGCGAAGACCTTCTTCACGTGCACGCCCAGGGACATTGCCGCGGTCTGGTTGTCGGCCACGCTCCGCATGAAGATGCCCTGGGGGGAGTACTTGAAGAAGAGTCCGAAGAGCAGCAGGAAGATGCCGCCCATGAGCGAGGAGGCCACGTAGACCGGTGGTATGTAGATGTTTCCCATCTGTATGGCCATGCCCTGGGGCAGGAAGTCGGGGTATGTCTGGAGGTTGCCGCCGAAGAAGAACAGGAGCAGGCCCTTGAACATGGAGGCGAGCCCCACGGTGAGCATGATGACGAAGATGAGGGATTCGCCTATCAGGGGGCGCAGGAAGATGCGCTCCACCACGAAACCGAGCACGAAGCTCCCGGAAAGGGTTATGAGGAAGGCCAGTACCACCGGTATCTTCAGCCAGGAGACGAGGACGAGGAAGAGGAAGGCCCCTATGGCCAGCAGCTGGCCGTGTGCGAAGTTCAGGACCGACGATGCCTTGAAGATCATGACGAAGCCCAGTGCGGAAAGCCCGTAGAGCAGCCCGATGCTCAGGCCGTTGATGAGCAGCTGTAAAAAGAAATCCATGCCGTTTCTCCTGTATGCCCGGTGCCTCAGAACACCGTGATGATCCTGGCCGTGGTCTCGATCATGCCCACCTGGCCGTCGCGGTAGCGGACCTTGCCCTTGACCCTGATATCGTCGAGGCCCTGATACATGGCCTCTATCATGGGAAGGTACAAACCGTAGACAAAACGCCGGCGTACCTTGCCTGTCCTCGTGAGCTCCTCGTCGTCCGCGTCCAGCAGCTTGTAGAGCAGGATGAATCGCTTGATCTTCATGGGCTGGGGAAGCTGGGCATTGACCCTGTTCACCTCTTCGACGATGAGCTGCTCCACCTCGGGCCGCTGGGACAGGTCTGTGTAGGTGGTGTATGGTATCATGCGGTCCTCGGCCCAGTTGCCCGCATTGCCTGGTCGATGTTGATGAGTGCCGTGATGAAGGGCCGACCCTCTCCGAAGGTGACGGCTTCCTTTATGTAGAGGGAGAACTTGAGCCTTGTCTCGATGAAGTCCGGCGAGAAGGCGTTGCCTTCCTTGTCGCGGATGATGTCCTGCTTGCGGCCGATGATCACCAGGTGACCGTCGTCGTCGAAGTACCCGGCATCGCCGGTGAGGAGCCACCCGTTCTCGAAGGTCTTCTCCGTAGCCTCGTAGTCGTTGTAGTAGCCGGTGAAGACCGACGGGCTTAGGACCATGACCTCCTGGTCCTGAGAGATCTTCACCTCGGTATGGGGCAAGGCCTTGCCAACGGTCTCGGGTTTCACCTCGTCGTCGGGCTGCACCTGAAAGATGCCGCAGGTCTCGGTGAGCCCATAGCACTGCTTCAGGTTCAGGCCGCAGGCCCGGAAGAACCTGATCACGTCGGGGCTGATGGGGTGTCCCCCGGTATAGGCACTGAGAAAGCCTGAGCAGCCTACGCGGTCGAGCAGAGGATTAAGCACCAGGAGTTTCGCGAGGGCGTGCAGGACCCTGAGCGTCAGGGGTACGACCCCCTGCCGGGCCTTGAGGTCGACGCAGGCGGTGCCGATCCTCTCGGCCAGGGTAAAGGCGGTCCGGTTGATGAATCCTGCATCGTCGATCTTGACACGGATCCTGGAGGCGAGGTCCTCCCAGAAGCGGGACGACGAAATGAGAAGGTCCGGGCCGATCTCGCGAAAGTCCGCTTCAACGGTCTCGGGCGTCTCGGGGAAATTCATGGTCATGCCGCCCAGGAGAGCCACGCCGAAGCCCCACATCTGGTCCACGATCCAGGCAGGAGGCGTCATGGAAAGCCAGTTGCCTCCTATATCCACCGGGGTCGAATCGATCCATTTCCTGCCCATGGCCGAGTAGTTCCGGTGGGACAGCATGGCAAGCTTGGAGATCCCCGTGGTGCCCGAGGTGAGGATCATGTGGGCAGTCTCGGCGACCTTCCCCTTGGAGAGCTCTTCAGCGAACAGGCCCGGGTGCCTCGATTCGTGCTTTATCCCGAGGTCCAGCAGGTCGCGAAAGCTCACCAGGAGTCTGTTCCCGGCATAGCTCCGCATGCCCGTGGGATCCACGTAGATGATCGCCTTCACGTGAGGCAGGTTGCCGCTCTGCTCCAGGAGCTTGTCTACCTGTTCCTGGTCCTGGACAAGGACGAAACTCGCCTGGATGCGGGAGATCGTCGATGCAAGCTCACTTGAGATAGCCGATGTGAAGAGATTGAGCGTCACGGCACCGAACGCCTGTGCACCGAGCTGGGTAAACAGCCACTCCGGGTGGTTGTTCACGATCATGCCCACATGGTCGTGGCGCTCGAGACCGAGTGCCTTGAGCCCGAGGCCGGTGTGCTTCGCGAAGCTCAGGTAGTCTTCCCAGGTGTAGGCCTTCCAGACCCCGTAGGCCTTCTCGCGGATGGCCGGGTAGTCTTTTCCGAGGTGTGCCGCCTGGTACGCCAGGATCTGTGGCAGGGTCCACCCCTCGAACCGGTCGAGGTGTTCGGGGCTGACCTTCTTCACGGAGAATTCCCTGTCCATGGATCCTTCCTAACCCTCTTCGGGGCGATCCAGACCGAGATCGGAGGTATCTCCGAGGTAGGCCTTGATGACCTCGGGGTGGTCCTGTATCTCCTCGGGCAGGCCTTCGGCCAACTTCTCGCCGAAGTTGAGCACGATGACCCGCTGTGAGATGCTCATGACGATGGACATGTCGTGTTCCACCAGGATCATGGTCTGACCCCACCCGTCGTGCAGTTCCAGGAGGAACCGCACCATGTCCTCCTTTTCCTCGAGCGTCATGCCGGCGAAGGGCTCGTCCAGCACCAGCAGGCTCGGCTCGCATGCCAGTGCGCGACCCAGCTCCACGCGCTTGCGCATACCGTACGGGAGAGACCCCACGAGCTCCTTGCGGATGGGCTGCATTTCCAGGAAGTCGATGATCTCCTCCAGGATCTCGTGATGCCTCACCTCCTCCCTCTTGACCGATGGCGAGTAAAGGCACGCCAAAGCGAGGTTGTAGGACGAGCGGGTGTGTCGGGCCAGCAGCATGTTCTGGAGCACGGTCATGCCGGGGAAAAGCTCGATGTTCTGGAAGGTCCTGCCTATGCCCAGAGACGTGAGCTTGTGGGTATGGAGGCCTGTGATGCTGCGCCCATTGAATAAGATGTCCCCCGAGGTGGCCTTGTAGAAGCCCGTGATGCAGTTGAGCAGGCTCGTCTTGCCGGCGCCGTTGGGGCCGATGACGGCCACCAGTTCGCCGGTGTGGACCGACAGGCTCACGTCCTTGATGGCCTGGATCCCGCCGAAGGCGAGAGACAGGCCCTTGACCTCGAGCTCGGCCTGTCTGATCGCCATCTTCTCGGTGGTAAAAATTCGCGGTTGCCCGCGGTATGCTCTCACGCGCCCGTACCCTTGAGTATTATTTCGTGCCGAGGAGCTTGATCGTACCCTTGCCGGGGGTGATGAAGCCGGTCAGCGGGGTGAAGGTGCCGTCCTCGTGGATCTGCACGATCCTGCCCGTGAAAGATGCCCCGTGATCTTCCTTCGTGTAGGTGATATTCGGAACGAGCCCGCCGAAATCCTCGTTCCTGAAGGTCTCCATGGCCGTGGCGATGTTCCCGGGGTTCACCTGGCCGTACTTCTCCTTCGCCCTGAGGAAGGCACGCTCCATGATCATGCCTACAACCACGCCTTCCCAGTAGGCGGTGTCGAATGAGTCAACCGTCTTGTAGCGCATCCAGAGCTCTTTCATGATCTTCATGCCCGGGACGTTGTCCGATGGCAGGGCTCCGCAGAACTGCATCTTCACACGGTCGCGCAGGAGGCCCTTGCCGTTCTTGAAGAAGTCGGGATCGGTCGAGGTCCAGGTGCCGATAAACATGGGTTTGTAGCCGATGCGGTCCGCCCCCTTGAGCGTGCTGATGATGGCAGCGGGCAGCATCTGCATGAACACGTACTGGGCCCCCTTCTGCTTGAGGCGCAGGAGTTCGGTCGTGAGGTCCACGGTCTGGGGAGGAAATTCCTCGATGGACACGATCTCGATGTTCTTTCCCTTGACGTATTCCTTGCTCGGTTCATGGATGGATCGACCGTAGGCGTTGTTGTAGGTCAGGAGGCCCACCTTGGGTGCTCTTGGGCCCTTGTGCACAGCGGCGATATATTCCATGACCACGGCGCAGTCGAGCTTGTAGGACCCGAAGGGCAGGAACATGTAATCAACGGGCGGCTGGAGAAGTTCCCAGGCGGTGGAGTAATTGAGCGCCGGGATCTTGAACTTCTGCAGGAGCGGCTTGGCCTGGATGCCCTCGCCAGCGCCCCAGGTGGCGATCATGTCCACTTTCTCCTGCATGGCGAACTTGCGCACCGCTGCCACGGCCTCGGCGGGCTTGTACGCGGTGTCAACGGTGATCATGGTGACCTTCGTCCCCTTGACGCCGCCCTTGACCTCGTTCACATACCGGAAGTAGTCCTGTGTGCCCTTGGCGTGGTACTGGCCCCAGGTTGATGCAGGGCCGGTGAGGTTGATGGCCGCCCCCACCTTGATGTCCTTTGCCTGGATCGCCGGCGCCAGAACGATGGCGGCGACGAGCAGCAAACCTCCGATGGTCAGTGCACGTCTCATGGTCGTCTTCATTGCATATCCTCCCTTGCCTTTTGTCTTCTAACCCACCCACTACCCTGAACGTATAAAAAAAGCCGCAGGTAGACGAAACCGGTCTACCTGCGGCTTTTTCTGACTAGGTCTTAAAAGCTCAAACGCAGGCAGACCTAATCAAAAAAGAAGAACCCGAAAGAATGTGTAAGACGTCTTGGTGCCATAACACAGGAGGTTTATAGATATACGGCCAGGAAGTCAAGGGAAAAGTCGCGTCATATGACCGACGGGATGGACCGGTAGTGATCCTGGCGCTGGGCTTCGGGGAGTGCGAGGAAGGTGTCGATCACCCTGAGCATGTCGTCCCGGCGCTCGTCGATGTGGCCGTGGGCCTGGATGTAGTTGTTGGCGTGGTCGCAGGTGAAGAACATGTGAGAGGGCTCGAGGCCTGCGACAAGGCTGCGCAGTTCGAGGACCGTGCCCTCTGCGGTCTGCTCGGTGAACTCTCCTGAGCGGATCTTATCCATGAGGCGCGACATGGGATGGATCCACAGGCGGCGCACCCTGACGAAGTGGGGCTTCACCGCATTGAGCACGTGGGCTGACTCCCTCGCGTGCTCTTGCCACAACTCCCGGCCGCCGAGGCCCACGAGGAAGTAGTAGCTCAGCTCCATCCCCGAGTCCATGGTCTTTTTCCCGGCATCTATGAGCTGGGTCTGGCTGGTGCCCTTCTTCTGAAGACTGAG
>Ga0116149_1005412_pt1 | contig 11978 bp, 8 predicted proteins | sample AD_UKC057_MetaG_FD_89787 | JGI IMG/M metagenome (GOLD analysis project Ga0116149, IMG submission 89787) | Active sludge microbial communities of municipal wastewater-treating anaerobic digesters from USA - AD_UKC057_MetaG | ecosystem: Engineered > Bioreactor > Anaerobic > Digestate | place: USA...
ATCTGGTCTGAATCCCATGTTGGGTTTCCGGAATTATATGCTGATTTATATCCGTATTCGCCTATATCAAGCGCATATCCTGGATGTCCGCCTACTAGGACAGGAGTACCGGAACTAGTGACTTTTCCTTGATCATCAGCTTGATAATGAAGCTGATATACATTCTTACCATCAAGATAATATCCTGTTTTTCCAGTCTTGTCAGTCTGAGGAACACCATACCTGAATGTGAAGAAATCTTCTGCTGTTCCATAACATAATGTTATGAACCAGTTTATAACTTCCTTAGGTTGAGCAGTGTTAGCCATCAAAACGTAAGGAGAACCAATCTCGCTCTTCCATGGATTTATCTTCTGAGTCACATTACCTGTAAGCGCACCGATAGCTACCATGTATGCGCTTGTTCCGACTGTGTTTTTAACTCCGGTTTCCCAGGATATTAACCATGTGTCCCAATAGAAACAGGATCCTGCAAGTCCATTAGAGATAAGGTTTCTAACGTTTGTGGAGCTCATGGAGAATAATTCAGGATGAACAAGGCCTTCTGTGTAACATTTTCTTAAGAATAAGCAGCAATCAGCCATTACTGGTTTTATAACTGAGTCTTCCCAGATATCTTCTCTTGGATTCCATACAGGGACAAGATCAGCTTCCCAGTTAGGAGTACATCCGTATGCTTTGAATATATCCTGCATAAGCCAGATATTTCTTGATGCGAATCCCCATGTGTCATTCTGTCCATTCCTGTCAGGGTCATTGTAAGTGAAAGCTTTTGATACCTCATAGAACTGTTCAACTGTTGAAGGTTTTGACATTCCTACAGCATCAAGCCAGTCACCTCTCATTGTTCTTGAGAACCATGATGGTGTTCCGTCTCCGCCATATGCTAGGCCGTATACGACACCGTCATATGAGAAAGTTTCCTTCCAGTGTTCAGGAATGATATTTATCCAGGTTTCGTTATCTGTTAGGTACTCATCAAGTGCCAATACGATACCCTCTTGATACCATTTGATTCCATCTGTTCCTGCGAATAGTCTTACCATACCGGTAAGATCTCCAGAAACGGCCTGAAGGTTAATGGTTTCAATGTATGTGTCTCTAGCTGGTGTGTTCAGATTGAATGTAATACCATAATGTCTGGTTATATAGTTCTTGAATGCGAATTTTTGAGCAGCATTCTCTGTTGCATCACCATAGAAATAAAGACTGGTTATATTCATTTCTGTTGGTTTTTCTACTACTGCTGGTGCAGTTTCAGTAGCTGTTTCGGTAGCTGTTTCGGTAGCTGTTTCTGATGATGTTTCTGTTGCAGTTTCTGTAGGCTTGTTATCACAAGCTGTAAAAATTAAAGAACAAACAAGAATCAGGCAAAGTACCAAACTAAGCAGCTTCATTTTTTTCATAATTTTTCCTCCTTTTATATATTACAAAATATATGTTAGTAATTATACTCAATATGATTTATTAAGTAAAGGCATCTAACATAAAATAAAAAATAATATTTCGAATAGAATACAATATTTGTTAAATGTACAAAGGATTATCCGAGTATATATATTTAGTGTACATAATATGATATAAAACTAAAATGAAATTCATTGATAAAAGTTAGACATATTATTTTTATTTAAATAACGAATTAATATACATAATATCAATAAAGCAATCTTTAGATTGCAAAATTTCAACTTCTATGTAATCAAATAATTACATATTCAAAGTTGAGCAGAATTTTAAATGTTAGACAAATTAAATGAACTAATGAAAGTAATTAATTCTGTATTGCACTTTTCTTGACATTGATAATCATATGCAATAAAATCTTTAAAAGAATATTTATTAACGGAGATGGCTATTATGGAATATAACCCTAAGGAAATTGAATTTAAATGGCAAAAGAAATGGGATGAGTTGCAATGTTTCCAGGCAAAAGACGATTTATCTCTACCAAAGTATTATGCTTTAGTGGAATTTCCATATCCATCAGGTGAAGGATTACATGTAGGACATCCTAGACCTTATACAGCTTTAGATATCGTATCAAGAAAACGAAGACTTCAAGGATACAATGTTTTATTTCCAATGGGTTGGGATGCATTTGGTCTTCCTACTGAAAATTATGCAATGAAGAATAAGATGCATCCTGCTGAAGTTACTAAAAAGAACATTGCAAGATTTAAATCACAACTAAAATCTATAGGTTACTCTTTTGACTGGAATAGAGAAATAAATACGACAGATCCTAAATACTATAGATGGACGCAATGGATATTCCTTCAGCTTTTTAAACACGGTCTTGCATACAAAAAAAATATGAGTATCAACTACTGCACTTCATGCAAGGTGGGACTTGCAAATGAAGAAGTCATAGATGGCAAATGTGAAAGATGTGGAGCTGAAGTAATTAAAAAAATGAAGAATCAGTGGATGCTGAAGATAACTGATTATGCAGACAAGTTAATTGAAGGTCTTTCTGATGTGGATTATCTTGAAAGCATTAAAACTCAGCAGATTAACTGGATTGGAAAATCTACTGGCGCCGAAGTAAATTTCGGTCTGACAGGTATTGAAGAACCTCTTACTGTGTATACAACTAGACCAGATACTCTGTACGGAGTAACATATATGGTAATATCGCCAGAACATCCTTACATAGATAAATATAAAGACCTTATAACTAATCTAGAGCAAATCAAAGAGTATCAGCTCGAAAGTTCTAAGAAAAGTGATTTTGAAAGAGCAGAAATTGCTAAAGAAAAAACTGGAGTAGAGATTAAAGGTATAAAAGCGATTAATCCAGTAAATAATGATCAGATATCTATATGGGTTTCAGATTATGTTCTTATGACTTATGGTACAGGAGCTATAATGGCTGTTCCGGGACATGATCAGAGAGATTATGAATTCGCAAAGAAATTTAATCTAAATATTGTAGAAGTTGTAGCTGGTGGAGACTTGTCAAAAGAAGCTTTTACGGATATTGAAACAGGCATAATGATAAATTCCGGAATAATTAACGGCTTGGAAGTAAAAGATGCTAAAACAAAGATAATCGAATATATAGAGTCAAAAGGAATAGGAAAATCCAAGGATAATTATAAACTTCGCGATTGGGTATTCTCAAGACAAAGGTACTGGGGTGAACCTATACCATTAGTGTATTGTGAAAAATGCGGCTGGGTTCCTATTGCTGAATCAGAGTTACCGTTACTGCTTCCGGATTTAAAGACATATGAACCTGCAGAAGATGGGGAATCACCACTATCAAAAATGACAGAATGGGTAAATACTACATGTCCAAATTGTCATGGACCTGCAAAAAGAGAGACTGATACTATGCCTAACTGGGCAGGATCATCCTGGTATTTCTTAAGGTACATTGACCCATATAATGACGAAGCTTTCGCTTCAAAGGATAAGATAGCCTACTGGATGCCTGTTGACTGGTATAACGGAGGAATGGAGCATGTGACTCTTCATTTGCTATACTCAAGATTCTGGCATAAATTTTTGTATGATATAGGATATGTGAATACTGCTGAACCATATAGCAAAAGGACTGCTCATGGTATGATTCTTGGTGAAAATAACGAAAAGATGAGTAAGTCTCGCGGAAATGTGGTAAATCCGGATAAGGTTATTAATGATTATGGCGCTGATACACTGAGAATGTATGAAATGTTCATTGGTGATTTTGAGAAGAGCGCACCATGGTCAGAAAGCGGTGTAAAAGGATGCAGAAGGTTTATTGATAGAGCATTTAAGATGATGGATTTTATGAGTAAAGAAAATACTTACTCAAAAGATCTAGAGACAATTATGCATCGTACTATAAAAAAAGTTACTAACGATTTTGAAACATTGAAATTTAACACAGCTATAGCACAGCTTATGGCATTTACCAATGCTGTATATCAAAAGGGAAGTATCACTAAAAAGGAAATGAAAGACTTTCTTATACTTCTTAATCCTGTATCTCCTCACATTACTGAAGAAATGTGGACTTTGAGCGGATTTGATGGATATCTTCATGAACACAGATGGCCAGAATATGATGAAGCAAAAACTATAGAGGATGAAATTGAAATAGTTATCCAGGTAAATGGCAAAATAAAAGCAAAAATAATGATAGCTTCAGAAACGTCAAAAGAAGAAATGGAAGCATTAGTATATAAAAATGAAACGATATTGCACGCTATAGAAGGTAAACAACCTAAAAAAATTATTGCAGTACCGAAAAGACTGATTAACATCGTTGTATAATATGTTGAACAAAATAAAAATTTACGATATAGCAATAATAGGTTCTGGCCCAGCTGGAAGCTTATTATCTATATTGTTATCAAAACAGGGATACAAAATTATAATTATTGATAAAAGAAATCTTGACAGCAACCCTCCGATAAGGCAAAAAACTTGCGGGGGTCTTCTTTCACCAGATGCACAGAGGGTTTTAGCATCTCTTGATTTTAATCTTCCCAATGATGTCCTTGCTAATCCTCAGCTTTTCAGTGTTAATACTATTGATTTAAATACAAACAAGAGCAGGAATTATCAGAGGTTTTATTTAAATATGGATAGAGAAAAATTCGATCGTTACCTGTCATCTGTTATTCCAAACAGTGTTAATAAAAGTTATTCGACTATCGTGAATAGAATTGAATATATAGATAATTTATACAAGATACATGCAAATCTTAACGAAGTGTATTATTCAAAAGTTTTAATAGGTTGTGATGGAGCTGGATCTATAGTGAGAAAAAGTTTTTTCCAACAGGAAAAATTCCCCGTTAAAAAATACTTTGCTATACAGTATGTATATAAATGGAATAATCTAAGTTCTAAATATTATGCAATATTCGATAAAACTCTGACTGATTATTCAGGTTGGGCTTTTCCGAAAAATGATAAGTTTACAGTTGGTATGGCTTTTCCTGACAAATCTGATGGCATTAAGTTTTTTAATATACTTATTGATAAACTAAAAAAATACGGATTACCTTTAGATGATCTTATAAGCACAGAAGGCTCATTGCTTTTAAGACCGGATGGCTTTGTCAGAACTTATTCTAAAAACAATAACACGGTATTTCTTGCAGGCGAAGCAGCGGGATATATTTCGCCGAGTTCTGCAGAAGGCTTCAGTTTTGCGTTTAATAGTGCGTGTGCTCTTTCTGAATCTTTTGAAAAAGGTGGCAATATATCAAAAAACTATAAAATTAAAACAATTAAATTACGAACTAAAATATTCATTAAGGTAATTAAAGCGCATTTATTGTATAATCAATTTATTAGAAAAACTATTATGGCTTTAAAAATAAATGCTATAAAATAGAGGGAAATGATGGGATTAGAGAAAGTAAAATGTTTTGTGTTGGATATGGATGGGACTATCTATCTTGGAAATAAGCTTTTTGATTATACAAAAGAATTTCTTGAGATATCGAAAAAATGCGGTATTGATGTATGGTACTACACGAACAATTCTTCTAAGAATGCGAAATTTTATATAAATAAACTAAGTAATATGGGTATAAAATGTGATGATTATAAGATGCTTATATCAAATCAGGTCATAATAAAACACATTCATGAGAATCATCCGGATAGCAATGTTTATGTAGTAGGCACAAAGTATCTTGTAAATGATTTTATTGAGCAAGGGATAAACGTTACAGAGGCTGACTGCGATATAGTGGTTATAGGATTTGATACGACATTAACATATGAAAAGCTTGTAAAAGCCTGTGACTTTGTACGTAATGGAGCTACTCTGTATGGAGTTAATATGGATTATAACTGTCCGACAGAAACAGGCTTCATACCTGACTGTGGTTCTATATGTCAGTTAGTATTTGCTTCGACAGGAATTAAAGCTGAATTCTTTGGTAAACCTTCAAAACATACTGCAAAATATATTTTTGAAAAAACCGGATACGATAAGGACTTATTAGCTATTATTGGAGATAGACTTTATACTGATATAGCTTTAGGAGCAGATAACGGGTTTACATCTATATTAGTGCTTTCCGGCGAGTCTTCTTGCGAGGATATGAATAGAAGTGATATAAAACCAGATTTAGTATACTCTTCCTTAAAAGATATATCGGAGGAGCTAAAGAAGATATACAACGTATAAATTTCTTAATTACATTTGGACAAAAGGATGTAATGTATATTTATCATTTATCTGATATGCTAAATCACTATCAGATATAATACTAAATCTCTCACTTCTGGAGCTATTACTATAATTTTTTGATTTCAGTCTGACATTGGAAACCTTTACTGAACTAAGAAGTTCTTTAGGTATATGTACAAGTATCGCACTGCTTTCTCCTGGTTGAATAGAGATATATTTATTGGAAAAGTCTTCTTCAACACAGTAATCCCCAATATGAGTTATTTGTATATCTATCGCAGAGCTATTGCCATAATTTTTCAAGACTATCAATGCAATATCTAAAACTCCACTACTATTTTTTAAATCTCTGCCTTCATCAAGCGTAAGTATATTATTCACATGAGCAGGAAAATTGCTTTTAATGTCAAGTATATGCTTTTTCAATATGTCCGCTTCTCTAACAGGCCTTAGAACTGGTATATTTTTTTTGTCAAGAATGATTATAAGTACAAAAAAGAAAATAATCGCCACACATATTACCATTGCGGCAATTACTAAAAAGGCGAATCCTAGCATTTCTGCCTGTGAGATTGTTTCAAAAAGCTGTTTCATAATTTGTCTCCTAATATCATTTATTCCTCTATATTGTCTTTACTGTCACTTTTTATACTATCTTCCTGTTCTTTCTGAATTTTTAAATGTTTTTTTGTCTTGTTATTGATCAGTATTATTGCGACTAAAAGCAATACACTGACGCTTAAAGCAATAACGAATTCCAGAGAAAATGGCCTGTTTTCAATAATTCCATCTGTTTTAATATACTCAAGCTGATTTTCTGAAGTTATCTGTACAATAGTGTTCTGAGGGATCAGAGAACTTGCAGCTACTATGAGTGACTTACCGATATAGTTACCATTATATGAATATGTCACATAGCCTAATATATCGCCGATTTCCACTTGTGTATATATAATACCATCTCTTAAATAAATTGTCTTGTCTAATTGCCAGGAATGAGTGTCAAAAGGTACTAGATGCTCAATATACATGGCATTGGCTAAATTTATTCCCTCATTAGAGCCTATTATTTGTCCTGCTTTTACTATGGGTTGAACTGCGAAATCAATATATGAGTACTTCATTAGTTCCAAAGTCAAATCAGCAGCGACATCCCTTTCTTTTGTACCTGCTATTACGGTAAGCACTTCCCGACCTTGTTGATCAGAAGATAATGCAACAAGTACATTCTGTGCTTTTGAAGTGAATCCGGTTTTCCCGCCAGTAACAATAAAGTCATATCCTGTATTTGTACCAAGTATAAGGTTTGTATTCTTAAGAATTTCGAAGCTGTTTCGCAGATTTGTAGCAGGGAGCTTATATTCCTTTTTTCTGCATATTGTAGAAATAGTAAAGTTAGAAAATGCTGCTTTTGCAATTAAAGCTAAATCCCTTGCAGTTGTATAGTGCTCATCATCATGAAGTCCGTGCGGTGTTACGAAATGCGTATTTGTAGCTCCAAGCAGGACAGCTTTTTCATTCATCATATTAATGAAATTATCTTCTGAACCTGCGACATTTTCTGCAATTACAAGTGCGACATCATTGAAGCTTCTTATAAGTAAACCATGTAATAGAGAATAAAAATCCATAGTTTCACCTGTCTTGAGCTCCAGCTCGCCACTGCCTTCTTCAAGAAATCTTGTCGCATTCTCGGATGTAGTAAAAATCTTGTCAAGAGAGCAGTTTTCAATAGCAACGAGCGCTGTCATAAGCTTTGTAGTGCTTGCAGGGTATATTCTTATATCTGCATTATATGAATAAAGGACATCTCCAGTCTCATAATCAATAGAAATGTAAGAACGGCATAAATCAGTATTAATTATGCTTTGGGCATTACCTTGTATATTGATATTGAACAGGCCTGCTATTAGGGTTAATGCAAGTATAAGTGAAATGCTTTTTCTCATGGTTTCCTTTCTTGCTAAATTATACTACATTAATATTTGGTTTTGAATGAAAAAAACTTATTAAAAAATAATTTATATTTTGTCAATGGCATTAGCAATGCTTATGTGATATTTAGTATCTATGAAAAAGAATCTGCCAGCAGTCATTATAACTGTATGTTTTGTTTCTCTTATGATATTTCTAATTGCTAGGAGCATCAACAAAGGGCATGTGGATATTCCTGATGATTATGATCTAATTACTGAAATACCTGCAGAAATGATAAAAGTATGTATAAAAGGCGAAATAATGTATCCGGGAATTTATGAGATAGAAAAAGATAGCATTCTAGTAGATCTAATTAATAAAGCGGGAGGCCTTACAGACAATGCGGGTGAGGATATAAATTCTGTATTGATACTGGATAGAAATATGACCATATATATTCGATCTAAAGATGAGGCAGGAGGTATAGATATATCAGACAACAATGATGCGATTATTCAAAAAGATGATGATAAGATACTTTTTGAGAATAAGGTAAATTTAAATACTGCATCGATAGAAACACTATGTATGCTTCCTGGGATAGGTGAGAAGACAGCTCAGTCTATAATAGCATATCGTATAAAGAATGGTGATTTTAAAGCAATTGAGGACATTATGAATGTCCCTGGAATAAAAAATGCCAAATTTAATAAGATAAAAGATTACATCACAATAGACGATAAGGATTGACAAAGCCTTACCCATAAAATATACTTTCCTATGATGCGGATGTGGCGAAATTGGCAGACGCGTTGGTCTTAGGAGCCAATACGCAAGTGTGCAGGTTCAAATCCTGTCATCCGCACCAGAAGAAACGACAATATTCATAAAGAAGAATGTCGTTTTTTTAACTTTATCTTAAAAATAAGATGCATTTGAATTTTCCATAAAGCTTTTGCTTCTTAATAAAAAGTATATGTTAAAATAGATATATGAATTTTTATGAGGTGTCTTTATGGCATGGGAACCATGGACAGGATGTTACCCAGTAAGTGAAGGGTGCAAATATTGCTATTACTATGGGCTGTATTCTAAAAGATATGGACAGAATAATATAGTCAGGACTGATGAGTTCTATAAACCAATAGAAACAGTATTTATGCCAAGAAAGAAAATTACAAAGTACAGGATTGAAAGCAGTAAAATTGTATACACATGTTTTACGACAGATTTTTTTCTGACTGAAGCAGATGACTGGCGCATTGAAGCATGGCAGATGATTAGAAAGAGGCCTGATCTTACTTTTTTGTTTTTAACAAAGAGGATTGAAAGGTTTAATGTGTCCTTGCCGGATGATTGGAAAGATGGTTATGACAATGTTTGGATAGGATGCTCTGTGGAAAACCAGGAAACTGCAGACGCTCGCTTACCATTATATATATCCTTACCAATCAAACATAAATTTATAGTTTTATCCCCTCTGCTTAGCAGTATTGATTTATCCTCTTACCTGCATGGCATTGATACTGTTAGAGCATATGGCGAATCAGGTAAAGAAGCTCGTGTATGTGATTTTGATTGGATTATTGATTTAAAAAAACAATGTGAAGCAGCTAACGTGCAATTTTATTTTGTTAGTACCGGAATGAATTTCAGATACAAAGGAGAGTTGAAGAAAATAAATCCATATATGCAACGGAAAATAGCAAAAGATTTATTCCCATCAAACTTATCAGAAGATGAAATTGTCTTGGTTTAAGGAATTTGGACAATAAATCATGAAAATTTTATTAGCTGCCAGTTAAAACTTAACAATGTTGTTATATAGGCAATTGAGGTTCTATAAAATGGATATAATAATTAATAGTGATATCTGTTGTCAAAAAAAAACTATATGATATAGTGAATAGAGAAATCGGAGTTGGCGATTTATTTATTAAAATAAGAAGTAGGAGTCATTAGTTATGATAAGGACAGTTATTGTCGGTTTTGGTAATATTGGCGCTTGTGTTTTGGAAGCATTATTGGAAAGTCCAGATTTTAATCTTATAGGGATTGTTGAAACTAATAAGGAGCTTATTAAAGTTAAAACGGATGTATCGATACAAGATGATATTTCCAAATTCAATGATGTGCATGTAGCTATTCTATGCACTCCAAGCAGGATAATTCCTGAACTTGCTGAATCCATCCTATCTAAAGGGATAAATACTGTTGATGCCTATGACATACATTCTAAGATATTTGATTTAAAGGACAAACTAGATAAAATTAGCAAAAATAATAAGGCTGCGGCTATCATAGCTGCAGGATGGGATCCTGGAACGGATTCTGTAGTTCGCTCATTGATGGAGATAATGACACTTCAAGGTATCACATATACTGATTTTGGTCCTGGTATGAGTATGGGGCATTCAGTTGCAGCAAAAGCTATTAAAGGAGTTAAGGATGCTCTTTCCATAACTGTTCCATTAGGTACAGGAATTCATAGGAGGATAGTCTATGTTGAACTGGCAGATAATGCAGATTTTACCAAGGTATCGCAATCAATCAAGAAAGATGACTACTTTGCAAACGATGAGACGCATGTTATTCAAGTACCAAACGTTAATGTTCTTATGGATAAAGGGCATGCTGTAAACATATCAAGAAAAGGTGTTTCCGGGAAAACACATAATCAGATTATTAATTTTTCCATGTCAATAAACAATCCTGCTTTAACTGCACAGATACTTGTTTCCTGTGCAAGAGCAGTTGTAAAACAAGCACCAGGATGTTATACAATGATAGAGATACCGCTTATTGATATGATACATGGAGATAAAGAAAGCATTATAAGACGTTTAGTGTAAAGTAAAAAATTATTCAAATTTCAAATTATAAGCATTTTCAATAAAAAAAAGTGCTATAACAATCAACTGATTAAACCCAACAGTAAATTGACTCTATCTATTTATATAATCAATTTTACATACCTTTTCTTGTGTGATATATTTATTTACGTAAAGCATACCAAAATAAACGAAAGGAAAAGAAATGGCTAAGAAATATACAATGCTGGACATAGCAAATGCAGCAAATGTCTCAAAAGCTACAGTTTCATATGTGCTTAACGACAAACAGAACTCCAGAATAAGCGATGAAACAAGACGTAGGATACTTCAGATAGCTAACCTTTATCAGTATGTGCCGAATCTGTCAGCGAAATATCTTTGTGACAACAAAAAAAAACTTATAGGTATAATAATAGGGGACAGCTCCTTCAAAAGCTTTATCAACGAGTGTAAGATTATATATTTGTTATATGAAATATTCCATGCTGATGAATATAAACTGGTACTTCTTGATAACAAGCGGCAGGAAAACTATATGGATTTGGCATATGATATGATACTGGCTATTAATATAAGTGAAGAACAGATACGCAATATCGGCATAAATACCTTTTCTCCGATGATTCTTTTTGACAGCATGTTTTCTGACAACCTTTTCTTTAAAATAATTAATGACTATCCAAAGGCAGTTGAAAAAGCTAAAAAAGCTTTTTGTAATAATAATGAGTGTGTTTTAATTTACAGCATACGAAATAACAAGGGTATAAACAATCTCATAGAAGACATACCTTTGGATAAAATTGCTTTTACTGGTACAAACAGAAAAGAAATAGATAATTTTTTAACCAAAAACAATAAAAAGAACTTTATAGCTATAGGTGATATTGCAGGGTTTATTGCATCCTCTTTTGTAGCATATGAAAATTTAGCTTTAATATCATTCTCAAGAAATGTCGCATTTCCAGATGAAGTAATACAGGTTATATTTGATACACAAGCGCTGAAGGATAATATAAAAAGGATATTTGATAAACTTGATACAAGACAGGCTCAAGAACAGGAACAGCATATATTCTGGATCG
>Ga0116149_1005416_pt1 | contig 11970 bp, 8 predicted proteins | sample AD_UKC057_MetaG_FD_89787 | JGI IMG/M metagenome (GOLD analysis project Ga0116149, IMG submission 89787) | Active sludge microbial communities of municipal wastewater-treating anaerobic digesters from USA - AD_UKC057_MetaG | ecosystem: Engineered > Bioreactor > Anaerobic > Digestate | place: USA...
AAATCAAGCAGGAAACGCTAATTACTATCCTGCTCCTCAAGTTGCAAAAACTCTTAATGTTAACAAAAGAGTAATTAATGTAACTGCCGATGCTCTTAGTAAACACTACGGAAATACTGACCCTGCATTAACATACAGTTATACTCCACAATTGGTTGATGGCGACAGCTTCTCTGGAAATCTCCAAAGAGTTACAGGAGAGGCTGTAGGAACTTATGCCATAAATCAAGGTAATTTAGGATTGGGTAATAATTATACTTTAAATTACACAGGTAATAATTTGCAAATTTTAAAACGTCCTATTACTGTTACTGTTGTTCCAGGACAATCAAAAGTTTATAAAGCTGCCGAACCAGCATCTTTTACATACACATATAGCGGTGGTTTAATTGGTGGTGATAATTTTACAGGAGCTTTATCTAGAGAACCAGGTGAAACTGCTGGCACATATGATATTTTACAAAACAATCTTGCTTTAACAAACAATTATCAAATAACATTTATTTCAAATGTTTTCACAATCAATCCTAGACACATTACCATTACCGCTAATTCTGGTCAAAATAAAACTTACGGACAAGCAGACCCTACTAGCTTTACATATACATTAAGCGAAGTTTTATATTCTGGAAACAGCGTCAGTGGAGCTTTAGATAGAGTTGAAGGCGAAGATGCTGGTGAATATGAAATTACTGTAGGAACACTAGCTATTACGCCAAACTATACATTTACTTATCAATCTGCTAATTTTGAAATTTTACCAAAAGACATAACAGTTATTGCTCATCAAAATCAATCAAAACTTTATGGCGACCCTGACCCTGTCTTAACTTATCAATTAATAGGAAGTTTAATTACTGGAGACACTATTTCGGGAGCTTTATCTCGTGAAGATGGCGAAGCTCTAGGAAATTATCCTATTACTATAGGAACTTTAAGTGCAGGAGATAATTATACTATCCTATTTACATCAAAAAACTTTGAAATTAAAAAGAAAAATGTTTTAGTAACACCAAATTCAAATCAATCAAAACAATATGGATTTCCTGATCCAGAATTAGAATTTACTTGTAGTCCAGCAATTGCTCCTTGGGATAATTTTGAAGGAGAATTAACTCGAGAAGAAGGAGAACTTGTGGATACTTACACTATCACAAAAGGAACTTTATCTCTTAATTCAAATTATACTTTGTTTTTTACACCTGGAGTTACATTTGAAATTACTCCACGAACAATTAACGTAACTATAAATCCAAATCAAAGTAAAACTTATGGAGAATCAGATCCACAACAATTAACATATTCTTACACACCTGATTTAGTTGGTTATGATTCTTTCCAAGGATATTTATACAGAGCTACTGGAGAAAATGTTGGGGAATATCAAATTTATCATGATAACCTACAATTAACATATAACTATATTTTAAATGTTGTTGAAACTAACAAATTCAATATTTTACCTCGCGAAATTACAGTTAACGCTAATGCAGCAAGTAAAACTTACGGAAACAATGATCCTTTTGAATTTACTTATTCTACAAATGGTAGCTTAGCTTTTAGCGATTATTTTACTGGAGAATTAGAACGTGAACAAGGCGAAGATGTTGGAATATATGAAATTTTAGGAAGCAATTTTAGCATTAATAATATTTCAAATTATAATTTAATTTACAATTCTGCTAACTTTACAATTTTACCACGCCAAATTACAGTTAAAGCAACAGAAGGCTTATCTAAAACTTTTGGAGAAAACGACCCTGAATTTACCTATTCTGTAACTTCTGGCACTATTGTAAACAATGACGAGTTCTCCGGAGAACTTACACGCGAGCAAGGCGAAGATGTTGGATTTTACGAAATTCAACAAGGCGAACTTAGTTTAGGAACAAACTATAATATAAACTATCAGCCTGCACAATTTGAGATTTTACCTATTATGCTAACTGTAATTGCCGACCAAGGATTAACAAAAATTTATGGAGAAGATGACCCAGAATTTACTTATACTGTTCAAGGAAATACAGAGCCTGTAAATTTCTCAGGCGAACTTAATAGAACTCAAGGCGAAAATGTTGGTACATATGAAATAAATGAAGGCAATCTACAAGCTCCAACAAATTTTGATTTCAACTTTGTTCCAGCAAATTTTGAAATTTTAAAAGCTACACCCGAAATTTATTGGGAAAATCCGGCAGACATTTACACCAACCAAGCTCTTAGCGAAGTTCAGCTAAACGCTAGTGCCAATACTGAAGGTAATTTCACTTACACTCCTGATTTTGGGACATATCTACCAGAAGGCAACAATCAAGAATTGCATGTTTTATTTAATCCAACAGATAATCAAAATTATAATCAAGCCGAAAAAACAGTTCATATTAACGTTTTACTTGGAACTAATTTAGCTGAAAACATAAAATCTCAACTTTCTGTTTATCCAAATCCAGCAAAAGATTATATAAACTTGCATCTCAATGGCGCTATCGCAGATAAGTATGAAGTTTACGACATTACAGGCAAATTACTTACAACAGATATAATCAACTCAGATACTACTGAAATTTTTATAGACAAACTAAATCCTGGAGTTTATTTGTTAAAAGTTTACAATAACAATCAAAATATTGCAATTTTAAGAATTGTGAAAAATTAAGAATATTCTATAAGTTTTATTTTTCGTAAAGTTTATTGAACTTTTTTCAATTCTTTTTTAGCTTCTTCGTGTCCTAATTCTGCAGCTCTTGAATATAAGCTACTTGCTTTTGCTTTATCTTTTTGAACGCCTAGTCCTTTTGCGTAGCAATTTCCTAAATTGTAGAAAGCATCTGCATTTCCTTGATTGGTGGCAAACTCAAGCCAAATAATTGCTTTTTTATAATCTCTATCCACACCTGTTCCATTGATGTAGTATGTTGCCAACAAGTTTTGAGCAGGAGCATATTCTGCTTGAGCAGCTTTAAACAATAATTGTGCTGATGTTCTAATATTAAATTTAACACCTTGTCCTTTTGAATAGCAAACTGCTTGATTATATAATGCTTCTGGCATTTCATCTTTTGAAGCTTTTACATAATTTGCGAAAGCCTTTTTATAATCGCGAGTTGTTCCATGTCCGTTATAGTAGCAATTACCTAAATTATTGTATGCTTCTAAGTTTGCTGCATCGGCAGCTTTTGAGAACCAAGAAAAAGCCTCATCATAATTTTGAGTTGTACCTATGCCTTTATAGTAACATTCTCCAAGTTTATTTTGAGCTTCAATATTTCCTTTTTCTGCTGCTTTTAAATACCACTGAAATGCAGAATTATAACTTTGCCCAACACCATCGCCTGTTTCATAACAAGTTGCTAAAAAATATGCAGCATCTTTGTCGCCTTCGTTAGCAATAAGAGTGTATAATTCTACTGCTTTTGCCGTATTTTGTGCAACTCCTTTTCCAACTTTATAAGCATTTGCTTGTGCTATTCTAGCTTGTACATGTCCTTTTTCGGCTGCTTTTTCAAAATATTCAAGTGATTTGGCTTCGTTTTTCAAAATACCTTCGCCAGTGTCATAACAAGTTGCTAGTAAATATAATGATTCAATATCTTTTTCATCTTCTATAGCTTTTTTCAACCATTTTACAGCTTCTTTTTTATTTTTTGTTACGCCTTCTCCAAAGTAATACATTCTGCCAAGATATTTATATGCTTGCTCATAATTTTGTTGACCAGCAACTGACATATGGTCAAAAGCTTTAGAATATTTTTTTGGAGTTCCGATACCTTCGTAATGACATTTTCCCACATAAAAATTTGAGAAAGCATCGCCAGATTTTGAAGCATTATTCAGTAATTTGAAAGCTTCTTTGTCGTTTTTTTCAACATTGGTTCCAGTAAGATAACAATATCCTAATTTTCCCATTGCCTCATGGCTTCCTTGTTTAACCATTTCTTTCAAAGTCTCAATATCTTCAGAGATATTTTCTTGTTGAGCAAAACCATATACACCAATACTTAACAAGACTAAAATAAATGCTAGTTTTTTCATATCTAAGGACTTAAAATTTCAACAAATATATTAAAAATAATTTAATTCAAAACATTATTTTTTTTAACTATATATTTTTATAAATATATTTCAAGATTTATGCCGAACAAAGTGTGTCGTCAACAATTATTAGTTTCCAATTTTTGTTTACTAAAATAAAATAAAATGCACGCGGACTATTATATTTATTTGGTAAATAAACAAGCATAATTTTTGAGCTTGGATACATTGGCGTAAGTGATGATATTTCGAAAGTTTCTGGGTCAACAAGATTTGGTAAATCACTTACAAAATCATAACATACAATTTTTCCATTTTTGTCTTCAAAGTCAAAATTACATGGCAAATCGTAATTTTCTTTGCACATAGTAAGAGTATATTTACCTTTAAATGTAGTTTCAAAGTCGGTATAGTTATCATAACCAAAATTTTCGTTTCTTTTTGCAAATCTTGGAATTGTTCCGGGCGCATGAAGTCGAGCTATTCCTAAATCTTTGTCTATATATTTGTTTAAAATTGCTGAATTATCTCTAAGTAAAGCGTCAAAATTTTTCCCTATCCAACAATCTTTTAAAAATCCATTAATAAAATTTTCGACATCATGATTTTCACCTCCATCACAATCAAACGAAGCGACTATTGTATCTACAATTGGAGAAAAGAACCTTGCCTCTGCATCTGGAAATTGGAAATACAATACATAATAATTCATATTGCGGAAATATGTGTATTTTGAAAAAAGAGTATTTTTATCAATATGTCCACTCACATAATAATTATCTTGTCTTTTTTCATTGTACTCAACATTTTCTTGATTTACGTCTTGCTCGTAAGCCTCATCAAAACTTGGAGCATCGTCAAAAGTTGCATTCATTTTAAAATCAACATAAGCCCAAAATTGAAATTTTTCATCTTCTGAAATAAATCTTTGTCCATCTCCATTTCCAGATTCTCCTTGCGGAATTAGAAAATCGGGATAAGATACTGAAAAGTCGAACCTAGAGTTTTCATAACTTGCCCACTCAAATTTTATTTCTTCTTTTTTTTGTTGTTCTTGTGTTTCGGGTTGAGCTGAATTTTTACAAGCAAATGCAATAAAAGCAATAAAAGTTAACATTAAAATTTTCTTCATATCAATAGTGTTTTAATTTTCCACGAATATAAATATTTTTGCTTAAATTTTCTAATTTTAATAAATATTTTTTATCTAGCCTTGCTAAATGTGATGTTATGGGCTAAAAAATCAATTTATTTAAAAAAAAATTTTGTAAAGCAAATGATATTATTACTTTTGTAAAAAAAAATAAAATTATGGCAACAACAGCAGATATTAAAAATGGATTAACCATTGAGTTTAATGGCAAACCTTATCAAATTACATATTTTCAACACGTTAAACCTGGCAAAGGAGCAGCTTTTGTACGTACTAAAATGAAAAGTTTAGAAAACGGCAGAGTAATAGAAAACACTTTTCCTTCAGGTGCAAAAATTGATATAATTAGAATTGAACGCCGTCCTTATCAATTTTTATATAATGATGATTTAGGTTACCATTTTATGCACTTAGAAACTTTTGAACAAGTTTGTTTATCCGAAGACTTGATTGAAGGTATTGAATTTTTGAAAGAAGGACAAGAAGTTGAAGTTATTTTCCACGCTGAGAATGAGGCTGCTTTAACTTGCGAATTGCCAGCTTTTATTATTAGCGAAGTTACTTATACTGAACCAGGATTAAAAGGCGATACTACAACCAATGCTTTAAAACCTGCAACTATTGATACTGGCGCATCAATTATGGTTCCTCTTTTTATAAACATTGGCGAAAAAATTAAAGTTGACACAAGAACCAAAGAGTACGTAGAAAGAGCAAAATAAATTAAAACTTGTAATTTCCGGGTTCTATAGAGGTTCTAAACGATTTTAGTTCTTTATTTAATTCTTTAGATTTTCCATTTGTCAATAAATTTAAAAGATTGTGGAATTTTTCTCCATGATTTTTATGTAAAATATGGCAAAGTTCGTGTAAAATAATATAATCTATAAGTCTGTCGGGCAAAAGCATTAAATATGCTGACAGAATAATATTGTTTTTTGAATCACAAGAACCTAATCGTGTGCTTGCTGTTCCTATTTTACAATTTTTAAATTTTAATCCTGTTTTTTGAGACAATTCGTTTAATCTTGGAATTAAATAAATATTTGCTTCTTGCTGCAAGCATTTTAATATGAATTTTTTAATAAACTCTTGAACATCATCTGCTTCAAAATCGTTAAATCCAGTTTGGTATAAAATTTTTATTTTTTTATTTTCAAAATATGCCGAAAGCATATTTTTAAAGTTTCCTTCAAAAAATTCTAAACTTAAATTACGTGTGATAAATTCTTCTCCAGGTTTAAATATTTTTAAGTTTTGTTGACGAATTTCTCTTTCTTTTAGTTTTGACTTTATCCAATCTATATTTTTTAAGACAAAGTTTTCTCCTTCTTTAAAATTACCAAATCTAGGAATAGTAAGAAGTACACCCTTTTGAGGATGTACTCTTAATCTATAGTTTTTTGCATTAGTTTTTTTTGTTACAACAATATTTCCAATTTCGGGAATATTAATTAGCCTTTGCATTTTTCTTAGCTAATTCACTTAGTTTTTCTAAACTTTCATTTGTTACTTCAAACATCTCCTTAACTACTTGACTATAAGCAGACTTAACTTCGTGGCGAGTCATTTTTGAAGTAGGTTTATTAATTCTTGATATAAGTTCATTTCTTTTAGTTATTACAGAATTAATTATATCTACTACATGTTCTTTGTTTTTGTTTTTGTTAAATTCCCAATAAATTAAACAATCAGAAACGACTTCTTCGGTAAGCCAATTAATGTCTTTTTTTAATTCTCTTCTATTTGCCATAATATTAAATTTATTTTTTCACAAAAATACAATAATGATTTTAATAATCTAAAACATAAAGCAAAGAGTTTTCAAACATAGTATTAACAAAAATCACTATCTCAAAAATAAAGGTAGAGCATCAAGCACAGTTGAATATATTCCGTATAGCAAAGGGATTCCTACTGCTGTCCAGGCAAATATAAGTTTCCATGTAGCTTTTGCTGAACCCACTTCACTCAAGTCCACATTAGTGTTTCCGTTTTTTTCTTCTTTAGTTGTTGCAAGTCTAAGTTTTGCTAGTTCTTCTTCGCTCATATGGTATTTTTTATTTACTGGTCTAACGAGGAAGTTTGCTATCATGCCTATTATCAAAAGTCCTGCTAAAATATAAAAAGTGGTATTATAAACTTGTTGAACAGGCACTCCTCTATTTAATTGGAATTCTCTAATGTAATTAACCAAAACAGGTCCTAAGATACCAGCAGTTGACCAAGCAGTTAAAAGTCTTCCGTGAATTGCTCCAACCATTTGTGTGCCAAACAAATCTGCAAGATATGCAGGAATTGTTGCGAAGCCTCCTCCATACATTGAAATTATGATACAAAATGCGACTACGAAAAGAGCTACAGTACCAGCTAGTCCGAGGTGAGGTGCTAAGACATATAAAATAAATCCGAGAATAAAAAATATTGCGAAAGTAGTTTTTCTTCCTATTACATCTGAAAGTGATGCCCAGACGAAACGTCCTCCAATATTAAATAAAGATAATAACCCAGTAAAACCAGCTGCTACCAATGCAATTTTTGCTAATTCTGCTTCATTTAATTCTGAAAACACTTTATCTATTCCTATTAACTTTCCTCCAAAGACTTCTTGCAGTAGTGGTGAAGCCATTCCAATTACTCCAATACCTGCCGAAACATTTAAACATAGCACTAGCCACAACATCCAAAACTGAGGAGTTTTCCAAGCTTTATTTACATGCACATGATGTTGTGTAATCAGAGATTTTCGCTTTTTTTCTTTAGGTTTCCATCCTTTTGGTTGCCAACCTGTTGGAGGTATTCTATAAGACAAAGCTCCAATTATCATATAAATAAAATAAATTATTGCTAAGGTTACAAATGTTTCCCATACTCCTACACTAGTATCAGTGGCGTAGAAGTTCATAAGTTTTTGTGCTAAAGGAGCTCCTATCATTGCTCCTCCTCCAAATCCCATTATTGCCATTCCAGTAGCCATTCCTCTTTTGTCGGGAAACCATTTTACTAAAGTAGAAACTGGCGAAATATATCCTAAGCCCAATCCTATTCCACCAATAACTCCTGAGCCTAGCCATAGCATCCAAATTTGGTGTAAGACAACTCCAAGAGCTGATATTAGCAGTCCGCCCGACCATAATATTGCAGAAATAAATCCTACTTTACGAGGACCTACTTTTTCTAACCAACCGCCCCACATGGCTGCCGACAAACCCAAAAACACAAAAAACAAAGTATATAACCACCCAAGCATTGAGATGGGCCAATCATAAGCAGTAGAAAAAACTCTTTCAATAAAACTAATCCCTTCAGGAGCTAAAACTGCTTCGGTTATGCCTATAGATTTTGATAATGGTAGCCAAAAAACAGAGAATCCATATGCCATTCCAATGCTCAAATGAATAGCCAAAGCCGCTGGCGGAACTAACCAACGATTAAATTTAGGACCGGCTATTGTGTTTTCTTTTCGTAAAAATTTAAACATATGCAAAATTTTTTTTTTATAAATATAATATAAATATCTTTTTCTTCAAAACTATTTGTTTCAAAGATTTATAATATATAATTTTATTCTATCATAATTTTCAAACTGTCTCCAACTCGCAAGATATAATTGTCGTCTAGATTATTCCACTGATAGATTTCAGGAATAGTACAAGCATATCTTTGAGATATTCTAAATAAATTATCTCCACGTTCTACATTATGATAGATAATATTTTCGCGTACAGGTTTTTGCATAAACGGTGGTTGAGTTAATACAGTGTCGTTTTTAACATTATTTTTCAAAGCAACAATTTCTTGCTCTTTTTGATAATATTTATGAACAACATCAAAAGGTAAAACCAAACAATGCTTGTCTCCATCCATTGGAATATAAGCATAAGTATAAACTGGATTTAAATTTTTGAGCAATTCATAGTCTGTTCCAACAAGTTCTGCAATATTTTTTAAATGTACATATCCGTTAACATACAAAGTATCAGTTTTTACACTTTCGATAAAAACATCGTTTGGAAAAATATTGTGTTCGGCATGATATTCCATTAAATAGTTCATTGCAATAAACGCAGGCACATAATTTCTCATTTGCTCGGTAAAATAAGGACGCAAATCCCAATAATTTGTTTTTCCACCACTTTGTGCTATTGCTTTTTTCACAGTTCCAGGACCACCATTATAAGCAGCAAGAGCAAGTTGCCAATCTCCAAAAGTTTCGTATAAATATTTAAGATACCTACACGCTGCATCAGTTGATTTATATACATCTCTACGCTCATCATATATGAAGTAACTTTAACGTCCAATAAATCTGATGTTGGTTTCATAAACTGCCATAAACCTACTGCTCCCGATTTTGAAACTGCTCTAGCATCAAGTGCCGATTCTACAGCTGCAAGATATTTTAACTCTAAAGGTAAACCATATTTATCTAAATATTCTTCGAAAATTGGAAAATAATATGCCGATTTAGAAATTATAGATTGTAATTTGGGACGATTTTTAACACCATAAGCCTCAATATATTTCAAAACATGTTCGTTATACTCTAACTTAATTGGCGTTTTTTCATCTAAATCTGCAATTCTACTATTGTAAACATATTCTGGATAATATGGGCAATTTACTTTTCGCAAACTATCAGAAATAACAGATTGACTAGCCCACCAAATGTTTGTTGAATCATAAAAAGATGATAAGGAACTATTTACTCTATCAATATAACTAACTGATTCACAAGCACTCACACGACTTGCTCCATCACCGTCTATATTGCAAAATAAAGCCTTGCTAAAAATAAATAAACTAACAAAAATGATAATTTTTGCCATAAAATTTTAAAATATATTACGAATAATATTTTTTTTGCTAATATCACACAAAAAATTTAATAAAACAATTTGAAATAATAGTTTTTTTAACCTCAGTATGTTAATTTGTTTTCATTTATGAGGTTGTTTTAATTGTAGCATTATATTATTTTTACCGAGTAATTAGTTTTACTATGAAAAAAAGAGTTTTAATAATTTCTATCATTGTTGTTTTATGCGGACTTTTAGTGTTTGCAGTATTATTTTTCTTAAAATCTTCAGAAAAAACTTCAAAAGCACTTGATGCCGTTCCTGGCAATCCAGCCTTAATAATAGAAACAAATAGTTTTAATTCATTTTTTGAAAAATTATCTTTGGATTATGTAATCTCATATGAAATTCAAAAGTTTTTTCAAATCAATTCATCAAACTCTCTTGCCCATTGTTTTGATAGCATTAGTAAATCAGATTTTTTTAAAGAAGTTAAAAATAGAAAAAGTTTGTTTTTAATTGACAATTCATTAAGTAGCTTATCTCAAACTTTATATATTGAGATTGATGAAAAAGCAAAAACCAAACAATTTCAAACAAACCTAAACAACGAACTTAAACAATTTTCAAATATTAACGAAAGAGATTATAACGGCAATAAAATCTTTGATTGTAGTTTACAAAATGGCAAAAAGTTTTTTTATTCGATTAGCAATCACATTCTTATAATTTCCAATTCTGCTGTAGTAGTCGAAAAGTCTATTGATGCTTTAGCTAGCAACAATTCTATTATCAAAAGAGATAGTGAATTTGCAGCATTGTATGAATCTGCAGGCAAAAAAGAACTAGCCAATGTTTATATAAATTTACCACAACTAAAATCGATTTTAAAACAAAACTTAGCCGAAGATTTTGATTCAAAACATGAGTTTGCCAACTGGATAGAAATGGATTTAAACATAAATACAGGCAAACTTAGCATGAATGGTTTTATCGAAAATAAAGATAGCTTACCAGCATTATCAAATATATTAAAGCAACAATCGCCTTGTTATCAAAGCTGTTTAGACATTTTACCAGACAATGCGTGTTATTATACAATTTTAGCATTTACTGATTCTGAAAATTATAACAATAGTTTAAACAGTTATTTAAAATCAATTGGCGAACTTGATAAAAGAGAAGAAGCTATTAATGATCTTAAAACAACCTACAACATTGAATTTAAAGATTTTTACAAATTAATTGAAAATGAAATTTGCATTTCGGCTATAGTAGAAAACAACAAACTTGATTTTTATACTATTTTAAATTTGAATTCACAATCTGTTGGCATATTTGAGTTAGAGAACATTATTCAAAATTATGCTAACAAACTCAATAAAAATATAAAGGATTTTAAATCAGACCTAAAAGTTGATGAGCATACAAATTTAACATGTTATAAACTTCCTGCTGACAATTTACCTTTGATACTTTTTGGTCCACTTTTTACAAAATCCAATTCTAGTTATGTTTGTTTTATTAAAAACTTTATGGTTTTTGCTGAAACCAAAGAAGGTTTGAGAAATTTTGCAAAAACTGCATTTTTAAATAAAACAATGACAACCAATATAGAACACAACAAGTTTTTAGAAAACTTTTCAAACAAATCGCTTCTCTTTACATATTTTTCATTAACAAATGGCTTTCCTCTAATCAAAGATTACTTAAACTCAGATTTGCAAAACTTAGCTCAAAGTAAATTTACTGAGCTACAAAAGTTTAGTTTTTGGGCTTACCAAATTAACAATGCTAGCGACAGGCTATACAACAATATGATTTTACAATATGCCGACAATATTTCAGAAAAACCAAAAACTTCGTGGGAAAGCAGAATTGATGCTCCTGTAAGCACCAAACCTTTTATTGTAACTAACCATGATGATAATAGTACAGAAATTTTAGTCCAAGATGAAAACAATAATTTATATTTGATTAACTGCA